>Ga0247820_10002380_pt1 | contig 10578 bp, 9 predicted proteins | sample 13C_Glucose_Day1_2_FD_192480 | JGI IMG/M metagenome (GOLD analysis project Ga0247820, IMG submission 192480) | Soil microbial communities from agricultural site in Penn Yan, New York, United States - 13C_Glucose_Day14 | ecosystem: Environmental > Terrestrial > Soil > Agricultural land | place...
ATCACAGCCTGGCAACGGACAGTGTGTTTTCAGAAACTCAATTAATTTCATGTCGCAATGTATTGATTTACTTCAATAAAAAACTACAGGATCGCGCTTTCGGGTTGTTTCATGAGTCGCTTTGCCACCGTGGTTTCCTGGTGCTGGGCAGCAAGGAAACCCCGGATTTTTCGGCCTTCGGCAACCAGTTCGAGCCGTTGGTCAAACAAGAACGGATCTATCGCAAAACATGAACAGCGCAACGGGCTTACCTTCCATTGAAGCGATTGTGATCGGTGCGTCGGCCGGCGGGGTAGAGGCGCTGCTGAACATCCTCGGACCCCTGCGTGAGGGGTTCGCATTGCCGATCATCGTGGTCCTGCACCTGCCGGACGAGCGCCGCAGCCATTTGGCGGAAGTTTTCGCCCGGCGTGTGTCGCTGCCGGTCCTGGAAGCCCGGGACAAGACCCCGGTCGAAGCCGGGACCCTGTATTTCGCCACGCCCGGGTATCACTTGTCGGTTGAACGGGACCGCAGTTTTTCCTTGAGCCTGGAGGACCGAGTGCATTATTCGCGGCCAGCCATCGATTATCTGTTCGAATCGTCCGCCGATGCCTACGGTCCGACCCTGGCCGCGGTGTTGCTGACCGGCGCCAACCAGGATGGCGCGCGAGGCTTGTCCCAGGTCAAGCAGCGTGGCGGGCTGACCATCGTCCAGGACCCGGAGGACGCCCAGGTCGCGACCATGCCCCAGGCGGCGCTGGATATCCTGCAACCCGACCACATACTCACCCTACGCGGCATCGGCCGTTTGCTTGTCGAGCTGGAAAGAATCGCATGCTAAGTAATATTCAGGCCAAACTGCTGATCGTCGACGATCTGCCGGAAAATCTGCTGGCGCTCGAAGCGCTGATCGCCCGTGAAGACCGTCTGGTCTACAAGGCGCTGTCTGCCGATGAGGCCTTGTCGCTGCTGTTGCAACACGAATTCGCGATGGCCATCCTCGACGTGCAGATGCCCGGCATGAATGGCTTCGAGCTGGCCGAGTTGATGCGCGGTACGGAAAAGACCCGAAACATCCCGATCGTGTTCGTCAGCGCCGCCGGTCGCGAATTGAACTACGCGTTCAAGGGCTACGAAAGCGGCGCCGTCGACTTCCTGCACAAACCCCTGGATATCCAGGCGGTCAAGAGCAAGGTCAACGTCTTCGTCGACCTTTACCGCCAGAGCAAGGCCATGAAACAACAGGTCGAAGCGCTGGAGCGCAGCCGCCGCGAGCAGGAAGCGCTGCTCCAGCAGTTGCAGAGTACCCAGCTGGAGCTGGAGCAGGCGGTGCGCATGCGCGATGATTTCATGTCCATCGTTGCCCATGAGGTGCGCACGCCGCTCAATGGCCTGATTCTCGAAACCCAGTTGCGCAAGATGCACCTGGCCCGGGACAACGCCGCGGCGTTTACCCTCGACAAGATGCACGCCATGGTCGATCGCGACGAACGGCAAATCAAGAGCCTGATCCGCCTGATCGAAGACATGCTGGATGTGTCACGCATCCGCACCGGCAAGTTGTCGATCCGCCCCACACACTTCGACCTGGCGGCGCTGGCTCGGGGTTTGGTACAGAATTTCGCCCCGCAGATCGAGGCCGCCGAGGCGTCGGTCAGTCTTGACGCCGAGCAACCGGTGATGGGCGATTGGGATGAATTTCGCATTGAACAGGTGATTTCCAACCTGCTGACCAACGCCTTGCGTTATGGCGCCAAGAGCCCGATCAGCCTTAAGGTGTACAGTGAGAACGGTGAGGCACGGGTCGAAGTCCGTGATAGCGGAATCGGCATCAGTGAAGAGAACCAACAGCGAATTTTCCAGCAATTCGAGCGCGTCTCGGCCAACCATGTTGCCGCCGGGCTGGGCCTGGGGTTGTTTATTTCCGAACAGATAGTTGCCGCCCATGGCGGCACCATTACCGTCGAAAGCCGGATTGGCGAAGGCGCCCTGTTTCGCGTTTGTCTGCCGCTGTAGGAAAACAGCCAGATAAACGCAACCTCTGATCGACCCCACGGTCGTATCAGCAGCTATTGACCGAACAAAGGCTTCCCATGAGTGAAGATGCACAAGATGTAGTCCTCGTCGTCGAGGACGATCCCTCTATCCTGATGGTGCTCTCGGCCTACCTGTCGGGGGAGGGCTACCGGGTCCTGCAGGCCGAGAACGGCGAGCAGGCCTTTGAGATCCTCGCCAGCAAGCCGCACCTGGACATGATGATCACCGACTTCCGCCTGCCGGGCGGAATCTCCGGCGTGCAGATCGCCGAACCCGCGGTGAAGCTGCGGCCCGAGCTCAAGGTGATTTTCATCAGCGGCTACGCCCAGGAAATCCGCGAGACGGACAGCCCGATCACGCGCAAGGCACCGATTCTGGAGAAGCCCTTCGATCTCGACCGATTGCAGGAAATGATGCAGGAAATGCTGTCGTAGGAGCTGCCGAAGGCTGCGATCTTTTGACCTTGCTTTTTTATAGATCAAGATCAAAAGATCGCAGCCTGCGGCAGCTCCTACACAGGGAGTGGTGTGTTCTGAACGGGATCAGGCGCGAATCATCTCCTGCACCTTGGCCGTCAACAGGTCGAAGGTGAATGGCTTGGTGATCATCTGCATGCCCGGATCGAGGAACCCGCCGCGCACCGCCGCGTGCTCGGCATAACCGGTGATGAACAGGACCCTCAGGTCCGGCCGCAGCTGCCGGCCGATTTCCGCCAGTTGCCGACCATTCATGCCGGGCAGGCCGACGTCGCTGATCAACAGGTCGATACGCTGGGCCGAGTCGAGGATCGGCATCGCCGTGTCGGCATCGCAGGCCTCGACGAAGGCATAGCCCAAGTCGCCCAGCACGTTGCTGACCAATTGCCGCACCGCCGGATCGTCCTCGACGATCAGCACGGTCTCGCCGTTTTGCGCGTAGGGAGGATGTTCCGTGTCGATCGGCTGGTCCTCGGGCAGGTCTCCGCCAAAACGCGGCAGATACAGGTTAACCGTGGTGCCTGTGCCGACTTCGCTATGAATGGCGACATGCCCGCCCGATTGTTTGCTGAAGCCATAGATCATCGACAACCCGAGGCCGGTGCCCTGGCCAATGGGCTTGGTGGTAAAGAACGGATCGAAGGCTCGATTGATCGTACTTTGCGGCATGCCGCAGCCATTGTCGGTGACGCTCAGTACCACGTAGTCGCCGGGCTTGAGGTTGCCGTGGGGCTGGGTGAATTCGGCGTCCAGGTGGCGGTTGGAGGTCTGCACCAGCAGTTTTCCGCCATTGGGCATGGCGTCGCGGGCATTGATGACCAGGTTGAGCAGGGCGCTTTCCAGTTGATTGGGGTCGGCTTCGGCGACCCACAGCTGCTCGTCCAACTGCATGTCCAGGTGAATGCTTTCGTTGATGCTGCGCTGCAACAGTTCGCCCATGGACACCACCAGGGTGTTCATCTGCACGGGCTTGGAATCGAGCGACTGGCGCCGGGAAAAGGCCAGCAGCCGGTGGGTCAGGCTCGCGGCGCGGTTGGCCGAAGTCACGCCGAGGTCGATCAGGCTGTCGAGATCCTCGGTGCGCCCCCGGGCCAGGCGTCGGCGCAACAGTTCCAGGCTGCCGATGATGCCGGTCAGCATGTTGTTGAAGTCATGGGCGATGCCACCGGTGAGTTGGCCGACCGCTTCCATTTTTTGCGACTGACGCAACACTTCCTCGTTGTGGCGCAGTTGTGCGGTGCGCTCTTCGACCTGCTGCTCCAGGGTCTCGAGGGTGTTTTGCAGGCGCAGCTCGCTTTGGCTCAGGTCCACCAGCCGATCCCTGGCTTCATATTGTCGTCGGCGTCCGCGCAGGGCGGCGGCGACCATGCTGATCAAGGTTTCCGGGTGGAAGGGCCGTTCCAGGTACGTGACATTGCCCAGGAGGGGGCCAAAGCGTGACGCCGGATTTTGTTCCGGGCCACCGTGGTGGGTCAGCAGCACAATCGGCAAATCGGACCAGGCCGGTTGTTGCTCGATCAGCGCGAGCAGCGGCTCAAGGTCGCTGTGCAGCAAGGCTTCGCTGGACATGAGCAACAAGCCGGCGCCTTGCTCCAGTTCCTGGCAAAGCCCCGGCAGGTCGTTGCTGACGACTCCGGCGAAGCCTGCCTCGTTGAGCAGCATCATGGCGATCTGACTGTCGCGCCCGAGCGGTGCAAGAATGATCGCTCGCTCGGACGTCGCTTCATGGACGATCACGGGCTTTCATCCCCGAGCAGGGGATTGCTCGCGCCCAGGTAGGTTGGCACACCGCGCAACACGCCCTGGAAGGTTTCCAGCGGCTCGCCGATGGTCATGCCGTTGCCATTGATCTTGTATTCGCGGATGGTCGATTCATGGCTGCCGGTGCGTTTCTTGATGATCGAAATGGCTCGCCGTACCTTGCCCAGGGCTTCGAAATAGCGCAACAGGATGACCGTGTCGGCGAGGTAAGTGATGTCCACCGGGGCCTGCATGTCACCGACCAGGCCATGCTGGGCGACCGTCATGAAAGTCGCAGCGCCTTTGCGATTGAGGTACAGCAGCAGCTCGTGCATGTGCAGCACCAGGGCGTTTTCTTCGGGCATCGCCGCTTGATAGCCGTTGATGCTGTCGATCACCACGGTCTTGATGTCGCCCTCGTCGACGCAGCGCCGCACCCGATGGGAAAACTCGCCAGGTGAGAGTTCGGCAGCATCCACTTGCTCGATCAGCAAATTGCCGGTGTCTTGCAGCACTTTCAAGTCGATGCCGATGTTCTTCATGCGTGCGAACAGCAGGCCCAGTTCTTCATCGAAGATGAACAGGGCCGCTTTCTCGCCTCGGGAGACGGCAGCGGCGGCAAAAATCATCGAGATCAACGACTTGCCAGTGCCGGCCGGGCCGAGGATCAGCGTGCTTGAGCCGGTCTCGATGCCGCCGCCGAGCAGCGCATCCATTTCACGGATGCCGCTGGTCAATTGTTGGCGCAGGTAATCGCCCCGGTGCTCGGCGGCCACCAGGCGGGGGAACACGTGGACGCCATCGCCCATGATGGTGAAGTCGTGATAACCGCCGCGGTATTTCTGGCCACGGTACTTCACCACGCGAACCCGGCGGCGCTCGGCGCCATAGTTGGGCGTCAGCTCCTCCAGGCGAACCACCCCGTGGGCGACGCTGTGCACGGTCTTGTCCAGGGATTCGGTGGTCAGGTCGTCGAGCAGCAGCACCGTGGCCTCGTAGCGCACGAAGTAGTGCTTGATGGCGAGGATCTGCCGGCGGTAACGCAGCGAGCTTTGCGCCAGCAGGCGAATCTCGGAGAGGCTGTCGAGCACCACGCGGGTTGGCCTGACGCGTTCGACCACTTCAAAAATCTGTTTGGTGGCCTCGCCCAGTTCCAGGTCCGAGGAATACAGCAGCGATTGCTGGTGCTCGGCCGTCAGCAGGCTTTCGGGGGGCGTCAGTTCGAAGATATGGACATTGTCGTCCAGCTCCCAGCCATGGGAGCGCGCACCCTGGCGCAATTCGCGTTCGGTTTCCGACAGGGTGATGTACAACGAGCGTTCGCCGGCTTTGGCGCCGGCCAACAAAAAGTGCAGGGCGACCGTGGTCTTGCCGGTACCGGGTTCTCCCTCAAGCAAAAACACGTGGCCGCGGGACAGTCCGCCATTGAGGATGTCATCGAGACCATCAATCCCTGTGGCGGCTTTTACGCTGATCAACTCGTTGGATGTAGACAAAAAATGCCCTCTCATGACTAGGGGAAGCGAGGCAGCACGTAAAGCATAGCCGGCTACCTGTTCACTTGACCTTTGGCGGCAATGAGCGTTCAACTTTTTGTAAGGAGATGGCGTTGGGTGTTCGCAACCATTGTAGGAGCCGGCTTGCCGGCGAAGGCGATCTCAAGGACGCCTTCGCCGGCAAGCCGGGCTCCTACAGAAGCGCGCAGAAACATGGCATGGCGTTGTGTAACGGATCTTCTAGAGCCCTTGCTGCAACGCCGGATCATCCGGATTCATCTGTTCCAGCTGCGCCAACAATATCTGCACGTTCTGCAACTGCCCGCTTTCCTTCCAGTAATTGATCAGCAGCACCCGTGCCCGACGATCGTTCGGATGCCGCTGAACGATTTCCTGCAGCTGTTTCTGCGCCGCTTCCAGCTCCTGTTCGTCATGCAGCATCGTGGCCAGGTCGTAGCGGTAATCCCTGTTGTTCGGCTCCAGCTCCACCGCCTTGGACAAACCCAGCAGGGCGAACTCGTTTTGGCCGTGATGCAGCAACCACATCCCCAGCGCATGTTGCAGATAGGCCGAATCGGGTTGGGCCTTGAGTTGTTTGGCCAACAGTTGGCGGGCGGCGTCGACCTGGCCCAGTTTGTCCAGGACCTCGATCTGCATCACCAGTGCCGGCAGGTTGTCTGGCGCAAGGCGCAAGGTATGCTCAAGGGCCTGCTGGGCCTCCTTGAATTCGGCATTGTGCAGGTACAACCGGGCCAGCTGATATTGGTTGTCGGCGCTTTCCGGGGCGCTTTTCAGTACCTGTTGCCAGGCATCGATGGCCTGCTCCAGCGGGCCAAAATACAGGCCAAGATCATCGGGCGACAAGCCCAGCAGCGCATTGACGGCGGCGAAGCGCACGCTCTGCTCGCCGTCATCGAGCAACGGCCCCAGCAACAGGCTGCGTTGACCGCTGGGCACCAGCCCGCTGATGCTCCTGATCGCCGCGACACGGACCTGCGGCGCCTCATTCTGCAAGTCTGCATCCGCCAGTTTCAGCGCCACGGAACTGGGGTAGTTGGGCAGTTCGGCATGCAGCCAGACGCGCCGCTTGGGCGAAATGTCCGGGCGGGCCAATTGTTGGTAGAGCACCCGCGCGGCCCCCGGTTGGCCATTGCGGGCCGCCGTCAGCGCTTCGCTGTAGCCGCGCTTGATCGCTTCGGGCACCACCGGGGCGCTGCTGCGCAGGAACATCCAGGCAAGGCCGACGGCAAACAGGACACAGAGGCTGATGAGCAGATAGCGGCGGGACTGGGGCATGCAGAATCCGGAAGCTGGCAGGCTTGGGCAAAGCTGTCAGCTTCGGTCAGGCACGGCCTGGAGTCAAACCCTGACTGCGATACTCAAACCTGTCGAGACTGCGCCGCAGTGACTACGCTTGCTGGATTGGACTGGACAGGCGTGCCCATGCAAGCGCTGTTGTTATACTTCAAGGCAATGCTCAACCCCGGGCGCGGCGTGCTGCTGTTCGCCCTGCGCACCATCGCGGCCGGGCTGTTGACCCTGTACCTGGCGTTCGTATTCGATCTCGAGCAGCCCAAGTGGTCGATCATGGCCGTGGTCATCATCAGCCAACCCTTGGCCGGCATGGTGCTGGCGCGCAGTTTCGGCCAGGTCATCGGCACCACCCTGGGGGCGGCGGTGGCCGTGGTGATCATGGCGATCTTCCCCCAGGCGCCGCTGCCTTTCCTCATCACCTTGTCCCTGTGGCTGGCGCTGTGCACCGCCGGTGGCACCTTGTTGCGCTACACCAGCTCCCAGGCTTTTGTCCTCAGCGGCTACACGGCGGTGGTCGTGGGCCTGCTGGCGGTCCCCGACCAGGACGGCACCTTCATGCTCGCCGTTACCCGCGTGACCGAGACGCTGCTGGCGGTGGCCTGCGTCTGCGTCGTCAGCCTGCTGACCGCGCGCCCGGAGGCGGTGGCCAAGGAGTATTTCGACAGGATCGATCAGGTTATCAAGCTGCTGGCAACCCATGCCAGTGCCGTCATCCGCACCGAGGAAAGCGAGGCAGACTTTCACCGTCGGCAAATGCAGCTGCTGGGGCAGATCAGTGCGCTGGAGGGGGTACGCCGGCATCTGTATTACGACGCGCCGCGACTGCGCAGCGCCGACGACCTGGTGCAATTGCTCGGCAACCAACTGTTGCTGCTGACCGCCCGACTCACCGCCTTGCGCCACCAGCGCGAGTTGCTGCTGGAGCGCTGGGAAGGCGAGATCCCGAGCGAAATACAGCATTTGCTCGGCGAAGAACTGGTGTTCCTCGATGAACTGGCCCGCCAGGGACGTGCGCTGCCGGCTGAGCAGCGGCGCCAGTTTGCAGCGTTGCAGCAGCGTTTCGATGCGCTGGCCTACCGGTCCGAGCAACTGACCGAGCCTTTGAAGGCGACCTTGCGCTCACTGTCCTGGTCATTGCGTTGGGAACAGGCGCGAATGCTCGAGCAGCTTGAAACGATTCTGGAACTGAGCGACGTGATCCAGAGCGGACGCAAGGCCAGCAGCGTGTTTCGCGGCCAGGCCAATCCGCTGCACCTGGATTTCACCCTGGCGACGATGAACGCCATCCGCGCCTGGTGCGCCCTGATGGTCGCCGGCCTGATCTGGATCGAAACCGGTTGGGACGGGGCGCGGGGCGGGATGGTGGTGACGGGGATCCTGTGCTCGCTGATGGCGACGTTTCCCCGGCCGTTGCTGGCTGTGCAGAGCTATGCCCGGGGGCTGGGCCTGGCGCTGGTGGTGTCGTCGGTGCTGCAGTTCGCGCTGGTGCCGATGATCAGCAGTTTCGAACTGCTGGCCCTGCTGCTGGTGCCGTTGCTCTATGCCGTCGCGGTGGGGTTGTCCAGCCCGCCGACCACGGGCACGGGGATTGGCCTGGGGTTGACGACTTTCCTGTTGCTGGGCCCGGCAAACACCGGTCTGGGGCAAAACACCGCGATCCAGTGGTTCGAGTTTGCCGGTGCCTACACCTGCGCCGCCGCGCTGGCATTGAGTGTGTATGCCTTGATCTTTCCGTTCCGGCCGGTCCTGCGCCTGCGCCGGTTGCATCAGGAGAATTGCGAGCAGGTCTACGCGTTGTTGAAATCCCCGCCCACCGATAAAAACCAGTTCGCCTTCGAAAGCCGCATCGTCGACCGCCTGACCACGATGCTCGGCCTGCTGCCGGCCATCCAGGACAAGCCAACGAGGGACCTGTTCGAAGTCAGTCTCGGTTGCATGGCGTTGGGCATCGCCTTGAACCAGCTCCGGCAGCAGGGGCAGGGCAACGCGCTGCTGAGTCCCGAGACGCAGGGTCGACTGTCCGCCACCGTGCGCGAAACCGGTCGGCTGGTCGCCGGGCGGCCCGGCATCGACGTCGATCGCGTGCTCGACAGCCTGCACGGCCTGGGCGATGAACTGGACGCGCTGCACTGCAGTGTCCATGAACAGCTGTGGTCAGTGTTTCGCATGCGCGTGGCGCTGTTGATCGTGGTGTCGTTCCTGGAACGCCACCGTGCTCACTTCGAGCCCGAACCCTCGCCAGGAGTACCTGAACTTGCCCATTGATGTGGAAATAGGCGGCGTCTACCTGCCGCCGATCGCCCAGGCGCTATTGCTGGGGCTGCCGATTTTCCTGGTGCTGGACTGGCTGCTGCGGCGCCTCGGTGTGTTGCAGTTCGTCTGGCATGAAGCCTTGTTCGAAGGCGCGTTGTACGCCTGCGTGTGCGCGACGCTGATCCTGGTGATGGGAGCCTGATGCCGTGAAGAAGATCCTTGCCCATCTCACCACGCTGGCGGTGGTACTGCTGGCCTTCGTGCTCGGCTGGTTTGCCTGGGAGCATTACACCCGCGCCCCCTGGACCCGCGACGCACGGGTGCGGGCTGATGTGGTGACCCTGTCCGCCGATGTCGCCGGACGCATCGTCAAACTTGCCGTGCACGATAACCAGCATGTGGAGAAGGGCCAGTTGCTGCTGGAAATCGATCCCTCGCGTTATGCCCTGGCGGTGGAACACGGCAAGCGCGCGGTGGAAGTGTCGAAGGCCTCGTTGGGGCAGTCGCAGGCGACCATCGTCGCCAGCCAGGCGTTGCTCAGGCAGCGGCAAAGCGAGGAGCGTCGCCGGCGGACGCTCAAGGAGCGTTCGGCGATCTCCGGCGAAGAGTGGGAAAAAGCCAGTACCGATGTGGCGGTGGCCGAGGCTGATCTGCTGCGCAACCAGGCCAACCTGGGGTTTGCCCAGGCCAACGTGCAACTGGCGAGCGCCGCATTGGCCGAAGCCGAACACGACCTGGAACGCACCCGGGTCGAATCGCCCATCAGCGGCTACGTCACCAACCTGCTGACCCGCCAGGGCGACTACGCCACCGCAGGCGGTCCCTTGGTGGCACTGGTAGACAGCGATTCGTTTTATGTCAGCGGCTACTTCGAAGAAACCAAGCTGCCGCGCATCGAGGAGGGTGATCGGGTCGACATCGAGTTGATGAGCGGCGAACGTTTCGGTGGCACCGTGCAAAGCATCGCCTTCGCCATCGCCGACCGGGAAAACCTGCCGGGTGGACGCTTGCTGGCGAACATCAACCCCAGCTACACCTGGGTCAAGCTGGCGCAACGGGTGCCGGTAAGGATCAGGATCGATGATGACTATGCCGGTAAAGCGAAATTACGGGCGGGAACAACAGCGACCGTCACCGTCCAGGAACACCACTAACCCTGTAGGAGCTGGCTTGCCAGCGAATGCGGTGGTTCAGTCACCTCAATGGTGAATGTGCCTCCGTCTTCGCTGGCAAGCCAGCTCCTACAGGGGGTGTTGTGGATTCAATACCGCGCAGGCAAA
>Ga0247820_10002382_pt1 | contig 10575 bp, 7 predicted proteins | sample 13C_Glucose_Day1_2_FD_192480 | JGI IMG/M metagenome (GOLD analysis project Ga0247820, IMG submission 192480) | Soil microbial communities from agricultural site in Penn Yan, New York, United States - 13C_Glucose_Day14 | ecosystem: Environmental > Terrestrial > Soil > Agricultural land | place...
GACCACCACGGACCACGCGGCCGGCATACCGTCGTCTCGGTATGCCGGCCGCGTGGTCCGTGGTGGTCAGGCAGGCACGCTCGCCACGCCGGCCGGGAGGAACCGCGTCCCGGTCACCTTCTCGGAGACCCCCTCGCGATCCAGGAGGGGCGTCAGCCCGCCGTTCCAGAACTGGAAGCCGGCACCGGTGATCATGGCGAGGTCGATGTCCATCGGGGCCTGCGCGACGCCCTCGTCGAGCATGAGCCTGGCCTCCTCGGCGAGCACCGACAGGACGCGCTCGCGCACCTGCTCCGTGGTGAGGACCACAGGGTCAGCGGGCTTCTCGAACAGCGCCTCCACCTCGGGGTCGACGACCGGCTTGCCCTCGGGCCAGATGTAGATCGCGGGCTTCTTCGCCTCGACCACCCGGCGCAGGTTCTCCGAGACGTAGAAGCGGTCCGGGAACGCCTTGGCGAGGGTCTCGTTGTTGTGCAGCGCGATGGCCGGGCCGACCAGCCCGAGCAGGATGAACGGCGGCATCGGTGCCAGGCCGGCGAAGGCCCGGTCGGCGACCTCGATCGGCGTCCCCTCGTCGACCACCTTCGCGACCTCGCCCATGAAGCGGCCGAGCAGGCGGTTGACGATGAAGGACGGCGAGTCCTTGACGAGGATGGTCGTCTTCCTCAGCGCCTTGCCGGTCGCGAAGGCCGTTGCGAGCGTGGCGTCGTCAGTCCGCTCGCCCTTGATGATCTCGAGCAGCGGCATGACGGCGACCGGGTTGAAGAAGTGGAAGCCCACGACCCGCTCGGGGTTCTCCAGGTCGGCCGCCATCTCGGTGATCGACAGCGACGAGGTGTTGGTCGCGAGGACGCACTCGCGCGGCACGATCGCCTCGACCTCGGCCCACACCTGCTTCTTGACTGACATCTCCTCGAACACCGCCTCGATGACGAAGTCGGCGTCGGCGAAGCCGTCCTTGGAGGTGGAACCGGTCACGAGGGCCTTGAGGCGGTTGGCCTTGTCCTGGCCCATCCGGCCCTTGGCGAGGAGCTTGTCCACCTCGCCGTGGACGTAGCCCACGCCCCTGGCCACCCGCTCCTCGTCGAGGTCGGTCATGACGACGGGCACCTCGAGCCGCTGCGCGAACAGCAACGCGAGCTGGCTCGCCATCAGGCCGGCCCCGACGATGCCGACCTTCGTCACCGGGCGGGACAGGGCCTTGTCGGGGGCGCCGGCCGGGCGCTTGGCCCGGCGCTGCACGAGGTCGAACGAGTAGAGCCCGGCGCGCAGCTCGTTCCCCATGACGAGGTCGGCGAGCGCCTCGTCCTCGGCGGCGAACGCCTCGTCACGCGTGGCGGTGCGGGCCGCCGTGACGAGCTCGAGCGCGCGGTACGGGGCGGGAGACTTCCCGCCGGTCTTGAGGTCGACCAGGCCCTTGGCGGCCTTGACCGCGCCGACCCACTCCGCCTCGTCGCGCGAGACCTCAGGACGCTCGACCTGCTGCCTGCCGGTGAGCACTCGGGACGCCCAGAGCAGCGACTCCTCGAGGAAGTCGGCAGGGTCGAGCATCACGTCGGCCATGCCGAGCTCGTACGCCTGCGAGCCCTTGAGCATGCGGTTCATGTTCATCGGGTTCTCGATGATGATCTTGAGCGCGTTGGCAGGTCCCACGAGGTTCGGGAGGAGGTAGCAGCCGCCCCAGCCGGGGACGAGGCCGAGGAACGTCTCCGGCAGCGCGAGAGCGGGGACGCCGGCCGAGAGGGTGCGGTAGTCGCACGCCAGGGCGATCTCGACGCCGCCGCCCATGGCCGCGCCGTTGACGAACGCGAACGTCGGGACCGGAAGGTCCATGATCGCGCCGAAGGCCGCATGTCCGGCGCGGGCGACCTCGAGTGCCTGCTCGCGCCGCGTCGCCTGGGCCACCGCCTTGAGGTCGGCGCCCACGGCGAAGATGAACGGCTTGCCGGTGATCCCGACCGCCTGGATCTCGCCCGCCTCGGCCCGCTCGCGCAGCCCCGCGATGGTGGTCTGCAGACCGGCGATGGTCTGCGGGCCGAAGGTGTTGGGCTTGGTGTGGTCGAAGCCGTTGTCGAGGGTGATGAGCGCGAGCGTGCCCGCGTCGCCAGGCAGCGCGATGTCCCGCACCGGGGTGTGGGTCACGACCTCCTCGACGGTGCCTGCCTCGTGGGTCTTCGCAGCCTCGCTCATGCCGCGACCTCCTTCCCGTAGTCCGCGTGGTGCGGGTTCTCCCAGATGACGGCCGCACCCATGCCGATGCCGATGCACATAGCCGTCATGCCGTAGCGGACCTCGTGGTTCTCCTCGAACTGCCGGGCGAGCTGGTTCATCAGCCGCACGCCGGACGACGCGAGGGGGTGGCCCACGGCGATGGCGCCGCCGTACCGGTTGACCCGCGGGTCGTCATCTGAGATGCCGAAGTGGTCGAGGAACGCGAGCACCTGCACGGCGAACGCCTCGTTGAGCTCGAAGAGGCCGATGTCCTCGATCGAGAGCCCAGCCTTCGCCAGCGCCTTCTCGGCGGCGGGGACGGGGCCGACACCCATGACCTCAGGCTCGACGCCGACGAAGGCGTAGTCGACCAGGCGCATCTTCACGCGCAGGCCCAGCTGCTCGGCTGCCTCGGCGCTGGCGAGGACGCAGGCCGTGGCTCCGTCGTTGAGGCCCGCGCTGTTGCCGGCGGTCACCTTGCCGTGCGGGCGGAAGGGCGTCGTGAGGCCGGCGAGGTCCTCCACAGTCGTGCCCGGGCGGGGCGGCTCGTCGGCGGTGGCCAGGCCGAAGCCGAGCTCTGCGTGGCGGGTGGCCACCGGCACGAGGTCGGGCTGGATCTGCTCGTTGGCGTAGGCCTTGGCCAGCTTGTCCTGCGAGCCGACCGCGAAGGCGTCGGAGCGCTCCCTGGTCAGCTGCGGGAAGCGGTCGTGGAGGTTCTCCGCGGTCTTGCCCATCACCAGCGCGGAGGGGTCGACGAGCTTCTCGGCGACGATGCGCGGGTTGGGGTCGACGCCCTCGCCCATGGGGTGGCGGCCCATGTGCTCGACGCCGCCGGCGATGGCCACGTCGATGGCGCCGAACGCGATCGAGGAGGCCGTGGTCGTCACGGCGGTCATGGCGCCGGCGCACATGCGGTCGACCGAGTAGCCGGGGGTGGTCTTGGGCAGGCCGGCCAGGAGGCTGGCCATGCGGCCGAGGGTCAGGCCCTGGTCGCCGATCTGGGTGGTGGCGGCGATGGCCACCTCCTCGACGCGCTCCGGGGGGAGCCCGGGGTTGCGGCGCATGAGCTCACGGATGCAGCGGATGACGAGGTCGTCGGCGCGGGTCTGGGCGTACATGCCCTTCTCCCCGGCCTTGCCGAACGGCGTGCGAACACCGTCGACGAACACGACCTCACGCAGAGTGCGGGGCACGGGTGGCCTCCTGGCTTGGTGGTCGGCGGACGTCCACCGGCGTGCCGGTGGGTACGACGCGATGCTACTTGTCGGTAACTAGGGCGTACAGGGACGCCGTGCCGTGAGAGGCGTCACCTCGCTGGCCCGCCCGGACCGTGTGACGAGGAGTTCGACGTGGCCTGCCCGGACAGGCACGGCCACCGGGACTGCTCCTCCCGGGTCGCGCTGCGGGCCGTTGTCGGCGAGGGGTCAGGCGTCCGGGGTGGACTCGAATGCCGCGGACACCATCGGCGCGACGATCTCGACCTGCCAGCGGCGGCAGCCCAGGGCCCGCAGGGCGTCGGCGACCCCGGCAGCTGAGCGGTCAGCCGGCGGGCTCCAGATCACGCGGCGGAGCGGGTCGGGCGAGAGGACGTTCTCGACCGGGATGGCGTGTTCTTCGGCGAAGGCCGTCAGCGCCGCCCGCGCCGTCGCCAACCGCTCGGCGGCCACAGGGTCGCGGTCGCCCCACGCGCGCTGCGGCGGCGGTCCGTCGGAGCGCAGGGTCAGCGGCGGGAGCTCGGCCTCCGGGAGCGCCTGGGCGCGTCGGACCGCGTCGAGCCACTGCCGCTGGTAGCGGGCGATGGAGCGGTGTCCCTTGGGCAGGTCGGCAGGCGACTTCGGCGCAGCCATGGCGATCTCGACGAGGACGGCATCGGGCAGCACACGCCCAGGCGAGACGTCCCGGTCGAGGGCGATCGCGTCACGCGTCTCCCAGAGCTCGCGCACGATGGCGGCCCCGCGGCGCTGGCGGACCCGGTGCATGCCGGAGGTGCGCCGCCACGGGTCGACGCGCTGGGTCGGGCCGGTGAAGTCCAGGAGCGCCTCGAACTCCTCGCGGGCCCAGCCGGCCTTGCCCTGCCGTGCGAGGTCCACGCCCATGAGGTTGCGCAGCTCGACGAGCACCTCGACGTCCAGGGCCGCGTAGCGCAGCCACGGCTCCGGCAGGGGCCGGGTCGACCAGTCGACGGCAGAGTGCTCCTTGGCCAGCGACAGCCCGAGGTAGTGCTCGACGACGGCTGCGAGGCCGACGCGGGGGAGCCCGAGCAGGCGTCCGGCGAGCTCGGTGTCGAAGAGCTGGTGCGGGCGCAGGCCGACCTCCGCCAGGCACGGGAGGTCCTGGGTGGCGGCGTGCAGGATCCACTCCGCGCCGCCGATGGCCTGGGCGATGGGGGAGAGGTCCGGGACGGCGATGGGGTCGATGAGCCAGGTGCCGGAGCCCTCGCGCCGCAGCTGGACGAGGTAGGCGCGCTGGCCGTAGCGGTAGCCGGACGCCCGCTCGGCATCGAGCGCCACCGGGCCTTCGCCCGCCGCGATGGCCTCGGCAGCGTGCGCCAGGACTCGCTCGTCGGTGACGACCTCCGGCACGCCGTCAGCAGGCACGTCGAGCGGCGTGAGGTCGACCTCAGGCGCGGGCTCGAGTGCAGCCGGGGCTGCGGGGTCGATGTGCTGCGTCACGCGGACAACCTACCTGCCGCTGGGACGGGGGTCAGCGACGCTGCCCTGGCAGAGCGATGACGCCCTCGGGGAGCGGCGGGAGTCCGGCGATGGTGCAGAGCAGGTCGGACCACGCGACGAGGTGGTCGCCGAGGTCTCCGCCGAGCGGGGTCCACGAGGCGCGCACCTCCATCTCGACGCTGGCGGGGCGGTCGGACAGGCCGGCAAAGCTCTCGGAGACCACGCGGGTCACGGTGCCCGCCTCGGCGGTGTACGGCAGGCGGTGGCTGTCGAGCGCGTCGATCAGCCAGGACCAGCCGACCGCCCCGAGCATCGGGTCGCTGGCCACCTCGGGCTCGAGCTCGGCCCGCGCGAAGGTCACCGCGCGCCACACACCGTCCCAGGGCTCGGGGGCCCCGGGGTCGTGCAACAGCACGAACCGCCCCGAGGCGAGCTCCTCGCCGTCACCCGCGGTGCCCACGACCTCGGCGGTGAGGGCCACGGCATACGGGGCGATGCGCTGGGGCGCAGGCACCTCGACCAGCCGCACCTCCGGGCGCAGCCGCGCCCCACGCAGTTCGCTGAGCGCCTGCGTGAACTCGGGTGACGGGTCACCGGTGACCGATCTGCTGCCCACCACCACAGGGTATGCCGCGCGGGCGCCTTTCCCGGGGAGGTCCGGGACGCTCGTGTCGCCGACTCGCTCCTACGCCCATCGGCGCAGCGCCCCTAGGCCTCCTGCGGGTTGCGGGGCGCCGTGAAAGCGGGAGGAACCTGAAGAAGTACCCCAACGTGCCCGGGGACATGGCCCGGGCCGTGAGGCCCACGGGAGGGCGAGATGCGACCACGACCTGTAACGACCTCGGCAGCGCTCGCAGTGGGGGCACTCGCCCTCGCGGCGTCCGCCGCCTGCGGGCCGGCCGGCGACGGCGAGACCTCGAGCGCGGTCACGACGACGAGCACCACGACCCCGACGCCCACGCCGGTGGCACAGCCCACGACGGGGCCGGCCAAGGGCTTCGAGCTCGCCAGGTTCACCACCCCCACCAAGGTCGACAACACCTGGTACCCGCTCGTGCCCGGCACGCACATGGTCTACCGGGGCGTGACCATCGAGGACGGCGAGAAGATCCCGCACCGGGTCGAGCTCACGGTGACCGACCTGACCAAGGTGGTCGCCGGAGTCGAGTCGGTGGTGATCCTGGGGCGGGACTTCACCAGGGACACGCTGGAGGAGTCGGAGCTGGCGATGTTCGCGCAGGCAGACGACAAGACCATCTGGCACCTGGGGCAGTACCCCGAGGTCTACGAGGACGGCGAGATCGTCGAGACGCCCGCCTGGGTGCACGGGGTCCAGGGCGCGCAGGCCGGGATCACGATCCGCGAGGGCGACGAGGTGGGCGACCCGAGCTACTCCCAGGGCTGGGGGCCGGAGGTCGGCTGGTCGGACCGTGCCCGGGTCATCAAGGTCGATGAGCGCACCTGCGTGGAGGCGGGCTGCTACGACGGCGTGAAGGTCACGGAGGAGTCCAGCGAGGACGAGCCCGGCGCCCTGCAGCACAAGTACTACGCGCCCGAGGTCGGGGGCGTGCGCGTCGGCTGGGCCGGCAACGACCCCACCAAGGAGACTCTCGAGCTGGTGTCGGTCGAGAAGCTCGACGCCGCCGCCATGGCCAAGGCCCGGGCAGCCGCGCTCAAGCTCGAGAAGAGCGCGTACCAGCACAGCAAGGACGTCTGGGGGACAACCTCGCCGGCCGGCTGAGGCGGGCGTCCCGGCGGGCGCCATCGTGAGGGCGGCGACGGGTGGATAGCGTGCCGCCATGCTGTCGCTCCTCGCCCTCGCCTCGAGCGCGTGCTGGGGCACGGCGGACTTCTTCGCGGGGTTGAAGTCCAAGTCCACGCCGGCGGCTGCCGTCGTGGCCTGGTCGCAGGGGATGGCGCTGCTCGTGATCTCGGTGGTCGTCGCCGTCCGGCACGAGGACTTCGCCACCGAGGGGTGGCCACTGTGGTCCGTCGCCGCGGCCTCGGCCGGCACGGTCGGACTTGTGTGCTTCTACGCCGCGCTGAGCACTGGGACGATGGGCGTTGTCGCCCCCATTGCCTCGCTCGGTGTTGTCGTGCCGGTGCTGCTCGGGTTGCTGGGTGGCGAACAGCCGCCGGCGCTCGCGTGGGTGGGGATGGCCATCGCGGTGGTCGGTGTGCTGCTGGCCTCCGGTCCGGAACTCTCCGGCGACGTCTCGCCGCGCCCTGTCGGCCTGGCGGCCGTGGCGGCCGGGGGGTTCGGTATGGCGCTCTACTGCCTCGACCGCGGCGCTCGCGAGTCGTTGCTGCACACACTCTGGGGAATGCGGCTGACGTCGGTGCTCTTCTTCGTCGTGGTCGCCCTCGTCCTGCGCACGCTGGGCGGGGTGGGTGCCGCCGACCTGCCGGCGCTCCTGGCCATCGGTCTCGGAGACCTGCTGGCCAACGGGCTGTTCGCCTTCGCCTCCTCGCGCGGGCTGGTCAGCGTGGTGAGTGTGCTCGGCTCGATGTACCCGGTCGTGACGGTGCTGCTCGCCCGGTTCCTGCTGCACGAGCGGCTGCTTCGGATCCAGTCGATCGGCGTCGCACTGAGCATCGTCGGGGTGGCTGTCATCGCAGCCTGACTGCAGGCAGCCGGGCCATGCCGGGAACCTCGCATGAGCCACGGCGGGTGCCGGAGTGCCGCGGCCCCCGTGCGAGACTCCTGCGGTGAGCTCCCCCCACGTCCTCGACGACAGCAACCTCGTGCGCGCCGCGCGCCAACAGCCCGTGAGCCACACCCCGGTGTGGTTCATGCGCCAGGCCGGGCGGTCGCTGCCGGAGTACCGGCGGGTCCGCGAGGGCATACCCATGCTCGAGTCCTGCCGGCGCCCTGAGCTCGTCGCCGAGATCACCCTGCAGCCGGTGCGCAGGCATGGTGTGGACGCGGCGATCTTCTTCTCCGACATCGTCGTGCCGCTTGCGGCCGTGGGCGTCGACCTCGACATCGTGCCCGGCGTCGGCCCCGTGGTCGCGAAGCCGATCCGCAGCCGCGCGGACCTCGACCGGCTTCCGGAGCTCACCGCCGAGCACGTGCCCTACATCACCGAGGCCGTGCAGATCCTCACCCGCGAGCTCGGGTCCACCCCGCTCATCGGCTTCGCCGGCGCGCCCTTCACGCTCGCGTCCTACCTCGTGGAGGGCGGTCCGAGCAAGAACCACGAGCACACCAAGGCGCTGATGTACGGCGACCCGCAGCTGTGGGACGACCTGTGCGCGCGCCTGGCCCAGATCTCGGGAGCGTTCCTGCGGGTACAGGCCGAGGCCGGCGCCTCTGCCGTGCAGCTGTTCGACTCCTGGGTGGGCGCACTTCCCCGTGCGGACTACGAGCGCTTCGTGCAGCCGCACTCGTCGCGCGCGCTCGCCGCTGTGGAGGGTCTGGCCGTCCCCAGGATCCACTTCGGCGTCGGCACCTCTGAGCTGCTCCCGCTCATGGGAGCGGCAGGGGCCGAGGTCGTCGGGGTGGACTTCCGCCTCTCGCTGGCTGACGCGCTGTCGCGGCTCGGCGGGCACTACGCCCTGCAGGGCAACCTCGACCCGGCGCTGCTCTTCGCGCCGTGGGAGGCCCTTGAGGTCAAGGTGCGTGAGATCGTGTCCCAGGGCCAGCAGGCGCCCGGCTACATCTTCAACCTCGGCCACGGCGTGCTGCCCGACACCGACCCTGACGTCATCACCCGCGTCACCGAGCTCGTGCACGAGATCACCGCGCGGTAGCCCCGCGGCACCCCCACGGCTCCACCGCCCGGGGGATCGGCGCCGGTCACCGCCTCCCGCTCGCCGCCAAGGTCTTTTCACCGCCAAGGTCTTTTCACCGCCCCGGGTTTCTCACCGCCCCGGGTTTCTCACCGCCCCGGGTTTCTCACCGGACCGCCGCACCGCCTCCACCGCGTCACCGCCTCGGGTCTCTCACCGCCTCAGCCAGACCGCCGTGTCCGGGCGAAGCGTGCCCCCGGCGCCGAGCGCACGGCTGCTCAGCATCACCTCGCCCTCCGGGCAGGGCACGGACGACGCGCCCATGTTCACGGCCAGGAGCGTGCTGCCGCGCCCGACCGTGAACAGCCCGCCGGCAGTCGCGTCGACAGCGGCCCGGTCGTCGGCTGCGAGGACACCCTCGGCGTGCAGTCTCCGCCGCAGGTGCAGCCCCCTCCGAGTCAGGGCGAGCGTCGATCCCGGGTCGGCGTCCTGGGCAGCCACGGAGAGCGCGCCCCAGTCCGCCTCGGGCGCCAACGGCACCGGCAGCCAGGGCGTGGCCGAGTCGGCCGAGAAGCCGTAGGTGCACGACGGATCGCGGTCCCACGGGATCGGCACGCGAGCGCCGTCCCGGGTGAACCCGGAGCGGCGCCAGGCAGGGTCCTGGCGGGCCTCGACGGGCACATCCGCGTCGGGCAGGCCGAGTTCCTGGCCCTGGTAGACGTACGCAGCGCCGGGGAGCGCGAGAACCGCGAGAAGGGCGGCCCGGGCACGGGCCAGGCCGACGGACCCGCCGCCGTAGCGCGTCGGTGCCCGCACCACGTCGTGGTTCTCCACCACCCACGTCACGGGTGCGCCGGTGCGCAGCGCTCCGTCCAGCAGGTCCTGCGCGGCGATCCGCCACGCCGTCGCGTCCCACGGCGCCGCGAGGAAGGCGAACGCGAAGGCCTGGTGCAGCTCGTCGGGCCGCACGTAGCGGGCAGCGCGCTCGGGCAGCAGGTTGACCTCGCCGACGAGGACCCGCTCCGGCTCGTACCCGTCGGCGATGCGACGCCAGCGGCGGTAGACGTCGTGCACCTCCTCCTGGTCGCAGGCCAGCACGTTGCCGCGCAGGCGCATCGGCTCGATGTCGGGGTCGGCGAGATCCGGCAGGCCGGGCGCCTTGAACAGGCCGTGCGCCACGTCGATCCGCATGCCGTCGGCACCGCGCTCGAGCCAGAAGCGCAGTGCGTCGTCGAGGAGGTGCCCCGTCTGCGGGTTCCGCCAGTTCCAGTCCGGCTGCTCCGGCGCGTAGAGGTGCAGGTACCACTCGCCGGGCTGCCCGTCCGGCTCGACGACCCGCGTCCAGGCCGGACCGCCGAAGACGCTGGGCCAGTTGTTCGGCGGCTGCTCCCCGCTGGGTCCTCGTCCGGGCGCGAAGTGGAAGCGTGCGCGTTCGGGGCTGCCGGGCCCGGCGGCCAACGCCTCGCGGAAGGCGGGGTGCGCTGAGGAGCAGTGGTTCGGGACCAGGTCGACGATGACGCGGAGGCCAAGGCCGTGGGCGTGGGAGACGAGGTCGTCGAAGTCCGCCAGGGTGCCGAAGAGCGGGTCGACGTCGAGGTAGTCGCTGACGTCGTAGCCGTGGTCGGCCTGGGGCGAGCGCTGGAACGGCGTGAGCCACACGGCGTCGGCCCCGAGGGCGGCGACGTGCTCGAGGCGGCTTGTCACCCCGGCCAGGTCGCCGACGCCGTCACCGTTGGCGTCGGCGAACGACCGCGGGTAGATCTGGTAGACCGCCGCGGACCGCCACCAGCCGCTCTCTCGTGCGCTCACGTCCCAGAGTCTCGCAGCCCAAGGGCGCGGCCCGGGTGGGCGACGGCCCGCGACCGGGGTGAGGGGGACGGTCGCGGGCCGAGGATGGTGGGGCCCTACTGGGTGGCGGCGGCCGGGGGCGCCGTCGGCGACGGGGGCGTGGGTGCCGTCG
>Ga0247820_10002383_pt1 | contig 10573 bp, 11 predicted proteins | sample 13C_Glucose_Day1_2_FD_192480 | JGI IMG/M metagenome (GOLD analysis project Ga0247820, IMG submission 192480) | Soil microbial communities from agricultural site in Penn Yan, New York, United States - 13C_Glucose_Day14 | ecosystem: Environmental > Terrestrial > Soil > Agricultural land | place...
CCTGCGCGCGCTGCCCGAAGCCGCGGATCCCTTCTTCCGCATCGACATCGCGACACCGGCCGGCCGGCCCGTGGCGGTCGATCCCGGCTTCGCCGTGGTGATCGTGCTCGACGGTGGCGGCGAGCTGTCCTGGACCACCGGTGGTTCCTCGACGCGCGAGCCGCTCGTCGGTGGACAGGTGTGGGCGGTCCCCGCCGGTGTCGGCACCTGGACCATCGACGCCGAGGCCCGGGCGGTCGTGTGCCGACCTTCCGCGGACTGGCCGGACATCTCGTGAGTCGCCGGCCCGATATCCCAGGAGGTCCTTGTGCGTAGTGTCGATGATCTTCCCGCCGACTACGACGAGCGGGTGTACGCCGGGGTCCTCGGCAAGATCATCGGCGTCTACCTGGGACGACCTTTCGAGGGGTGGACCTACGACCGGATCCTGCGGGACCTCGGTGAGATCACGGGTTACGTCAATGATCGAGTCGACCTGCCGCTGAACAACCACCTGCTGGTCGTCACCGACGACGACATCAGCGGCACCCTGGTGTTTCCGCGGGTCCTGGACGACGTGGCGATCACCGGGGAGCTGGATCCGCGTGCTGTGGCCAGGACCTGGCTGAACGAGCTGATCCCCGACCGCACCGTGTTGTGGTGGGGCGGTCTCGGGAACTCGACCGAGCACACCGCGTACCTGCGGCTGCGCGCCGGGGTCGAGGCTCCGCTGTCGGGTTCGGCCGCACTGAACGGTCGGGTGGTGTCCGAGCAGGTCGGTGCGCAGATCTTCTGCGAGGGCTTCGCGATGACGTGCCCAGCGGATCCGGCCGGGGCGGCCGACCTGGCGCAGGCGGCCGCCAGCGTGAGTCATGACGGTGAGGCGCTGCAGGCGGCTCGGATGGTCGCGGCCATGGTCGCGGCGGCGTTCGTCGCCCCCGACATCGAGACGGTGCTCGACGAAGGGCTGGGCCAGGTCACACCCGGATGCTTGATAGCCGACGTCATCCGCGACGTCCGGGCCTGGGCGGCTGACGGGGACTGGCACACCACCCGCGCCAGGATCGCCGAGCGCTATGGCTACAGCCGGTATGGCGGCAACTGCCACGTCGTTCCCAACCATGCGGTGGTGATCGCCGCCATCGCGCACAGCGGAGGAGACTTCGGCCGCGCGATGACGGTGGTCAACACGTGCGGCTGGGACACCGACTCCAATGCCGGCGACGTCGGATCGGTGATGGGCGTCTTCGGCGGTCTGGCCGGTCTCACGCGTGGTGTCGACTACCGCGGACCGCTCTCGGACCGTCTCTACCTGCCGACAGCCGAGCCGGGCGGAGTGATCACGGATGCGGCACGGGAGGCATTGCGTCTCAGTAGGCACGGGCGGGCCCGCTCCGGATCGGAGCCGGTGGCCCCCAAGGACGGCGCGCGGTTCCACTTCACGTTCCCCGGATCCGTTCAGGGCTTCGGGATCCGGGGCGGTGAGGGCGATGCCGTCCAGGTGCCCGGACCGGATGGTCGGGGCCGGCTGTCCATCCGCCCCCGAGGACCCGGCGCCCTGGACGTCGTGACGCCGACGTTCATACCGCTGGAGGCCCGAGACATGCCGGGGTACGGCCTGATGGCCTCGCCGACCCTCTACCCCGGTCAGACGGTGCGGGCTGTGATCGAGGTGCCGCCGGGGGCCGCAGCGGTTGCGGCGCGGCTGCTGGTCGAGGCGGCGGACGCGGGTGGTCGGGGCGACGAGCTGCCGCGATTCACCGGGCCCGCCACCACTGCGGCGCCGGGCACGCGGGTCGAGCTGGCGTGGACCGTACCCGACCTGGGTGGTCAGCCGGTGACGTTCGTCGGTGTCACGGTGGACGCCGCGGTCCCGGGCTGCGAGCTGCTGCTGGATCGGCTGGGCTGGTCGGGCGAGCCCACGGTCACCTTCACGCGCCCGGTCAGTGGGGGCGTCATGTGGCAGCGCTCCTGGGTCGACGCCGTCGACCGACTCGACCACGCCGACGAGCCGTACCGGCTGATCCAGGACGCCGGACTGGGGCAGCTCATCCAGGGCACCCGTGAGTGGCGTGACTACCGGGTGTCCGCGGACGTGACCCCTCACCTCGCCGACGCGGTGGGTCTCGCCGCCCGCGTGCAGGGGCTGGAGCGTGGCTACCTCCTCGAGCTGGAGGGACGCCGCCGGGTGCGGTTGGTGAGGCGCTGGCACGGCGAGACCGAGCTGGCCGGCATCCCGTTCGCCTGGGAGTACGGCACGACCTACGACCTGGCCCTCGAGGTCCGCGGTCGTGTGATCCGAGGCTGGGTGGACGGGCGACTCGTCGCCGACGTCATCGACGAGGACACCCGGCTGAGTGACGGCTCGGTCGCATTGACTGTCCGGAACGGCCGTACGGCGACCTCTGCGGTGTCGGTGAGACCGGCGGATCGAGCCACGCGAACCGGTCGATGACGCAGTGGGAGGGGGCCACCGGATTCAGCCGCGAGCATTCAGTGCATGGGTTCGGGTAGCTCTGCTCCAGCGGCTGCGGTGCGCGCTCGGAGGCGATGCAGGTACCACCCGTACGAGAGAAGCGCACAGCCGGCCCCGGCGATCATCCCGGCGAGGGCGTCGGACAGGTGGTGCATTCCCCGGTACAACCGACTGAAGGCGACGAGCAGGGGGATCAGCCCGCACACCACCGTCATGGCCCAGCGCACGCTGGCGCGTCGGCAGCGGGATGCCAGCAAGATCAGCGACAGATAGAGGGCCGTGGACGCGCCCACGTGGCCACTCGGATAGCTGCTCATCGGTGGCAGCGCCTCCAGCCTCTCGACCAGGGGGCGTTCTCGGTGGATCAGTGCCGTGACCGTGAGGTACATGGACAGCTGCAGGAGGACGGCCATCGCGGGCACGACGACCAGTCGCCAGTCCCGGGTGTGCCAGAGCACAAATGCTGAGACCACGAGGCAGACGCCGGCGATCGCCTGCGTGCTGCCGAGGAACGACCACACGAAGGTGATCGCGTCCCCGGCGCCCGAGCGGTGAGCGGCCAGGCCACGGTTGATCGCCTCCTCGGCGGTCAACGGCCCGGCCAGTGGACCCACCACAGCGAGACCGATGCCCACGATCAGGGCCCAGAGCACGAGCACCGGCAGGATGACGCGGACGATGAGGTCCCGCACGTCGGCCCAGCAGAGGCGATCCATGCCGCGAACCTAGCGCTCCCCCTCCGCGCATCCTGGCCGGGCCCAGGGACCGACCACGAGTGCGGACGCGCAGTACAGATCCGCTCGGCGTCCCGCTCTCGGTCCGGCCGGGATCGCTTAGGCTGCGGGCATGTGGCAACGGCAGCCGATCGGCTTCGACTTCTCCCTCATCGGCTCCGACGGTGTGCTCGACCAGATGATGACGCTGCAGTATCGGGGCAAGACCACCGCGGTGCCCACCATCCGCTACGAGGCACTGGACCAACGCGGCGACCGTCTCGCCGACGTGAGTGTCCGCTCCTGCTACGGAACGGACCGTGGCGAGTTGGCCCTCACCCCGGGCGAGAACACCGATCTGCTCTACCTGCGCGGCGACAGCGCCCATCTCACCGCTGACGTCGCGGCCGAGGTCGTCGACCTCCGACCTCAGGCACGTCGGGAGAACCCCGTCGCCCAGGTGGCCCAGCTCGACGACCAGGGCGGTGAGCTGCCGTCGGGGGGTGGCTTCCACCACCTGGCCGTGTTGAACCCCTGGTCTGCGGAGGCCTGGTGTCGTGTGGTCGCCGTCGCTCTCGACAGCCCGCAGTCCGGTCCGCAGGGTGCTCTCGACGTCGTGGCGATGACGTCCGAACCCATCGTCGTGGCCGCCAGGTCCCAGGTCCCCCTGCTGCCGCCGCCGGACGCGTACGCGGCCATCAGCCGGTACTTCGGCTCGTCGTTCGTCACCGTCAAGGCGTACCCGGCCGCCGACTGACGCGCCGACGGCTGGGCCCTCTCAGCGCGGGTGGACGTCGCCTTCGATGATGCTGGTCGCGCCGGCCGCCCGCAGGTGCACGTCGCTGAGGTGGTCCCGGATACCGTCCACCAGCTCGGCGTCTCCCTGGGGGACGGAGGCCGTGAGATGGGCTGCGTGGTCAGCGACCACCGCCTCGTGAACGGCATCCGCCACCCTCTGACGGGTCCCGACCGGCAGGTGACCCGGGGCCATGCTCACCTCCGCGTGGGCTGCACCGGTCCCGTCGGGCGTGATGACGGTGGCTCGGGCCACGACCTCACCGCCGTCTTCGACGGTGATCTTCCGCTTGTCAGCCATGGTGACGTGCTGGTCCGTGTCGGAGATCTCTCATGTCAGCTGGAGAATGACGATGACCAAGATGATGACGACCAGGACGCCGATGATCGTTCCGATGATGCCACGGTTCATGTGTGCTCCTCGCAAGGTCTGTGTGCTGTACGGGTCATCCAAACCCACCCCCACCAAGGGGTGGGGTGCCGCGGCCGCGAGGCGCCGGTCCGGGGGATGCGGACCGACGCCTCGCGGCCACGGACGTTCTACCCGAGGACGGCCAGCAGCTGGTTGAGCAGCTTGGTGAGGTTGCCCAGGATGCCGTTCAGACCGGTGGCCCCATCCAGAAGCCCCGCCACCGCGCACAGCAGGTTGCCGAGCAGGTTGCCCGCGCCACCCACGGCGGTGATGTTCAGCTTCACCGTGTCGAGATGCACCTTCAGCCCGAGCAGGTTCAGATCCAGCGGACCGAGAACCAGGTCGAGGACCTGGCAGCTGAGCGGGCCGGCAGCGGCCGCGGCGGCATTCGGAGCGAGGGCCTTGTTCGCGCCCGCAGCGGGAGCGGTGTCCAGCGGGATGGCGATCTTCTTGCTCCCCGCCGTGACCTTTCCGGCGGCATCGGTGATCGTGCCGGTGAAGGTGCCGACGGCGACGAGCTTGCCCTTGCGCTGGGCGAACTTGGTGATGTTGAACAGTCCATCGACCTTGCCGGTCCCGTCCTGCAGCGTTCCCGTGATCGGTGCGCTCAGAGCGGTCGGCTTCTTCGCCTTGGCCGCAGCCGCCTTCACGGGCTGCTCGTCGTGGGGCGCGGCCTGGCTGGCCGGCGCGGTACCGAGAGCCATGGACAAGATGGTGGCCAGGGCGATGAACGCCAACAGCACCTTGCGTGGACCGCGGCGCTGTTCCTCTGGCTGACGTGTAGCTCGCATTCGTCGTGCCTTCCTGTGCAGATGGTGGGCTGCCGCCGCGCTGCGCCGTTGGAGCGCGGTCGGTGGCCCTTCACCACTGAAGACGCCACCCACCCGGACACATGACGCGGTGTCGACCCTCTCCCCCGGCGCACGGCGACACCTCGCACGCTCAGCCGAGGCGGAGACGGGCCGTCGAGGGAACCGGGTTTCCGTCGCATCCCACGTCATGCCCACGCGGCGAAGCAGTCCGCGCCGTCAGGACGACCACAGCCGGCGTCGGGCGGGGGCGGTTGGCGGGGAAGGTGCGCTCACACCGCGACCGGAACCACCCTTCGGGGTGTGGCACGGCCCTGCGGGCCACGGATACCGTCCGAGCATGGCCGATCCCGTTCCCACTGGCAGCGACGTCTCCGCCGGAACGTACAGGTGCACCGGCTGCGGCTACCCGCTGGAGGTCGGACCGTCGAAGCACCTGTCCCCGTGCCCGACCTGCCACAGCCGATTCTGGGACAAGCTCACCGACAGCGACTCAGCCGTCGATCGGCGCGACAACGGTGAGAGACCGTACACAGCCATCTGAGCGCTCGGGCTCACCCGTGCCGGAGCGAGCTCGATGATCGTGGAGATCCCTCGACCTCGCCGGCGATCAGCCTGCCTGGCCGTGGACCATGTGGTAGGTGGCGAGCACCTCGAGGAAGAACTCCGACGCGGCCTCGACCACTCCGTCCAGCTCGTCGGCACGGGCTTCCTGCACCACCAGCCGGAACGTGTCGTGGTGGATCTTCGACAGCTCGAGGATGCTGAGCCGGTCCGCGACGGCGCGCCGCCCGAGCTCGTACGCGATCGTGAGCGGGACCTCGTCCCGGCTCGCGACGTACCGGAGGAACGCGACGCGGTAGTCCCGACGCAGTGCTTCGGTGGCGTTCACCGAGCGAGCGGACCCGCGGGTGGTCCCGACCCGGCGGAACGGGCCAGGTAGGCGAGCCCCTCCTCGAGGTCGAGGGCCGTGTGGACCGAACCCGTGTCCATGCCCAGCAGGACCATCGCGAAGGCGACATCCGGCTGGATCCCCACGATCACGGTGACGGCGCCCCGAAGCCGAGCCATCTCGGCGATGTTGCGCAGCGTGCGAGACCCGAAGGAGTCCAGCACGTCGAGCGCGGCGACGTCGATGATCACACCTCGGGACCGGTGCTCGCCGATGCGGTCGATCAGATCGCGCTGGAACCTGACGAGCTGCGAGTCGTCCAGGGCAGTGTGGATCGATGCGATCAGGTAGGCCCCCTGTCGCAGGATCGATACCAGCGCCGGTCCGGTGTCCACTACTCGGCCAGCTCCTCCTGCTTGGTCACGCGGAAGCCCAGCAGCCTCTCGGCCTCCTCCAGACCACCCTGGAGATCGCCGATCGTGTTCATCTTGCTGAGGTCGACCCCGATCGTCACCAGGGTCTGCGCGATCTCCGGCGACAGACCGGTGATGATCACGCTGGCCCCCATCAACCGGGAGGCGTCGACGGTGCGAACCAGATGGTTCGCGACCGCCTCATCGACGTCGGGCGACCCCGTGATGTCGATCACGACCACCTTCGCCCGATGGGTACGGATTCCCGACAGCAGCTGCTCGGTGAGCTGGCGTGCGCGCTCGGTGTCCAGCACACCGATGATGGGCAGGATCAGCAGTCGCTCCCGGACCGGCAGCACCGGCGTCGACAGCTCGCGGATCGAGTCCTGCTGCTGCCGGATGACCCGCTCCCGCTCATCGACGAAGCTCACGGCCACCGTGTTGGCGATGCGGTTCGCCGCGGGTTCGTAAGCGTCCAGAACCCTGTTCAGCAGGGAGAAGCTGCCCTGGTACTTCTCGAACAAGGATCGGGCCAGCACGTCGCGGAGCAGGAGCACGATGCCCACGACCTCGTGCGTCTCCACGCCTCGGGGGATGATGCGTTCCGACAGGTCACGCGCGTAGTGCTGCAGGGCCTCGACGCTTCCGGTCTCCAGCACCCCGACGTAGTTGTCGTACACCGAGGTGGTCTCGGCGGCCATCTCCTGAGGTGTCATCGCATGGAGCAGGTGGGCGTCCTGGATCCGCAGCTCCCACTCCTGCCGCAACCTCGTCCGGTGCTCGCGCAAGTGCGACACCAGCTGCGGCAGCAGCTGGTCCTCGTCCTCGGCATCCAGGGTCGGAAAATCCGCCGCGACCTGCTCGCCGCTGCCCGATCTGTCTGTCATGTCATCCTTCCCGTCGCCACTTGGTCATCGTGATCGTCGTCCCTCGGCCGCGCTCGGTGACCACCTCGAACTCGTCCATCAGCCGGCGGGCTCCCGGCAACCCGAGGCCGAGGCCGTGGTAGGTGCTGTAGCCGTCGGTCATGGCTCGATCGATGTCGGCGATCCCTGGCCCGGTGTCCCGCGCCACCACGCGAAGCCCCGGCCGCGGCGTGTCGACGAGCTCCAGGAACACCTCACCGCGTTCGGCGAATCGTACGATGTTCCGGCTGATCTCGGACACGGCCGTGGCGATCACCGTCATCTCGGTGGCGGAGAAGCTCAGCCTGGCTGCCAGCTCACGGGCCCCCTTCCGCGCCAGCACGATGTCGGCGTCGGACTGGATCTTGACCCGGATCTCGTTCTCGCGCGGCTGCCCCCGCTCCATCAGGGGCCCGCTCAACATCGAGCAGCAGTCACACTCCAGCAGATGTCGGGCGGCACCCACCTCGCTCTGCCGGCGGCGGTCCGCCGACGACAGCGCCAGCAGGACCGGACGACAGCGGTCCGTCGGCGGATCGACGCCGTGCACCGCCAGCAGGTACTCCACCCGCAGGCGAGCTCGACTGCGGTTCAGCTGCGCTGCCACCGCGCCAGGGGTCATCCCCAGATCGCTGCCCAGAGACTTCGTGTCGCGACCCGACACCTCGTGGGCCAGCAGCGTCGCGCGCTCGTGCTCGGACAGGCGAGTCAGGGCCTCCGAGATGGCCTGGGCGTCGACATCCTTGAGGATCTGCTCATCCGGAGACTCGACCCACGGTACCTCGAGGGCGCGGTGCTGGTTGCGTCGCTGCCGGTCGCGTTCGGTCCACTGGGAAGCGACCACGTTGCGGGCCGTCACGATCGCGTACGGCTCGAGCATGCCCGGCGCGACTCGGTTCGCCCGCGCCAGCACACGCACCAGGGTCTCCTGCACCAGGTCCTCAGCGAGGTTGGCGTCGGTCACCCTCGCCCGCACCACCCGGGCGACGATGGGGATGAGGGCCTCCATCGCGGTGCCGCTGTCGAAGGCGGGTTCACCGGCATCCGCAACGACACCCATCACTCCCACAGAGCGCACACTAGCCCCACCGACTCCGGCCGTACTCACCCCGAAGGGTGATCCTCACGCGCCGACGGCCACGTGACGCCCGACAACTGTTTACACTGTTGGCGCCGCTGGGCAGCGCGCCCGAGGCCTAGCGATCGGAGAAGCAGATGAGTTTGGGTGCCGGGATCTTGTTGTTGGTCGTCGGTGGAATCCTCGCCTTCGGTGTCCGCGACCAGTGGAGCGCGATCGACCTGACCGCCATCGGCTACGTGTGCATGGCCGGCGGCGCGCTGGCGATCATCTTGTCCCTGGTCATCGGGCAGCAGCGCCGACGCACCAGCCACACCACGACCGTCCAGCGGGGCGGCAACGACGGCGGACCCCCAGCGGCCGTCTGAACGTCGGACCCGGCACGGGTTCCCCGTTTACGTTATAATTTCGTGATGTTCCGTCGGCTGGTGTGTGGATAAAGCCTCACGTAGGGCCTGATTCCGCCGCTCGACTCGGCCGATGTTGCTGCGGCGAGAATCGTGACGCCGCGACACCTCGGGACACCTTCCGACAGGGCTGCCCTGACCGGGAAGCCCGCAGAAGGAGTCCGACAATGCACGAAGAGCGGTACCAGACCGGCGCGCTGCTGGGACGTGGCGGCATGGCGGAGGTCTTCTCCGGCATCGACTGCCACCTACGACGGCCGGTGGCGATCAAGCGCCTACGCGAGGACCGCGCACTCAACCCCACCCTCCGCGCCAGATTCCGACGTGAGGCCACCGCTGCAGCGCGCCTGAACCACCCGGGCATCGTCGCGGTGCTCGACACCGCGGAGGTGATGCCGTCCACCGGGACCATCCCCATCCCGATCATCGTGATGGAGCTGGTCGACGGCTCCAGCCTGCGGGAGCTGCTGCGTGAAGGGCCGAGGCTCACACCCGACCGAGCCTTCGAGATCACCGATGCCGTCCTCCGCGCGCTGACCGCGAGTCACACCGCGGGCATCGTCCACCGCGACATCAAGCCGGCCAACGTCCTCCTCACGTCCGCCGGAGAGGTCAAGGTCGCCGACTTCGGCATCGCCCGCACGGTGTCGGATGACTCCGCGACCCAGACCCAGACCCAGACCGTGATGGGCTCGCCCCACTACATGTCCCCCGAGCAGGCCAGGGGGATGACCATCGATCACCGCAGCGATCTGTACTCGGTGGGCTGCCTGCTGTACGAGCTCCTCGTGGGCACGCCGCCGTTCACCGGCGACTCCCCACTCAGCATCACCTATCAGCACGTCACGGAAGCGCCGGTACGGCCGAGCACTCTCGACCCGGAGCTCGCGGGCGATGTCGACACCATCGTGCTGCGCGCGCTCGAGAAAGCGCCCGGGGATCGCTATCAGACCGCTGAGCAGATGAGGGCCGACATCGGCCATCTTCGGTCAGGACAGCCGTTGGTGCCGGCGGCGCCGTTGGTGCCGGCGGCGCCGATCGGGCGGCCGGCGCACACCGAGGCCGCGACGACGGTCCGCCACGAACCGGTTGCCGAGCCCGACCCGACCCGCCGGACCCCAGGCACCCGCCGGAACCCAAGCACCCGCCGGCTGGGCGGCGTGCTCGCCGCGGCATTCCTGTTGATCATCGGATTCACGGGATTCGGCTACCTCCGGTGGCACAGCCCGGCGGCTCCGGCCACCACCGATGTTCCGGCCGTCCTCGGCTTCAGTCAGGCTCAGGCCGAGAGCATGCTCCGCAACGCCCATCTCGTGCCACGCATCGAACGCGTGACCGGACCTAGCACGACCATCAACACCGTCACCGAGCAGTCCCCGGCCGGGGGCCGAGAGGCCCCCACCGACAGCGCCGTGATCATCCGGGTCAGCACTGGTCCGGCCATCGCCACCGTCCCGCGGGGAATCCTCGGCCTGCCCATCACGCAGGCCGAGAGACTGCTCGAGGAGGCCGGATTCACCAGGGTGACCACACGAGAAGCCGACGCCGGTTCCGCCGATCTGCCCGCGGACACCGTGACGGCCATCGACCCCGGCGAAGGCCAGTCGGCATCACCCGGCTCCCTGGTCACCCTCACCATCACGTCCACCGCTCCGACCGAACAGTCGAAGGCGACGTCCACCGCCGGCCGCCCC
>Ga0247820_10002384_pt1 | contig 10572 bp, 10 predicted proteins | sample 13C_Glucose_Day1_2_FD_192480 | JGI IMG/M metagenome (GOLD analysis project Ga0247820, IMG submission 192480) | Soil microbial communities from agricultural site in Penn Yan, New York, United States - 13C_Glucose_Day14 | ecosystem: Environmental > Terrestrial > Soil > Agricultural land | place...
GTGAATGCTTGGGGCATAATCTCCCCTCGCGCTTGGAGACGTGACCGAGAGGCCGAAGGTGCTCCCCTGCTAAGGGAGTATGCGGTGTAGAGCCGCATCGAGGGTTCGAATCCCTCCGTCTCCGCCAAAGCGCAATGAATCAAGCGGCCTTGAGCCGCTTTTTTCTTGCCTACCGCGGCTTGTCGCTCTTGAGGTACTCGCGGACCTTCTCGGCGCGATCGCCCACCGCCTGCACCGCTTCCTTGATGCGCTCGGGCGTGGTGTTCAGGCTCCTGGCCCAATCCCTCAGCTCGTAATCCTGGTTCACGTTGATGCGGGTGCGGTCCTGCCCGCCGGAGTTGCTCTTGTCGTCAGCCATGGTGGTTCTCCTTTCGCTCGTCGATGGTGGCCACGCCTTGCGGGCCCAACCGTAGGACGCTGTCGGGGAATGCGGTCGGATGCCACAGCGGCCAAGATGCTCGCGGTACAGTCCCTTGCATGTTCACGGTCTCCATCGACGACGCGGGCCCGTACTTCCTGGCCGTGGCCAGCGGCAAAGCGCAGCTGGGCCACCTGTGCGGTTTCGCCGACCTGTCGGCGCGAGTCGCGGTCACCAAGGGCTACAAGCGAGTCCTCATCGACCTCCTGGCCGTGGAGCCCCATCTCTCGTTCACCGAACACCTGCAGCTGGGCGCGCACGTCGCCACGGCCTTCGCGCCGCTCGAGCGGGTCGCGACCCTGGTGCCGCTGAACGAGAAGAAGGGCACGAGCGAGAAGGCCGCGCAGAAGCTCGGCCTGCACCTGCGAACCTTCACCAGTCTTGAAGAAGCCAACGCGTGGCTGCTATCGACATGAGCAAGAAAACCGACCTGATCGTCCTGCACGAGCATCCCGAATGGCAGAAGCCGCTGTTCGCGGCCCTGGAAAAACGCGGCGTGGCCTTCGCGCCCTTCGACGTCACCGCGACCGCCTTCGACAACGTCACGCCGCCCGCCGCGAAGCTGTACTTCAACCAGGCCAGCCCCAGCGCCTACCTTCGCGGCAACACGCGGGCGGTGCCGCTCGCGCTGGCCTACATGCGCACGCTGGAACTGCAGGGCGCGCGCGTGCTCAATGGCGCCGACGTGTTCGCGATGGAGCTGAGCAAGAGCGTGCAGGCGGCATTGCTGCAGTCGCTGCGCGTCGACACGCCGCGGTCGATCACCTTCAACGATCCGGCGGCCCTGCGCCGCCACGCCGACCGCATCACCTGGCCCGCGGTGCTCAAGCCCGACCAGGGCGGCAGCGGCGCGCGCATCCAGGTGGTGAATTCCATCGACGAGGTCGAGGACATGTTCCGGCGCGACCCGTCGATCTGGCTGCCGGACAACCTGTTCCTGCTGCAGGAGTACCTGCCGCATGACGCGGAGCAGGGCATCGTGCGACTGGAGTTCCTGGGCGGCGAGCTGCTGTACGCGATGCGGGTGAAGACGCACGGCCGCTTCAACCTGTGCCCTTCGCCGGTCTGCAATCCGGACGACGGCGAGGGTATCTGCGAGATCCCGGAACAGCAGGTGGACGCGCCGCCGGTGGAATTCCATCCCTATCCCGAAGTGCCGGGAGAGGCGGTGGAAACGGCCAAGCGCATCGTGCGCGCGGTGGGCCTGGACGTGGGCGGCATCGAGTACCTGGAAACGCCCGACGGCCGCCGGGTGTTCTACGACGTCAACGCCAACTCCAACCTGCGCCCGTCGGTCGCCGAGGCCTTCGGATTCGATCCGTTCGAGCGCGTGGTCGATTACCTGGTGGCGCAACTGCGCTAGGCGTCAGGAGCCCCGCGAGCCGAGGTTCATCAGCCCGGCCAGGCCGAGGTCCGAACCCATCAGCACCAGGATGCCGAAACCGGCGAACATGGCCGCTGCAAGGAAACGCATCTTCTCCAGCGGAACGTAGCGGGCGAGCCGGTCGCCCAGCAGCACCGCCGGAACGTTGGCGGCCAGCATCCCCAGCGTGGTTCCGACGGTCACCAGCCACAGGTTGGCGAAGCTCGCGCCCAGCGCGACGGTGGCGAACTGCGTCTTGTCGCCCATCTCGGCGAGGAAGAACGCGACCAGCGTGGTGACGAACGGGCCGAAACGGCCGGCCTTGGGGTGCTCGTCGCTGTCGAGCTTGTCCGGGATCAGCGCCCAGAACGCGAAACCGATGAAGGCCGTGCTGAGGATCCAGCGGATGGTGTTCGCACTGACGTTGGCCGCCACCCAGTCGCCTGCGGCCGCGGCCAGCAGGTGGTTGGCGACGGTGGCCGCGAAGATGCCGGCGATCAGGGAGCCGGCACGGCCCTTGAAGCGGCTTGCGAGGAGGAAGGAAAGGAGCTGGGTCTTGTCGCCCATTTCGGCGATGGCCACGAGCCCGAACGAAGCGATGAGCGCTTCCATGCAGAGGAATCTCCAGGCCGGGACAAAGCTCCATTGACCACGGCGCCCCCCAGCCAGGAAAGGCACAACGTGGTCAAAGGTCTTGCCAAGCTTGGAACCGCCTGCGCCATGGCCGTGAGGGCCAAGTGTGTTGACGCAGGCTCCTTCGGTTGAACGAAGGACGGCTACTCCCCAGTGACGGAGGTCATTGTATCGGAGAGAGGCCGGCCTTCCGGGCCGGCCTCCGATTAACCGCTCACGGGATCGCGATGGCCGCGTCGCCCGACGCGGGGCAGCCGCCGAAGCCGGGACCGCCGACCTCGCCGAACTCGGAGATCGTCAGGCCGAACCGGTCGCCGTTGGCGTTGGTCGAGAACCAGGCCATCGCGCGGCTCTGTCCCGCGACCGCCAGCTGCTGCTCGGTCGCGTTCAGGCCGGTGTAGAACGCCCTCCAGTTCGGCGCTCCATTGGCCTGCAGCAGGCCGCTGCTGTTGGGCACGTTGTCGATCCGCCCGCCGGTGATGTCGGCGCGGATGTCGCGGCGACCGATGCGCGTAGTGGTGAAGTCGGGGTTGATGATGCGCTGCTCGACGTTGGCCAGCGGGAACGGCAGGCCGTTCCGTGGATCGACGGCCGTGCCGTCGACCCGCACCCGTCCGTCGGAAGTGACGGTGGTACGCCTCGTGACCTGCGCGCCGATCACCTGCTGCTTCTGCCCGGCGTTGAAACCCAGGCTGACGACGGAGAACGCGTCGACCCAGTCGCCCGGCTGGATGTCGGGCGTCTGCCCGCTCCAGCACACCCCACCCGGGTGGTTGATCTCGAAGATGCCGCCGCTGGGAACGATGCCGCGGGCCGTGCCGATCACCGGCGTCGGGCCCGTGCCGCGCCGCACTACCACCTGCAGGTCGGTGCCGGCCGGGAAGCCTTCGATGGACACGAAGTCACGTTCGGGGAACACCGTCACCAGCGCCGGCTGCGGCGCAGTGGCGTCCAGCAGTTGGGCAGGGTTGTAGTGCACCGGCGGGGTTGGCGGGCTCGTCGGCACCACGCCGCCGGGGCCGGGCGGGCAACCGCCGAAGCCGGGACCGCCGACCTCGCCGACCTCGAAGATCGTCATGCCGAGCCGGTCGCCCGCGGCGGTGGTCTGCTGCCAGGACAGGACGCGCGTCTGCCCCTCGACCGTCAGCTGCCGCTCGACGGCGTTCAGCCCGTTGAACACGGCCGTGAAGGTGGTCGCCGTCGCACTGTCGTAGGCAAAGCTGACCGTGGCGCCCGGCACGCCGTCCACTCGGCCACCGGCGCTGTCGGCACGGATGTCGCGCCGGGTGATCCGGCTGCCCGTCGTTTCGCGGTAGGCGGGCTGGACGATCCGCACCTCCATCCGGTTGAGCGGGATGCGGCTGCCGTTGGCCAGCACCGCCTGGCCCTTGACGACCACGATGTTCGGGTTGTCGGGCGGGACGAAAGCCTGCGTCGCGGTCGCGTTGAGGGTGTTGGCCGCGGCGCCCGAACCGGCGACCAGTCCCAGCGCCTGGTTGTTGGTGGTGTTCCGGTAGGTCACCCGGAGCGTGTCGCCGGGGACGACGTCGGGGGTGACGTTGCGCCAGCACACACCGCCGGGGTGGTTCACCTCGAGCAGCCCGGTCGCGTCGGTGCGGCCCACCGCGTCGCTGACCTCGGCGCCGTCGCGGCGGACCGAGATCGCGAGATCGGCGTTGGCCGCGAATCCCTCGACCGACACGAAGTCGCGCGAGGGGAAGATGGTGATCGCCTGGGGAAGCAGGGGCGGATTGTTGATCTGCGCCGAGGCCACGCCCGGCGCCAGCATTGCCAGCGCCACGCCCAGCGCGGCCAAGGGACTCTTGAGTTGCATGACGGACCTCCCGGGTTGCCGGCGGTGGTGAACGAAACGAGGCGGGCCGGCGGACGCTCCGAATCGATCGGTGAAGGTACGTCGCAGCCTTCGTCACCACAATTCCCCAGAACAAGGGAGGCCGTTTACGTAGCGGCCGGGGTGATCTGCTGGACCGGCAGCCCGCCCCAAGTCGAGCGTGGAAGGCGCACAGTTCGTGGACACACATCGCCATCGCCAGGAGGCATGCCATGCAACGCACGATCGAGAAGCGCGCCTGGGTTCTGTTCGTCGTCCTGCTGCTCGCCGCGTCGGCGGCGGCGCTGGCCTGGTGGAGCGGTTGGGGGCGGGGCGAGACCACCTACGAGCTGCGGACGCAGGACGCGGTCTCCGGCCTGATCGAAGGCTCGCCGGTCGAATTCCACGGCGTCGAGATCGGCCACGTGCGCCAGGTCCGGTTGCTCGATGCGCGCACGGTGCAGGTGCTGCTGCGATTGCGGCGCGAAGCGCCGGTGACCACGTCGACGGTGGCGACCATCCTGGGCCGCGGGCTCGCGACGCGGGGTTTCACGGGCTACGTTTACGTGAGCCTGGAGGATGCTGCTTCCGGAGGGGCCGCGCTCACCCGCAAGCCGGGCGAGTCGTACGCGCGCATCCCCACCGCGCCGCTGCAGTCGGTGAGCCTGGACACCTCGATCCACGAGCTCAATGAGAGTGTGCGTTCGGTCATCGCGCTGCTGCAGGACACGCTGGACCCGGGCACCGTTCGCGCGCTCAAGGGCAGCGTCGCGAACCTGGAGCAGGTCAGCGGCGTCCTCGCGTCCGATCAGGCGAAGCTGAAGGCGACCCTCGCCAACATGGAGCGCGCGTCCGCTCGGATGCTGCCGCTGCTGCAGTCCGGCGGCGAGGCGACGCGCGAGTTGCGCGAGGACCTGCTGCCGCAGGCGCGGGAAACTCTGGCCCGGATCGACTCGGTGGCGGGCACGGCCGGCGCCGCGATCCAGCATGTCGATGCCGCGGGCCGCGAGCTCGCGCCGCTGGTGCAGTCGTCCAATGCCGTGGTGCGGGCCATGCAGGCGCAGGTGCTGCCGCAGATGCGCCAGGGCCTCGCGCGGACGAACGAGTTGCTGGCCAAGCTGGACGACACCGCGGAGCGCATCCGCGACAACCCCTCGGTGCTGGTGTGGGGCTCAGGGCAGCATGCGCGAGAGGGTGTCGTCGCGCCGGCGGAAATGGTGGTCGAGCGCGGCGCCGGCGTGCAGTGCGGCCAGCGCGAGCAGCGCGTCGGCCATCCAGCGGTGCAGCACGATCAGGGCCTCGAACAGCCGCGGGTCCTGGCCGATCAGGTCCGGCAGGTTGAACCAGCCGAACACCGGAACGGGATAACCGCCCGCTGAGGACATCAGCCAGCCGGTGATCGGCAGCAGCAGCATCAGGCCGTAGAAGCACAGGTGCACCAAGCGCGCCGCGAGTTGCTGCCAGGCGGGCAGGGCGCCGGCCAGTTCGGGCAGCGGATTGAACGCACGCCAGGCGATGCGCGCCAGCGCCAGGGCGAGCGCGATCATCCCCACGCTCTTGTGCACCAGGATCAGCGTGATCTTGGCTTCGTCGTAGCCCGCATCGGGCAGCGCCACCATGTACAGCCCGAGCACGAGGAGCGCGAGCAGCAGGAGCGCCATGCCCCAGTGCAGGAGCACGGCGATGCCTCCATAGCGCTGCGAGCTGTTCAACCAGGCGGACATGACCGCATGCTGCCCCACAATCCGCGCGTGAAACAACCGCTTTCTTCGCGCCTGCGCGACTGGGCTCGCGGCATCAAGCGCGAGGGCGTCGCGCTGTGGTTCGCCTCGCGCCATCCCGGCACGCCGCTCGCGGCCAAGGCCCTGTGCCTGTTCGTGGTCGCGTACGCGCTCAGTCCCATCGACCTGATCCCCGACTTCATACCGGTGCTCGGCTATGTCGACGACGTGCTGCTGCTGCCCGCGCTGATGTGGCTGGCCCTGCGCATGATCCCGGCCGAGGTGATGGCCGAATGCCGGCTCCAGGGCGACGAGTGGATGCGCGAGAACCAGGGCAAGCCGCGCAGCATGGCGGGCGCGGTCGGCATCGTCCTGCTGTGGATCGTCGCCTGCTGGGCCGCGTGGGCCTGGTGGAGCAACCGCTAGATCCGAATCCGCGTCCCCAGCTCGATCACGCAGTTGCTCGGCAGCCGCAGGAAGTCGGCGATGTTTGCCGCGTTGCGGGCCATGAAGGCGAAAAGTCGTTCGCGCCACAGCACCATGCCCCGCCGCCGTGTCGGCACCACGGTTTCACGGCTGAGGAAGTAGCTGGTCTCGAACAGGTTGATCGGCAGGTCGTGCGCGGCGCACAGCAGCAGCGCCCGCGGGATGTCCGGCGTGTCCTTGAAGCCGTAGTTCACCTGCACCCGCCAGAAGCCCGGCGCGAGCGGGCGCACCGAGACGCGCTCGGCTTCCGGTACCCAGGGCTCGTCGAGGAACACCACCGTCAGGATCACGTTGCGCTCGTGCAGCACCTGGTTGTGCCGCAGGTTGTGCAGCAGGGCCTGCGGCACCGTCGCCGGGCTGCTGACCGGATACACCGCCGTCCTCGTCGCACGCCGCAGCTCGCCGGTGGGCAGCGAGTGCAGGAATGGCGCCAGCTCCGGATCGCGCTCCACGATGCTGCCGCGCAGCAGCTCGCGCCCGCGCCGCCAGCTGCTCATCACCGTGAACAGCAACAGGCCGAGCGCCAGCGGGAACCAGCCGCCATCGAGGAACTTCAGCGAACAGGCGATCACCAGCACCAGGTCCACGGCCAGGAAGACGCCGGTCGCGACCAGCGCCGTGGGCAGCGGATAGTTCCAGCCGTGCCGCACCACAAAGAAGGTCAGCAGCGTCGTCGTGAGCATGGTGACCGTCACCGCGATGCCGTAGGCGGACGCGAGCGCGGACGAGCTGCCGAAGCCCAGCACCGCCAGCGTCACCGCGGCCAGCAGCAGCCAGTTCACCAGCGGCAGGTAGACCTGGCCCATCTCCTTGGCCGACGTGTAGAGCATCTGCATGCGGGGCAGCAGCCCGAGCTGCACCGCCTGCTGCGTCATCGAGTACGCGCCCGTGATCACCGCCTGCGAGGCGATGACCGTGGCGATCGACGCCAGCACCACCGCCGGGATCAGGAGTTCCGCCGGGAACAGGTGGAAGAACGGGTTCTGCAGCGCGTCGGGATCGCGCATCAGCAGCGCGCCCTGGCCCATGTAGTTCAGCGCCAGCGAGGGCAGCACCAGGACCATCCAGGCGACCTGGATCGGTCGCCGGCCGAAGTGGCCGAGGTCCGCGTACAGGGCTTCCGCCCCCGTGAAGGCCAGCACGATCGCGCCCAGGACGATGAAGAACCGCCAGCCCTGTCCGCGGACGAACTCCAGCGCGTGCCGGGGATCGAGCGCGGCCAGGATCTCCGGCCGCTGCGCGATCTGCAGCAGGCCGGCCACGGCCAGCGTGAGGAACCACACCACGATCAGCGGCCCGAACAGCCGTCCCACCACGCCCGTGCCGAAGCGCTGCACCGAGAACAGCCCCACCAGCACGCCCAGCGCGATCGGCAGCACGTAGGGCTTGAAGGCGGGCGTGGCGACCTCCAGGCCCTCGACCGCGCTCAGCACGGAGATCGCGGGCGTGATCACGCTGTCGCCGTAGAACAGGGCGGCGCCGAATACGCCGAGCAGCAGGATCGCCAGTCGCCGCCCGGCGGTCGTGCCGGCCGCCGCGGCGGCGAGGGCCGTCAGCGCCATGATCCCGCCTTCGCCGCGGTTGTCGGCGCGCAGCATCAGGATCACGTACTTGAGCGTGACCACGAACATCAGGCCCCACACGATGACCGACACGGCGCCGATCAGGTGCTGCGGATCCAGCGGCAGGCCATGCGCCGGGTGGAACACCTCCTTCATCGTGTAGAGCGGACTGGTTCCGATGTCTCCGTACACCACGCCCAGCGCGCCCAGCGTCAGCGCGGCCCGGCTCTCCCGTCCGGCAAGCTTCGTCGTCATCGCGGCCTTTCCCATGAGGAACAGGCCGGCAGTGTGGTCGCCGCCGCGTTAGGAAAGCATATGGAGGCCGCTCAGTCCGCCGCCAGCCGGTAGCCCACGCCGGTCTCGGTGAGCAGGTGGCGCGGCTCGGCGGGATCGCGCTCGATCTTGGCGCGCAGCTGCGCCATGTACAGGCGCAGGTAGTGCGTGTGGTCCGTGTACTCGGGGCCCCAGACCTCGGCGAGCAACTGCCGGTGCGTCACCACCTTGCCGGCGCTTCGCACCAGCCGGGCCAGCAGCTTGAACTCCGTGGGCGTCAGGTGCACCGGGCGCGAATCGACCGTCACCTGCCGTGCCTCCAGGTCCACGTGCAGGTCCTCGCGGTCGTGCACGAGGCGGGCGGACGCCAGCGCGGTCCCGCGATGCCGCATCGCCACGCGAAGGCGCGCCAGCAGCTCGGGCACGCCGAACGGCTTGGTCAGGTAGTCGTCGGCGCCCGAGTCCAGCAGCCGCACCTTCTCCTTTTCCTGGTGCCTGGCCGAGACGACCAGGATCGGCATCGCCTTGCGGGTGCGGATCTCGCGCACCAGGTCCATGCCGTCGCCGTCCGGCAGGCCGAGGTCGAGCAGCAGCGCGTCGGGCGCGGCATGGTCGAGCAGCGCGCGTGCTTCGCTCACCGACACGGCCGTCTGAACCTCGAACCCTTCGAGGGCGAGCGAGGACTGCAGCAGCGAGCGGATCTCGCGGTCGTCCTCCACGATCAGGATGCGCAGGCTCATGCCGGCTCGCCCGCGGGCTGGACCGCTTCCACCGGCAGGCGCAGCACGAAGCTGCTGCCGCCGTCGGCGCGCGGACGCACCAGGAGTTCACCGCCGTGCGCATTGCTGATCGCCCGGCAGACCGCCAGACCGAGCCCCGCGCCGCGACGGCCGGCGTGGTCGCTGCGCCGGTAGGGCCGGAAGATCGCCTGCTCGTCGCCGGGCGCGATGCCTTCGCCGCGATCGCGCACCTCCAGTTGCAGCGTGCCGCCCTGCGCACCGACCACGAGCTCGATGGCGTCCTCGCTGTACTTCAGAGCGTTGTCCAGCAGGTTCTCCAGCAGCTGCGCGAGCAGCACCGGATCGGCCTTGATCAGCGGCAGGCCCGACGGCACGCGCGACTGGATGCGGCGCCGCGGGTCGCGTTGCCGCACGCGCGAGAGCACCGAGCCCACGATCTCCTCGATCGATTGCCAGTCCAGCTGGACCTCGCCCGCGTTCTCCAGCCGCGCCAGTTGCAACGTGTTCTCCGTCAGGGTCGACAGGTAGCCGACCTCGTCGACGACCATGGCCAGCAGGCGCTGGCGCTCCGGTTCCGCGAGCCGGTCGCCCTGCGTCTGCAGCGACGAGGCCGCCGCGACGATCGCGGCCAGCGGCGTGCGGAAGTCGTGCGAGATCGCGGCCAGGAAGGTGTTCTGCGCCTGGTGCCATTGCGACTCCTTCTCGGCCGCCTGGATCGAGCCGCGCAGCTTCACGCGCCACAGCGCCTGGCCGGCCAGCGCGCAGATCGCCTGCGCGTGCTGGCGACTGCCGTCGTCCGCCGGTGGGTTGCGCACGCAGGCGCCACCGCCAATGTGGCCCTCGGACGCCAGCGGCAGGAACCAGGTGTCGAGGTCGGGCCATCGCTCCGTGCCGGCGCCCAGCGCGCGGCCGTCGTCAACCGCGGCCTGCAGGCCTTCGCGGATGGCGGGCGGCGTGTCAGCCGGCAGTTCCAGGCGACCGTCGACTCGCAGCAGGCCGGCGAGGCAGGGGCCGGCGAAAGCGCGGCTGAGGAAGCGCTGGCACAGCAGCAGGATCTCCGCGGGGAATGTCGCGCTCGCCAGCTCGGTCGCCAACTGTTCCAGCTGCAAGGCCCGCAGCTCGTTCAGCCGCGCCGCCTCCGCCTGCCGGCGCATCGCCGTGCCCAGCTGGCTGATCACGACCGCGACGCACAGCAGGGCCACCAGGGTGACCACGTTCTCCTGCGCGTCGACCCGGAAGGTGAAGTGCGGCGGGATGAAGAAGAAGTTCAGCAGCGCGACCGCGCCCAGCGCGCAGGCGATGGAGGCGGGTAGCCGGACGGCGTACGAAGCGATGGCGACCGCCAGCACGTACAGCATCGCGACGCTGGTGAGCGACGCATACCGGTCGAGCAGAAGTCCGGCGGCCGTCGCGGCAGCCAGCAGGGCGACGACCACCCATGCGTCGCGCATGGGGCCGCCGCGGCTGCGGGGAGCGAAGAGCGTGGCTCGGCTTTCCATCCAGGCCAGCCTAGCACCGCGCGCATCAGGATGGCGTTAGGGGTTG
>Ga0247820_10002386_pt1 | contig 10567 bp, 9 predicted proteins | sample 13C_Glucose_Day1_2_FD_192480 | JGI IMG/M metagenome (GOLD analysis project Ga0247820, IMG submission 192480) | Soil microbial communities from agricultural site in Penn Yan, New York, United States - 13C_Glucose_Day14 | ecosystem: Environmental > Terrestrial > Soil > Agricultural land | place...
GGGTAGGCCGATTGAATCAAAGGGCCTATCATAGCCGAAGCAGTCAAGCTGCTGACAGTCGGGCCCGGACAAACTGGCGTGATTTATCACGGCTTTTTGCCCAAGCCTGGCAAAATGGCCAGTGCGCGCCATGTGTCGTGATCGCCTGAACATGCGTCAGGTGATAACCGGCGCCCTGCGCACCCTAATTCCCGATTGCCTTGAAAAAGCGAGTTTCAGCATGTCCAAAGTCAAACTGACCACCAACCACGGCGACATCGTCATTGAACTGAACGCTGAAAAAGCCCCGATTACCGTGGCCAACTTCATCGAATACGTCAACGCAGGCCACTACACCAACACCGTGTTCCACCGTGTGATCAAAGGCTTCATGATTCAGGGCGGCGGTTTCGAGCCAGGCATGAACGAAAAGCGTGACAAGCGTGCCAGCATCCAGAACGAAGCCGACAACGGCCTGAAAAACGCCAAGTACACCATCGCCATGGCCCGCACCATGGAACCGCACTCTGCTTCGGCGCAGTTCTTCATCAACGCCTCCGACAACGACTTCCTCAACCACAGCGGCAAGAACGTACAGGGCTGGGGCTACGCGGTGTTCGGCGAAGTGATCGAAGGCCGTGAAGTGGTTGATGCCATCGAGAAGGTCGCCACCGGTTCCAAGTCCGGCCACCAGGACGTACCAAAAGAAGACGTGATCATCGAGAAAGCCGAGATCATTGGGTGATACTGCTGATCTCCGATCTGCATTTGCAAGAAGAGCGCCCGGATATTTCCCGGGCGTTTCTTGATCTGCTCGACGGCCGTGCCCGCCACGCCAAGGCGTTGTACATCCTGGGCGACTTTTTCGAAGCCTGGATCGGCGACGATGCCATGACCGCCTTCCAGCAGTCGATCTGCCAGGCCATGCGCCGGCTGAGCGACAGCGGTACGGCCATCTTCCTGATGCATGGCAACCGTGACTTTCTCATTGGCCAAGCGTTTTGCGACGCGGCAGGTTGCACGCTGTTGAGCGACCCCAGCGTGATCGAGCTGGGCGGTGAGCAGGTGCTGCTGATGCATGGCGACACTTTGTGCACCCGCGACCTGGGTTACATGAAGATGCGCCGTTTACTGCGCAACCCGCTGAGCCTGTGGGTGTTGCGGCACCTGCCGCTGTCGGCCCGCTACAAGCTGGCGCGCAAGCTGCGCAGCGAAAGCCGCACACAAACGCGGATGAAGTCCACCGAGATTGTCGACGTCACGCCCGAGGAAGTGCCCAAGGTGATGGCGGCGCACGGCGTGCGCACGCTGGTGCATGGCCATACCCACCGGCCGGCGATACACAAGCTGGTGGTTGATGGGGAGCCGGCACGGCGTATCGTACTGGGCGACTGGGACCGCCGCGGTTGGGCCTTGCAGGTTGACGAGCAGGGCTTTCAGTTGTCGCCGTTCGAGTTTTCCTGACCCGGCGGGTCGCCCTCTTCGCGGGTAAACCCGCTCCCACAGGCTCCGTATCAACGCTGCAAGCGGAGCGATTCCTGTGAGAGCGGGTTTACCCGCGAATGGGCCGGCGCACGCTGACGCTTCAGGGCTGGCTGACTACCACCCCCTTGTCCCGCTCACTGATCACCACTTCCCGATACGCCGGGTCTGCCTTGATCTGTGCCTCGGTAAACGGAATCACCGCCAGTTGCTTGGCCGCAAAGGCCTTGGTCTGGTCACTGGCATGCGCCGAGGCCGCTTCGCTCGACTGGGAGAACGCCAGTAACCCACGAGCCTCTGGCCCCTTGTCGGTGAAGCTGACCAGCTGCAGGTAGCTGGTACCGCTGACCACCAGCCGCTTGCCCTGCCCGTGCGGCACACTGTACATCGCGTTGTACACACCCAGCGCTTGCGGGCCACCCGGTACCGGCGTGCCATCGAGCGCCTGCTGCACCTGCCCCCAGCGCGCCTCCCCCGCTACACCGCTGTCGCTCACCTGCTTGAGCGACGCCAGTGCCGCCTCGTGTACCAGCTTGCGCACGGCCGCCTGCTCCACCGCCAAACCACGCGGCGTGTGCTGCGGGTCTGCCGGGTCGAAGGCTACGCGCCAGCTTTCCGGGTGTTCGGCCAGGGCGTTGAACAGGTTCTGGAAATGCACCAGGCCAATGCCGCTGTCGAGGTCGGCCTTGCCATTCCAGGCCGCCAGGCTACTGCACACTGCCTGCACATCTGCGCCTGCGCTCTTGCACCAATGCAGCAGGTCTGCCAGCACCAGGCTGGCCAGGTAGACCTCGTCGTCGGTCACCATGCGCTGCAGGTCATCAACGCCCAGCTTTGCCGTGCCCTGCAGGCGCTGCAGGGCAAAGCGGCTGCGCATGCCCAGCGGCTGGTCACTGCGGCTGACCAAGGGTGAATAGCCGGTCAGCGGCTGTGCCGGGTTGACCATCCAGGCCGGGTCGTTGGAGTTCTGCACGAAATCCTGGCGTTCAAGGCTCGGCAGCAGTCGCGCCGGGAAGATTCCCGGTTGCGCAGCCTGGGCGTCGACCTTCCACTGACAGGCGCTGCGCGAACCATCCAGCACCACCATGCGCCCTTGCCCTTGCGGGTTGCTGCAGGCACCCAGCAATTGCTGGTCGACATACGGCACCACCGACTGGTTCAGGTACAACGCCCCACCGCCCTGGTCCACGGCCAAGGTGTTGACCCAAGGAATACCCTGCAACTGCTCGACCGAGCCTTTGAGCGCCGCCAGGCTGTCGGCACGGTTGATCTGGTACCACTGCTGCAACACTCGGGTGTTGTCCAGGTTGGCGTCACGCAAGCTGTAGGCCGCGTGCGCATCCCAGTCCAGGCGCCCGGGCCATTGCACCACCGGGCCGAATTGCGAGCTGTAGACCTGCCGCTCTACCTGGCTCAGGCTGCCGTCTTCTGCCTTGACCGCAACGCTGATGGTTTGCCGGGCCAGTGGCAGCGACTTGCCATCAAGCAGGTAACGGGTCGGGTCCTTAGGGTCGAGCTGCAGACGGTACAGGGTGAAGTGGTTGGAGGTGTCGACGGTGTGCGTCCAGGCCAGGTGCCTGTTGAAACCGATATTGACCACCGGTAGGCCCGGCAATGCCGCGCCCATCACATCCAGCTGGCCAGGGATGGTCAGCTGCATCTGGTAGAAGCGCATGCCGCCCATCCACGGGAAGTGCGGGTTGGCCAACAACAGGCCGCGGCCATTGGCCGAACGCTGCGCGCCCACGGCCACCGCATTGCTGCCGCGCTCCGTGGCAAAGCGTTCTTGCCGCGCCAGTGCGCTGGCGAAACCCGCCGACGCCTGCTGGGGGCTCTGTGCAGGTGGTTGCGCCCCCGCCAGTGCTTCGACGAACTGCCCAACACCGCCTTCGGCCAATAGCCTGCGGGTCAGTTTGACCAGGTCCTGGCTGGTGATCGGCCGCAGCCACTCACCGTTGCCACATTCGGCGGGCAAGCCTTCGCGGCGGCGCTCGGCCAGTGCCCGGTTGTAGCCGCTGGCATAGCCCGCCAGCAATGCCTGCACCTGCGCCGGTTGCGCCTGCAGGAACGCTTCGACCGCCGTTGGGCTGTTGAGCCAGGTGAAGAACAGGTCACTGGCCAGGTTGTCGCGCTGCTCCAGGGTCTTGCCTGTGGCACCAAAATGGCGAGAGCGTTCACCGCTCACGGTCAGCACCTCGTTGGCCAGCAGGCACAGGTTGTCATGGGCATAGGCATAGCCAACGCCGTAGCCCAGGCCGCGCTCATCCTTGGCCACGATATGCGGCACCCCGTAACTGGTTCGACGGATCTGCGCGCTGGCATCAGTAGCGGGCTGCGCCTGCACGGCAACGCTGAAGGCCACCAATGCAGCGGCCAGGCCTGCGCAAGTCATGGGACGGGAAAGTGGAAACACGGGCGCTCCTCGGGTTCGGGTCTATCCCGATCAGACGAACGGCCAGGTGAAAATTTTACGTCTTACAAGGCGATGGAACGTCTTGAAGAGGAAGAGCCATTTTTTTTACGAGTGGGTTGCAGTTTTTGCGTTCTCATTCGTCCTAGTAAGTGAGGCAACCACATTTCGGGTTCGTCCACGAAAAGGAGCATTCACATGTACAACCCGCAACCCTCGACTCACGCCGGGCGCGTCCCAGGCAAAGCGCCCAACGGACAGGGCGTTTTTTCTGAGGAACGCATCGGCAACGAACAGATCCGCGAGCTGCTGCGCACCTTCGGCCTGCGTACCAGCCTGATCCGGCTCAAGGTGATCGATGCCTTGCACGCCGCTGACCGCAATGGCCGCAGCATTGGCGTACGCGGCGTGCACGCACAACTGGAACAGCTGGATATTCCGCTGTCGTTCCTCAGCGTGCGTGAGGTGCTCAAGCGGCTGTGCACCGAAGGTGTCATCGAACTGGGCAACGACAAATGCTACAGCCTCAACCCCCAGGCGCGCGCCGTACTGGAGCAGACACACACGCGCTGAGCGCATGGCCGGCCACACCTGGCCGGCCCGCACGGATCAGGGCTTGACCTTGCGCCGCAGAATACCGTTGATCACCACGACCACCACGGCGATGGCGATGGCCGCCATCTGGAAGGTCTGCTCACTGATCGTGCCCTGCTTCTGCAGGTGGGACAGGCCCAGCATCAGGCCCAGTACCACCAGGATGATCAGAAGGGAATATTTGAGGCGCTGCACGTGTGTCATCGAAAGTTCCTTGCAACATCAGGGGCAAATGGCTCGCAACGAGCCGTGGCAATGATACAACGCCCATAGGGCCCGGCGCTGCATTTCCTGCTGGGTAGGGTGGCGACTGCCTGAAAGCATGGGGCTCCAAGCACCCATGCCGGAGGCATCATGTACAAACCCCTGCTGTTCGCGTCCCTGATTCTGACCCCGTTTTCCCTTCACGCGCTGGACACCCGCGAGGTGACGACGGCGCAACTGCGTGAGCTGGGCCGCGACCTGGAGCGCCATGCCGGCGCCAGCCAGTGGCAACAACTGTGGCAACGCGTGCGTCAGGCCGGTTATCTGCAGGCAAACGGTGCGCCGGTGTATTTCAGTGCTCCCATGGCGCAGTTGCCCGAACTGGCCCGGCAGACCTTGGCCCAAGCCGATCAGGTACAGGCGCTGCATCAGACCCAGGCGCTGTACCGTCGCAGCTTTTCCGGCACGGTGATCGGGCAGCGCAGCGGCCAGCCATTGCATGCCTTGTGCCTGGTGGTCGACTGGCGGACGCTGCCCCCAGGCATGCTCGACGCCCCTCACGCCTACCTGCGCAGCGCCAGCCTGCTGAGCAGCTACCCCTGCAACTGAGGGTACCCCGCCCCATCATTGGACGAGCGGAGCGCCCTGATGGGAAATCAACGGCCACAGGCACATCGTGAAGACATGTCCTACATCGCAGGATATCGCTGCCTGCAATCCTTGTTCACCGAGGCTACAAACTGCAACCCATATGTCGCCTAGCGACGCGCCGGGGCTGTCACACAGAATTTGCTCACACCGTCGACATAACGCCGCTGGTGATCGGGTCGCACATTCCCCCATCCCGAAGGAGCGCCATATGGAATTACCAGACTTGAGCCTCATCGATATCAGCCAACTGCCCCACTCGCTGCAGGCCCTGGTCGACTGTATCGGCATCGACAACGCCTACCAGTTGACCTGCGCCTACGGCGGCAGGCCGAAATACATCCCCAAGTACCGCGAGCGGACCAAGCTGGCCGACGTGCTGCCGGCCGACGCGCTCGACGCACTGATCAAACGCTTTGCCGGAGTAGCCCTGGAGATCCCCAAGGCTGACCACTTCCTGCGCCAGCTGCGGAACCAGCAGATCCAGAAGGAAAGCGCCAATGGCCTTTCACGCAGCCTGCTGGCCAACAAGTACGGCCTGAGCCTGCGCCAGATCGGCAACATCCGTCGCCAGGAAACTTGCGCTCGCTGACGGCCAGTACCTAGGCCGCCAAGGGTGGCCACCTTTCCCCTCAACACAAAGAGCAAACAGACATGTCGATAGACAACAGCCTCATCGGGTCCGTGATCAACGCCTTGCCCATGGATCGCATGATCGCAGGCCCCCTGCAGGCCATGGTCCAGGCACAGGTTACCGCCAGCAAGTCGTACGCCGACTTCCTGATGCAGGTGTGTGTGCAGGACGGCAAGGCCGTGGCCATCCAGTTCGACTACGACGAGACCATCGTCGACGAACAGGGTGAATACAAGGGTGTGGTCAGCAAGACCATGAAGGTGCCGCTGCTGGCGGCCATCACACACCCGAACATCTCCATCGATGAAGGCAATGTCGAATTCGAGCTGATCATCAATCAGATGTCGGAAGACACCTCCAGCACGGAAATGGGTGCAGAGGTGACCGGCTCACTGGGCTGGGGCCCATTCAAACTGAACGTGAAGGGCAGCGTCAGCCACAAATCCGCCCAGACACGCAAGACCGACACCCGCGCCCGCTACGCCTTCAATACGACGATGAAGCGCCAGGAGCCACCTGAAGCCATGATGAGGGTGATCGAGTTCCTGACCGATGCGGCGACCAAGCCAACCGTGATCAAGACCGCTACCCTGGAAAGCCCGGACGAAATCTCCCAGGCCGACACCTTGAGAGACCCTGCTGCCAATGCCGGCACACCTGCCCCTTGAAACGCCCCCTGCGCCGTAAAACAGCCCCCTGGCCAGCATCAGGGGGCACCATCTGGCCTGAGGAGGCGAGCCCGTGAATACCCCCCCTGCCCCGATGACCTCCATCGACCTGCGTGAGATCACCCGTGGCCTGCAAGAAGCCGCCAGCGCCACCAACAGCCTGATTGCACAACAGTACATCAATCTGTTCGACCAGTTCTTCGAGTGCGACAGCGACGCCCTGGGCGCCCCCATGAAAGCCAAGATGGTCGAGGTGGCCATGGATGGGAAGCACATCATGCGCGTCCCCCTGTTTGCACTGGTGTCGCCCAAGGGCCTGGCCCTGGAGCGCATGCAGGTCGACCTGTCGGTACGGGTCAAAGGGACCGAAGCGCAACAGGCTCTGCTGACTGCGAGCGAGAGCAAGACTGCGAGCTTCAAGGTCACCATCGGTGGCCAAGGCCGTCAGGGCGAAAGCCGTGACCCGGACGAAGTGCAGATCCGCATGCAGTTCCAGGCCAGCGAGCCACCGGAAGCCCTGAACCGGCTGATAGACGAATACACCAACCTGATCGTCCCGGTACGCGCCCTTGATCCGCAGCCCTCGCCCGAGACCAATGAATTCATCGAGGCGGCGACCGTCCGTTGACGGCCGCCCCGGCACCGCTTCAGAAATCGCGCTTGTAGAAGATGTCCAGTGAGCTGGCCAGCCCACTGGCGGCTTCCAGGTACACCTTCTTGCTCAGCTTGTAACGCAACGCGATGGTGTTGGCAGGCTCGAACACACCCACGCCGTAACGCAGGCTCAGCTTCTCGGTGATGTTGCCGCTGGCGACCACGCTGGTGGTGTTGCCCGAGCCTTCGGTGTCCAGCTGGAAGTCGTCGATGCCCAGGCTCGAGGCCAGGCTGCCGGTAATACCGGCGCTGCCAGCCAGCCCCAGGCCCAACGCTGCTTCGGCAAGCATGTTGTTGTCCTCACCAGAGTTGCCCAGAGGCCGCCCCAGCACGAGGTACGACAGCGCCTGCTCCTGGCTCATGGCCGGCTCCGAAAACACCTTGGTTGTGGGTTGCTCGGCACTGCCGCTCAGACGTATACCGGCAATCACGTCATCGACTGTGCGGATGGCTTCGATGTCCAGGTAGGGCTGGTCGATCGGGCCGGCAAACAGCAAGCGCGCGCGGCGGATGGTGAGGCGCTGGCCGTAGGCACGGTAGCGGCCGTCGGCCAGGCTCAACTCGCCACGGGTATCGAGGTTGTCGCCGATATGCACGTGACCGAGCAGGTTGGCGGTGAGGCCAAAGCCACTGAACGACAACTTGTCCTGGCCCACTTCAACATCGATGTCCATGGCCATCGCCATGGGCGGCTTGCCCTCTTCGGTCTGGTGACCGACGATCACTGTGTCATCCGATACCTTCACGGTCGACGGCGGCAGTTCGCGCACGGTGATCTTGCCTTTGGGTACAAGCACCTTGCCGGTAACCGCCAGTTTGTCGTCGATCAGGCGCAAGGTCAGGTCCGGGGCGACCTCCAGCGTTGCATAGGGCTCGACCGTGACCGGCAGTTGCTGGCCTTGCAGGCGCAGGTCCATGCCCAATGCCTGCCCCCACGTGAGGTTGCCACTCAACTGGCCGCGCCCTGCATCGCCGCTGCGCCAGCTGCCATTGAGTTGCACCTGTTCGCCAGCGATCAGCGCCTGCAATGACAAGTCCTCAAGACTGGCCGGCAATTCGGCGCCACTGACTTCACCACCGCTGAGCATCAGGTTGCCGTTGACCTGTGGTGCCAGCAAGGTGCCTGAAAGCCGACCGCTGCCGTTGAGCTGGCCGGCCAGGCGTTCGACCATCGGCACGAACGGACGCGCCACCGACAGGTCCAGCCCGGCCAGGCGGAAATCACCTGACAACGGCTTGTTCTTGCCCAACGGGTCGAGGCGCGTATTGACGTTCAGCTCGCCCAGGCGCTCTCCACGGAACGCCAGGCGAGTATCGATACGCCGTGGCGCCAACGTGCTGTCGACACGCAGGGCCTGATAGGGGAAATCGACCCAACGGCCCTTGTCGCGCACACGCAGCGTGCCGCCACTGGCATCAATGACAATGTTGCCTTTGGGGCCGCTGGCCGGGATGTCCAGATTGATATCCGCATTGAGCAGGCCCTGCCAGGCGAAGTCTTTTGGCAGCCACTGGGCCAGGCTGTCGAGCGGGAACTGTTTGAGGTGGTAACGCAAGCGCGGCTCGGGCGCCAGGCGCTGGTCGTCACCACACAGGCTGGCCTGGCCAGAGCGCCAGCAATGGGCACCGAAATCCAGTTGGCCGCTGGCCAAACGCTGCAGCCGCGCCGGCGCTTGCAACTGCCAGTCCTGGCCACCGGCCTGGATACGCCCACTGGCCAGGCGGCCACGCCAGTCACCCTTGCTCAACTGGCCATCCAGGCCGAGGTCAAGCTTGAGTTGCGGGCCATCCAGCGCCAGGGTCAAGGCTTGCTGGCGAATGTCGCCTTTGCCGTTGGCCTGCAGCGTGCCCAATGCCGTGTCGCCCAGGTGAATGCCAGTGGCCTTTAGCTCGATCACACCGCGCTGGGCGTTGTCCAGGCGGGCATCCAGGTCCAGCTGTTGCAGCCGGTTTTCGGCCTGGGCCAAGCGCTGGCCCTGCAAGGTCAGCGTGCCTTGCGGAGCCTGCAAGGTGCCGGCAACATCCAGCCGGCCCTTGACCTGGCCTTGCAGCCTTGGCCACAGCTGGCCCAGGCGCGGGAGGTCAAGGTCGATTCGCCCGGCCAGGCGCTGCTGCAAGCTGCCACTGCCGTTGATACGGTTGTCACCCAGCTGGATCGCCAGGGCGCCGAGTGTCCAGTTCTGCCCCGCCCCCTGGGCCTCAGCCTTGAACACTGCCGGCTGGCCGCGCAGGCGGCCTTTCAGATCAAGCTGGGCATCAAGGGTGAGCACCTCGCCCCTCATCTCGCCCTTGCTGCGCAGCGGACCCGCCAAGGTGCCCGGCAGCTCCGCCAGCCAATAGGCCGGGTCGAGCGCCGAAAGCTGCAAGTCGACATCCCAGGCTAAGGTGTCGGCAAAACGCACGGCCACACTGCCGGCGGCCTTGCCTTGCCCGGCGGTCAGCGCCAGTTGCGGCAGTTTCACCTGGGTCAGGTCACCTTCGAACGGGCTGACCAGGCTGAACGCCCCTGCCGGCCCGTCCAGGTCGCCTTTGAAGGTGCCCTGATAATTGCCATCGCGATAATGCACCTGGGTATTGAAACGCTTGAGGGTAACCTCGGGCGGTGTCTCCAGTGGGTACAGGCGCAACCACGGGAAGTCCTGCCAGTCCAGCTGCGCATCGGCGGTCAAGCCTTGCTGCCAGTCGGCCGTGGCCTGCAGTTTCACGCGCTGGGTGTCGCTGGCGGTCAGGTCAAGGGCATCGAGCCTGGCGCCTTTGCTGTCGACCAACCCGGACAGCGCCAACGCGATTGGCGACTGTTCAGCCGGCAGGCTGGCCGTTCCCGACAGTTGATAACCCTTGAGCAGGTCGCCCTTGGCATCAAGCTTGAGCTGATTCAACTGCAAGGTATCGGGCAGCGAGCCCGCCGGCTTGAACGCCTCTGAACGAATCTGCAGGGTCGCCGGCAGGTGCTCGGCCAGCGCCTGCAACTGCCCGTTCAGCGTGGCGTCGAGGTAACCGCTGCTGGTGCCGGCAAGCTTAAGGGTCTTTTGCAATTCGCCGGTGGCGGTCAGTGCCAACTGCCAGGGTTTGCCGTCCACGGCCGGCAGTTGCAGCTGCGCCTGGAGTTGCACTGGCCAGTCACCTTCGGGCTGCAGGTCGCCCTGCAGGTTCAATTGCAGGTCATCACGCTGCAGGTGCAGGCTGTCGATGCGCATCCCGCTGCCGGTCCAGTGCGCCGCCAGTTGCAAGTCACCCAGCAGGTCGCTGCCGTCCAGCCGCAGTTGGCCGACCTTGACCTCGCCCAGTTCGATG
>Ga0247820_10002388_pt1 | contig 10564 bp, 10 predicted proteins | sample 13C_Glucose_Day1_2_FD_192480 | JGI IMG/M metagenome (GOLD analysis project Ga0247820, IMG submission 192480) | Soil microbial communities from agricultural site in Penn Yan, New York, United States - 13C_Glucose_Day14 | ecosystem: Environmental > Terrestrial > Soil > Agricultural land | place...
GCCAGGCCGCGGGGCGAGGCACGTCGAGCGTCCACCGGCCGTCCGATCGGGCGAACTCCGGGCTCCAGTCCGGGCCGAACTCACCGGTCATCCAGTCGACCTGCAGCCGGACGCCGTCGAGCGCGTGGTCGGGGTCGGCGACGCGGAACCGGACCCCGTCGGCGGTGATCAGCGGGCCGGACTCCGGATCGTTCGGGCCGTCCTCGTCCGGCCGCCGGTGTCTGGCTGACATCCGGTTACCGTACGTCATCCCCGGGCGCGTCCGGCGGGTGCGGCAACACCGCCGAATCATCGGCTACATAAGGTGTGCGTCATGGATCGGCAGCAACAGTTCGTCCTGCGCACCCTTGAAGAACGCGACATCCGCTTCGTCCGGCTCTGGTTCACCGACGTGCTCGGTTTCCTGAAGAACGTCGCGGTGGCCCCGGCGGAGCTAGAGGGCGCGTTCAACGAGGGCATCGGCTTCGACGGGTCGGCGATCGAGGGCTTTTCCCGGGTCTTCGAGTCCGACATGGTCGCCCGGCCCGACCCGTCGACGTTCCAGGTACTGCCCTGGGAGGCTGACGGTGGGCGGGTGTACTCGGCCCGGATGTTCTGCGACATCACCATGCCCGACGGTTCCCCGTCCTGGGCCGATCCGCGGCACGTGCTGCGGCGGGCCATGGGTGACGCCGCGTCGTTGGGCTTCACCTGTTACGTGCACCCGGAGATCGAGTTCTTCCTGCTCAAGAGCCTGCCGGACGACGGTTCCGCGCCGGAGCCGGCGGACCAGGGCGGCTTCTTCGACCAGTCGTCGCACGACGCCGCGCCGCATTTCCGCCGGCGGGCCATCGAGACGCTCGAGGCGATGGGCATCTCGGTGGAGTTCAGCCACCACGAGGGCGCCCCCGGCCAGCAGGAGATCGACCTGCGCTACGCGGACGCGCTGACCATGGCGGACAACGTCATGTCGTTCCGGTACGTGGTCAAGGAGGTGGCGATCACCCAGGGAGTGCGGGCCTCGTTCATGCCCAAGCCGTACGTGGACCAGCCCGGCTCGGCGATGCACACCCACTTCTCCCTGTTCGACGGCGAGCGGAATGCCTTCCACGACCCCGACGACGAGTACCAGCTGTCGGACACCGGGAAGGCGTTCCTGGCCGGTGTCATCCGGCACGCCGCCGAGATCACCGCCGTGTCGTGCCAGTGGGTGAACTCCTACAAGCGGCTGGTGGTCGGTGACGAGGCTCCCACCACCGCGTCGTGGGGGACGGCGAACCGGTCGGCCCTGGTCCGGGTGCCGAACTACTCGCCGGGCAAGTCTTCCAGCCAGCGGCTGGAATTCCGCCTCCCCGACTCCGCCTGCAACCCCTACCTGATGTACACGGTGGTCATCGCGGCCGGCCTCAAGGGGGTCCGGGACGGATACGAGCTGCCCCCGCCGGCCGAGGACAACGTGTGGACGCTGTCCGAGGTGGAGCGGCGGGCCATGGGATACCAGAAGTTGCCGACCTCCCTGGAGTCCGCGCTGGCGGTGATGGAGGGTTCCGAGCTCGTCGCCGAGGCGCTCGGCGAGCACGTCTTCGACTTCTTCCTGCGCAACAAGCGCTCCGAATGGGAGGCCTACCGCCGGCAGGTCACCCCGCAGGAGCTCAAGCGGTACCTGTCGCTCTGATCGATCCCACCGACCCACCGCCGGGACGGGCATGACCGAGTTCGAAGTGTTCACCGATCCCCGCCGGTTCCGGGACGAGATCGCCGAGCTGATCGCCCGGGACCCGGTGGGTGCGACGATGCTGTCCGGTGTGCTGGCCAACCGGATCGCCGCACCGGCCGCCGGCGCGGGACCGCTGTTGGTGGTCGTGCGGGACGTCGACGGTGTCGCGGTCGGCGCGCTGCGCTCGCCCGGCTTCCCGCTGCTGGTCACCGCCGACCCCGAGGTGCGGGACCGGCCCGGCGTCCTGCGGATGCTGGTCGACGGCGTGCTCGACCTGCGGGAGACCGTCGTAGGCCTGCACGGCCGCCGCGAACTGGTGCGACAGCTTGCCGACGCCTGGGCGGACGCGACGGGGGTCCGGCCGGAACCGCACCTGTGGTTGCGGTACCACCGGCTGGCCCGGCTGGTCGAACCGGCCGATGTGCGGGGTGCCGCCCGCCCCCTCGACCCCGACGATGCGGCCGAGGTCGGCCTGGTTGCGCAGTGGCTCGCGCGGTTCCAGGAGGAGACCGGGACGGCCCGGGGGCCGGTCGAGCCCGACCCCGACGGCCTGCGCCGGATGCTGGGTCGCGGCGATCGGTTCACCTTCTGGGGACTGGACCCCGAGCCCGGATCAGCCGCGCGGGCCGTGGTCTCGGTAGCCGGTCACTCGCCGCTGCGGGCCGATGGCGGCTGCCGGATCGCTCCGGTCTACACCCCGCCGCAGTGGCGGCGGAACCGGTTCGGCGCCGCCGTGACCGCGGCGGCCGTGCGGTCGGCGCACGCGCTGGGCGCCACCGAGGTGACCCTGTTCACCGACGAGGAGTACCGACCGGCCAACGACCTGTACGCCTCGCTCGGCTTCGAACCGATCGCCGAGTTCGTCGAGTTCGACCTGCCGGCGGCTACTCCGCCGGGGCCGGCAGATCCAGCCGCAGAGCGTTGACGGCGAGCTGGCTCACCTGCCGGGCCAGTTCGGCGTCCGGCAGCGGCGAGTCGAAGGTGCCGACCGCGTTGAGGATGCCGAAGGCGCCGTGCACCGCGGTGCGGACCTGTTCCACGTCCCAGTCGGGGTGCACGTGCCCGAGCAGGGTGCGCCACTTGCGGACGAGGACCCGCTGACGCTCGTCCAGCAAGGTCCGGTCCTCGGCCGGCAGGTGGTGCACCTCCCGGACGAAGACGGCCATCAACCGGCGCCGGCCGCAGACCGCCTCGGCGTACTTGACGATCAGCTCGCGGAGCCGGGCGGCGTCCTGTTCGGGGGAGTCGGGCGCGGCCGACACTTCGACCCGGTCGTAGGCGACCGCGTCGATGACCCGGTCGAAGACGGCCGTGAGTACGGATGCCTTGGCGCCGAAGTGCCGGTAGATGGCCGGGCCGGTGACGCCGGCCGCGGCCCCGATGTCGTCCATGCCGACCGCCGCGTAGCCGCGGTCGGCGAACAACTGGGCGGCCGCCGCCATGATCGCCTCCCGGCGGGCCGCACCACGTGCGGACGGCGCCGTGGCCGGGACGGACGTCCGTTCCGACGGGGCCGGCCGGGCGGGCGAGGTCGGGCCGGCGTCGGCCGGTGCGGTGGTGGTCGGTGCGGTGTCGGTCGGTCCGGGGCCGACCGGGACGGACCCGCCGCTGCGCCAGTACTCGCCGTTCGCCCGGTCCAGCAGCCCGAAGTCGACCAGCCCCCGGCGCAGACTCACGTAGTCGTCGAAGACCTGCATGAGCTCGTGGTTGACCTCGATCTCGGTGTACCGGACACCGGGCACGAACCGCTGGGCGATCAGGTCGAAGACGGCCAGTTGCCGGGACTGCTTGGCGGGCAGGTTTTTCAGGCGTCCCGCGGAGTCGAAGAACCGGTGCAGCACCGCGTCCGCGTGCTGCGCCGCCGCGCGCTGCAAGTCGTCAACCACGTGAGGTTTCCTAGTCGATCTGCTCGCCGATCTCGACCCGCGGGCGCGGCGCGCGCCAGCGGCGGATCAGGCAGGCCCGGTTGAAGGCGTAGAAGCCCAGCGACGAGCCTCGGGTGCTCTGGCCGGAGCTGTCGCCGTTGGGGAACTTGGCCTTGACCTTCTTGGAGATCTGGCGGCCGAAGATGATCGAGTCGATGACGGCGGCGGCGATCGCCACCAGCAGCACGAGCGGCCCGTAGGCCTGCACGACCTGCACCGGGACCAGCAGGATGACGAACGACAGCGCGGCGATCGGGAGCAGGATGCCGGCCACGTTGCGACGGGCGTCGACCAGGTCCCGGACGAACGCGCGGACCTTGCCGCGGTCGCGGGGGAGCAGGTACTTCTCGTCGCCGGCCATCATGCGTTCCCGGCTGACCCGGGAGGCGGCCCGCCGCTCGTCCTTGCTCATGGACGAGCGCTGCTCCTTGGACCGCTTCACCGCCTCGCGCTGCGTTTTCGGCGGCGGCGCCACCGGCCCGCGGTTGCGACCTTCGGCGTCGCGCCGCTTCGGGGTCGGGCGTCCCTTCTTCCCGTCGCCCTTGGTCAGGTCGATCGGGTCGGGTTCGGGGGCGGCCTCGACCGCGGGTTCAGCGGGTTTGCGACGCAGGAAACTCACTGGGACAGCCTAATGTGCCCGGCATCGCGTCGAGGGTTTTTGGTCACGTCGGCGGCGGGAACCTGCCGGATGCCGGACGCGGCGTGGCATCATCGTCAGTGCGACTACACCGCGTTCGCATCATCGCGACCGCACAGGTGGTCCTAGCCCAGGGAGTAACAGATGACCGTTGCTGACACCACCGCCGGAGTGGCCAAGGCCGCCCACGGCGTGACGCTGTCCGACGCGGCCGCGGCCAAGGCCAAGGAGCTGCTGGACCGGGACGGCACCGCCGAGATGGTGCTGCGGATCGCGGTGCAACCGGGCGGCTGCTCGGGCCTGCGGTACGAGCTGTTCTTCGACGACCGCGCGCTGGACGGCGATGCCCTCGTCGAGTTCGGCGGAATCGGCCTGGCCGTCGACCGGATGTCCAAGCCGTACCTGGACGGTGCCACGATCGATTTCGTCGACACCATCGAGAAGCAGGGCTTCACCATCGACAACCCGAACGCGCAGAACTCGTGCGCCTGCGGCGACTCGTTCCACTGATCGCCGGCTGACCCGTCGTGAACCCCCGGTGTCCCGCCGGGGGTTTTCGGCTGTCCGGAGCCTGCTCCGATCCGCCCGACCCGACCTGCCTGACCACCCTGGAGTGCTGCATGCCGATCGCCGTCTGCGGATCCATCGCCACCGACCATCTGATGCACTTTCCCGGCCGGTTCGCCGAGTCCCTGCTGCCCGACCAGCTGCACCGGGTGTCGCTGTCGTTCCTGGTGGACGACCTGGTGGTGCGCCGCGGCGGGGTCGCCCCCAACATCTGCTTCGGCATGGCCGTGCTCGGCCTGAATCCGGTGCTGGTCGGCGCGGCCGGCGCGGACTTCGGCGACTACGCGTCCTGGCTGTCCCGGCACGGGGTGGACACGTCCAAGGTGCACCTGTGCGACGACGTGCAGACGGCCCGGTTCGTCTGCACCACCGACGACGACATGAACCAGATCGCGTCGTTCTACGCCGGCGCGATGGCCCGAGCCCGCGAGATCGAGTTGGCGCCGATCGCCGCCGCCTACGGGGGACTGGACCTGGTCGTGATCTCCGCGGACGATCCGGCCGGCATGGTCCGGCACTCGCAGGAGTGCCGCGAGCGCGGCTACCGGTTCGCCGCCGACCCGTCCCAGCAGCTCGCCCGGATGGATGGCGACGACGTCGTCGAATTGGTCAAGGGCGCCGACATACTGTTCACCAACGACTACGAGTTGGGGCTGCTCAAGTCCAAGTCCGGCTGGTCGGACCAGGCCGTGCTCGACGTGATCGGGCACCGGGTGACCACCCTGGGCTCCAAGGGCGTGGAGATCGTTGCGGCCGACGGCAGCCGGCTGACCGTGGCCGCGCTGCCGGAGAAGTCCAAGACGGACCCGACCGGCGTCGGCGACGCGTTCCGGGCCGGCTTCCTGGCCGGACGGGCCCGGGCGCTGACGTTCGAGCGGTCGGCGCAGCTGGGTTCGCTGATGGCGACGCTGACCCTGGAGACGGTGGGCACCCAGGAGTACCAGCTCGACCGCGACGTCGCCCGGGTGCGGGTGGCGGACGCCTACGGTGAGGACGCCGCCGCCGACATCGCCCGCGCGCTGGCCTGGTAGCTGCCGCCGCGGCCGGTCAGCCCCCGCAGGGCTCGACGACCGCACAGGGGTCGTCGGCGGCACAGGGCTCGCCGGTCGTACAGGGTTCGCCGACCGCCGGCCGCGCCGGCCCGACCAGCTTGTGCAGGAGCGTGCGGAACTGATCGGCCTCCGGGTCGGACAGGGCGGCCAGCACGGATCGCTCGACGTCCTTGACCGCGGTCGCCGCGGTTCCGCGTGCGGTCCGCCCGGCGGGGGTGAGCAGCACCTGCCGCGCCCGCCGATCCGCCGGATCGGGCCGGCGCTCCACCAGTCCCGCCGCCTCCAGCTCGTCGATGAGATGCGTCATCACCGTGCGATCCAGACCCAGATCCTTGGCCATCCCGGCCTGGTTGGGGCAATCGGCAGCGCCGGCGATGGTCAGCACCTGAAACCCGCGCGGACCCCCGGGCAGCTCATCGAGCGCGGCTCGCGCACCGTCCAGGTACCCGCGCAGGACCATGGCGAGCGCGTGACCCAGGTCGATGGGCGTCGCGACGGCCGCCTCGGTCATGGGCCCAGCATAGCCAGTGCGGCCCGCACCACACTCCGATGCGCGTGACTACCGATAATCGTCAGAGACGACTATCGTCGGAGCTGCCTATCCCAGCGACCGAACGGACCGACTCATGAGCACACTCTTCCGACTGGACGCCAGCATCCGCCGCGAAGGCTCGGTGACCCGCGCGGTGGCCGACACGCTGGAGGCCGCTATGGCCGAGAACCTCGACCTCACCCGGGTCGTCCGTCGCGATGTCGCGCTCAACCCGATCCCCGGTGCGCTGTGGGCCACGTCGGCGTTCGCCGGCTACACGCCGGACGGTGATCGCACGCCGGAGCAGCGAACGGCGCTCGCCCGGGCCGGCGAGCTGGCCGACGAGTTGGCCGCGGCCGACGTGCTGATCTTCGCGGTGCCGATGTACAACTTCGGCGTCTCCCAGCATTTCAAGACCTGGTTCGACCTGGTCAGCACCGACCCGCGCTTCGCCCCGGGACGTGCGCAGCTGGCCGGTCGGCCGGCCTTCCTGGTGACCGCGCGCGGCGGTGGCTACGGCCCGGGCACGCCCCGTGCGGGCTGGGATCATGCGACGGCGTGGATGCGTCGGGTGCTCGGTGATGTCTGGGCCCTTGACCTGGAGGTCGTCGAGACCGAGCTGACCCTGGCCGAGGTCACGCCGGCCATGGCCGAGCTGCGGGAGTTGGCGCGCGAGCAGCTCGCCCAGTCGCACGAGGCCGCGCGGCGCGGCGGGCGGGCGGTCACCGTCCGGCTGGGTGGCGAGGCCCGCGTCGCGTCCTGACGACGGCTTCCTGGATCGTTCTAGATCCGCACCGGGTACACCGGCTCGGGGATCTGCGGGCTGATCTGACCGGTGACGAAGATGCCGTGCCAGATCATGAACACCAGGATCGTCCAGAGGCGCCGCGAATGGTCGGCCTCGCCGGCCCGGTGGGCGTCCAGCATGGCGAGGACGGCCGCCGGGTCCAGATACTCGTCGGTGTGCGCGGACGTGATGATGTCCCGGGCCCAGTCGTAGGAGCCTTCCGCGAGGTAGTGCCGGATCGGCACCGGGAAGCCCAGCTTGCGCCGGTGCAGGACGTGCGCGGGCACGATCAGCTCCATCGCCCGGCGCAGCGCCAGCTTGGTGGTGCTCTTGGTCACCTTCTGGTCCGCGGGAACCGTGCGGGCGACGTCGAACACCTCCTTGTCCAGGAACGGCACCCGTAGCTCGAGCGAGTTGGCCATGGTCATCTTGTCCGCCTTGACCAGGATGTCGCCGCGCAGCCAGGTGAACAGGTCGACGTGCTGCATCCGGGCGATCGGGTCGACGTCCCGGGTCAGCCGGTAGACCGGGTCGGTGATGTCGCGGAACGACCGGGCCGGGTCGTAGGTGCGCAGCAGCCCGCCGGCAAGGTGCTCCTCCCGGAAGATCCGGGCGTTGCCGTAGTACCTGTCCTCCAGGTCCAGGGAGGCCCGGCGGAGCAGGTCCTGGCCGCGGAACCCGTCCGGCATGGCCCGGCCGACCGCGGCCAGGCCCCGGCGTAGACCCCCCGGCAACCCGGTCAGCCGGGCCAGACTCATCGGCTCGCGGTAGATGTTGTACCCGCCGAACAGCTCGTCGGCGCCCTCTCCGGAGAGCACCACCTTGACGTGCTTGCGGGCCTCGCCGGCCACGAAGTACAGCGGGACCAGGGCCGGGTCGGCGACCGGGTCGTCCAGGTACCAGACGATCAGCGGCAGGGTGGAGGTCAGCTCCTCCTCGGACACCGTCCGGACGATGTGCTCGACGCCGATCGCCGCGGCCGACTCGGCGGCGACATCGACCTCGGAAAAGCCCTCCCGCTCGAACCCGGTGGTGAAGGTGAGCAGGTCCGGGTTGTAGCGCTTGGCCAGCGCGGCTATCGCGGTCGAGTCGATCCCGCCGGACAGGAACGCGCCGACCGTCACGTCCGCGCGCATGTGCTTGGCCACCGAGTCGTCCATGACGTCGGCGATCCGCTGGTACAGCGCGGTGCGCTCGGCGTCGGAGATCGCGGGCCGGGGCGCGAAAACCGGATCGAAGTAGCGCCGGGTCTTCATCGGCCGGCCCGGCCGGACGGTGACATGCGTGCCGGACTCGATCTTGCGGATCGACGGGTCCATCGTGGCCGGCTCGGGCACGTACTGCAGGACGAGGTAATGCTGCAGCGCCGGCACGTTCACCCGGGCCTGACCGGTCAGCTCCCGCAGGCCCTTGGCCTCGGACGAGAACGCCACCCCGTCCGGCAGTTGGGCGACGAACAGGGGCTTGATCCCGAACGGATCCCGTGCACCGAACAGCACCCGGTCCTCGCTGTCCCAGATCAGGAACGCGAACATGCCCCGCAACCGGCCGACGGCCGACGGTCCCCAGTAGTGGTACGCCGCGACGATCGCCTCGCCGTCGCCCTGGGTGTTGAACCGGGCCCCGAACTGGGTCGTCAGCTCGTCACGCAGCTCCAGGTAGTTGTAGATCTCACCGTTGAACACCAGCGCGTACCGGTTCGGCTTGTCCGGTGGCCCCCAGCGCAGCGGCTGGTGCGAATGCTCCAGGTCGATGATCGACAGACGGTTGAAGCCGAACACCACGTCGTCGTCGTTCCACGTGCCCTGTTCGTCGGGTCCCCGGTGCCGGGCGCAGCGCATCCCGGCGTCCACCGCGTCGACCCGGGTGGCCGCGTGGCCCGATCCGGAGACGAAAGCCATCAGTCCGCACACCCGGCCAGTATCCCGTCCTCGCCGAGACGACGGTGTGACCGGGGCGGGCGCGCCGTTACTCGACATTCCGTAGAACTCGCAGGGTCCCCGGCCGAGTGGAACCCAGGACGGGACGGTAATCTCCCACGTGAAACACAGACGGTTGAGAGGAAGGACGCTCGTGACACGGTCCCGCGCGCAACGGCGGATCTTCCTCGCCGGAATGCTCGGCGTGGTTTCGGTCCTGGTCAGCGGCTGCTCGATCAGCGACCTGCCGACCTGGGGCTGGCCGATGGGTGTCACTCCGCAGGCCGAGCGCATGCGCGAGTTCTGGCAGGTCACCACGCTGGCCGCCCTCGTGGTCGGCGTCATCGTCTGGGGCCTGATGTTCTGGGCCTTCATCGTCTATCACAAGCGCAAGGGCGGTCCGCAGTACCCCAAGCAGACCAAGGAGAATTTGCCCTTGGAGCTGGTGTACACGGCGGTTCCGTTCCTCATGGTCTTCGTGCTGTTCTACTTCACGGTGACCACCGAGAACTTCGCGCTGGAGAAGCAGCCCGACCCGGACGTGACCGTCGATGTCGTCGCGTTCAAGTGGAACTGGGACTTCGGCTACCCGGGCACCTCGGTCCCGGGCGGCGGTGAGGTACACACCATCGGCACCAGCGAGGAGATCCCGATCCTGGTCCTGCCGGTGAACCAGGTCATCCAGTACGACCTCCGGTCCAAGGACGTCATCCACTCCTTCTGGACCATCGACTTCCTGTTCAAGCGCGACGTGTTCCCCCACCCGGAGCAGAACCAGACCGAGAACCAGATCCAGAACACCATCACCCAGACCGGCGCGTTCGTCGGCCGGTGTGCGGAGCTGTGCGGGACCTACCACGGATCGATGAACTTCGAGGTCCGTGCGGTGCCGCAGGACGTGTACGACACGTACCTGGACTTCCGGCAGACCCTGAACCCAGCGTCCGGCGCCCCGTACACCGCGGCCGAGGCGCTGACGGCCACCGGTGACGAGATCAGTTCGTGCGGCGACCTGTGCGCGCCGCTGGCCACCACCACCGCGCCGATGAACACGGACCGGACCGCCAAGGGCGCCGACGAGCCTGTGCCAGGGGGCAGCTGATGAATGCCGCGCAGTCGACCGAGACGGACAAGCCGGAGGCCGCCAAGGGCGGTTTGAAGGTGGAGACCTGGCTGTTCATCGCGCTGACCGGGTTCTTTGCACTGGCCGCCGTCATCTACGGCGTGCTGGCGCCGAAAGAGGTCGTCGGCATCACCGCCCTCGTCCTCACCACCGGCCTGACGCTGATCATCGGCACGTTCCTGCTGTTCGTGTCGCGCCGGCTCGAGGGCGCGCGGCCCGAGGACGATGACGACGCCGAGGTTTCCGACGGCGCTGGTGATCTGGGCTTCTTTTCGCCCGGCTCCTACTACCCGTTCTTCCTGGCCTCCTGCGTGGCGGTTTTTGCC
>Ga0247820_10002390_pt1 | contig 10560 bp, 7 predicted proteins | sample 13C_Glucose_Day1_2_FD_192480 | JGI IMG/M metagenome (GOLD analysis project Ga0247820, IMG submission 192480) | Soil microbial communities from agricultural site in Penn Yan, New York, United States - 13C_Glucose_Day14 | ecosystem: Environmental > Terrestrial > Soil > Agricultural land | place...
ATCGCGTTGCGTTCGATGCACGGGATCTGCACCAGCCCGCCGACCGGGTCGCAAGTGAGGCCCAGGTTGTGTTCCATGCCGATCTCGGCCGCGTTCTCGACCTGCGCCGGCGTGCCGCCCAGCACGGCGGCCAGCGCGCCGGCCGCCATCGAGCAGGCGACGCCGACCTCGCCCTGGCAGCCGACCTCGGCGCCCGAGATCGACGCGTTGGCCTTGTAGAGCATGCCGATGGCCGCGGCGGTGAGCAGGAAGTCGACGACGCCATCGTCCGAGGCGCCGGGGCAGAACTTCGCGTAGTAGTGCAACACCGCCGGGATCACGCCGGCGGCGCCGTTGGTCGGCGCCGTGACCACGCGCCCGCCGGCCGCGTTCTCCTCGTTGACCGCCATCGCGAACGCATTGACCCAGTCCATCGCGGCCAGCGGGTCGGCGCCAGCGGCCGCGGCATCGCGCGCCAACAACTCGCGGTACAGTTGCGGCGCCCGACGGCGGATGTTGAGATTGCCCGGCAGGCGTTCGGCGGCGCTGGCGTTGTCGATGCCGAAACCGCGCCGTACGCACTGCTGCATGACCTGCCAGATGTGCAGGACGCCCGTGCGAACTGCGCTTGCGGCGCGCCAGGCGCCCTCGTTGTCCAGCATCAGCCGGGCCACCGTCAGGCCCTTGTGCGTGGCTTGCGCGATCAGATCGTCGCCGGTGCGGAAGGGATGGGACCATGCGAGGCCAGCGGCGCCGTCGGGGGCTGCCGCACCGGCGCCGCCTTCGACCACGAAGCCGCCACCGACCGAGAAGTAGCAGCGATCGGCCAGCACGCGGCCCTCGGCGTCGAGCGCGGTCAGCCGCATGCCGTTGGGATGTTCGGCCAGCGTTTCGTGTCCGACGAACGCGATGTCACGGCCCGCTTCGAAATCGATCGGATGGCGGCCCCGCAGGGCCAGCCGGCCGCTGCGGCGCAGGGCATCGAGCCGTGGCCGCACCATGGCCGGATCGACCGCGTCCGGCGCCTCGCCGAGCAGGCCGAGGATCACGCCCACATCCGTCGCGTGGCCATGGCCCGTCGCGCCGAGCGAACCGTAGAGCTGCACCTGGACCCGCGCCGTGCGCGCCAGCAGCCCCTCGCCGTCGAGCGCGTTCGCGAACATCAGCGCCGCCCGCATCGGACCGACGGTGTGGGAACTCGAAGGACCGATGCCGACCTTGAAGATGTCGAAGACGGACAGCATCGCCCGACTATGCGGCCGCCAGCTGCCGCTTGACAAGCGCCACCCAGTAGGCGGCGCCGAGCGGCAGGATGCGGTCGTTGAAGTCGTAGTAGGGGTTGTGCACCGGCGGGTCGTTCGGGCCTTCGCCGGCACCGATGCCGATGTAGGCGCCGGGGCGCTTCTGCAGCATGAAGGCGAAGTCCTCCGAGCCCATCGCGGGCGCGATGTCGGTATGCACCTGCGCCTCGCCGACCAGGCTGGCGGCCGCGGCGACGGCGGCCGCCGTCTCGGTGGCGGTGTTGACGACGCCCGGGTAGCCGCGCATGTACTTGAGCGCCACCGTGGCGCCGTGCGTCTGCGCCATGCCGGCGCAGATCTGGTTCATCGCGGCCTCGACCTTGTCCTGGATGGCGGCATCGAGCGCGCGCGCGGTGCCGCGCAGCACCACCGTCTCGGGCACCACGTTCCAGGTGTCGCCGCCGTGGATCTGGGTCACGCTGACCACCGCCGACTCGGTGGCGCCGATGCGGCGGCTGACGATGGTCTGCAGCGCATTGACGAGCTGGGCCGAGATCATCACCGGATCGATGCCGGTCTCGGGCATCGCGCCGTGGCAGCCGCGGCCGGTGATCACGATCTCGAAGGTGTCGAGGTAGGCGGTCATGGTGCCGGTGCGGATGCCGAACTGGCCGCGCGGCATGCCCGGGAAGTTGTGCATGCCGTAGACCGCATCGGCAGGGAACTGCTCGAACAGCCCTTCATCGACCATCTGACGGCCGCCGCCCTCGTTCTCCTCGGCCGGCTGGAAGACGAAGTGGACCGTGCCCTGGAAGGGCTTGTGGCGCGCCAGGTGGTCGGCCGCGCCGAGCAGCATCGCGGTGTGGCCGTCGTGGCCGCAGCCGTGCATCTTGCCGGCGCAGGTGGACTTGTGGGCGCGCTCGCCGAGCTCGGTCATGTTGAGCGCATCGAGGTCGGCGCGCAGCGCGATGCTCGGGCCATCGCCATTCCTGAGCGTGCCGACCACGCCGGTGCCGGCCAGGCCGCGATGCACCGGAATGCCCATCAGCATCAGGGCGTTGGCGACCACGTTGGCGGTGCGGTGCTCCTCGAAGGCGGTCTCGGGGTTGGCGTGGATGTCGTGGCGCCAGGCCAGCATGCGCTGGCGGGTGTCTTCGGCGATCTCGGGTTCGCGGTACATGGGACGGTAGGTCTCTTAACGTCAGTGGAAGAATTCGGCGATCAAGGTCGCGCCGAGGAAGGTGCCGGCGGTGGCGGTCAGCGAGACCACCACGATGCGCCAGCCCAGCTGCCGGAACATCGGCAGGTCCTTGGCGACCGAGAAGCCGGCCAGCGCCAGCACCGGCGTGGTGAAGGCCAGGAAGTTGAGCTTGGCCGTGACCGCGACCAGCGCGTCGGAAAAGGGCAGCAGGCCCGGGATGCCGGCCACCGTGGCCACCAGCGAGAGCACCAGCACCATCGGCATCTTCGGCAGCAGGCGCTTGACCAGGCCGACCACCAGCACCACGGCGATGACAGCCAGCATGCCGGCCAGCGACTGCAGCAGCGGCACCTGGAACGACAGCAGGTTGCCGATCATCACGCCGCCGGCCATCACGACGCAGGCGACCAGGTTGTCGGCGAGGCGAAGTTCCGGGGCGGCGACCCCGGTCACGCCGGCGAGCGAGGCGGTGTCGGCCGCCTGGCGCCTGGAGAAGCGACCGAGCACCGGTTCGAGCTTGCCGTACAGCCACGAGCACAGCGGCAGCGACAGGAACAGCGTGAAGTAGAAGCCGACCACCGTGGTCAGCAGGTTCGAGGCGGCCGCGATCGCGGTCAGCTGCTTGACCATCTCGGGTGGCTGCTGCGCGCTGATGGCGCCGATGGCGGCGGCCATCAGGCTGCCCGAGCCGACGCCGGCGCCCATCGCGAGCGAGCGCGGGTCGAAGATGCCGAGGCTGGTGACGAAGCCCGCGAGCACCGCGATGAAGAGGGCGCCGAGCACGGTGCCGGTGATGTACTCGGCCAGCACGCCGCGGCCCTCGGCCGAGGCCATGCCGTACTTCTCGCCGATGATCGCCAGGTTGCCCTCGCGGCCGACCGAGAAGGTGGCGCCCACCGCCTCGCGCTTGATGCCCAGCAGCAGGGCCAGCGGCAGGCCCAGCGCCAGGGTGCCGAAGGCATGGCCGAATTCCTGGAACACCAGCGCCCAGCCGGCCTGGCGCACATAGGGCAGGGCGGAGCCGACCGTGAGGCCGAGCTTGACGATGAACAGCAGCAGCCCGGCATTGAGCAGGCCGCCGGCGTAGGCCTGCAGGCCGGTGTGGATGCGCAGCGCCGCAGGCGTGCGGCGCGCGGCGATGCCCCACGCGGCCGCCAGCAGCAGGGCCCACAGCATCGGCAGCAGCACCACCTTGCCGGGGCCCAGCTTGAACTGCGCGGAACCGATCAGCTCGGCGAGGGTGACGACGACCAGGGCCACGACGACCAGCTTGAGCTTGTCGAGGGCCGTGGAGTCCAGCGCTTCGGGTGCGAGCGCGGCGGTGGCGGATGGCATGGGGCTTCGATCTCTTGTGCGATGGGGTGCAGCGAGTCTCAAAGAAAGAAGTCCTTGCATCAATGACTAAAATTCGGGATCTTTGTTGCATTGAATGCAACACTCAGGGAGCAAGGACATGGACGACAAGCTGGACACGAGGCGCCTGCGCTACTTCATGCAGGTGCTCGAAAGCGGTTCGGTCCGCGGCGCCGCCGAAGTGCTCGACATGGACCCGTCGGCCGTCAGCCGGGCGGTCGGCCTGCTCGAAAAGGAATGCGGCACGCTGCTGCTCGAGCGCCGCGGGCGTGGCGTGGCGCCGACCGACGCCGGGGAACTGCTTTCCGTCTACCTGCGCCGCCAGGAGAGCCAGAAGCAGCACCTGCTCGCCCAGATGGACGCGATCCGCAAGGTCGAGCGGGGCCACATCGACATCGTCGCCGGCGAGGGCTACATCGACTGGCTGATGCGCCACAGCCTGCAGACCTTCATGCGCTCGCATCCGGCGATCACGGTGTCGCTCGAGGTCGGCAGCAGCGACGAGATCGTGCGCCGCGTGATCGACGAGCGCGCCCACATCGGGCTCTTGTTCCAGCCGCCCAGGGACGAACGCCTGCGCTCGCACCACTCGCACCCGCAGCCGATCCAGGCGCTGGTGCTTGCCACGCATCCGCTGGCGCGGCTGGGGCGGCCGCTCAGGCTGGCCGACCTGACGCCCTATCCGGGCGCCACGCTGCAGCGCAGCTTCGGGGTGCGCCAGCACATCGAGGCGGCCGAGATCGGCGAGGGCGTGCGGCTGCCGACCCTGCTGACCACCACCTCCTTCAGCGCGCTCGGCTACTTCGTCGTCGCCGGGCTGGGCTATGCGCTGAGCACGCGCATGTCGCTGCCGCCGCACCTGGACACGGCGGCGGTGGTCGAGCTGCCGATGAAGAACCCGCTCCTGCACCAGGGCCGCTCGCACGTGATCTCGCGCCACGGCCGCATGCTGGCGCCCGCCGCGACCGAACTGCTGCGCCTGATCGTGAGCGACATGGCCGGCACGATGGGCGCCGCTGCGCGGGAGCCGGCAGCCTGAGCGCTCAGGGCTGCGGCACGTACTTGTTGCCGGCCGCCTTGTAGCGCTCGATGGCCGCCTTGAGATCGTCGAGTTCCTCGCAGGGCGTGCTGCAGATCCTGGCCAGGCGGGCCTGGCGATCTTCGGCCTGGGGCAGCTGGTCGAGGATCAGGTACAGCTCGCCGGAGTATTCGAGCGCGCCGCGATGGAGGGGGTCGATGCGCAGGGCGGCGCTGTAGTAGCGCTCGGCGGCCGCGTAGTCGGGGTTCGGGCCCTTGCGAAGGCTGTAGCCCATCAGGTTGTTCCAGTCGGCGCTGCGCGTGTCCTTCACCCGCTCAAGTTCGGCGATGGCGGCCGGCCAGTTGCGGGCGGCGATCTGGACGCGGGCCGCGGCGAGCTGCAGCGCGGGCGGTGCCGACATCGTGTCGGCCGCCTGCGCGGCCTGGATCAGCAGCGCGGCGAGGACCGCGCCGCAGGTGGTGGCGAGGGTGTTGTTCATGGTGCGGCCTCCAGGGGAAGGACGGTCTCGATCACGACTCATCGGGCGCCGGGGATTTCAACAAGCGCTGCCCAGCTGGGTCTTGCTCTGCTGGAGCGGCCTGGCGCCGCGCCCGATCAACGGCTGCACCACCCCGCTGGCGAAGGCCTTGCGCCCGGTGCCGGTGTTCTTGCCGTTGGTCGACACCTCGAAGGCCTGCCTGCCGCCGGGCAGGCTCCAGCGTTCGATCTTGATGCCGCGGGAGCTCATGCGCAGCATGCTGCTGGTGCAGTCGAGCGGCTTGGCCATGAAGCCCGCCGGCAGCAAGTCGGCGATGCGGCCGTCGGCCTCGCAACTGAGTGAATGGTTGGTCTTGGTCACGCCCTCGGCGCTCCAGCCGATGTCGACCTCCATCTGGCGCTTGGCATCGACCTTGAAGGGGCAGCGCCAGTCGGCCTGCGGCCCGTGCGCCGGGAAGGCGACCGGGCTGCGCAGCTTGTACATCGATTCCATCTCGCCCCCGGAAAGGCGCTCGCGGGCGATCGCGCTGGCGCCCGGCGGCGCATCGGCGGGCTGCTTGACGCTGAAATAGCGGACCTCGAAGCTCTTGCGCTTGCCTTCGGGAAGACGCAGCGCCTCGGCCACCGCCTCGATCGTGGCCGGGCCGCCCTCTGCCGGGTCCCAGCGGATCGCGAACTCGGCGTCGGCGGCGGCCTGCGCCGCGCTGGCTGCCAGCAGGCACGCTGCCGCGAGGCCGCTGCGCTTCATGGCGACTCAGCCCTTCGCCTTGTGCTTCTTCGGCTTGTCCGCCACGGGCTCGGCGCTGCCGTCGTCGAGCACCAGCTTGCTCGGATCGAGCTGGCGCTTTTGCAGGTCGTGCAGCAGGCCGGCGTCGCTCAAGTCGATCTTGTGCGAGGACTCCCAGTCGCGGCGCGCCGTCTCCTCGAGCCGCTGCACCGTGCCGGAATGGTCGGTCTCGATCGCCAGTTCGCGCCGGCCGTCGAAGCTGCCAGGCGCCAGGTTGATCGAGCCCACGATGGCCCGCTGGCCGTCGGCCAGCATCATCTTCGCGTGCAGCTTCAGGTGCTTCATGGTGTGCACCTTGGCGCCCACGTCCTGCAGGATCCGCAGCCCGCCCACGCCCTCGATCAGCTTGTCGGCCTTCAGCGAGTGCGGCGGCTTGGTCAGGATGTGGACCTTGACGCCGCGGGTCGCCGCGCGCACCAGGCGCTCGATGATCACCGTGTCCTGGTAGCGCTCGTTCTGCACCCACAGCGAGTGCTGCGCGCCGTCGATGAAGGCCGCCACGCGCTGGCGGCCGTTGTCGGGACACCAGATCAGGCGCGACTCGGGATGCGGCGTGAAGTCCTCGTGCGCCCAGTCGGCATCGAAGCAGGCCACCATCTCGCGGGTCTCGAGGTCGTGCGTCGTGATGACCGCGTAGTCGCGTGTCTCGGTCAGGTCCTTGGGCTCCCAGTTGAGCGATTCGACGAAGCCGATCCGGTGATCGACCACCATCGACTTCTGGTGCGTCAGGTCGAACTTCGGATTGCTGTCGCGCACCTCGATGCCGGCATCGACCAGCGCCTTGCGCGAGGCCTCGTTCTCGGCTTCGCCGGTGCGGCGCGCCGGGTTCAGCATGACGCGGACCTTGACGCCGCGCTGCTTGGCGGCGATGACCGCGCCGAGCAGCGTCTCGTCGGTGAACAGGAACATGCGGATGTTCAGCGCCAGCTCGGCCGAATTGATCGCATCGAGGATCGGCTTGGCGGTGTCATCGGGCAGAACGATCAATCTGTGGGACATGATTTCCTCAGGCGGGAGCGGCCGCAGTGGCCGGCGGGGTGTCGTATTGAATGCGGTGCAGCTCGGCGTAGACGCCGCCGAGCGCGACCAGTTCGTCGTTGGTGCCTTCCTCGACCACGATGCCGTCCTTCAGCACGATGATCTTGTCGGCGTTGCGCAGCGTGCTCAGGCGGTGCGCGATCATGATCACGGTGCGGCCCTGCATCAGCCGCTCCAGTCCTTCGATGACCAGCCGTTCGGACTCGGTGTCGAGGGCGGCCGTCGGCTCGTCGAGGATCATGATCGGGCTGTTGCGGATCACCGCGCGCGCGATGCCGATGCGCTGGCGCTGGCCGCCCGAGAGCGTGTCGCCGCGTTCGCCGACCAGCGAGTCGTAGCCATGCGGCATGCGGCTGATGAACTCGTCGGCATTGGCGAGTTTGGCCGCGGCCACGATCTCCTCCTGCGTGGCGCCGGGCTTGCCGTAGGCGATGTTCTCGCCGATGGTGCCGCGGAACAGCACCGTCTCCTGCAGCACGAAGCCGATCTGCGAACGCAGCGCGGCCAGCTTCTGCCGGCTGATGTCGATGCCGTCGATCAGCACGCGGCCGCCGGTCGGCTGGTAGAAGCGCGGCATCAGGCTCACGACGGTCGACTTGCCGCTGCCGGTCGGCCCGACGATGCCGACCACCTGGCCGGGCTTGATCGTGAATGAGACATCGCGCAGCACCGGGGGCTCGTCGCCGTAGCCGAAGGCCACGTGCTCGAAGCTGATCTCGCCCTTGGCGCGGCCGGGATCGATGGCGTCGGGGCGATCGCGGATGATGTCGTCGGCGCCGAGGATCTTCTGGATCCGCTCGAGCGCGACCGTGGTCTGCGCGATCGAGCTGGCCATGCCGGCCAGGTCCTTGACGGGCTTGAAGAACTTGCTCAGGTAGGCGAGGTAGACCGTGAGGGCGCCGGCCGTCATGGTGCCGGCGATGATCAGCGCGGTGCCCTTCCAGAGCACGATGCCGGTGCACAGCGCGACCACCACGGCGACCACGGGCGACTGCAGCGACTTGATCTTGCGCGCCCGCAGCGCGGCCTCGGTGCTGGCGTGGCTGGCGGCCACCATGTGCGTCACCTCGAGGTCCTGGCGGCCGAAGGCCTTGATGGCGCGCACCGAACCCAGGCCTTCCTGCACCACGGCGACGATCTCGCTCTGCTTCACGCGCACGTCGCGCGTGACGTCCTTGACCGCCTTCTTGAAGCGGAACACGAACAGCAGCAGGAAGGGCATGACCGCGATCGCGATCAGCGTGAAGTCCCAGTCGAGCCAGAACATCAGGCCGAGCATGAAGATGATCGTGACGATGTCCACGACGATCGACAGCGTCGAAGAAGAAGCGAAGGCCTGCACCGTCGAGACGTCGCTGGTGATGGTCGACATCAGGGTACCGGTCTTGGCGGTGTCGTAGTAGGCGAGCGACAGCCGGTGCAGGTGCTCGTAGATGCGCAGCCGCAAGTCGTTGGCGACCCATTGCCCGATGCTGGTCGTGTAGTAGTTGTCGATGTAGGTCGCGATGCCGCCGATGACCGCGATCGCCAGGGTCGCGATGCCGGCGAACAGCGCCACGCCGAGCGTGTGGCGGCCGATGCCGAGCTGGTGCGCCCACTCGAGCCAGGCGGGCAGGTGGTGCGTGCCGAGCGCGTCGTCGAGCACCAGCTTGAGAGGCCAGGGTGCGGCCAGGCTCATGAGGATCTCGACCATCATGGCGACGAGCACGATCACGAGCCAGCTGCGGTAGGGCTTCAGCAGGCCGAGCACGAGGCGCGTCATGTCCTGGCGCTGCGTCTCGGCGGCGTGCCTGGCGACACGCGTGGCCGAGGCCTGCGGCTGTCCAGCGTCAACCGGCGCTTCTGTTCTTGTCGGGATGGGTGTGGACATGCAAGAGGCTGGAAGTGGAGGGGCCCTGCGAACTGCTGGGATTGTGAGCGTAGGCGCGCGGCCAATGCAAGCGCCGCAAGCGCCGGGCGAGGGGCCGCGAGCCCCGGGCACAATCGGCGCATGAGGCAATGGTTGCGTACGCAAGGGGGCTGGTGGCTCGCATGGCTGCTGCTCGCCGGCAGCGGTGCGCTCTGGCTCGCGCGTGGCGAGCTGCGGCAGCTGCGCGAGGATTTCGAGGTCAACGGCCGCATCGCCCATCGGCTCATGAGCCAGCAGGTGGTGCAGTACGACGCCGTGCTGGCGACGCTGGCGCTGCTCGAGCCGGTGCCGGGTGCCGCCCGCGCCGAGCGCCGGCTGCCTTCGGTCTACCCCTCGATCCTCGAGGTCGAGCGGCGCGAGGCCGATGGCGCCTGGCCGGACCCCTCGCTCGGCCCGGCCGAGGCGCGCTCGCGCGAACTGCAGCGCCCCGAGTTCGTCGCCGACGACTTCGCCAGCGGCCGCTACCGGCTCGTGATCGGTGCCCGGCCGGTCAGCTATGCGCTCGCCATCGACCTGGCCACCGCGGTGCCCTGGCGCGACTGGCCCATGGATCCGAAGACCAGTCCGGTGCGCGTGACGCTCGAGCACGCGGGCCAGCGCTTCGTGGTGCAGCCGGGCGCGACGGCCGCCGCGGGCGGCTGGCACTTCGACTTCCGCAAGCAGCTGGCCTCGGACAGCCAGGCCTTCGAGCTGGTGGTCGAGCGGCGGGTTTCCTGGGCCGAACTGCCCTGGCCCGCGATGGCCGCCTGGTCGGTCGCGATGGGTGTGGCGCTCGGCGGCGCCTATGCGCTGCGACGCCAGCGCATCGCGCGCCGCCGCGCCGAGGAACTGCTGCGCCTCGGGCAGGTGGCGCGGCTCAACGCCCTCGGCGAACTCGCGGCGGGCATGGCGCATGAACTGAACCAGCCGCTGACCGCGGTGCTGGCCAATACCCAGGCGGCCCAGCGCCTGCTGGCCGACGAGCCGCCCGAACTGGCCACCGCGCGGACGGCGATGAAGCAGGCAGCCGAGCAGGCGCGCCGCGCCGCCGACGTGGTCGGGCGGCTGCGGCGCCTCATCGAACGGCCCGACCGGCAGGCCGGATTGCGCCCGGTGGCGCTCCAGGAGGCGCTGCGCAGCGCGCTTCACCTGCTGGCGCCGGAGCTGGCCCGGCGCTCGGTGGCCCCGGCGGTCGAAGACGCGGCGCCTTCGCCCGTGCGGGTGCTGGCCGATCCGGTCGCGCTGGAGCAGATCGTCCACAACCTGCTGATGAACGCGCTGCAGGCGCTCGACGAGTCGCCGCCCGCCGAGCGTCGCCTGCGCCTGACCCTCGGCGCCGAGGCCGGCCGCGGCGTGCTCGGCGTGATCGACAACGGGCCCGGGCTGTCGGCCGAGGCCCTGCCGCGGGTCTTCGAGCCCTTCTTCAGCACGCGCGAAGGCGGGCTCGGGCTCGGCCTGAGCCTGTCCGAGACGCTGGCCAGCGGCATGGGCGGCTCGCTCGAGGTGGCGCCTGCCGAGCCGCGTGGGGCCCGCTTCACGCTGCGGCTGCCGCTCGCC
>Ga0247820_10002392_pt1 | contig 10556 bp, 9 predicted proteins | sample 13C_Glucose_Day1_2_FD_192480 | JGI IMG/M metagenome (GOLD analysis project Ga0247820, IMG submission 192480) | Soil microbial communities from agricultural site in Penn Yan, New York, United States - 13C_Glucose_Day14 | ecosystem: Environmental > Terrestrial > Soil > Agricultural land | place...
GGCCTATGACTGGGTCACAGGCTTCGAAAAGGAAACCGGGTGCAAGGTCAGCGTCAAGACCGCAGCCACCTCCGACGAAATGGTCAGCCTGATGAACAAGGGCGGTTACGACCTGGTAACCGCCTCCGGCGATGCCTCGCTGCGCCTGATCGCCGGCAAGAAGGTGCAGCCGATCAATACCGGGCTGATTCCCAACTGGAAAAACCTCGACCCGCGCCTGCAGGACGGTGGCTGGTACGTGGTCGACAAACAGGTCTACGGTACCCCGTATCAGTGGGGGCCGAACGTTCTGCTGTACAACACCAACACGTTCAAGCAGCCACCCACCAGCTGGAGCGTGGTGTTCGAGCCGCAAGACCTGCCCGACGGCAAACCGAACAAAGGCCGCGTGCAGGCCTATGACGGGCCCATCTACATTGCCGATGCTGCGTTGTACCTGAAATCGGCCAAGCCCGAACTGGGCATTCAGGACCCCTATGAACTGAACGAAGCCCAGTACAAGGCAGTGCTCGAACTGCTGCGCCAGCAGCAACCGCTGATCCATCGATACTGGCATGACGCCACGGTGCAGATGAGCGATGTGAAGAACGAAGGCGTGGTCGCCTCCAGTTCCTGGGGCTACATGGTCAATAGCCTCAAGGCGGAGAACCAGCCGGTGGCCTCCACCCTGCCGAAGGAAGGTGCCACGGGCTGGGCCGACACCACCATGCTGCACAGCGAAGCCAAGCACCCCAACTGTGCCTATAAATGGATGGACTGGTCGTTGCAGCCAAAGGTACAGGGCGATGTAGCGGCCTGGTTCGGCTCATTGCCAGCAGTACCTGCTGCCTGCAACGGCAATGTGCTGTTGGGGGCCGAGGGCTGCAAGACCAATGGCTTCGACAACTTCGACAAAATCGCCTTCTGGAAGACACCGCAGGCACAGGGCGGCAAGTTCGTGCCGTATAGCCGCTGGACCCAGGACTACATTGCGATCATGGGCGGGCGCTAGCGACCAAGAGCATCGTTGCATCAGCTGAAGGAACAGGGGCCGCCAGATTTCTGTAGGAGCGGCCTTGTGTCGCGAAAGGGGCGCAGAGCGCCCCGGCTTTAACCTGGAGCCCCCAATGCCCCTAGCCGTCCAGTTCACCCAGGTGTCACGCACCTTCGGCGAGGTCAAGGCCGTTGACCAGGTCAGCATCGACATCATCGATGGGGAGTTCTTTTCGATGCTCGGCCCTTCAGGCTCGGGCAAGACCACCTGCCTGCGCCTTATAGCCGGTTTCGAGCAGCCGGACAGCGGCTCGATCCGCATCCATGGCGTCGAAGCCGCTGGCGTGCCGCCTTACCAGCGCGACGTCAACACCGTTTTCCAGGACTACGCACTGTTCCCGCACATGAACGTGCGCGACAACATCGCCTACGGGCTGAAGGTCAAAGGCATAGCCAAGGCCGAACGCCATGCGCGCGCCGAAGAAGCCCTGGCTATGGTGGCCCTGGCAGGCTATGGGGAGCGCAAACCGGCACAACTTTCCGGAGGCCAGCGCCAGCGCGTGGCCCTGGCCCGCGCCTTGGTCAATCGGCCGCGGGTGCTGCTGCTCGACGAGCCGCTCGGCGCCCTCGACCTGAAACTGCGCGAACAGATGCAGGGCGAATTGAAAAAGCTGCAGCGCCAGTTGGGTATCACCTTCATTTTCGTCACCCATGACCAGACAGAAGCGCTGTCGATGTCAGACCGGGTGGCGGTGTTCAACCGCGGCCGCATCGAACAAGTCGATGCACCGCGCAATCTGTACATGAAACCGGCTACCACCTTCGTCGCCGAGTTTGTCGGCACCTCCAACGTAGTACGCGGCGATCTGGCCCAACACCTCAGCGGCAGCCGCACGCCCTTCTCCATTCGCCCCGAGCATATTCGCCTGCTCGGCCAGCCCGAGGCCAGCCACGATGTACAGGTCAGCGGCCTGCTGCGCGACATCCAGTACCAGGGCAGTGCCACCCGCTATGAAGTGCAGCTGGACAGCGGCCAATTGCTGGCGGTCAGCCAGGCCAACGACCGCTGGCACGAGCAGCCACAAGACTGGCGGCCCGGCCAACGGGTGCAGGCACACTGGCCGCGTGAAGCGATGACGGTACTGCAGGAAACTGTCCTGACCGAGGGCCAGTGACATGAGCCTGGCCCTGAGCCCGTTACGCAGGTTTTCCAACCTGCTCTACCGACGCCCCAACTTGTACCTGCTGTTACTGCTGACCCCACCGCTGACCTGGTTCGGCGCGATCTACCTAGGGTCGCTGCTCAACCTTTTGTGGCAAGGCTTTTACACCTTCGACGACTTCACCATGGCAGTCACCCCGCAACTGACCGTGGGCAACTTCGCCGCGCTGTTCAACCCGTCGAACTTCGACATCATCCTGCGCACCTTGACCATGGCCGTGGCAGTCTCGCTGGCCTGCGCCGTGCTGGCTTTCCCCATCGCCTATTACATGGCGCGCTACACCCGCGGCAAGACCCGGGCGTTCTTCTATATCGCCGTAATGCTGCCGATGTGGGCTAGCTACATCGTCAAGACCTACGCATGGACACTGCTGCTGGCCAAGGGTGGTGTGGCTCAGTGGTTCATTCAGCAACTGCACCTGGAGAGCCTGCTGCAGGCCCTCCTGACCTTGCCCGCGGTGGGCGGCAGCACGCTGTCGACCTCGCATCTTGGGCGCTTCCTGGTGTTCGTGTACATCTGGCTGCCGTTCATGATCCTGCCCGTGCAGGCGTCCCTGGAGCGCCTGCCGCCTTCACTGCTGCAGGCATCGGCAGACCTCGGCGCGCGGCCGGCGCAGACCTTCATACAGGTGATCCTGCCATTGTCGATCCCCGGCATCGCTGCCGGTTCGATCTTTACCTTCTCGCTGACCTTGGGCGACTTCATCGTGCCGCAGCTGATCGGCCCACCCGGCTACTTCATCGGTAGCATGGTCTACGCCCAGCAAGGCGCGATCGGCAACATGCCGATGGCCGCGGCGTTCACCCTGGTGCCGATCGTGCTGATCGCGGTGTACCTGTCCATCGTCAAGCGTCTGGGGGCCTTCGATGCACTCTGAAAAAGCCTCCACCGGCCTGCGCCTGGCGGCTTGGGGCGGGTTATTGTTCCTGCACTTTCCGATCCTCATCATCTTCCTGTACGCCTTCAACACCGAAGATGCGGCGTTCAGCTTCCCGCCCAAGGGCTTCACCCTCAAATGGATCGCCGTGGCATTCGCCCGGCCGGACGTGCTCGAGGCCATCAAGCTGTCGCTGCAGGTGGCCAGCCTGGCCACGCTCATCGCGCTTGTGCTCGGCACCCTGGCCGCGGCGGCACTGTACCGGCGCAGCTTCTTCGGCAAGGAGAGCATCTCGCTGATGCTGATCTTGCCGATCGCACTGCCTGGCATCATTACCGGCATAGCCCTGTTGTCGGCGTTCAAGGCCCTGGGTATCGAGCCTGGGCTGTTCACCATCGTGGTCGGCCACGCCACCTTCTGTGTGGTGATCGTCTACAACAATGTGATTGCCCGCCTGCGGCGCACCTCGCAAAGCCTGATCGTAGCCTCTATGGACTTGGGGGCCGATGGTTGGCAGACCTTCTGCTACATCATCCTGCCCAACCTAGGCTCGGCGCTGCTGGCCGGCGGCATGCTGGCCTTCGCCCTGTCGTTCGACGAGATCATCGTCACCACCTTCACTGCCGGTAACGAGCGTACCTTGCCCATCTGGCTGCTCAACCAACTCAGCCGCCCGCGCGACGTGCCGGTGACCAACGTGGTTGCCATGCTGGTGATGCTGGTGACCATGCTGCCGATCCTCGGCGCCTACTACCTGACCCGCGGCGGTGAAAGCGTTGCGGGCAGCGGCAAATGACCCACAAGGAGCCCCCGATGCAAACCAACATGCTGATCAACGGTCGCCTGGTCGCTGGCGATGGCCCGGCCTGGACCGTGCTCAACCCCGCTGAAGGCAGTGCCTTGGCACAGATCAACGAAGCCACCGAGGCCCAGGTCGATACTGCAGTGCGCGCCGCCGACCTGGCCTTCGACAGCTGGTCGCAGACCAGCCCCAAGGAGCGCTCGCTGGCCCTGCTGGCGCTGGCTGACACGATTGAGGCGCATGCCGATGAGCTGGCCAGGCTGGAGTCGCAGAATTGCGGTAAACCGTTCGCAGCGGCCCTGAACGACGAGATGCCGGCCATCGCCGATGTGTTCCGCTATTTTGCCGGCGCCGCCCGCTGCCTTGGTGGCTTGGCGGCCGGTGAGTACCTGCCCGGGCACACTTCGATGATCCGCCGCGACCCGCTGGGCGTAGTGGCCTCGATCGCACCCTGGAACTACCCGCTGATGATGCTGGCGTGGAAGATCGCCCCCGCCTTGGCCGCTGGCAATACCGTGGTCATCAAACCGTCCGAGCTGACCCCGCTGACCGCCCTGCGCCTCGGTGAACTGGCCAAAGACGTACTGCCTGCCGGCGTGCTCAACATCCTCTTCGGCCGCGGCCAGACAGTCGGCAACCCACTGATTACCCACCCCAAGGTGCGTATGGTCTCGCTGACCGGATCGATCCCCACCGGCGCGCACATCATCGGCGCCACGGCCGACAGCGTAAAGCGCATGCACATGGAGCTGGGCGGCAAGGCGCCGGTGCTGGTATTCGATGATGCCGACATCGATGCCGCCATCGACGGTATCCGGACCTTCGGTTTCTACAACGCAGGACAGGACTGCACTGCGGCCTGCCGCCTGTATGTGCAGGCCGGCATCTACGAACGCTTCGTCGAACGCCTCGGCAAAGCCGTGGCCAGCCTAAAAACCGGCCTGCAGGATGCCGAAGACACCGAACTCGGCCCGCTGATCAGCGCCCAGCACCGTGACAAGGTAGCCGGCCTGGTCGGGCGCGCCATCGCCCAGCCGCACATTCGCCTGGTCACCGGAGGCAAGGCACTACCGGGGGATGGTTTCTTCTTCGAGCCAACAGTGCTGGCTGATGCGCTGCAGGATGACGAGATCGTGCGCCACGAGGTGTTTGGCCCGGTGGTGTCGGTGACACGCTTCACTGACGAAGCGCAGGCGCTGGAATGGGCCAACGACTCGGAGTACGGCCTGGCTTCATCGGTGTGGACCCGCGACACCGGCCGCGCCCACCGCCTGGCGGCCCGGTTGCAGTATGGCTGCACCTGGGTCAATACCCACTTCATGCTGGTCAGCGAAATGCCCCATGGCGGGCAGAAGCATTCGGGGTATGGGAAGGACATGTCGATGTATGGGCTGGAGGATTACACCTGTGTGCGGCACGTGATGATCAAGCATTGAGCGTGATGTGAAGCTACCGGCCTCTCCAGAGACAAGTCAGCAAGGAGGCCGGTACAAAGTGGCGATCGTCCTCGCATGAATACCTAGGACCTTTCCTTCAAGCACGGTCCCCTATCTCCTACAGTCCGGCTGTTGTGAAAAAAACGACTGGTATCATAGTCTGATACCATGAATAATCATCAAAGATCGGCCCTTGAAGCCATTTTCAGGAAACCAGTGCCCAAGACCTTGGAATGGGTCCGGCTGGAGTCACTGTTGAGATCAGCTGGCGCAAATGTCATCGAAGGTCGAGGTTCGCGAGTTCGCTTTGAGCTCAATGGGGCCGTTGCCACCTTCCATCGGCCTCACCCGGACAAACATGCCAAAACCTATCAATTGCGCGACGCCCGCCAGTTCCTTGAGCAGGCCGGAGTAACACCATGAATGTCATGACCTACCGCGGCTATGCCGCAAGAATCGAATACAGTGACGAGGACCAGTTGCTGATTGGACACGTTGCGGGCATACGTGACGTGATTGGTTTTCACGGCGAATCGATCAGTGAATTGCGACAAGCATTCGAGGAGGCCGTTGATGACTATCTCGAAACCTGTAAACGCCTTGGCCGTGAGCCGCAAAAGACCTATTCGGGGAAGCTGAGTCTGCGCCTTGAGCCCACCCTTCACGCCAGCGTGGCCGCAAAGGCCGAGCTGGCGGAAAAAAGCATCAATCAGTGGGTCAGCGATATTCTGAGCAAAGCCGCTTACAGCTGAGGTGGTCAATCAGTCCCGCAGATCCGACTCATGTATCGGATTCGCCCGGCTGGTAGCCCGTTGATACTGCGCCGGCCACGTAGCCCTGTTACCGCCCAGGTCATCATCGGCATGCAACGGCCAGTAAGGGTCGCGCAGCAGCTCGCGGGCGAGGAAGATCAGGTCGGCCTGCCCGGTGCGCAGGATGTGTTCAGCCTGGGCCGGTTCGGTGATCATGCCCACCGTACCGGTGGCGATTTCCGATTCCTTGCGTACACGCTCGGCGAAGCGGGTCTGGTAGCCGGGGCCGGTGGGGATTTCGGCATTCATCGAAGTACCGCCGGAGGACACATCGATCAAGTCGACTCCGAGCGCTCGCAGGCGACGGGCCAGTTCTACTGTTTCGTCGGGGTTCCAGCCGTCTTCCACCCAGTCGGTCGCCGACACGCGAACGAACAGCGGCAGTTCCTTCGGCCAAACCTTACGCACCGCCTCGGTCACCTGCAGCGTAAGGCGGATGCGGTTTTCGAAACAGCTGCCATATTCGTCACGGCGCTGATTGCTTAGCGGCGAGAGGAACTGATGCAGCAGGTAGCCATGGGCGGCGTGGATCTCGACTACCTTGAAGCCCGCTTGCAATGCCCGTTCGGTGGCTTTGACAAACTCGGCTACAACATCCTGGATCTCGTCTTTGCTCAACTCACGCGGTGCCGTGTGTTCAGGGTCGAAGGCAATTTTCGACGGCCCCACCGGCTGCCAGCCTCCTTCCTCGATCTTGACGCTGCCATGCTTGCCCAGCCAGGGGCGATGGGTGCTGGCCTTGCGCCCGGCGTGGGCCAGCTGGATGCCCGGCACGGCGCCCTGCGCGGTGATGAAGCGGGTGATGCGTTGCAGTGGGGCGACCTGTTCATCGTTCCACAGACCAAGGTCCTCGGCAGTGATCCGGCCATCGGCGGTCACAGCGACCGCTTCGGTGATGACCAGCCCGGCACCACCGACGGCGCGGCTACCCAAATGGACAAGGTGCCAGTCGTTGGCCAGGCCATCGACAGCGGAATACTGGCACATCGGCGAGACAGCGATGCGGTTGGGCAACGTCAGCTGACGCAGGGTGTAAGGCTCGAGCAGCAGGCTCATGAGGGCACCTCCCAAGGACTCCAATGGTGATCCGGCCCGGGCATTCAAGTGCACATCCCTGGCCCGGTGCCGGTCATTAATCAGACTAGACCAGATTGGTGGGGGGGAAGGTTCCCTGAGATTGCTGACTGCTCCGACGCGCGCATCAGATGTTTCCTACACATATGAGCTAGCGATACCTAGATCAGGAAAATATCCTACGAATCTTGTCGACTCGCGGCTGATTGTCCCTGGAAACCCCACCCTTTAGGCTTTTCGTGTCGCTGATGTTTGGCGTCCGGGAGTGGAATCCTGTCAATTACTGAGTTGCTGTCGTCATGGCAGTTGTGCGCGGGAGGCCGCAAAGCCTACCGGGTTTACTCGTAGCCTGGATTCCACACCGCGTACAACTGCCACCCATCCGTGTGGAATCGGACAGGTCGGTCAATCAGTAACCTTACGAGTCGTTCACTATGAAAAAACTAGTCCCCGATCCGCCCCACCATTTCGACCTTCCCTCCGACAAGACCCTGACCAACGCCGTGAGCGATGGCATCGTGCCAATCGATCACGTGTTGATGAACGTCACCCACTACCTGATGCTCGCTTACAACCATTGCCATCGAGTCCTCGATGCCGTCGAAGATGACAGCTCCCGGGAATCGCTTGTGAATGGGCTGCGTGCCCTGCAGATTGCCTGGGGCCAAGCAGATGCGCTGTCATTGGCCTTGGAGCGTACTACTACCCTGCATTGAGGTTGGATTCACTGGCCTCTTCGAGGGTAAACCTGCGGCCACAGGCGCATCACAGACCTCAAAACTTGCAGATGACCTGTGGGAGCTGGCTTGCCCACAAAGAGGCCAGAACAGGCAATCGAGAAACTTCAGGAGGGAATTCGATGACCACAGACGGCACCCACTTTACTGTCGGGAAGACCACCTTCTTTCAGGGTGAACACCAGACTCACCCACTGTTCCGCATCGAGCCAGGGAAATCGAGCGCCGCCCCCCGCAAAGACCAAGTCAGGCACTTGTAGTGCTTTCAGCGCGGCTCCATATGCGCAATCATCAACTGCACACTTTCATTACCTCGAAACTCGTTAACATCCAGCTTGTAGGCAAGCTCCACCCAACGCACGGTCGGGTTCGGCCAAACCTCGCGGTCGATGCCGAAGGCAATGCCATCCAGGCGTACCGAACCACATTCGCTCTTGAGCACCACTTTAAGGTGGCGCTCGCCGACCACACGCTGCTCCACCAACTGGAACACACCATGGAACAACGGTTCGGGGAAGTGCTGCCCCCAGGGCCCGGCGTGGCGCAAGGCCTTGGCCAGGTCAAGGTGGAACTCCTCCACCGCCAGGCTTCCATCCGACAGCAGGCGCCCGGTGAGGTCTTCTTCACGCAGCTGGCGCCGCACTTCTTCGTCGAACGCCTCGGCAAACGCGGGGAAATTGCCTTCAGGTAGCGACAGGCCCGCGGCCATGGCATGGCCGCCAAACTTGCTGATCAACTGCGGATGGCGCGCTGCCACTGCATCCAGCGCATCACGGATGTGAAAGCCCGGTACCGATCGCGCCGAGCCCTTGAGCATGCCCTCACCGGCATCGGCGAAGGCGATGGTCGGGCGGTGGTAACGCTCCTTCAGGCGCGAGGCGAGAATACCGATCACGCCCTGGTGCCATTCGGCATCGAACAGGCATAGGCCGTAAGGCATGGACTCGACCGGCAAATCCTTGAGCTGGGCCAAGGCTTCGCGCTGCATGCCCTGCTCGATCGACTTGCGGTCCTGGTTCAGGCCGTCGAGCTGCTGTGCCATGTCCAGGGCCAGCGCCTCGTCCTCGCACAACAGGCACTCGATACCCAGGCTCATGTCGTCCAGGCGCCCGGCGGCATTGAGCCGCGGGCCTAGAATGAAACCCAGGTCAGTGGAGGTGATACGCCGGTGATCGCGACGTGCCACCTCCAGAATCGCCTTCAGCCCCGGCCGCGCCCTGCCGGCACGGATGCGCTCCAGGCCCTGATGCACGAGGATGCGGTTATTGGCATCCAGCGGCACCACGTCGGCTACGCTGCCCAGCGCGACCAGGTCGAGCAGTTCGCCGATGTTCGGTTGTGCCTGGGTTTCATATCGCCCCAGGCTACGCAGGCGTGCGCGCAAGGCCATCAGCACGTAGAAGATCACCCCGACACCGGCCAACGACTTGCTCGGGAAGTCGCAACCTGGTTGGTTCGGGTTGACGATGGCGTCGGCAACCGGCAATTGCTGGCCCGGCAGGTGGTGGTCGGTGACCAGCACTTTGAGCCCGGCCGCTTTGGCTGCCGCCACACCCTCGACACTGGAAATGCCGTTGTCGACCGTGATCAGCAATTGCGGCTGGCGCTGCAGCGCCACCTCGACGATCTCCGGGGTCAGGCCATAGCCATATTCGAAACGGTTGGGCACCAGGTAGTCGACATGGGCCGCACCCAGCAGGCGCAGGCCGAGCACGCCGACAGTACTGGCGGTGGCGCCGTCGGCATCGAAGTCGCCGACGATGATGATGCGCTGGCGCTGGTCGAGCGCTTCGACCAGCAAGTCTACAGCGGCATCGATGCCCTTGAGCTGCTGGTACGGCAACAGCCGCGCCAGGCTCTTGTCCAGCTCGGCCTCGGACTGCACGCCGCGGGCGGCATACAAGCGGGTTAGCAAGGGTGGCAGGTTACCGAGAAACGGCAGGGTCGGCGGCAGCGGGCGGGGTTCGATACGCATGGGTCGGTTGGCTCAGCCACGCTCACCGAGCAGCCACTGCAGCTGCACTTCGTGCTGGCCACGGTCATCAGTGACGAACACTGTGCCTTCACTGATCATCACGTCCCACTTGATGCTGCGCGGCATGTCCGTGGCAAGCACCTCGAGCACCTCTTGCGGCACAGCGGCGATGTTCAGGTTCTTCAGGTTCTTGACCGCGCCAACCACCTTGGTCTCCCATACACGCAGGCTGCCATAGGCCAGCAGGCTGGTGCGCTCGGTACGGCGCGAACACCAAGTCAGGCGATCAGCGTCCGGCTGGCCCACTTCGATCCAGTGCAGTACGCGGTCGTCCAGGCTCTTTTCCCACAGGGCAGGCTCGTCGACATCCGACAGGCCGCGGCCGAACGACAGATTCTCGTTGTACCAGAGTGCGTAGGCCAACAGCCGCACGGCCATGCGCTCCTCGGTTTCCGAAGGATGACGGGCGATGGTCTGCTTGACGCTTTCGTACACGCCGCGATCGAGATCGGTCAGATTCAATTCGAATTTGTAGGTGGTGGACGGCTGGGCCATGGTCGAAGGGCTACTTGCGCAAAGAAAAGTCACACAGTCTACCCGATCCTGATCTTCGTTGCGCCGCAGCAGTATCTGCCGCTACCGACCTAT
>Ga0247820_10002394_pt1 | contig 10554 bp, 8 predicted proteins | sample 13C_Glucose_Day1_2_FD_192480 | JGI IMG/M metagenome (GOLD analysis project Ga0247820, IMG submission 192480) | Soil microbial communities from agricultural site in Penn Yan, New York, United States - 13C_Glucose_Day14 | ecosystem: Environmental > Terrestrial > Soil > Agricultural land | place...
CGTCGAGTGTTAGTCGTAGGCGGCCCGGGCGCCATCTGGTCCTGACGGGCCATGGCGCGAGGTGCACATGGCGTAGGACGCTTGGTACAGCGCCGCGGACTCTTGATGGGGGTCAGAGTCCGCGGCACCTTGCTGTCCTCGGATGGGCGCGCCCCCATCCCCTCACACTGGGGGGACAGGGGACGGGGCGTGCTCGGCCGTGAGCCGGGCACACGGTGCAGCCCTTGGCCCGAGCGTGGCGCGAGTGGGGTGACATTGGCTGCGCCAATTGGCTGAGGCCCCACAGCCCTCTTGAGCCGCAGACTTCAGGTCACGACCTCGGGTCGGCGCTTGACCCGCGAGCTGTGAGGGGGAAGTCCCGTGACGAAACTGCGTGCATCCCTACTGGCCTTGTCGCTCGCAGCGCTGGCCGCGGCGGCAATGGCAGCCGCGGCCCCTGCGGATGCGATGGGCAAGATCAGGTGCGACCGTACCAACATCGCCGCGGTCGCTCTGGGCAGCTACGACCCCATCGTCAACCACAACGGAACCGGCTCGGCCCATGAGCACCAGTTCTTCGGCAACATCGCATGGCACTCCCTGCCGAATCCCAACATGGCCAACTACGCGGACCTCGTGGGCAAAGACAACAACTGCCGCAGCGTGCTCGGCCTGGCCTACTCGGCCGACTCGGCGGGCTACTGGGTCCCGACCCTGCGATACAAGGCCGGAACGCCGCACGCCGGGCTGCTCATCCCGGCCAGGCAGTTCACGGCCTACTACCGCGGCTACACCGGGCGCGCCTTCGGCCCCGGCATGGCTTTTCCCGCCGACACCCGGCTCGTGGCCACCGATGACCTCGGCACCGGCGCTCACGGCTGGAACTGCGGCGAGTTCTCCAGGCAGGCCAGGCGAGAGGGCACCGTCAACCACATCCCGGACTGTTCCGGCGAGCGAGGCGGTGCGGGCCACACCCTGACCGCGCACATCACCTTCCCCAGCTGCTGGGACGGCGTTCGGCCCAACCACCCCGCCAGTGCCGTGGGCGACACCAGCGACACGGCGCACTACCGATACCCCGCGGCCGACGGGGTCTGCCCTGTGGGGTTCCCCAACCAGATGACCCAGCTGCGCGAGACCGTCCAGTTCGACTACGTCGGCAACGGCACCGACGTGGAACTGTCGAGCGACGCCCACGCCGGCTACCACGACGGCGAGTCCATGCACGCAGACTTCTGGAACACCTGGAGGCAGACGGATTTCCAGAACTTCGTGCGCCTCTGCGCCACATCCCGCGTCCCGCACAGCCACGCCAGCTGCCAGCCCTGAGCGCCCTCAACGCACCAACTCGTCTGGTCTCGTCACCTTCTGCTCGGTGCTTATCCGCTCGAGTCAAGGGGTCGAGAGCCAAGCAAGAGAGGATCTCGGGACCCTGCGTGCGCGTGACTTCTCCGGACAGGAGGCAGTCACCGCCCGCGGCTTTCGATCAACCCGTGGATATTGGCGGTCGTGGTGGACAGGTTCAGCGGCGATCGGACTCCATGTACTCCTTGAGGCCCACCCAGTTCCGGCGCTCCCAGCGCGGGCCGACGACGGCAAGTACCGGGGAGAGCACGCGCAGCGCTCCCACGAGGCCCATGTCCCAGTCCCACCGGAGCCGCGTCCCACCGTCGACCTCCTCGAAGGTCACCGTGCCCTCAACCTGCATGTACGACGAGCGCACCACGGTGCGCAGACGATGCGGCCTGTCGTACTGCAGGACCTCAAGAGTCATCTGGCCCTTGGCGCCCATGCCCTTGGGCTCGGCCACGAACCGTGCACCCCTGCTGACCGGTCCTTCGCTCACCTTCTCGGCACGGACTATCCGAGGGTTGTACCTCGGCTCGTTCCGCTCGTCGGCGACCATGTCGAACACCGCGCCGACAGGGGCGTCGATGGTGACCTCTCCAGCAATGTGAGCCATCACGAACACTCTCTCCGGGGCCGTTCCGCCCAGTGCACCCAAGCATCGCTCGCGGGCAACGGAGGGAACAGGGCCGTTGGTCCGGCCCGTCAATCGGGCGGGCGACGGTATGACCTCGGCTCAGAACCCGCGCGAATTGGAGCCGACCGCGAATGGCCCGGATCCCGTCGGTGCACGCGATCCAGGACGTCTACTTGGGTCGAAACTCGGCGACGTGATCGTTCTGAACGCTCGAGTAGGCGGACCCGCGGCCGCGGCATGAACACGGGGGCGAAAAGGTGGCTGACGTCGTTTCAGACGCTCACACGTCAGCGTTTCCGCTGGTCAGAGAGCCGACGAGGGGACTCGAACCCCTAACCCCCTGTTTACAAGACAGGTGCGCTACCGATTGCGCCACGCCGGCCAGGCCCACGGCGGGGCCGCGGGACCGGCCTGATGCTACCGCTGCCCGCACCCAGCCGAGACAAGCACATCGACAACGAGTCGCACACGAGAGGGTGGCAGTCCGATGCTGGCACGAGGTCCAGGGTCGGAATGCCACCCTCTCGAGGGCGGAGCGAGCAGCGGTCGCCTCAGTGGGCGTTGAGGTACCGCTGCAGCGAGCGCACGGTCTCGCGGTCGAGGTAGCGGGCGCCGTTCTTGCGGGCCCCGATCGTGGCCTGCAGGGCCCGCACGGTCTTCGGGCCGATGACGCCGTCAGGAGCGGAACCGACCCGACGCTGGAGCAGCTGGATGTCCGTGCGCGAGAGGGAGCCGTTGGCGGAGCCGCCCACCCAGCGCTCGATGGCACGGTTGGTCATCGGACCGCGGATGCCGTCGACGGCGAGCTTCCCGGCGGAGGCGCGCGCCAGTGCGGGGCGCGAGGACGAGCGCGACGCCGCGGTGGTCGAGCCGGCGCTCACCGCCGCACCGTTGGCCCGGGTCAGCCCGGCGACGGTGCTGCAGTGCGGCCAGGCGCCGGGGCCCTGGGCCTGCAGGACCTTCTGGGCGACGGTGATCTGCTGGGCCTTGCTCGCGAGGTTCGCCGTGCGGCCGTAGCGCTGGCCGCCGTAGGCCTGCCAGGTCCCGTACGAGAACTGCAGGCCGCCGTAGTAGCCGTTGCCGGTGTTGATCGACCAGTTGCCGCCGCTCTCGCAGGAGGCCACGCGGTCCCAGACGGTGCTGGCGGAGGCGCTGGAGGCGGTGGCCAGACCGGCTCCGACGGTGGCGAATCCGGCCACAGCCACGCCAGCGGCGCGGCGACGCGCGGGGCCGATCTTCCGGGCAGAGTGCTTCGGGGCATAGAACATGCGGGGTTGAGTCCTCTCCTGACGTGCGCCTGAGAGGTGAGCTGTCGGGTTCGGGCTGTCAGGCGCCCGGCCGGCGGACCGGCTTCACCCCAAGACCCGCGAGCGGGTCAGGTTGGTTCCCCCACCCTCGTCCTGCCCGGGGATCTCCCGGCGATGACACCCGCCGGACGAGGTTCGGCGCGCGGGTGTGCGTGTTGGGTGTGCGGTGTGAACTTGTGGTCCCTCAGCCGAAGTGCCCCAAATGCACCATTGGGCACTGCTGCCAGGGATGAGGCTACGAGACAACCCGCCCATCCAACCCCATAACCCCAGAATTCACACCATCCACACCAGTCACACACAGCCATGCCCGGTATGCCGCCGGCCCGCCGCCGCGGCATACGGTCACCGGCGGCGGGCCCGCCGCTTCTGCACCATCCGGTTGTCGAAGGGGGCGCCGAGGAGCTCCCCCAGCGTCGACCCGGTGGCGATGGCAAGCAGCACGGCCATCGCCCCGAGCAGGGTGGTGATGCCGCCCTGGAGCGAGAGGCTGCCCGCGTCGGCCGACGAGGAGGTGACCATCTCGTACAGGCCGCGGAAGATGGCGAGTCCCGGCAGCAGCCCGTAGGAGGCCGGGACGACCAGGACCATCGACGGCGCCCCGAGCCGCAGCGCGATCAGCCGGCCGACGAAGCCGAGGGCGATGCTGGCCAGCCCGGCAGCGGCCAGCGCCCCCGCCCCGGGCACCGTGGCGACGACGAGCGAGAGCCCGACGCCGGCGGCGCACAGCAGGCCCGTGGGCAGCACGAGCCCTCGCCGCGTGCGCAGGGACACCGCCCCGGCGATCCCCACCACGAAGCCGCCGAGGATCCCGACGGTGACCGGCGCGTCCGAGGCCCGCAGGTCGAGGATGCCGGGAGAGGCCAGGGCCAGGTCGAGCGCCGTGGTGAGCTTGATGGTTGCCGACAGGCCGGTGGCGACCCCGAGGATGATGCCGCCCGTGGTCAGCAGCACCCCGAACATCCGGCCCGCGCCGGTCACCGAGTAGCCCGAGATGACGTCCTCGAACGCCGAGGCCACCGTGCGCCCAGGCAGCAGCACGACGATGCCCCCGGCGACGATGAAGGCGAACTCCGACGAGCTGACCGGCAGCGCCCCCAGCGCCCCGAGGCTGAAGGCCCCCCAGGCGATCACCGTCGCGATCAGCCCGCCGATCGCGCACTGGTAGAACTCGGGCAGGCCCCGGGCGCCGAGCGCCCGGGCCGTGAAGTCCACGAACAGCGCCGACAGCCCCGCCACCATCGAGGCCACCAGGCCCGCGCCGAGCATGAGCGCCACCGCAGCCGACAGCACCCCCATCGCCCCGTTGACCACCCATCGTGGCCAGAACCGCGGGGTCCTGCGGATCTCACGCAACCGCGCGGCCGCTGCCTCGCGGTCGTAGCTGCCGGCGACGAGGTTCTCGACGAACTCGTGGACCGCGACGAGGCGGGCGAAGTCCCGGGTCGCCGAACGGACGACGCGCAGCATGGTGATCTGGCCGCCCGTGGAGGTGGTGCACTGCACGAGCAGGGACTGCAGGGTGATGTCGACCTCGAGGTTGTCCAGACCGGCCGCCGCCGCGACCGCCACCACGCTGGACTCCACCTGGGGCGCGCCCGCACCGCAGCGCAGCATGAGCTCCCCGACCCGCAGGGCCAGGTCGAGGGAGGCTCGGGCCTCCCGCTCCTCCGCGGCCGCCTGGAGCACCCGGGGGTTGCGGTAGGGCGTCAGGCGCAGCGACTCGATGATCGGCAGTGTCTCGGTGACGTCCTCGCCGCGCCACAGGGCCCGGGGCACCCGCGGACGCCGCGGCACCGCCTTGCGCGCAGGCAGGCCGGAGCGCGCCGGCGGGCCCGAGGGCGCCGACAGGCCGGGGCGCGCCGGGGCGCCCTCGGGGGGAAGGGTCATCGACGCAGGCCCAGACCCGACTGCCAGATCTCCGCGGGGGTGTTCCACGGCCACCACACCGGTGTGCCGTGCCGCGCGTACGACCAGGTGCCGAGCCCAGCCGCCACGAGGAGGGCGCCGGCCACCACCACGTGCGAGCCCCTGCCGGGCGCGACTCCCCGCACGACGCTTCGGGTCCCGCGCCGCAGCGCCGAGCCGCCAGGACCCCACCAGGCGACCAGCAGCGCCAGCACCGCGCCGACCGCGAGCGGGGCCGCGGCGTTCGGCTCCGGGCTGCCCCCGGTGAGCGCCACCGTCGCGAGCGCAGCGCTGAAGACGCCCGAGATCCCGACGAGCAGCGGCAGCACCAGTCCGGCAAGCGTGGCCAGGGCGCCGACGAGCAGGTGCCACGGGCTGGCCACCACGGCCAGCGGCACGTCGCTGCGCCGCCGTCCGCGGGTGTGCCTGCGCAGGACCAGGGAGGTCACGGAGCGGTCGGCGGTGCGCGCCAGCCAGCACCAGACCAGCACGAGCGCGACGGCAACCGCAGGCCGGGTCGCTGCCACCGCGACGACCGCGAGCAGCAGCGCGAAGAGGCTGCCGGTGCGCTTCGGGCGCCCGATGCGCGGGTCGGGCTCGCCCTGGCCGCCCTCCCAGGCCGCCTGCCAGTCGGAGACCTCGTCATCGGGCGAGCGCCAGTGGTCGAGCACGCTCTCCTGGTAGTCGGGGGCGGGCGATCCCCAGGGCTCGTGGTCGACGGGCATCGAGAGCGGCCCCACGGGCGGCTGCTGCCACTGCTGCTGCCACTGCTGCGGCTGGTGGCTGATCGGCTGGGTATGCCGCGTGGGCACCGCCGGAAGCACCTCGGTGACGGGCCTCCCGGCGGCATACCGCTCGAGGGCCTCGACGATCTCGTCGGCGTGCGGTCGTTCGCGCGGGTCCGGCGACAGAGCGGCATGAAGCAGCGGCGCCAGCCGCGGGTCGACCCGCGAGAGGTCGGCCTCGCCCCTGCTGACCCGGCTGAGGACCACGTCCATCGGCCCTCGGCCGAACGGCGGCGCACCGGAGGCTGCGAAGGCCAGCGTGGCCGCCCAGCCCCACCAGTCGGTCGCCTCGGTCACCGGCGCCCCCTCGACGACCTCGGGGCTGAGGTAGCCGGGGGTGCCCATGACCAGGCCGGTCATGGTGATCCGCACGTCGTCGGCCACGTGGGCGATGCCGAAGTCGATGACCACCGGGTCGCCATCGAGCATCAGCACGTTGCCGGGCTTGAGGTCCCGGTGCACCACGCCTGCCGCGTGGATGGCGTGCAGCGCCTGGGCCAGGCCCTGGCCGAGGCGGTGCAGGTCGGCGCCGGACAGGGGCCCGGTCTCCTTGACCACCTCGTCGAGCGAGGGGCCGGGGACGTACCGCGTCACGACATACGGCCGGTCGCCCTCGAGGTCGGCGTCGAGGACGGCCGCGACCCTGCGGTCCTGGACCCGCCCGAGCGTGTCCACCTCCCGGGCCAGCCGTGCCCGGGCTCCCGGGTCGAGGGCGATGTGGGGACGCAGCAGCTTCAGCGCCACAGCCCGCCCGCTGGGGTCCAGCGCGAGGTGGACGACTCCCATGCCGCCCTCGCCGAGTGGCTGGAGCAGCCGGTAGGGCCCGATGGACACCGAGTCGGGCATGCCGATGGAGCCCTCGCCGCCTCCGATCGCCTCCGTCGTCATGCCCCTACGGTAGGCGGACTCCCCGGGTGAAGTCAGGCAGGCTACTGCTGGATGTAGCCAACGAGTTGGTCTCGTTCGTCCTGGAGCTCGTCGATCCGGTGCTTGACGATGTCACCGATGCTGACGATCGCGGTGAGCTTGCCGTCGATGACCACGGGGATGTGGCGGATGCGGTGCTCGGTCATCGTCCGGGCCAGGTCCTCGATGTGGGTGTCGAGGTCGCAGGTGCGCACGTCGGTGGTCATGATCTGGCTGATCGGGGCCTTCAGGATGCCGGCACCGTCGGACGCGAGCCGCCAGACGACGTCGCGCTCGCTGACGATGCCGGAGACGGTCTCGCCGTCCTCGCTGACGACCAGGGCGCCGATCCGGTGCTCCTCCAGGAGGGCCAGCAGGTGCTCCACGGAGTCGTCCGGTCGCACGGTGAACACCCTGTCGCCCTTGCGGCGCACCACATCCGAGATCCTCATGTTCTGACGGTAGACCGGCGGCTGGGGCCGCGCCAGAGGAACGGCCCAAAGGGGCGCAGACCCGCGCGTACTCCCCAGCGCCAGAGGAGCTTTGTGCCTGCGCCAGAGGCACTTTGTGCAGGTCAGGGCTCCCCGGCATAGGGTTGTGTGGCCAAACCGCATTCGGGGAGTTGATCGCGTGTCCGGCAGTACCCAGACCTTCGACCTGGTCGTGGCCGCAAACCGGCTGCCCGTCGACAGGGTCGTCTCGGACGACGGCACGGTCGAGTGGCGGCGCAGCCCGGGAGGCCTCGTCACCGCCATGGAGTCCGTCATGAAGAGCCGGGAGGGCGCCTGGGTCGGCTGGGCCGGCGAGGCGGGCGATGCGCCGGAGCCCTTCGTCCAGGACGGCATGTACCTGCGGCCGGTCCCGCTCTCCGAGAAGGAGGTGGCCCAGTACTACGAGGGCTTCAGCAACGACACCCTGTGGCCCATCTACCACGACGTGATCGTCCAGGCGTCCTTCCACCGCTACTGGTGGGTGTCCTACGAGCGGGTCAACCGCCGCTTCGCCGAGGCCGTCTGCGAGGTGGCCGCCGAGGGCGCGACCGTCTGGGTCCACGACTACCAGCTCCAGCTCGTGCCGGCGATGGTGCGCGAGATGCGCCCGGATGTGCGCATCGGCTGGTTCAACCACATCCCGTTCCCGCCGGTGGAGCTGTTCGCCCAGCTGCCCTGGCGCAAGCGGCTGGTCGAGGGCCTGCTCGGCGCCGACTTCCTCGGCTTCCAGCGGGTTGACGACGCCCACAACTTCCTACGCGCCTGTCGGCGCCTCCTGGGGCTCACCACGAAGGGCGACACCGTCCGCACCGCCTCCACCGACGGCGGGACCCGCGTGGTGCGCGCCAGTGCCATCCCGATCTCCGTGGACTTCAACGGACTGCAGGAGCTGGCCCGCACGCCCGAGGTGATCCAGCGCGCCAAGGAGATCCGCGAGTCCCTCGGCAACCCGGAGACCCTCCTGCTCGGGGTCGACCGGCTCGACTACACCAAGGGCCTTCGCCACCGGCTCAAGGCGTACGCCGAGCTCCTCGAGGACGGCGCCGTCGCCCCGCCGGACCAGGTCTTCGTGCAGGTCGCCACCCCCAGCCGCGAGCGCGTGGAGGCCTACCGCGAGCTGCGCCAGGAGATCGAGGCCGAAGTGGGCCGGGTCAACGGCGAGTTCGGCGACATCGGCTCCGCCGCCGTGCACTACCTGCACCACTCCTACCCCCGCGACGAGATGGTCGCGATGTTCCTCGCCGCTGACGTGCTGCTGGTGACGCCGCTGCGCGACGGCATGAACCTCGTGGCCAAGGAGTACGTCTCCTGCCGCCACGACGGCGGTGGGGCGCTCGTCCTGTCGGAGTTCACCGGCGCCTGGCACGAGCTGCACCAGGCCTACGTCTGCAACCCTCACGACATCGCCGGACTGAAGCAGACGATCATGACGGCCATGAACGCCCCGGAAGCCGAGCGCCGCCGCCGGATGAGGGCCATGCGGCGTCGAGTGGCCGACCACGACGTGCAGCGCTGGGCCAGCCGCTTCCTCGAGGCGCTGGCCAGCGCCCCGGCACGGCCGAACCGCACCCCCCGCGAGCAGACCGACGACGACGCCCACGCGGCAGCGGACCGTGCCGCGGTCATGGAGCACCAGGTCAACGACGCGGGCCACCCGTCCTGATGCCCGTGTCCGCCGACCTGCCCGCTGACTTGCCCGCCGACCTGCTGGGCGCTCTCGACGCCTTCTGCCGGCTGCCCGTGGTGCTGGTCGCCACCGACTTCGACGGCGTGCTGGCTCCCTTCGTCACCAACCCGATGGATGCCCGGCCGCTGGCGGGGACCGTCGAGGACCTCATCGCGCTGTCCGAGCTCCCGGGGACGCACACCGCCGTCGTATCGGGTCGCGACATCGAGGTGCTCACGGGCCTGGCGGGCCTGGCCCCCGACAGCCCGGTGACCCGGATCGGCAGCCACGGTGCCCAGAGCAGCCACCCCTCCTCCGACCAGGAGGACCTCTCGCAGGAGCAGCGCGATCTGCTCGAGCGGCTCACCGCCGACCTGCACCAGGTCCTCGACGACCACCCCGGCGTGCGCCTGGAGCTGAAGCCGAGGGCCACGGTCCTGCACACCCGCGGCGAGGACCCGGCACTGGCCGAGGCCGCCACCCGGTCCGCGCTCGAGGTGGCCGAGGGGCATACCGGCGTCTCGGTGCTGCAGGGCAAGGACGTCGTCGAGATGTCCGTCGTGACCGCCGACAAGGGCACGGCGCTGATGGCGCTCACGTCCCAGATCGGCGCAGACGCCGTGCTCTACTTCGGCGACGACGTCACCGACGAGCATGCCTTCGAGGTCATGGGACCGCGCGACGTCAGCGTCAAGGTCGGGCCGGGAAAGAGCGGCGCTCGCTACCGGCTCGAGTCCCCGGAGCAGGTCGCCGAGGCGCTGCGCACCCTGCGCGAGCTGCGCGCCGGCGCTGCGCCCGACTCTGCCCGCTGACGACCGGCGCAGTCCCAAGGGACCAACGGCAGGCCAGGGGATTTCTGCGCCGGGTCAGCGCGGCCGGCAGGGACCGGTCGACCCCCGTACCACGAGCTCCGGGCGGAAGATGTACTCCGCGCGCGGGGCCGGCTCCCCGGCGATCTCGTCGAGCAGGGCCCGCACCGCGGCCTCGCTCATGGCCTGCACGCTCTGGCGCACTGTCGTCAGGGGCGGGTCCGTGAACGCGATGAGCGTGGAGTCGTCATAGCCGACGACGGAGAAGTCGACCGGCACCTCGAGGCCCAGCCGCCGCGCCGCCCGGATGGCGCCGAGCGCCATGAGGTCCGAGCCGCAGACGACCGCCGTGCAGCCCTTCCCGATCAGCCGGGTGGCCGCGCTGTCGCCGCCCTCGACGGAGAACATGGTGCGCTCGATCAGGTCCTCGACGTCGTCGCGGCCCAGCAGCGACTTCATCGAGTTCCGGTAGCCCGTGATCTTGCGGATGACCGGAACGTAGCGGTCGGGGCCGATCGCGAGACCGATCTGGGTGTGTCCGAGCGCGACCAGGTGGCTGAGCGAGAGCTCCATCGAGGCGACGTCGTCGTTGGAGATGAACGGCGCGTCGATGCCCTCGTGGTAGCCGTTGACCAGGACGATCGGCAGGCCGCGCTCGCGCAGCTTGGTGTACCGCTCGGCGTCGGTCGTGGTGTCGGCGTGCTGGCCCGAGACGTAGA
>Ga0247820_10002396_pt1 | contig 10553 bp, 8 predicted proteins | sample 13C_Glucose_Day1_2_FD_192480 | JGI IMG/M metagenome (GOLD analysis project Ga0247820, IMG submission 192480) | Soil microbial communities from agricultural site in Penn Yan, New York, United States - 13C_Glucose_Day14 | ecosystem: Environmental > Terrestrial > Soil > Agricultural land | place...
CCCCCCTGCGCCTCGCCATCCGCCAAGCCCTGTTCTGCAGCAGCCTGGGCCTGGCTACGCTGCCCTTGGCCCATGCCACCGACAGCGCCAGCACCGCCACCCGCTACGAGCTCGTCATCCCGGCCGGTTCGCTGGATGCAGCCTTGATTGCCCTCAGCCGCAGCACCGGCCTGAACATTGCCTTTACCCCGGGTGACCTGGCCGGCAAATACAGCGCCGGGCTGCGCGGCAGTTTCAGCAGCCAACAAGCCCTGCAGCAGTTACTGGTCGGCAGCGGCCTGCAAGCCATGCCGCAGGACAGCGGCTACCGCCTGATCCCGGCCAGCGAACCGCTGCCATTGGGTGCTGTGGCACTGGACCCGACCAACGTGACCGGCACTGCCAACCTCGGCGAGCAGACCGAGAACACCGGTTCCTACACCACAGGCACCATCCGCACAGGCGGCAAGACACCACGCAGCCTGCGCGAAACCCCGCAGTCCGTGAGTGTCATGACCCGCCAGCGCATGGATGACCAGCACCTCACCAGCCTGACCCAGGTGCTGGACCAGACCACCGGCATCACCGTGGTCGGCGGCAACGACACGAAAAACCAGATTTACTCGCGTGGTTTCGTCATCCGCAGTATCCAGACCGACGGCGGCGCACCGATGCTGCGCAACGAAGCCTTCGACACCCTGCCCGACATGACCGCGTACGACCACGTCGAGGTTTTACGTGGCTCCGACGGTTTGTTCGGCGGCACTGGCGACCCGGGCGGCAGCATCAACCTGGTGCGCAAGCGCGCCTTGCCTTTCAACCAGCTGAGCATCAGCCAGTCGGCCGGCAGCTGGGACAACTACCGCTCCGAAGTCGACCTGACTGGCCCGCTGGGGTTCGACGGTGCACTTCGCGGCCGCGTGGCGATGTCGTTCGAGGACAAAAAATACTTCTACGACAATGCCGACAGCGAAAAGCACGTGATCTTCGGCACCCTGGAGGCAGACCTGAGCCCGGCCACCCTGGTGAGCATCGGCGGCACCTATGAATGGCGAGACATGGACGGTTACTGGGACCGGGGGCTGGTGCGCTACAAGGACGGCACCGAGATCGGCACCTCGCGCAGCCGCTCGCTGGCCGCCGACTGGTCCGCGAACAACTACAAGCGCACCGAGTACTTCGTCAAGGTCGAGCACGCGCTGGACGACAATTGGAAGCTCAAGGCCAGCTACACCAAAAGCAAGTTCGATTCGACCCAGGACATTGGCGAAGTGAGCGCCGCCGTCGACCCGAACACCAACCAGACCACTTTCAAGCGTTTCATCCGCGGTTACAACAACCAGCAGGACTTGTTCGATGCCAACCTGTCCGGCACCTTTGAAGCCTTTGGCCTGACCCACGAACTGCTGGTCGGCGCCGACTATGAAGAAGTGATGCGCAGCTACTCCGACGACAGCGACCTGTCGCAAGTAAGCGACATCAACGTGCCCTTCGACATCACCACAGGTGACGCCGGCGCCATGCCCAAGCCGCGCACACCCCCCAGCTACTACTACAACCCCGACTGGAACCAGCGCAAATCCGGTGCATATGCCACCTTCAAGGCGCAGCTTGCCGAGCCACTGCACCTGACCTTGGGCGCACGCTACTCCGACTACCGTGACAACACCCGCACCGTGGTCCCGGTGTTCAACAATGCCGACACCCGGGTCAAGGAAAGCAACCGCGGCGTCATCACCCCGTTTGGCGCGCTGGTGCTCGACCTGAACCGGCAGTGGTCGCTGTACACCAGCTATGCCGAGATCTTCCAGCCGCAAACCGCCTTCAAGTCCCCCAGCAGCCAGCCACTGGACCCGATCGAGGGCGAAACCTACGAGTTCGGTACCAAAGGCGAGTTGCTCGATGGGCGCCTCAACCTGTCCAGCGCGCTTTACTACACCAAGCGTCTGAACGAAGCGGTGAGCACTGGCCAAGGCTTCTACAGCGCCTCTGGCGAGGTGATCAGCAAGGGTATCGACAGCGAAATTTCCGGTGAGCTGGCCCCCGGTTGGCAAGCCATGGCCGGCTACACCTTCAACATCAACAGGCAACGTGTTGCCGGCAATGCTGCCAACAACGGCACGCCGATGAGCACGCAAACACCCAAGCACCTGTTCAAGTTCTTTACCACCTACCAACTGCCCGGCGAGTTCGAGCGGTGGAAGGTCGGCCTGGGGGCCACCATCCAGAGCGACAGCTACAAGAGTGGCTTCATCCAGCGCCGCCTGCCCGACGGTGGGCTCAGCCAGCAAGACCCGTATGCGTTCCGCCAGGCCGGTTATGCGGTGTGGAACGGCTTGGTCGAGTACCGCATCGATGAACACTGGACGGCCACGCTCAATGGCAACAACCTGTTCGACAAGACGTACTACCAGACCGTGGATGCCAGCGACACCGGCAACTGGTACGGCGCGCCACGCAACTACATGCTGACCTTGCGCGGCAAGTTCTGAGGTGTGTTGAGGGGGCCCACCTGCAATATCCTGGGGCTGCTTTACAGCCTTATCGCGACACAAGGCCGCTCCCACAAAGACCGCGCAGCACCTGAGGCGTGCGCTGTACTTGTGGGAGCGGCCTTGTGCCGCGATAGGGGCGCACAGCGCCCCCGGCGATCTCAGCTAATTACACCGCAACCTGCCGCCCCGCTGCCACCACCCGCCCACGCCAGGCAAACAGCAACACCATCACCAACCCCAGCGCCGCCATCGCCGCGCCCGCCAGGGAAATCGCCGGGTAGCCCAAACCTGCGTTGATCACTGCGCCACCCAGCGCCGCGCCAATCGCATTGCCCAGGTTGAATGCACCAATGTTCACCGCCGATGCCAGGTTGGGCGCATCCTTGGCTGCCTCCATCACCCGCATCTGCAGTGGCGGCACCAGTGCAAAGCTGGCCGCGCCCCACACCAGGATCGCCAAGGCCGTCGGCAGCGGCCAGTCCAGCACCAGCGGGAACACCAGCAGCACGCCAATCAACAACGCCAACGACACGATCAGCGTGCGGTCGATCGAGCGGTCTGCCGCCTTGCCGCCCCACACGTTGCCCAAGGTCAGGCCCACACCGAACAACACCAGCATGGCTGTCACGAAGGTGGTGGACGCCGCCGCCTCGCTCTGCAGGATCGGCGCAATGTAGGTGAACACCGTGAACATCGCACTGGAACCCACCACCGTCAGCAGCAAAGCCGCCAGTACCGGGCCGCGGCCCAGCACCCGGATTTCGGCCATGGCCCCGTCACCTTTGGGCGACGGCACATTGGGCAGCGCGTACCAGAGCGTGGTCATCGCCACCAGGCCAAGCCCGGCAATACCCCAGAATGCCGTGCGCCAACCCAGCATTTCACCAAACCAGGTCGCCAGCGGCACGCCGCCGATGGTGGCCAGGGTCAAGCCCATGAACATTGCCGCCACCGCCCCGGCGCGCTTCTCGGGCGGTACCACGCTGGCCGCGACAATCGAGCCGATGCCAAAGAAGGCACCGTGGTTGAGCGAGGTGACCACACGGGCCACCAGCAGGCTGGTGTAATCGGTGGCCAGGGCCGACATCAGGTTACCCAGTGTGAAAATGGCCATCAGCCCGATCAGCAAGTAACGCCGCGGGATCTTCACCGTGGCCAGGGTCATCAGCGGTGCGCCGATGAGCACGCCAATGGCATAGGCGCTGACCAGCAGCCCGGCGGCAGGGATGGAAACGCCAAGGTCAGTGGCGATGCTGGGCAACATGCCCATGGGTGCGAACTCGGTGACACCGATGCCAAAGGCCCCGATGGCGAGTGCGACAAGAGGTGGATTGATACGCATGGCAAGCTCCTTATCTATGCCGCAAATGCTACGATCCATTTCAAAATCGCACTAGACTGCTTTTTTGCTAACCACCTTTGCGTACGAGGCACAAATGGACTTCAGTGGAAGATCCGGCGAGATGGAGATATTTGCCAGGGTGGCGCAGGAAGGCAGCCTGTCGGCCGCCGCACGGGCACTGAACCTGACGCCTTCTGCGGTCAGCCGCATCATCGCCCGTACCGAACAGCGCCTGGGCACCCGCCTGCTGCTGCGCACCACCCGGGCGATCACCCTCACCCCCGAGGGTGAGGCGTACCTGCGCGGTGCACGGCGGGTGCTGGCCGACATGCTCGAAGTGGAGGAAGCCATCACCGACCAGGGCGTGCCGCGCGGGCGCTTGCGGGTAAGCGCTGCGCTGGGCCATGCCCGGCTGACCGTGGTACCACTGCTGGCGGCCTTCAGCGCACGTTACCCGCAAGTGCTGGTTGACCTTACCCTCAGTGACGAAGTGGCCGACATTCTCGGTGGCCAGGCCGACGTGGCATTGCGTTTCGGGCACCTGCCGGACAGTTCATTGAGCGCCCGCGCCATTGGTGAAACCGGCCAGGTGGTGGTTGCCTCGCCCGAGTACCTGCAACGCTGCGGCACCCCGCTTGAGCCTGAAGACCTGGCCCGGCATAACTGCCTGCGCTTCAACTTCCGCCGTGCCGCGCCCGACTGGCCGTTTTGCCGCGACGGGCAGGTATTCTCGTTGAAGGTGACGGGCAATATCGAATGCAGCAGCGGCGAAGCCTTGGCGCAACTGGCCAGGATCGGTGCCGGCGTGGCACGCATCGGTACCTTCACGGTGGTCGACGACCTGGCCAGCGGGCGGCTGGTGCCATTGCTGGAGGCGTACAACCCTGACGACCGCGAGCCGATCCATGCGGTGTTCGTCGGTGGCCAGGCGATGCCGGCGCGGGTGCGGGTGTTCGTGGATTTTCTGGTAGAGCACCTGTCTGGCGGCCTGCGCAATCCCTTGTAATCGGTGGACTCGTCCCCGGCGCGGCATCACAGTGCCACGGTGGCATTCGAGGAAGCCAACGGCAGCGCGGGCGAGACGGGCGAAGCCCTTGCCATCCACCGCACGGCCTGCTTCGCGGGCATGCCCGCTCCAACAATGCTCAGGCATCGCTTCATCGAACTGGCTGTGGCTGGGTACAATGCACTTTCACTCAATGCCACGCAAAGGACCGCCCATGCTTTACGTCGTCATGCTCGGAGGCCGCCACCCCGGCGCCAAGATCGAAGTCCACGACGTGGTATTCGCCCAGGCCGACACCTTCGAACAGGCTTACCCGCAGCTGCGCCAGGCCTGGTTCGGTAGCGCGAAAGGCTTGCACATCGATTCGTGGCTGGAAGTGCACGGCGTGGACGGCCAACGGATCGAACTGCGCCCGGACGCCCCTGCCCGCGGCGCACTGCACCTGTACTTCATCAACCTCGGCGGTTACGAGCGCGATGTGTTCGGCGAGGCGCACCGCTACCTGCTGGTTGCCGCCCACAACAAGACCGAAGCCAAGGCCCTGGGCAAGCAGCGCATGCAGGCACACTGGCTGAAGCCGCACACCGACGCCTTGCTCGATGTCGACGACTGCCTGGCAATCGACCAGGTGGGCGGGCAGTTCGTGCACCTGGTCGAAGGGGCGCATGAGCCGGTGGTGGTGCGCAGCGACTACATCCTGATCTGACGTTGATGCGCGCAGTTGGGTTATCTTCGACGCTTCACTGTACCGCCAAGGCCAGACCACCATGCGCATTGTCATTCCCGACGACTACCAGGATGTGATCCGCACGCTCGATTGCTTCGGCAAGCTGAGCGGGTACGCTGTCAGTGTGCTTCATGAGCGCCAGCCGGCCACGCTGGAGCAACTTGCAGCACGCTTTGCCGATGCCGACGCACTGGTACTCACCCGCGAACGTACCCGCATCGACGCCGCCTTGCTCGACCGCCTGCCCAACCTCAAGCTGATCAGCCAGACCGGCAAGGTGTCCAGCCACCTGGATCTGGCTGCCTGCACCGCACGCGGCATTGCGGTGACCGAGGGGCGCGGCTCGCCGGTGGCGCCTGCAGAACTTGCCTGGGCGCTGATCCTCAATGCCCGCCGGCAACTGGTGCCGGCCATCGATGCTTTCCGCCAAGGCCAATGGCAGGTCAATCTGGGCCAGGCGCTGGCCGGCCAGCTGCTGGGGATTTGGGGCTACGGCAAGATCGGCCAGCGTCTGGCGCGTTATGCTCAGGCGTTCGACATGCCTGTGCTGGTGTGGGGCAGCGACAGCAGCCGCGCCGCAGCCCAAGCCGATGGCCATCGCGCTGCTGCCTCGCGTGAGGCATTCTTTGCCGAAGCGGATATTGTCAGCCTGAACCTGCGCCTGTCCGACCAGACACGCCACGGGGTGACCTTCGACGACCTGTCCAACATGAAGCCCGACGCCTTGCTGGTGAACGTCAGCCGCGCAGAACTGATTGCCCCGGGGGCATTGCTACAGGCACTGGATGCTGGGCGGCCGGGTTTCGCGGCGGTGGATGTGTACGAGGAGGAGCCGCTGCTCGACCCGGCCCATCCGCTGCTGCGCCACCCACGCGTACTCAGTACGCCGCACCTGGGGTACGTGGAGAAGAACGGCTACGAGCTGTACTTTGGCGATGCCTTCGACAATGTGCTGGCGTTTTTCGAAGGAAAGCCAAAGAACGTTGCCAACCCTGAGGCCCTGGCAGCTCGACGCTGAGCCCTGCGGGAGCCACTGTCGTGTTAAAAATGTCAGAGTTTGCGCGATCACTGTGGGCGCGGGCATGCCCGCGAACACCGGCGAAGCCGGTGCCATCCACCGCGCTGGATTCTTCGCGGGCACGCAGGCTGCCCCAGGCACCGTGCAGGCCTGAGGTCTGCCTGTAAGTTGCGTTCAACCGAACAGGTTCAGCCCCAGCGCAAACACAGCCACCGCCAACGCCACCAGCGGCACTGCATTGCGCTCCAGATACACCGCCCAGCCCGTCCCGCACACCTGCTGCAATTGCAGCTCGCATTCACGCTGGCGCTCCACCAGGCTGGCCAAATGCGTCTCGACGCTATCAACGCGCTGAGCCTGGGTGCTGGTCGCCAGCGCAAGCCTCTTCAAAGCCGTCGTCACCGTGGTAGACAGCGCTTCCCGTGCCAGGTTGCTGGCGGCCAGCTGCTCCTGGTACTGCTCAAGGCTCTTGCGGATTACCCCTTCCTTTTGCACGCGGGCCAAGGTACTTGCCACCAGCTTGCGGTTCTGCACCTCGGCACTGGCCTGCAGCGCGGCCATTTCGATTTCATGCTGGCCTTGCACACTTGCCAGGCGCTCCACCGCTTGCCTGCACAAGGCATGACCATCGGCCAGCGCCAGCAGTTCGTCGAGCTGTTGCCTGAGTTCTCGCAACACCCTCAGTGGCCCCTGCAGGTCGCCATCCGGGGTCGCGACGTCTGCGTTCAAACGTTCTATTTCGCCCGCCAACGCATCGTTGAGGCCACGCAGTACCTTGTTATCGGAAGTAGCGTCCAGACTGCCAAGGGCGGTCTCGATCACCCTGTCCACAATCGGCTTCGCGACCGGGGTCAGAGTGCCGTGTTCGTATAGCTGGTTCATCAATTCCTATCCGGATACAGCGGTAAGGGGCGGAAAGCTATCAAATTGGCATCACTGGATCCACTGATGAACGAGAGATTTGAGTGGTTGATCAGTAACGGGGAGGTCTGCAATGCGACATGTAGCCTTTATGGACATATCGTTTCGCTTACCGGCAAACTGCCACTACCCAAGGAAGCGTCACATGGAAGCTATCGAAATCTCTCTGCTGGGCGTCTGCGGTATCACCCTGCTGCTGGTGTGTCTGCAAAACGCTCGCCAAGGCGAGATGTGGGACCTGCTGCAAGGCGACCGCGAGCTGGAGCGCTCCGCTCGCATCCATAAACAGGAAAACCGCGAGCTGCAGTCCGCGCTGCGTGCAGAGCGCGAGCATGTGAGCCAGTTGCAGCGCCAGGTTCAGGTGCTGCTCGGACTGGTACCGGAGGCTTGGGGGCTTTCGTCACCGCGCAGGCGTACACTTGCACTCAGCACAGGCTCAGGAGTTGCTCAATGCCCTACCCCATCGAACAGAAACTGGTCATTGGCGTTGCCTCAAGTGCGCTGTTCGACCTCACGGTCTCGGACGACATCTACAAGACCCAAGGCGTCGAGGCGTACCGCCATCACCAGCAGCAGAACCTGGACGAGCCATTCCCCAAAGGCGTGGCGTTCCCGTTCATTCGCCGCTTCCTGAGTATCAACCAGGCCTTCCCCGAGCAACTGCCGGTAGAGGTGGTGCTGCTCTCGCGCAACTCCCCAGAAACCGGCCTGCGGGTATTTCGTTCGATCAACCATTATCAGTTGGACATCACCCGCGCGGCGTTCATGTCGGGCCGCTCGCCCTACGAGTACATCCCGGCATTCAACGCCTCGCTGTTCCTCAGTGCCAATGAGGAAGACGTGCAGAAAGCCATCGACGCCAACTACCCGGCCGGGCGGGTGCTGCCGACGCGCATCTACGATGACGAGATCGACACCGAATTGCGCGTAGCCTTCGACTTCGATGGAGTGATTGCCGACGACGAGGCGGAAAGTGTGTACAAGCGCAACGACAACCTGGATGACTTTCAGGAGCACGAGCGCGTGCACAAGGGCATACCCCATTCGCCAGGGCCGCTGGCGGACCTGTACCGCAAGCTTTCGCTGATACGCATGCTAGAGGACCGCAAGCTGGCCGAGAACCCGGACTACAAGCGGATCTTGCGGATTGCCATTGTCACGGCGCGCAATGCGCCTTCACATGAGCGGGTGGTGACGACGTTGAAGGACTGGGGCGTATCGCCGGACGAGTGCTTCTTTCTCGGCGGCATGGAGAAGCCCAGGGTGTTGTCGATTCTAAAGCCGCATGTGTTCTTCGACGACCAGCGCAGCCACTTGCAGTCGCCGGCGGGGGATTTGCCGATGGTGCATGTGCCGTTCGGGGTGGCGAACAGGGGGCGTTCAACGACGCTCTCCCCGCACGACACGCCCGTGCGGGTGCAGGACGACACCGGCATTGCTGCAGGCTGACCTGGCGCGCTCGCTGGCGATCGAGCCACCGCAGGTGGTGCCCCTGCTGAACAAGCTGGAAGAACGGGCCTTGGCCGTGCGCGTGCGGTGCAAGCCGGACAAGCGGTCTTACGGGATCTTCTTGAGCAAGGCGGGAGAAGCGCTGCTCAAGGAACTGAAGCAGATCGCCAAGGACAGCGACCGCGAGGCGACCTCGACGCTGAATGATGAGGAGCGGGACCAGTTGTTGCGGTTGTTGACCAAGATTTACCTGGAGTGACGCTCAGGCGCAGGGGTGCAAACCGGAGACAGCTAGCCCCCTGCGTTAGCCAAAGAGGTTTGCTTTTCATCCTTGAGGCTTACGAACCTTGGCCCGCAGCGATTCGAAGTAACCCACCAGCTTCGTGGATGTGGAGGTTTAGTCCTGACTGACCACTCGGCGCCTGAAAAACCACCTCTACATCAACCATAAAATGCATTTATTGAATTTTAAGCATTTTTATTAATTCATATTAATAATATTAGCTTAGACGCAAAAAGTATTTCAAAACGTTTTTTCATAGAGATATGTTCTCACCAGACCGACCCCTGACTGGCGGAGGCAAAGGAACCTAATACCTCCTTGCGCCTCAGGTCATCACACCCGGCTGCGGTATCCAGGTATCCGAAATCCCATTCGATGCTGGTTATCTGGAAGCTGCAGCATGAAGCCTTTGCCCTACCCTGTACGCCCTCACCTGTCCGCCGCCGTTGCATTTGCCCTGTTCACGCCCACGGCCTTCGCCGAGCCTGCCCAAACGCCAGGCGACAAGCTGCCAACAGTCACCGTCACAGCGGAGCACCGTGAAGAGAACCTGCAGAAAACCCCGCTGGCGATCAGCGCTTTCGACGAGCGCACCCTGCAGGATGCGCAGATCAACAACATCCGCGACCTGTCCGGTCGGGTGCCCAACCTCACCCTGAACCGCCAGTCCATTTCCTACAGCGCACAAACCTACGGCATACGCGGTATTGGCGAGACCGACCCGATTCAGGAAGCGGCCGTTGCGGTATACGCCGACGACCTGTACATCCCGCGGGCGATTTCTTCGATGCTGGACTTCAACGACGTGGAGCGCGTTGAAGTGCTGCGCGGCCCACAAGGCACCCTGTACGGGCGCAACAGTGCAGCCGGCGCGATACGGGTAATCACCCGCGACCCGACCCAGCAGGCCCGCGCCTTCGTCGAGCTGGGTGCCGGCAACTTCAACGCACAGAACGGGCGCCTGCTGGTCAGTGGGCCGCTGGTGGACAACACCCTGTTCGGCAGCTTTTCGGCCATACGCCTGACCCGCGACGGCACCGTGTACAACCGCACCCGCCACAAGGACGTCAACAACATCGACATCCAGTCCTACCGCGGCAAGCTGCGCCTGGCCCCGCAGGATTCGCCCTGGGACGTGCAACTGACCCTGGCCGGCACCTTCGATCGTGGCGATACCACCAGCTATACGCCCTTCAACCCGGCCAATGGCCATTTCGACAAGTTCAAGACCTACAGCAGCCTCGACCCGAAGAACAAGCTGGACCAGGGCAGTGCGGTACTGCGTGCGCTCTACAACATCGATGACCACCTGAGTTTCAAGTCGGTCACGGCC
>Ga0247820_10002397_pt1 | contig 10549 bp, 11 predicted proteins | sample 13C_Glucose_Day1_2_FD_192480 | JGI IMG/M metagenome (GOLD analysis project Ga0247820, IMG submission 192480) | Soil microbial communities from agricultural site in Penn Yan, New York, United States - 13C_Glucose_Day14 | ecosystem: Environmental > Terrestrial > Soil > Agricultural land | place...
AACTCCTGCGTGGCCAGCGGGTCAGGGGCGGCGGACCCGCCAGAGGCCGAGCAGCGTGCCCGCCTCCTCGACGAGCAGCCGTGGCACCAGGGGGATGCCGTCCGGCCCACCCAGCGGCCCGCCGCTCGTGATCCGGGTGCCGTCGCCACCGACGACCGTGGGCACGAGCGACAGGGCCAGCTCGTCGACGACCCCGGCGTCGAGGGCCGCCGCGAGCAGCGTCGGCCCGCCCTCGCAGAGCACGTGCCGCAGACCGCGCGCGGCCAGGACGTCGAGCGCGGCCGGCAGGTCGACGTGGTCACCGCCGGCCACGATGACGGCATCCTCACCGAGGTCCCGGCGGGCACGGGCGAGAGCGCGGGGCCCGGCCGCGGTGCACGTCACGAGCAGTCCGGGGCCGCGACCCCGGGTGGGCGCCCTCAGCCCCTCGGGCACCCGACCCGAGCCGCTGACGACGACGAGCGTCGGCGGGTCAGCGCGTCGACGGCTCGGGGTGATCCGCTGGTACCCCTCCGTGCGCACCGTGCCCGCCCCGACGAGCACCGCGTCGCACAGGTCGCGCTGCAGGGCGAAGACCCGGTTGTCGGCCGGGGTGTTGATGCTGCCGCTGCGGCCGTCGGAGCCGACGCCGGAGCCGTCGAGGGTCGACACGAAGTTGCTGCGCAGCCACCGCCGCCCACGCGGGAACGCGTAGAGGTCGCCGAGCTCGGATGCCGTGACGCGGCCACCCGGCGTCGCCGGCCGGCGGGGGTCGAGGAGGACGCGCATGGCAGCGAGTGTGTCAGCCGCGACCCCACGAGCAGTGACGAGCCACGGCCCCGCCACACGCGCTGGTCTGCAAGGATGCGGCGATGGGCAAGGGATCGAAGACCAAGGCCACGTCGAAGAAGGCCAGCCGCAAGGGCAAGGGCAAGGACACCCGGAAGAAGGGTGCTGCGTCCGCGAAGGCCGGGGCGCCGTCGGCGAAGCAGGTGACGCCCGACCGCAAGCTCTCCGGCAAGGCTGCCGAGAAGGCCCGCGCGAAGCGCAAGAAGGCGGCCAAGGCTCGCAAGGACGAGGCGGTGCAGACCGTCACGTGGACCGACACCCTGCGGGTCGGTCCGGGCTTCAGCCTGGCCGACCTCGACCCGCACTCGACGCCCGCCTTCGCCGGCGACAAGGCGGAGGGCAAGGAGGTCATGGAGGAGCTGCAGTCCCGGCTCGGCGACCTGCAGGAGCGGCTCTTCGCCGAGTCCAAGGGCGGTGGCCACCGGTCGGTGCTGCTGGTCATCCAGGGCATGGACACCTCCGGCAAGGGCGGCATCATGCGCCACGTCGTCGGGGCGGTCGACCCGCAGGGGGTGCACATCACCTCGTTCAAGGCGCCGAGCGCCGAGGAGAAGCGCCACCCGTTCCTGTGGCGCATCCGCAACGCCCTGCCCCGACCCGGCCAGATCGGGGTGTTCGACCGCAGCCACTACGAGGACGTGCTGATCGCGCGGGTGCACGACCTGGTGCCGCGCCAGACGTGGTCGCGGCGCTACACCCAGATCAACAACTTCGAACGGGGCGTCGTCGACGACGGCGCCGTGGTCGTCAAGGTGATGCTGCACATCTCGGGCGCCGAGCAGAAGGCCCGTCTCGGCGAGCGGCTCGAGCGTGAGGACAAGTTCTGGAAGTTCAACCCCGGCGACATCGACGAGCGCGGTCACTGGGCCGACTACATGCAGGCCTACCAGGCGGCCCTCGAGAAGTGCTCGACGGATGCCGCGCCGTGGTTCGTCGTGCCCGCCGACCGCAAGTGGTACGCCCGGCTCGCCGTCACCAACCTGCTCCTGGAGCACCTCGAGACGATGGACCCCAAGTGGCCCGCGGCCGACTTCGACGTCGAGGCGGAGAAGGAGCGGCTGGCGCTCACCCCCTGAGCGCGCGCTCCAGCAGCAGCGACACGGCATCCGGCCCGACCGAGGCACCCAGGGTGCCGAACGTGCCGCCGTGGTCGCCCCCGAGGCGGCTCGCGACGAACGCGTCGGCGACCGGCCCGGGGGAGTGCCGCACGAGCAGTGCGGCCTGCAGGGTCAGGGCGGCCGCGAGCGCCGGCGCCGCGGCATACGTCGTGGGTCCGCACCCCCCGAGGGCACGGCGGTTACCGTTGGCACCATGACCGAGGCGAGGCGGCGCATGCGCCGGGTGCTCGGACGCGTTCCGGGCCTGCTCGCTCTCGCCCGGCTCGTCGTCGCGACCATCCGCATCTGCATGCGCTACCGCGTCACCGGGCTGGCCTCGGAAGCGGGCTTCTTCGCCCTGCTCTCGCTCCCGCCACTGATCCTCGGGCTCGTCGGCGGCCTCGCGTACGTCGCGAACGCCATCGGCCCGGTCACCGTCGACGCCGTCATCAACTCGATCAACGACTACGCCTCGCGGTTCCTCACCGACAAGATCATCGAGGACACCCTCCTCCCCACGATCGAGGACGTTGCCAGCGGCCCGCGCTTCGACCTCCTGTCGCTGGGCTTCGTCCTGTCGCTGTGGTCGGGATCGCGCGCGCTGAACGTCTTCGTCGACACCATCTCGATCATGTACGGCCAGTCCGGCGTGCGGGGCATCATCCGGACCCGGGCACTGTCCTTCTCGCTGTACCTCCTCGCGCTCGCGCTCGGCATCGTCACGATCCCGCTGGTGCTCCTGGGGCCCGACCTGATCGCCGCCATCCTCCCGCAGGGGTGGGACTGGTTGATCGTCCTGTACTGGCCCCTGGTCACCCTGCTGACGGTCGGCGGCCTCACCAGCCTGTACCACGTGTCGACGCCCCGGCGGTCGCCGTGGCTGCGTGACGCGCCAGGTGCCGTGGTGACGCTGCTCCTCTGGGTGCTCGCCTCCTACGTCGTGCGCGGCACGATCGCCGCGTCGCTCGGCGGTGGCACATCGATCTACGGCCCGCTGTCGGCCCCGATCGTGCTGCTCATCTGGCTGTACGCCCTGGCCATCGCCGTGCTCATCGGGGCTGCCGCCAACGCGTCGGTCCGCGAGCTCTACCCGCACGAGGAGCAGCGCGCGCTGCACGAGCGGTTCGCCGCGTGGCTCGGTGGGCTGCGGCAACGCCGCACCGAGGGCCGCGAGCGGCCGGGCCGCTGGGACGACCCGTTCGACGGCTACGGCTCCGCGCAGGACCACGACGACCTCGGCCTGTCCGGGCTGCGTGATGCCGCGCGGGGGCCGCTGACGCCGATGTCCGGCGCCGGGCGGTCGGCTCCGCCCCCTCCGGCGCCCCCCGTCGAGGCCGGCCACCGGGTCGACGCCGACCGCTGAGGGTGTCCGACCAGCACCGGGGCACACCGGTTTGGAGATCGTCGCGGCGATCGGATAATGTCTGCGAGCACGCCAAAGGGGTTCGAGAGAGCCACGGCGCGCGCGGATGTAGCTCAGTTGGTAGAGCGCAACCTTGCCAAGGTTGAGGTCGCCGGTTCGAACCCGGTCATCCGCTCGGAGGGTGTAGCCGCCCCCACGGTGGAGTGGCCGAGAGGCGAGGCAGCGGCCTGCAAAGCCGCGTACACGGGTTCAAATCCCGTCTCCACCTCGAGTAGTACCCCTAGCAGTACCCCACGGACGCGTAGCGCAGCCTGGTTAGCGCACCACCTTGACACGGTGGGGGTCGGAGGTTCGAGTCCTCTCGCGTCCACCCGGAACAGAAGAGCCCACCACGCCATCGTGGTGGGCTCTCCTGGTCCCTGGACCGCTACATCGCGTCGGCGCCGGCGCTGGCGAACCACGGGTGGTGCAGGTCGAGGTATCGCATGTCCTTCACCTGCTCCATCTCGCGGGTGAAGCGCTCGGACATCTCCTCGGGCATCTCCACCTGCTCGCCCTTGCGGGCCTCGGCCTCGCTGCGGAACGCCATCGTCTCGGTGAACCAGCCGTCGGCGTCGATGGCGATCGTGCCACCGATGATCTCCGGCCGGGCCTCCTGCAGCATGTCCATCGGCTGGGACATGAACTCCCGGAAACGTGCCGGGTCGTCGAGGCGGCCCTGGATGACCTGCACGAAGCCGGCGTCGTCGGACCCGCCGTCGAGCATCATGATCGCGTCGTCGCAGTCGTGGAAGCTCACGTCACCGTCGAAGCACCTCTCCACGGCGGCCCACCACTCACCCTGCTCCGGCCGCAGTGAGTTGCGTGCCGCCGCCTCGCGCGACTCGAACCGCACCACGCCGACGAACTGCCCGTCGTCGGTCATGCCGTAGGTGCCGCCCAGCCAGCCCTGCGCGCCGGGGGCGAGCTCCTCCCTCCACCGGTCCATGTGCTGGCGCACCATCGCCTCGTCCGTGCACATCCCCTGGATGACCTGGATGAACATCTCAACCTCCGATCAGTCGGGTCCCCTTCGTGGCGAAGTGGTCCACCTGCCGACGCTACGCCGCGCGCGCCGTGCTGTCATCAGCCCGGGACGACGGTGCCGGCGCGGCACCCGGCGCGCCCACGGCAGAGCCGTGCGGACGTGGCGATAGGTTGGCTCCGCCGCGCCGCCGACCGGGTGGCGCCCCGGGTGCGAAGGGAGGCCGGCATGTCCCTGCGGGAGGGCTCCGAGCCGACCGAACCACCCCCTCCGTCCGGCCCGCTCCCGCGCCCGCGTGCCGTCTTCCCGTGGGTCGACCGGGTGTGGCGCGACTGGCGGGCCGACCCGGTCGACCGGTTCGGCGTCGTGCTCTTCTTCGTCATCGCCACGATCGTCGTGTCCTCGCTGATCAACGTGGGCGCCTCGTGGGGCGACTCCCTGCTCGCCCACACGATGAGCGGGGTCGCGCTGGTCGCCGCGGCGCGGGCGACCGGGATGCGACGGCAGGCCCGGCGGGTGGTCACGGTGGTGGTGCTGCTCGCCGTGGGTGCCCTCGCCGCACTGTCCCTCGCGGACCTGCTGTTCGGCGGGGACGGAGTGGGCCCGGTGCACCCCCGCCAGGCCGACCCGCTGTGGCTCATCCTGGTCGTCGCCCTGCCGGTCATCGTCATCCGGCGGATCTCCCAGCACACCGTCGTCGGGGGCCGCACGGTGCTCGGGGCGATCACCGCCTACCTCCAGATCGGGGTCGCCTTCGCGGCGCTGTTCCAGGCCGCCGAGGTCTGGAGCTCGGTGCCGCCCTTCGGGGTGCCCCAGGAGTCCACCGCCCTCACGTACCTCAGCCTCACCACGATGTCGACGCTCGGCATCGGCGACATCGCACCCACCACCGAGGTGTCCCGGCTGCTCGTCTCCTCCGAGGCCGTGCTCGGGCAGGTCTTCCTCGTGACGATCGTCGCGATCGTCGTGTCGCAGTTCGCCGGACACCGGCAGCGGAAGTGACCGAGCCGATGGACCCCACCCTCGACGCCCTCGTCGACCGCGTCCTCGCCCTCCGGGCCCGGGTCGGTGCGGGTCGGCCGGTCCTCGTCGGCGCGGTGGGGGAGCCGGGGGCGGGCAAGTCCACGCTCACGGCATCCCTCGTGGCGGCCCTGCGGGAGAACGGAACCACCGCGGTGCTGGTGCCGATGGACGGCTTCCACCTGGCCAACATCGCGCTCGCCGCCCTCGGGCGAGCGGACCGCAAGGGCGCCATCGACACCTTCGACGGCGCCGGCTACGCGGCGCTGCTCACCCGGTTGCGCGAAGGCGGGCCCGACACGGTCTGGGCCCCGACCTACGACCGCTCGATCGAGGAGTCCGTGGCCGGTGCGATCGCCGTGCCGGCAGGCACCGACGTCGTCGTCACGGAGGGAAACTACCTCCTCGTCGACGACGGGCCGTGGTCGGCCGTGCGCGACCTGCTCGACGAGGTGTGGGTCGTGCAGGTCGCGGCGGAGGTGCGTACCGCCCGGCTCGTCGCGCGACACGTCGAGTTCGGCAAGCCGCCCGAGCGGGCCGCGGCCTGGGTGGCTACGGTCGACGACCCGAATGCCGCGTTCGTCCGCTCCACCTTCGCCAGGGCCGACCTGGTCATCGACGGCACCTGACCTCGCCGGCCGCCGCATACGATGCGGGGCGTGTCGGAGGCGAGGTTCGGGTCGCTCGTGGCCCGCGGCGTCCGCGCCGTCAGCCACGACGTCGAGGACCTCACGAGCGGGTTCTGGGTCGTCGTGGCCACCTTCGAGGGCACCTTCACCGCAGTGCGGATGGACGACGTGCGGCGCGGCCCGGATGCCGGGTCCGTCCCCGAGGGGGCGAGGGACCGCTCCGGGTGGCCCGCGCTGACCGGAGCGTGGCGCACCAGCCTGGACCACGCGGCCTACGTCGAGGGGGTCGCCGAGGTGCGCCGCCGGATCGCGGCGGGCACCGTCTACCAGGTCAACCTCTGCCGGGTCATGGAGCACGACCTGCCCGAAGGCGCCCGGCTGTCCGACCTCGGCAGTCTTCTGGCGGCCGGGAACCCCGCGCCGTACGCCGCGACGATCGACCTGCCCGAGGTCGGGCTCGAGCTCGCCTGTGCGTCGCCGGAGGCCTATCTCGTGCGGCACGGGGACCGGGTGACGTCCCGGCCGATCAAGGGCACGGCCCCGACGTCGGCCGAGCTGCTGCCGAAGGACTACGCCGAGAACGTCATGATCGTCGACCTCGTACGGCACGACCTCGGGCACGTCAGCCTGCCGGGCACCGTCGAGGTCGACCACCTGTGCCGCGTCGAGGAGCACCCGGGGCTGGTGCACCTCGTCTCGGACGTGTCGGGCACCCTGCGGGCCGGCACGAGCTGGCTCGACCTGTTCGACGCGAGCTTCCCGCCGGGGTCGGTCAGCGGCGCCCCCAAGCACACCGCGCTCCAGGCGATCGCCGACCTCGAGCCGGTGCCGCGCGGCCCGTACTGCGGCGCGGTGGGCTGGGTCGACGCCGACCGCGACGAAGCGCAGCTGGCCGTGGGCATCCGCACCTTCTGGGCGGCCCGCGACGACGCCGGGCGGCGCGTGCTGCGGTTCGGCACGGGCGCGGGCATCACGTGGGGGAGCGATGCCGAGGGGGAGTGGCGCGAGACCGAGCTCAAGGCGGCGCGCCTCGTGGCACTGGCCACGGGTGGCCGGCCCGGGCATGCGAGGGTGTGAGGCATGACTGACATCCGCGTCTGGGTCGACGGCGCGCTCGTCGGGCCCGACACCCCGGCGGTGAGCGCCGTCGACCACGGTGTCACCGTGGGCGACGGCGCCTTCGAGACCGCGAAGATCGACCACGGGGTGCCGTTCGCGGTCAGCCGCCACCTGCGCCGGCTCGACCGGACGATCGCCGGGCTGGGCCTGCCGGTGGCCGACCACGACCGCATCCGCGAGGGCATCGAGGCCGTGCTCGACGGCGAGCCGATCGGCTTCGGGCGCCTGCGGTTCACGGTGACCGGTGGGCGCGGCCCGCTCGGCTCGGACCGGCACGACTCCGACCTCACCCACATCGTCACGGCCGTGCCGCACACCCGGCCCGAGGAGCACGGGGCGGTCGTCACCGTCCCGTGGGTGCGCAACGAGCGCGCGGCGACGGCCGGCCTGAAGACGACGTCGTACGCCGACAACGTCATCGCCCTGGCCCGCGCCAAGGAGCAGGGGGCGCTCGAAGCGATCCTCGGCAACACGCGCGGTGAGCTGTGCGAGGCCACCGGCAGCAACGTCTTCGTCGTCGTCGACGGGGTCGTGCGCACGCCGCCGCTCGACAGCGGCTGCCTGGCCGGCATCACCCGCGAGCTCCTGCTCGAGTGGTGCGCCGCGGACGGGGTGGAGGTGGTCGAGGAGGCGCTGCCACTGGACGTGCTCACCCGGGCCGACGAGGTCTTCATCACCTCCTCGATCAAGGACGTCTTCCCCGTGTCGGCCGTGGACGGACGGGTCCTGCCCACCCCCGGGCCGCTGACGACACGGGTGCGGCAGGTCTGGGCCGCCCACGCCGCCCTGGGTGTCGACCCGTGACGCCGCACGGGCACCGGGACGCGGAGGAGCCCCACGAGCACCACCTGCTGCGCGACCCCGACGACGAGGACGACTGGGAGTGGCGTCGCCGGGTCCGGGCCAGCCCGCGGTGGCGCCCGGTGTACCAGGGTGCGGTGCTCTTCGTAGGGCTCGTCGTGGTGCTCGGCGGGCTCGTGCTGGTGCCGCTGCCCGGTCCGGGGTGGCTCATCGTCATCCTCGGCATCGCCGTCTGGTCCTCGGAGTTCGAGCCGGCCGCGCGGCTGCTGGACTTCGTCAAGGACAAGGTGCGCGCCTGGGAGCAGTGGGTCAGGAGGCAGCACTGGTCGGTCAAGGGCGTGGTCGGGCTGGTGACCCTCTTCTTCGTGGGGTTCGCGTTCTGGCTGACCATGTGGCTCACCGGGGTGCCCGGGCTGCTCCCGGACGGCATCGAGGCGTGGCTGCACGCCAACGCCGGTCTGTAGGCTGGACGGCGGCCGAGGTCGGGCGGACCGATTTCCGCCGGGTCGGGAGGTCCGTATATCCTCGGCAGGCCGTCAGGCACCCGGATGTGTAGCTCAGTTGGTTAGAGCGTTCGCTTCACACGCGAGAGGCCATGGGTTCGAGTCCCTTCACATCCACCACGACGACCGGCCCCTGACCTGCGCACCCGCAGGACGGGGGCCGTGCCGCTTCCTGGATGTCGACCGTCCCGGTCACCGAGCACCGGGCGGAGACGATTCGCTGATCACGGCCGCGGGGAACCGCGTAGATTGACCGTTCGTCGACATGGGACCGAGCAACGCTTGGTGAACCCTCGAGGACAAGGGAGCACGATGACCGACCCACAGCCTGCCCCGCTCCAGCCGCCCACCGGAGCCACGGCGGCGCTCACCCTCACCGCCCCGCCACCACCCCAGCCCGTCGCCACGACCGCGGCCCCCCGGATGGCACCGGCCGTCGAGGCCGCAGCACTCCCGGGTCTGGACGCCAAGGTCGACGGCTACCTCGAGTCACTGATGGTGGCGGCTCCCCGGTCGCCCGAGTTCGCGGCGAAGGCCACCGACGTGCGCACGATGGGTGACGCCGACATCCGCAGGGCTGCCGAAACGTCCAACCGGCTGCTGAGCTCGCCCGTCAAGGCCCTGCAGGAAGGCGGCCTCGCGGAGGGGTCCAAGGTGGGGTCGACCCTGCTGGAGCTGCGCAAGACCATCGAGGACCTCGACCCCAAGGAGGCCACCGGCGCCAAGAAGTTGTTCGGCATGGTGCCCTTCGGCGACAAGGTGACCGACTACTTCCGCAAGTACCAGTCGGCGCAGAGCCACCTCGACGGCATCCTGCATTCCCTTCGCGACGGACAGGACGAGCTCGGCAAGGACAATGCCGCCCTCAACCTCGAGAAGCAGTACCTCTGGGACGCGATGGGTCGGCTCAACCAGTACGTGTACGTCGCCGAGCGGCTCGACGCCCGCCTCGCCGCGCGCATCTCCGAGCTGGAGGCCACCGACCCCGACAAGGCCAAGGCGCTGCGCGACGACGTGCTCTTCTACGTGCGGCAGAAGCACCAGGACCTGCTCACCCAGCTGGCCGTCTCGATCCAGAACTACCTGGCGATCGACATCGTCATCAAGAACAACATCGAGCTCATCAAGGGAGTCGACCGCGCGTCCACGACCACGGTGTCGGCCCTGCGCACCGCGGTCATCGTGGCCCAGGCCCTGGGGAACCAGAAGCTGGTCCTGGACCAGATCACGGCCCTGAACACCACGACGAGCGGGATGATCGAGCGCACCAGCGAGATGCTGCGCGACAACTCGGTGCAGATCCAGCAGCAGGCGGCAAGCGCGACCATCGGGCTGCCCCAGCTGCAGGCCGCGTTCCAGAACATCTACGCGACCATGGACGCCATCGACACCTTCAAGGTGCAGGCGCTCGACAACATGGCCGCCACGATCGGCACCCTGGAGACCGAGGTCGGCAAGTCACGGGCGTACCTGGACCGGGTCGAGCGCCACGACGACCGGGTGGCCAGCGGATCCCTGGACCTGGGTGGTTCCTCAGCTACTGCGCGCTGAGAAGCCGCTCGGGCATAGTGAGCACATGTCGGGTGGGTTCCTCGACCGCCTCTTCGGTCGCGGTCAGCACGTCGGAGGCGACGATCGGTTCGTCGTGCCCTCCGTGCCGACGAGCGAGGACCTCCTGGCGGCCCTGGACCGGGTGGAGTCGATGATCGCCGCGGGCGCGGTGCCGGCGCCGGTCGCGTCACGGGTCCGCCGGGTCGACCAGGTCGTGCGCGACACCATCCCCAGGCTGTCGAGCCTGGGCGCCGGCAGCCCCCAGGCGTACTCGGTGATGGCCACCGCGACCGACTACCTCCCCGAAGCCGTGGGCGGCTACCTCCGGTTGCCCCGCCAGTTCGCCGACAACCGCCCCGTCGACCGGGGCAAGTCCTCGCTGATGATCCTCATCGACCAGCTCGACCTGCTGGCCGCCACGATGGACAAGGTCTTCGATGCCGTGTGCCGGGCCGACGCCGACGCCCTCGTGGCCCACGGCCGGTTCCTGGCGGAGAAGTTCGGATCAGCCTCGAGCGGTGGGGCGCTCGACGTCGGGTCGGCCCCCTTGCCCGCGATGCCCGGCAGCGCCGGTACCCCAGGCGCGCAGGGACCGTCGGGGTCCGGGCCGACGA
>Ga0247820_10002398_pt1 | contig 10544 bp, 9 predicted proteins | sample 13C_Glucose_Day1_2_FD_192480 | JGI IMG/M metagenome (GOLD analysis project Ga0247820, IMG submission 192480) | Soil microbial communities from agricultural site in Penn Yan, New York, United States - 13C_Glucose_Day14 | ecosystem: Environmental > Terrestrial > Soil > Agricultural land | place...
GCTGGAGCCCCCGTACGAAACCGCCCGGCGTCCTTTGTGTGGAGGTAGAGCACCGGGTGGTCCGGGCCGCAGGAGGGATGAGGACATGGACGCGTACGTGCAGCTGACCGGGAACGTCGGGGGATCGGTCGAGTTCCGCAACAACGGGGTGCCGGTGGCGAGCTTCCGGCTGGCGCACACCCCGCGGGTGCGGCGCAACGGGGAGTGGGCCGACGCGGCGACGACCTGGATCACGGTCACCTGCTTCCGGGCGCTGGCCGAGAACGTGACGGCCAGCATCCACAAGGGCCAGCCGGTCCTGGTCGCCGGGCGGCTGCGGACCAACGTGTGGACCAAGGAAGGCGTCACCTACGAGCGACTGACGCTGGAGGCCACCACGGTGGGCCACGATCTGACGAGAGGGACCGCCACGTTCTTCCGAGCGAGGACCGACGAGGCGGTCGAGGACCGTGACCTCAGCCTGGGCGAGGTGATCGGCCGGGTCGAGTCCCAGCCCGTCGGCTCGGGCATCGACGATGCCGAGGTGGCCTCGCTGCCGGAGAGCACGGACGAGGAGGGCGAGGAGCGGATCGACGAGGACGGGGTCGTCAGCCGTGTCGCGTAGTCCTGAGCGGATCGGTTCCGAGGCGGCTCCCGCGAGGAGCCCGCTGGCCAGGGGACTCGCCGTCGCCGCCGCGGTCCTGGCCCTACTGGCAGCTCTCGGTCTGATCCCGCCTCCAGCCGCTGCTGACGACGGGCGCGCCCCGGCCACACCGCGCAAGGTGGTGAAAGGGGATCCATACAAGTTGGTCGGCGCCAAGGTGGCTGGACAGCTCAAGGCCGCTCAGTCGATCAACGAGCACGCAACCGGGCCGAAGCGGAAGGTTCTCGACTACAAGCTCGCGAACACATACGACAGGGGTCACACCACCGTCCGACGCCAGTTCGCCGCGAGCTGGCTGTGGTCGGGCAAGTCGATCAAGAACATCAGCAAGAAGGAACGCAAGATCGTCCGGTCGTACGTCAAGAAGTACTTCGGCAGCCGTAATCCATCGCGGGCCGTTCTGAAGGTGGACTCCGATGCTTCGCCGCGGTGCCAGGGCCGATCGGGATTGGAATCGTTTGGGAACGGCAACTGGAACGTCCACCTCGTCGTGCCAAACCGCCGCGATACTGCTGTCGCTCCGATACGGGGGCATCGCCGCTGGTTTGATCTCTACCAAACTGGGTCCTAGCGCTCCGATCGGAGTGCTCACGGCACTCCTCATGGAAGCCGGTGCGGAGTGGATCGACTTCATCCGCGGCTTCAGCACATCCAACGCTGTCTACGTCATGCGTCGCCTGGTCGGGCCAAGTCGTGCTCGAACGCAGGTGTTAACTTTGATGCCCCAGTGATCGATGGAGGATGCGCATGACCGAGACCCGGAGCCCGGCAACCGCCGAAGCCGAGGGCCTCGGCGCCCGGTCGGGATCGCAGCGGGCTCTTCGAGTCCTTCGGCTGGTGATCTGGGTCTATGGCGGATTTCTTCTTGGGTTCCTCACGCACGCGTGGTGGTCGGGCGACGACGACCTTGTCTTCTGGCCGTGGTCGTTCACCTTCATGGTGATGCTCGCCGGCTGGCTGGTCCTACAGCGCAGGGCCGCCCGTGTCGACTCTCCATCGAGCCAGCAGCCCGCGTCCTGAGTCGGCGGCATCCGACGGAGCTTCGAGCCTGGACGGCCCGTTCGGTGTGCGAGGTTGGGATACGCCCCCGGCCCCGATAGGTTGGTGGGTGCCGGTGACGTCCCCGGCACCCCCTCAACGTGAAGGTCCTCGAAGGTATGCCTGAGTTCGTCTACTCGATGCACAACGTCCGCAAGTCCCTCGGGGACAAGGTTGTGCTGGACAACGTGACATTGTCGTTCTACCCCGGCGCGAAGATCGGTGTCGTGGGTCCCAACGGCACCGGCAAGTCGACCCTGCTGAAGCTGATGGCTGGCTTGGTCAAGCCCAGCAACGGCGACGCCATGCTGGCCAAGGACGCCACCGTCGGCATCCTGCTGCAGGAGCCGCCCCTGACCGAGGGCAAGACCGTGCTGGAGAACGTCGAGGAGGCGGTGGCCGACATCAAGGCGCTGCAGGCCCGGATGGACGAGCTGGGCATGGCCATGGCCGAGCCCGACGCCGACTTCGACGCCCTGATGGCCGAGATGGGCGAGGTGCAGACCGAGCTCGACAACCGCAACGCCTGGGACATCGACTCGCAGCTGGAGCAGGCGATGGACGCCCTGCGCTGCCCGCCGCCGGACACGCCGGTCGACATCCTCTCCGGTGGCGAGCGGCGTCGGGTCGCGCTGTGCAAGCTGCTGCTGCAGCAGCCCGACCTGCTGCTGCTCGACGAGCCGACCAACCACCTGGATGCGGAGTCGGTGCACTGGCTGGAGAGCCACCTCAAGGCGTACGCCGGCGCGGTGCTGGCCGTCACCCACGACCGGTACTTCCTGGACAACGTCGCGGAGTGGATCCTCGAGCTCGACCGCGGTCGCACGCACCCGTACGAGGGCAACTACTCGACCTACCTGGAGACGAAGCAGTCACGGCTGCAGGTCGAGGGCAAGCGCGACGCCAAGCGGGCCAAGATCCTCGAGCGCGAGCTGGAGTGGGCGCGCTCGAACCCGAAGGCCCGGCAGGCCAAGAGCAAGGCCCGTCTCGCCCGGTACGAGGAGATGGCGGCCGAGGCGGAGCGCAACCGCAAGCTGGACTTCGAGGAGATCAACATCCCGGCCGGCCCGCGGTTGGGCAGCAACGTGCTCGACGTCAGCAAGCTGGTCAAGGGCTTCGGCGACCGACTGCTGTTCGACGGGCTGAGCTTCAACCTGCCCCGGGCGGGCATCGTCGGTGTGGTCGGTCCCAACGGCGTCGGCAAGTCGACCCTGTTCCGGATGATCATCGGCGAGGAGACCCCGGACGCCGGGTCGCTGAAGCTCGGCGACACCGTCAAGTTCTCCTACGTCGACCAGAGCCGTTCCGGCCTGGACCCGAAGAAGAACGTCTGGGAGCTCGTGTCCGACGGCCTGGACTACATCAAGGTCGCCAGCTTCGAGGTGCCGTCCAGGGCGTACGTGGCGTCCTTCGGGTTCAAGGGTCCCGATCAGCAGAAGCCCTCGGGGGTGCTCTCCGGTGGTGAGCGCAACCGGCTGAACCTGGCGCTGACCCTGAAGATGGGTGGCAACCTGCTGCTGCTCGACGAGCCGACCAACGACCTGGACGTGGAGACCCTGCAGTCGCTGGAGGATGCGCTGCTCGACTTCCCGGGCTGTGCCGTGGTCATCTCCCACGATCGCTGGTTCCTGGACCGAGTGGCCACCCACATCCTGGCCTGGGAGGGTGACGACGCCGATCAGGCCCAGTGGTTCTGGTTCGAGGGCAACTTCAACGACTACGAGGCCAACAAGCTGTCGCGGCTCGGCGCCGAGGCCGCTCGTCCGCACCGCGCCACCCACCGCCGCCTGACCCGCTGACCAGTCCGCTCGCAGAGGAGCTCTCGATGGCCGACGTCCCGACGTCCGACCTGCCGGATCCGGCTCACCGGACCCCGGTGGGCGTCGACGACGCCACCGTCGAGGCGCTCGGCAAGCTGTCGGAGGCGCTGGAGACCTGCGAGCGTGCCCGCGGGCACCTCTACTCGTTTCACCAGCTGACCGGATCCGCCGACATCGAACTCGGTGACGCCGTCACCGCGCTCAGGGAGGCCGGGCACGCCGAGGTCGCCGACCGGCTCGAGACGGAGCTGATCGGCCGCAACGTGCTGGCCGGTCGGTGGACGTTCCAGATCGTCGAGGAGTACGACGACACCTACTGGTCCCGGTTCCGCGAGCTGGAGCAGGGGGCGCGGGACGAGCTCGCCGGCGGCCGTCGCCATCTGTACGAGGCTCGCCTCAAGCAGGACGAGCGGACCAAGGGCGCCCCGCACCACGAGGCGACCCCGGGCGACGTCGGCTGACCCGGGCCTCCTCGACCACACCGGGATCGGCCACCAGCCGACGTGTCGTTCGGGTAGCTCGCTCTCAGAGATCTCCCGACCGTACGAGGGTGCCGGCGGCCGACCACCGGTTTGTCGCGTGACCTCGGCAGATCAGGTGGTCAGCTCGACCTGCTCGTTCCGACCGGCGTGCCCGGCCAACAGCTCGGCCAGGGTGATGGCCGTCGTGCCGGCCAGCTCGGCCAGCTGGGTGCGGCAGGAGAAGCCGTCGGCCAGCACGACCGCGGTCGGGTGCGCCTCGACGGCGGGCAGCAGGTCGTGCTGCGCCACCTTGACGGAGACGTCGTAGTGACCCTTCTCCACCCCGAAGTTGCCGGCCAGACCGCAGCAGCCACCGAGGGTTGTCACCGTCGCTCCCGAGGCCTTCAGCAGCTGGGCGTCGGCCTGCCAGCCCAGCACGGCGGCGTGGTGGCAGTGCGGCTGGGCCACGATCTCGATCGAGGACAGGTCGGGCGGTGACCAGTCGGCCGTTCGGGACAGCAGCTCGGCCAGGGTGAGCACTCCGGCGGCCACCTCGGCCACGCGGGGCTCGTCGGGGAGCAGCTCGGGGGCGTCGCTGCGCCAGACCGCGGTGCAGGACGGCTCCAGCCCGACGATGGGGACGCCCGCGACCACGTACGGGTGCAGGACATCCAGGCTCTGCCGCAGCTGGCGCCGGCCCCCCTCCCGCTGGCCGGTGCTGATCCAGGTCAGGCCGCAGCAGGCCGTCCGGTCCAGGAACTGCGGCGCGTAGCCGGCCGACCGCAGCACCTCGACCACGGCCTCGACACCGCCACCGGTGAAGCAGTCCGAGAACGAGTCCACCCATACGAGCACGGGCTTCCCGGACTCCGCCGCGGAGTCCGACACGGCCACGCGTTGCCGGGCTGGCCGGTCCGCGAACCGCGGCAGCTGCCGACGCTGATCGACCCCGGCACTCCACTTCACGATCCGGCGCAGCCCGGGCAGCCCCATGGTCACGTTCACGACCGACGCCAGTGCCGCGGACCGGGTGATCAGCCGTCCCCACCGGGGCAACCAGCCCAGTGCGTAGTGCGAGCGTGGTCGCAGCTTGCCGGCGTAGGTGTGGTCCAGCACCTCCGACTTGTACGCCGCCATGTCGATCCCCGTCGGGCAGTCCCGCGCACACCCCTTGCAGGACAGGCACAGATCCAGCGCCGAGTGCACGGCCGGCGACTTCCAGCCCAGCTGGACCAGGTCCCCGTTGACCATCTCCTGCAGCACCCGCGCCCGACCGCGGGTGGAGTCCTTCTCGTCCCGGGTGGCATGGTACGACGGGCACATCACGCCGAGACTGCCGGTGCTGTCGGCCAGGCACTTGCCCACCCCCGAGCACTTGTGCACCTCGTCGGAGAAGCGGTCGGCCGGACGCCCGACCAACGCGGCCGCCCGCAGATCGGCGTTCACGGGTCGCGGGTCGACCAGCACCCCGGGGTTGAGCAGGTTGTCCGGGTCGAAGGCCGCCTTCACCTCGCCGAACAGGGAGATGGCGGTGGGGGAGTACATGGCCGGCAGCAGCGCGGACCGGGCCCGCCCGTCGCCGTGCTCGCCCGACATCGACCCGCCGTAGCCGGCCACCAGCCGGGCCGCGTCCTCGACGAAGGTCCGGTAGCGGGCGGCCCCGCCGTCCGAGGTCAGCGGGAAGTCGATCCGCACGTGCACGCAACCGTCACCGAAGTGCCCGTACGGCAGCCCGTGCAGCCCGTGGCTGTCCAGCAACGCGTCGAAGTCGCGCAGGTAGGCGCCGAGCTTCGCCGGCGGGACGGCGGCGTCCTCCCAGCCCGGGTACGCCGGGTCGGCCAGGGACACCCCGGCCAGACCGGCCCCGTCCTCGCGGATCTTCCACAGGGCAAGGGCCTGAGCCGGGTCGGAGACCACCTCGCCGTCCAGGCAGCCGGACGCGGCGAGCAGCGCGGCGGCCCGTGAGGTGAGCTCGCCCGGGTCGTCGCCGACCAGCTCGACGAACACCCACCCGTCGCCGCGGGGGAGCGGCGGCACCGCGCCCTCGCCGCGGGTCCGGCGGACCACCTCGACGATGCGCCGGTCCAGCCCCTCGATCGCGGTCGGGGCGAAGCCCAGCAGGGTCGGGGTCGCGTCCGCGGCCTCGGGCATCGAGGCGTAGCCGAGCGCGATCATGATCTTGTGCGGGGCGTCGGCGACGAGCCGCACGGTCGCCTTCGTGATCACCGCCAGGGTGCCCTCGGTGCCGGCCAGGAACCGGGTGACATCGAACTTCCTCTCCGGCAGCAGGTGCTCCAGGCTGTAGCCCGACACCTGGCGACCGAAGGTGCCGAACTCTGTCCTGATCGTGCCGAGGTGCGCCGAGACCACCGACTGCAGGGCGTGCAGCGACGCGGAGGAGTCCACGTCCACCGGCGAGCGACGGTCCAGGGTCAGTCGTTCCCCGGACCCGGTGACCACCTCCAGGGCGATCACGTTGTCGGCGGTCTTCCCGTAGCCCAGCGCCCGCGGTCCGCAGGCGTTGTTGCCGATCATGCCGCCGATCGTGCAGCGGGTGTGGGTGGACGGATCGGGTCCGAAGCGCAACCCGAACGGGGCGGCTTCGCGCTGCAGGGACGCCTGCACCACGCCCGGATCGACGACCGCGAGGCGCGCACCGGCATCGACCTCGTGGATCCGGTTCAGATGGCGGGCGACGTCGACCACGAGACCCGCACCGACGGCGTTTCCGGCGCACGAGGTCCCGGCACCACGTGTCGTGATCGGCATGCCGAGCGAACGAGCCACCTCCAGCACCGTCAGGAGCTCGTCGACCGATCGTGGCCGGGCGACCGCGAGAGGCACCACCCGGTAGACCGAGGCGTCGGTGGAGTAGAGGGCCCGGGTGAGCTTCGTGGTGTCGAGGACGTCGGCCAGGCCCCGACGGCGCAACGCGTGCGACAGGTCAGCCGCCGGAGCGGAGATGGCGAGTGAGGTCGGCATGATCGACCCCGATGCTACGTGAGCCGGTCAGGCCTGCGCGGTGTCGTCCGGGGGGACAGCGAGGACGGCCGCGAACACGCGTCCGAGCGCTTCCCAGTCCTCGGGTGCGACCGCGTCGACCAGGTTGCGGCGCACCGCGGCGACGTGTCCGGGGGCGGCCTTCGCCAGCACCTGGAATCCGGTGTCGGTCAGCTCGGCCCAGACCCCGCGTCGATCGGTCGGGCAGGTCGTCCGTGCGACGAGGCCCGACTTCTCCATCCGGGCGATCGTGTGGGTCAGTCGCGAGCGCGACTGGTGCACGGCGTCGGCGAGCTCGGACATCCGCCGCCGGCGGTCCGGCGACTCTTCCAGCGTGACCAGGATCTCGTACTCGGGTAAGTCGAGCCCGGCGCGCTGCAGATCGGCCTCGAGACGCTCGTTCAGGCGTGCCGCTCCGAGCAGGTAGGTCCGCCAGACCTTCTGCTGGTCTGCTGTCAGCCACCGCGTACTCATATAGACACTCTATCAGAGTGGTTGACGTTTCAACTAGATGTGCTAGAGTTGTCGTTGTAGTTGAAACGTCAACTTATCCTCCAAGGAGACTCCTCATGACCCAGCAGATCGAGACCACCGAGCTCGTCACCGGCACCTGGTCCATCGACCCCTCGCACTCGGAGGTGGGCTTCAGCGTCCGCCACCTGATGAGCAAGGTCAAGGGCACCTTCGCCGATTTCACCGGCACCATCACCACCACGTCGGCGAACCCCGTCGACTCCAGCGTCGAGGTCACCATCGTGTCCTCCTCGATCAGCACGAACAACGCGCAGCGCGATGGCCACCTCAAGTCGGCCGACTTCTTCGACCCGACCAACGGCGGCTCGCTCGCGTTCGTCAGCAAGAGCATTCACGAGGGCGCTGACGGGTACGTCATCAGCGGCGACCTGACCATCAACGGCATCACCAAGCCTGTCGACCTGGCCGCCGAGTTCCTCGGTGTCGCCGTGGACGCGTACGGAGCCACCCGGCTCGGTGCCGAGGCGCACACCTCCATCGACCGCAAGGACTTCAACGTCACCTTCAACGTGCCGCTCGACGGCGGCAAGCTGCTGATCGGCGACAAGGTCGACATCACCCTGGCGATCGAGGCTGTCAAGGCCTGACGGCGGGCGAGGCCGTCAAGGCCTGCCGACTGTCAAGGCCCTCGAGGCGGGTGGCTGGGAGATCGGGGAGTCTCGGCCATCGTCCCCGGGTCGGTCCGCGGTTCCCGCGGATGATCGAGAGCGGAACCCCCGCTGCGTCGCGCTATCCAGCGCTAGCTACTGGCGAGTAACATAGTGCTCACCAAGCATCGACGCAGTGGGGGTTCACGCAATGTTGCGCACCATCTTCGACGAAGACCACGAAGCCTTCCGGGAGAGCTGCCGGACCTTCGTGGACCGCCAGCTGCGACCCAACCAGGAAAAGCACATCGCGAACCACGAGTTCGGTCGTGAGCTCTGGCTCGAGCTGGGCAAGCAGGACCTGCTCGGACTGAACATCCCCGCCGAGTACGGCGGCGCCGGGGTCGAGGACTCCCGGTTCGCGATGGTGCTGGCCGAAGAGCTGTCCAAGTTCGCCTTCGCCTACTCGTCCTGCGTCGGCATCCACGCCGACTGCGTGGCGCCCTACCTGGTCGATCTGTGCACCGAGGAGCAGAAGCGCCGCTGGCTCCCGAAGTTCTGCACCGGCGAGCTGATCACGGCCATCGCGATGACCGAGCCCTCGGGTGGCTCCGATCTCGCCAACCTCAAGACCACCGCCGTGCGCGCGTCGACAGGGTCGACCTCTCGGTCGAACGGCGACGACTGGATCCTGAACGGCTCCAAGACCTTCATCACCAACGGCTACTCCGCGGACCTGGTCGTGGTCGCGGCCCGCACCAGTCCCGAGAAGCGTGCTCGGGGCATCACCTTGTTCGGCGTCGAGACCGGGATGCCCGGCTTCGAACGTGGCCGCAAGCTCGACAAGATCGGGCAGCCGGAGTCCGACACGGCCGAGCTGTTCTTCGCCGACGTCCGCGTCCCGGCGTCCAACGTCATCGGCGAGGTCGACCAGGGCTTCATCTACATGATGGAGCGGTTGGTCACCGAGCGCGTCGGGGCCGCGGTCAGCAACCTCGCCCACGCGCGACAGATCCTGGACGAGACCCTCGCGTACGCGAAGGAGCGGCTGGCCTTCGGTCAGCCGATCGGCTCCTTCCAGGTCAACAAGCACACGCTGGCCGAGCTGGTCACCCGGTGCGAGGTCACCCAGGCCTTCATCGACGCCTGCATCATGGAGCAGCTGAACGGCACCCTCTCGGCGGTGGATGCCGCGAAGGCCAAGTGGTGGAGTGCGGAGGTCCAGAACTCGGTCCTGGACGCCTGCGTCCAGCTCTGGGGTGGTTACGGCTACATGAACGAGTACCGGGTCGCCCGGGCCTGGGCGGACGCCCGCGTCACCCGGATCTGGGCCGGCTCCAACGAGATCATGAAGGAGCTGATCGGTCGTGACCTCGGACTGTGATCGCCGTTCGCCGGTCACTCCCGAGAGGCTGCGCTCGTGACCTGGGCCTTTGAGTCGGGCCGTGACCACACCGGTTTCGACCGCCGCCCGGCCGACCGTGACGCCGTCATCGTCGCCACGGCCCGGACGCCGATCGGTCGCGCGGTCAAGGGATCGCTCGCGAGCGTACGCCCCGACGACCTGGCCGCCGGGGTGATCGAGGCCGCCCTGGCGAAGCTCCCCGGGTTCGACCCGTCCACGCTGGACGACCTGTACCTCGGCTGCGCCGAACCGCGCGACGAGCACGGCGGCAACCTGGCTCGCCGGGTGGCGGTCCAGCTGGGACTGGACACGGTGCCGGCCGCCACCGTCAACCGCTTCTGCGCCTCCAGCGTGCAGACCGCCCGGATGGCCACGCACGCGATCTGGGCAGGGGAGGGCGACGCCTACGTCTCCGCCGGTGTCGAGTGCGTCTCCCGCTACCGGGGATTCGGTTCGGCCGGTGTCGATCCCAGCGACACGCAGAACCCGCTGTTCGCCGCAGCCGGTGCCCGCACCGCCCGCACCGCCGAGACCAACGAGCGGTGGCACGATCCCCGGCTCGACGGCGAGCTCCCCGACATCTACATCGCCATGGGCCAGACGGCGGAGAACGTGGCGACCGCCTACGGTGTCGGTCGGGCCGACCAGGACGCCTTCGGGGTCCGGTCCCAGAACCTCGCCGAGCAGGCGATCGCCGCCGGCGTGTTCGCCGCCGAGATCGCCCCGGTCACCCTGGCCGACGGCACGGTGGTCACCGCCGACGACGGACCGCGGCCCGGCACGACGATCGAAGCCGTCTCGACCCTCAAGCCGGTCTTCCGCCCCGACGGCACCGTGACCGCCGGCAACTGCTGCCCGCTGAACGACGGCGCCGCCGCCGTGGTGATCATGAGCGGCACGCGCGCGGCCGAGCTCGGACTCACCCCGTTGGCCCGGATCGTGACGTCCGCCGCCACCGGGCTGAGTCCGGAGATCATGGGCGTCGGACCGGTCGAGGCGACGCGTCGCGCGGTGCGTCAGGCCGGGTTGTCCCTCGCCGACGTCGGACTGGTGGAG
>Ga0247820_10002399_pt1 | contig 10543 bp, 8 predicted proteins | sample 13C_Glucose_Day1_2_FD_192480 | JGI IMG/M metagenome (GOLD analysis project Ga0247820, IMG submission 192480) | Soil microbial communities from agricultural site in Penn Yan, New York, United States - 13C_Glucose_Day14 | ecosystem: Environmental > Terrestrial > Soil > Agricultural land | place...
TAATCATATGGTGTATACATAAATATTATGTTCAGACCTGCTGGAATATTGCGACCAACAGTTCCCTCTCTACTGTCAGAACTACCTGAGGAGTTACTCTTCAATGTCTCTGAATTCGGTCAAGTACCTCCAGGCTTAACACCTCAGTACATCTTGAATGAAGTTAGGTTGTTATCTGATAAGCCTATGGATTGGGCTAAGGAATTCACATTAGAATACTTAAGATCTAGAGACAATCTATATCAGAGGTTATCCCCTATCTTGAAGTTAATTCAACTAGGCTCTATCACAGGCATCACAGTCAGACCTGAAGCTGTAGTGATTGATGTTGATAGATCTACACCTCAGTTGGATAGGGTGTCAGAGACAGCCAAGGCAATCAACGTTCCCGTGAATATCTTGTTGACTCAGAGATCAAGATCGAATCCCAACAGTGATTATTACAGGATATGGATTACACCAGATCGCCGAGATCTCACAGAAGAGGATGTGCTCAATGCCATATACCTAACATATCCTAGAACATCATTGGAGAGAGTAACCTTGAGAGGGGTTGAGCAATACTTCATGAAGAAGGAGAGACTCTCAGGAGGAGGTTCTGTTAGAGATAACTACCCTTGGTTACTCTCAACAATCAATAGATCGGGGTTAACTAGAGCATTCCCTCAGTGGTTCAGAGCTCCTCCTGGTAGTTCTAGAGTGTATGTTCCTTCAGATCTTGAGATTATTAGAGCTATCCTTCTTCTGAATCCTAGATATGATCTAGGTGATCTATTGAATTGGTTGAGAGCCAGGAATGCCGTCTGTCCCAGAGTTGTCGGAACAGAGATCTACAGGCTAGTAACCCGGAATGGATTGAATAGTATGGATGTTCTACACTATAGCAACATTATGGCAATATCATTAGTGTCAGACACCAAGCAACAAGCAGATAGTCTTACTGAGTATCTTGCGAATATTGGACTAGTTCGTATTCAGACTATAACGGCTTCTCCAAGATCTGTTACTGTGTCGGCTGGACAGAATGAACCAGAAACTCTCATACTATTAAGTTCATTAATTGAAGACTTCCTGGGTACAAGAATGTGTCTTCTGGACTATCTCCCCAGATATGTATGGTATAGGGATTAATGATCCTTGAAGGGATGCTAATATATACATGATATCATTGATGTAATGATGTAATGTTTCAGCGCAATTAATCCGCTGATCTGTCAAGTGAGTTGAGTATATCTTGAGTGTAGCTCTCCGCAGCATTGGCTGAAGCTAGGACAGAAGCATCAACTAATGCTTTTACCTTCCTGCTCAATGTGGGAATTACGATACAAGATGGTAGCAATGAATGGAAGAATGTAATATCTGAAGCATATGTTATTGATGATGTATCAGCTACGGCAAGACTCAAGAATCCGACGACATCCTCCATAGATAGAATGTGTGTATAGAAGGCTCTACGTAACAATGCCTCTATGAGATCCACAATGCAGTAGAACGTTAATGATCTCAGAAGCTTCTCCACAGAGATATTAGGACTCTGAGTGCTTATAATAGCTTCTATTATATTAGTCAGAGGTGAAGAACCATCCCTTCCCCACTTGAGGAGAATTAACTGTACCGCTTCAGGATATAGGTAAGATCTTGTTCATGACAATATCTAGTTCATTGATGTGAACAACATTCAGTATATCCCCCAATAGAACTAGATCGTTATCCCTAATAGCTCTCCCAGCATCAGAGTAGACGTCTAATGTTCTTGAAGGAGTGATCAATTGATTCCATCTCTGATTATCGTAACCTCTCCCTCTGAGTTCATACTGATTCATGTAATCTCCCAGAGAAGATATAACATCAACAGGAAGATCCGAGAAGTTGAGCGTATCTCTCATGATTTCATGTGATGATGTCGGGGACAACGGACATTGATATGAATTACATCATTCAATAGATGATGCCATTCTAAGTTATATCATGGACAATGGATGATGAATACACTTGAAGTATCCTAGATTCCTCTTGTGTATTCATCTATTATAGCGTATTGAGCTATGTTGTTGATAGCGTCTAGGGGTATATGATCTGGATAATGCATTCAATCTATCTTCCAACCCAGGTATATCCATGACAGACTCCAGGATTCTACTGAAGAACTCAATATCTCTCAGGTATGTGGTTGAACCTACAGAGGCTGTAGCAAGTAGCAAGTAGATTAGCTATCTGATCTGCATTAATGGATCCTATATTATATGCTCTAGTCAACAATCTCATCATTGCCTTCTCTCCGTATTACCTGATGAGACTCCTGATATCATCGAACGACGTGGATCTAATGAGCTTATCTATGGCACCGTCAGGGGGCATCACCGAGAGTCTCCCCCAAGCATCTAATAATAGTCTCGTTGTTGGATGTAGGTATCCAGCGATAGAAGAACATGTTCATATACTCAGGATCTGTATCTTGATCAGTGATGGCTCTCTCGATATCAGCATTAACATCTAACTGTCCCTCTGGAATAATCAATCTATCCCAGAAGGGGTTATATCCATATCTGTTACGGAGTTCATACTGATTCATATACTGACCCAAGTCTGAGACTATATCTCGAGTTATTCATGTCTTCATGCACTGTGAAGGTAATCTCCCATCCCAGCAGATATTCCAGATTCAGTGTATGTGCTAGAGAATAACGAACGTGATTGGATGATCTTAACAGCAAGGAAATGTCATTACCTCAAGATCTGTTATTCAATATATCTGAGTATGGTCAAGTCCTGCCTGATCTATCTCCCGAATATATCAACAATGTTGTATCCAAGCTTAGTGCTCTAGCATATCCAGTCAATTGGGCTGCAGAGATTAGATTACAAGAACTAAGGAGTAGTAACAGTCTATACCCTGTAGTTATGATAGCCTATGAGAATGGGGGTGAAGTAAGAACAGGATCATTCAGGAGGAAGCTCGGTGTTATCATTGGATCATCACAGCACAAGTCCAGGATATCTCAAGAACTAAGTGATCTAGGAATATACAATGTTACAACAGCTCAGGTAGTATTCATCCCTACAAGCGAACCAGACACAGAGATTGAATTGAATGAAGCCATATTCTTGAAGAATATCAGACCAGGGCTATACCCCAGGGATAATATGTCCATGACTCCTAATGATATATCTAACACAACACCCTCAGATCTCATGAACTCAGGTATATTCGACCACATCCCTGATGACATTGAGATGATATCCTATCTGTTGAGATCCGGTTCATTCAATCTGGGAGAACTCCTTCAGTGGTTGAGACTTAGAGCTAGATCATGTGTTGATGGTGCTAACGCTGATCTCCATCACTTGATTAGATCTGGAGTTATTGATGTTACAGTTGGTACTGCTCTGGGATTCACAGATAGGACGCAGGGTAGAAGTATTGGATTAACTATTAGTATATCCCCTCAATCATCTAGGGATCAAGTGAATGATATCCTGAGGATTATGTCTATGAGAGGATTAACAATGTCTAGACTCCCTGGATATGGTATTATGAGGTATGGAGTTACATCTTGGGATACAACCAGAAGCCTAGGAGATATCATTGATGAGTTCACTAGAGCCTTCGATTCAGCCAGGATGTGCTATGTAAGCTATAGTATCTAAGGTATATTCAATCACATCATCTATTAGGTGATGCTATTGGGATGATTGGGGTAGGTGATCTGGGATTAATGTCTACACTATTAGGGAGAGTGTCAGTTATTCAGATATGGTAGATGGCTAATTAATTCAACAGTGTTCAATGATCTGCTACGCGAGTATATCCGTTCGCAGAACGGAATACGTTGAGATCTGGAAGAATTAATAGAATGTCACCTTGGTTGGGTCTTAATTCATACTGTAGATCAAGTACAGTGATATACCCGTGTAACCCCTCTACTGAGTAAGGATCCACGATGGGATTCGCATGGATTGACCATATATGTAAGATTAATGTCATAGCTTATCAGATGTTGAGTGTAATTATTGAAGCCATGTGTCGATGACCTTCATCTCCCTCAATTACTATGGAGTATAGTATAGATTATCCAGATCTGATGGTTGGCTAATTAATTCAACGTTAGCTCATGATCCTGAAGTTGGATCAGATCCATCCGTTGTCACCTTGGTTGGACCTTAATTCGTACTATAGATCAAGTACACAGGTATCATCCAATTACCCCTCTGATGACCTAGGATCCATGGATCGATCCGCAAGAATCCACATACGTGTAGGATCAATACCCTGCCTGTCTGAGTGTTGATGACATTAATCTTACATATATGTGAACCAGATCCAGATAGATTGATCACTGTCAAGTATAGTACGAATTCAAGAATCTGATGGTTGGCTAATTAATTCAACGGTGATCACTGATCTTGAGATCTGATCGAATCATCCCATTCTCACCTTGGTTGGATGTAATTCTGTACTATACTTCAAGTACACTGATATACCCCTTCAACCCCTCTAGTGACCTGGTATCCACGATGGAATCCGCAAGAATCCACCTATGTGTAAGATTAATTCGATGACTGTCTGAGTGTTGAGTGTAATTATTGAAGCTATATATTGATGACATTCATCTCCTTCAGTCACTATGGAGTATAATATGAATTGAAGAATCTCATAATTAGACAATTAATTCAACAGTGGGAAGTGATCCCGAAGATGATCCAATCAAGGCAACATTGGATCTTGATCTCTACTGTAGATCGTGTATAACCATATATCCGTGTAATCAACGGGGATTACAGGATGAACGCTCTGTAAGCAGAGCGGCCGCGTAGCGATAGCATTACCCCAGATGCATCAGATCAACAACTTCAGGGATGATAGCATTGAAGAGATTACAGGATGATATGATCTGAGACATAATACCATTGAAGAGATTACAGGATGATATGATCTGAGACATAATACCATTGAAGAGATTACAGGATGGTACCATTGATAGATTGCAGAGATGATATGATCCGAGGGATGGTACCATTGATAGATTGCAGAGATGATAGCATTACCCCAGATATCAGATGAACACTCCAGGGATGATAACATTGAAGAGATTACGGGATGATATGATCTAGGATGATAGCATTACTCCAGAGTTATTGAACCTCATACTCCAGGGATCGCAGAGCAATGCTATCATCCCTGTAATCCTTCAATGCTATCATCCCTGTAATGTTCATCTGATACATCTGAGGTAATGCTATCATCCTGTAATGCTATCATCCCAGATCATTCAATGCTATCATCTCTGTAATCCTTCAATGCTATCATCCCTGTAATGTTCATCTGATACATCTGAGGTAATGCTATCATCCTGTAATGCTATCATCCCAGATCATTCAATGCTATCATCCCTGAAGTGTTGATCTGATACATCTGGAGTAATGCTATCATCCTGTAATGCTATCATCTCTGAAGTGTTCATCTGATACATCTAGGGTAATGCTATCATCCTGTAATCCCATCAATGCTATCATCTCTCAGATCATAGCATCCTGTAATCCCATCAATGCTATCATCTCTCAGATCATAGCATCCTGTAATCCCATCAATGCTATCATCTCTCAGATCATATCATCCTGTAATCCCATCAATGCTATCATCCCTGTATTCCCATGTTACTTCAGGGGCATCATCCCCGATATGTTAGTCGATTAGTTCCGAGGTAGTGCTATCATCCCTCAGATCATATCATCCTGTAATCTATCAATGCTATCATCCTGTAATCTCTTCAATGCTATCATCCCTGAAGAGTTACCCGGTATGTATGAACTGGCACTTCGAAGAAGGTAGGATGATAGCATTACTCCAGAACTAATCAACTAACACTTCAGGGATGATATCATTGAATGATCTAGGATGATAGCATTACTCTAGAACTAATCAACTAATACTCCAGGGATTACAGGATGATAGCATTGATACATTACAGGATGATAGCATTGATACATTACAGGATGATATGATCTGAGAGATGATACCATTACAGGACGAGAGCACTACCCCACCAGATGTATCAGATCAACACTTCAGGGATGATACCATTGAAGGATTACAGGATGATAGCATTACCCAGGAACTAATGAACTAACACTTCATGGATGATAGCATTACCCCAGATGTATCAGATGGACATTACAGGATGATAGCATTGCTCTACGATCCCTGAAGTGTTAGTTGATTAGTTCTGGATTAATGGTATCATCTCTGTAATCTCATCAATGCTATCATCTCTGAAGTTGTTAGTTGATACATCTGGGGTAATGCTATCATCCCCTCAATCTATCAACGCTATCATCCCCGAAGCGTTAGTTCATTAGTTCCTGGGTAATGGTATCATCCTGTAATCCTGTAATGCTATCATCCCCGAAGCGTTAGTTCATTAGTTCCTGGGTAATGCTATCATCCTGTAATCCTTCAATGGTATCATCCCTGAAGTGTTGATCTGATACATCTGGGGTAATGCTATCATCCTGTAATCAATCAATGCTATCATCCCTGAAGTGTTGATCTGATACATCTGGGGTAATGCTATCATCCTGTAATCCTTCAATGCTATCATCCCTGAAGTGTTGATCTGATACATCTGGGGTAATGCTATCATCCTGGAACAATCAATGCTATCATCCCTGAAGTGTTAGTTCATTAGTTCTGGGGTAATGCTATCATCCTGTAATCTATCAATGCTATCATCCAATCCCTGGAGTGTTAGTTCATTAGTTCTGGGGTAATGCTATCATCCCTGTAATCAATCAATGCTATCATCCCTGTAATCAATCAATGCTATCATCCCTGTAATCAATCAATGCTATCATCCCTGGAGTGTTAGTTCATTAGTTCTGGAGTAACGCTATCATCCCTGTAATCAATCAATGCTATCATCCCTGGAGTGTTAGTTCATTAGTTCTGGAGTAACGCTATCATCCTGTAATCAATCAATGCTATCATCCCTGAAGTGTTAGTTGATTAGTTCTGGGGTAATACTATCATCCTGTAATCAATCGGTAATATCATCTCTTCAGATCATATCATTCTAGATCAATCAATGCTATCATCCCTGTAATGTTAGTTGATTAGTTCTGGAGTAATGCTATCATCCTGTAATCTCTTCAATGCTATCATCCTGTAATCTCTTCAATGCTATCATCCTGGAGTGTTAGTCTGATACATCTAGGGTAATACTATCATCCCTGTAATGTTCATCTGATACATCTGGGGTAATGCTATCATCCTAGATCAATCAATGCTATCATCCCTGAAGTGTTAGTTCATTAGTTCTGGAGTAATGGTATCATCCTAGATCCTTCAATGCTGTTGTCCTGTAATCAATCAATGCTATCATCCCTTCAATGCTATCATCCCTGAATATGCCCATACATCTAATCTCGGAAGCATTCAAGATACTATCACTCAACCAACATTACATTGAGATGACAGTTACACGTCAGATCTGATTAATGTTGTCACTTGAGTTGTAACTGAAGATCATACCAAGACAGAATTACGAGACAATCTAACACTTGTTATTGATCCCGAGATCTGATCCGACCCATCCATTATCACCTTGGTTGGATGCAATTCTATACTGTAGATCAAGTACACAGATAGACCCCTTCAACCCCCTGCAAGCGAAGCGCGCGAGCCGAAGGCGTTGGTGACCTAGGATCCACAGAGGAATCCGCAAGAATCCACCTATGTGTAAGATTAATTCAATGACTGTCTGAGAACTGAATGCATTAATCTTACATATATGTTGATGACCCTCAGATCCTTCAGTCACCATGAGATATAGTACGAATTCATCATCCAACGGATACTGATATTAATCTAACGTTAGCTCATGATCCTGAAGTTGATTCAGATCGATCCATTATCACCTCGGTTGGATGCTAATTCGTACTATACTTCAAGTACATCAATATAGTTGTGTAACCCCTCTGCTGACCTGGTATCCACAGGCCAATCCGCACAGATCCACCTAGATGTAAGATCGATGTCTTAGCTGTCTGAGAAGTGATTACAATAATCTTACATATATGTGAGAGACCTCCAGATAGGTCACTCACTATCAGGTATAGTATGAATCCATCAATCATCAGATATTAATGATAATCTCACTATCTCTGTTGATCCAACTACGATACACCTAACCTATACCTGTGTGATTAGATATCATTCTCCAGTGTGTTGGTATCCATCTACCCTCAAGATCATGATCACTGTGACGTTCTTCAATCAGGTAATCCATGAAATGTCGAGCAACTCCTTCTCACGACTTCCTCAAGATGTGCTCTTGGAAGTATCTCAATATGGTAATGTAGCTCCATCACTTAATCCTGAATATATCAGATCTGTGGTATCTTCGATAGACCCTAACTTCCCTTGGTATCAGGAATTGACTCTAGAGTTAGAGAAGAGGGGTAATCCCTTCTATGCATTGCTATCAGGGAGATATCCAGGAATGAGAGCTGTTAGGGCTTACGGAGAGAGTCTCAACACTGTAATCATTGAAGGTAACTTACCGTTGATATCTCAATTCCTGGACACATTGAATATAGATCATATCATCAATCCTGTAGATAATGCTGTGATAGCTCATATCCCCAACAATCTATTACTTCAATTAGATCAAGCTGAGCATATGATGAATATCAGACCTGTGGTGAGTTCACGAATAGACGCTTACTCCTCAATTCCTCGAGAGTATGATCATGTGACATGTGAGATCTTGAAGACAACTAGACAGTCTCTCAGAGATTACTTCGATGGAATACCTTCAGATACAGACATCATTCAAGCTATCATCAGGATCAATCCCAAGTATGATCTAGGAGGAATCATTCAATGGTTGAGATATAGAAGGGATGTATGTTCATCTATCACAGATCCATTGACTCTAGAGATGATCAATCTATTCAATGATGTGATATCTGTTGAAGGACAGCACTGGCAGCATAATCGTCCTCCTGTCTTGTTCATTAGAACTAATGTTGACGCAGATATGGTTAGAATAACAGACTATCTACTGAAGAGAGGAGCTACTGCATTGACTAGACAGAGAACTGGAGATCTCCCAGGGTCTGAGCTATACTTGGTGAGAGCATTCAACATTCCAGGAACTAACACTCGAGGCAATGTACAGAATGATGTGAATGTTGTAGAGTCAATCACACGAGACTTCACCACTGCTAGACTATGCCGAGGATACTATGCTCCTATGTAGTTATTGAAGGAATATATATCTTATGGGTGTTGATTACATGTCTTATTGAAACCACACATCCTCGTATCAATGTCCCTGAACACACTCCCAGATGAGATCTTACTAGGCATATCCGAATATGGCAATGTTACCCCCAACTTGAATCCAGAATACATCTATGATGAGATTCAATCAATAGATCCTAACTTCCCATGGAGATCTGAACTAACCCTGGAGCAATCTCGGGCTAACAATAATCTATATCAGCAGCATAGGCAGTTACTTCACATAATTCCCTGTGATCATGTAGATGTCCTGCTATGGGATACTGAGAGATCAATGAGATACCTAGACACTGAAGAATGTAATATTGGGTTCTTCTCTCAAGAGGATATTAATGATTCTATGAGAAGACATGGAAGATTCGACTCTACAACAGATCCCAGGAGGAGATTATATTGTAATGAGAGAACGCCTACAGGTATCACTAGAGCTCTAGAACTTCCCCTAATGCACGATATGGATATCACATCAATTCGAGATCTAGGTTACACAGTGATAATTGATGGTAAGTTCTTGGTAATTCCACTATCTGATCATATCCCCAGATCTGAGATTGACAGGATGTTATCATTAGCTCATCCTCGAACTAACACTACATTGAAGGAAGGTATCGTCATTATCTCTTCTGATCCAGAACAGGAGGTCCTGAATGCTGAAGAGTGTATAGATACCATCAGACAGATAATTGATATTACCACAATTGATGATGTGATTACATGGAACATTGGAGAATTGATCAGGTGGTTGAAGGATAGAAGGCAATACATTCGAGACATCAATGATCCAGGAGATCTGAATGAGCTTGATGCATTAGTTACCAAGCATTCTGTACATAACGTTGGATTCTATCCACATAATCTGGTAATGTCCATGTCCAGTAGATATGATTCATTCGATGAAGATGATGCTCCTGAGGATATGCTGGAAGCCACAGATCGATCTAGGGAGATGGCTGAATACTTCAGATCTAAGGGCTTACAAGATATTGAGTCTTATGATGATGAGGTCACTGTGAACATTAACACCAACGAAGAACGAGAGATATGCAGAGATATGTTCCAGAACATCTTGAAGATTAGAATGACTAAGGTTAGGTTCAACGAGTAAAAAGAGAAAGAAATGACACAATGTTCAACATATTGTGCTATTCATATATGGGTCCATCTTCCATCATCGAGTCAGCTGATATATTTGTGCTCCTACGTGGTAGATAACAGAATACATCACCCTGGGAGGTAATG
>Ga0247820_10002400_pt1 | contig 10542 bp, 10 predicted proteins | sample 13C_Glucose_Day1_2_FD_192480 | JGI IMG/M metagenome (GOLD analysis project Ga0247820, IMG submission 192480) | Soil microbial communities from agricultural site in Penn Yan, New York, United States - 13C_Glucose_Day14 | ecosystem: Environmental > Terrestrial > Soil > Agricultural land | place...
AGCTAAGCCAGGGGTAACGTGGCCGGCGACGAAACCGGTTTTGGCCGGATCGACGAACCGCCGCTTCGCCAGCCGAGCATCATCGACTTCAGTTCGGGCCGGCGATGGCGCGGGAACGAAGTAGCGAGCTAGCTGCTCCGAGCGTTCAGAGTGCGTTCATGGCCCTCCACTCCCAGCACGCATAGCTGGACGGCATGGAATCGCAGGTCTCACTGCTAGGCGAGTGCATGGCGGCACCTGCCGCCCCTGTGGTAGCGGCAGGGCTCATTGCGCAACCACCCGAAAGGAAGACTGCGCAGGAAAGCAATAACAGGCCCAGTTTGTTCACGCGTGCACTCCTGTCCAGGGCAGGCGTTCCCCTAGGCGCGCACGGGCGTCTAGGCATCAAGCCCAATCGAGTTTCCCGACCCAGGATGATCGGCCACTACGTACGGACTGTCGAACGCCTCTCGACGCAATTGGCGCCGACCCGGCCGGCTGGGGTGCATCGATGCGGCGTGGCGATCCCTGCGTGCACTGAGACCGGGCGCGCGGCCTCCCGATAGAGGTCGTTGCAGTAGCACGTTGCGAGGGCGAGCATCAGGAACTCGCCGCCGTTGACAGCGGAACCGCCGGAAGGACGTGCCGCGATGTCGAGTTCCTGTGACCTGTCGTCGGTGCGGACCACGACTTGATGACGGGTGCGGTCGTTGTTCACCGTCGCTGAAATTCTCATCGCTCATGCTCGCCGGGCTTCCACTCGGGACTGTAGCCGCCGAGGGTTGGGTGGTACATCTTCCATGCGCACTCGGCTCCGGCGCGCGAACTCGGCGTCGCTGCCTTACCCGTCGGCAGCCGGCCTGCAACGGGTCGGGATTCCTGGTCGGACGCCCGTGGGGTGCAGTCACATGCCCGGCTTGATCGCCAATGTCCGGCAGGTTTGGAAGCACAGCGGTTGTAGGCCGGGGCTGAGTGACGAGTGGACGAGTGACAAGCCGGCTCTCTCGGGTAGGAGACGAGCTATGCGTCAACTATTCCTTGTCGTCATCAGTCGCCGCTGTCAACGCCTTTACTGCAATGGCGGCTACTAGGGCGACCACCAGCACGCCGCACATTCCTATGGCAATCGCCAGCACGCGTGCGGTTAGAGACTTCGGCGCAAGATCACCGTAGCCGATCGTCAGCCCCGATACGAAGGCAAAGTAAATCGACTCTTGTACCGACCAGCCTTCGAGCAGGCCGACAACCAAGCCGAATGCGATGATCAGTGCGAACAGGGCTGACAGGATGGGCCACACCACGCGCAAGCCCGCGAGCAACCCGGCAATGAAACTCCTTCTCAACGTGCGCCTATCGGGCCGCATGCACCGTGCACCTTCCGTTCCAATGTTGATCGTCGTGGCCGCCGCCACTTCGCCAGTTCGAGCGCGGCCGTCAATCACGGCCCTCGCGAGTACGCCGCCATGTCGCCCGGCTTTTTCAGCATCTTGTCCACCTCGGCGGCGTACATCTCCTCGACCTGGATCATATGCCGCGCGTCTTCCTCGAGCGCCACTGAGCGCCCCTTGACCGCCCGCAGCAGCTCCCGATACAGCGCCAGCGCCAGCGCCTGTGCCTCGGCCTCGAGCGACTCCTTCAGGATGGCCGCGGCTACCGCGCGCAGCCCTGCCGGAGAGTTGAGACCCGACGTGATGCGAGACCGCTTTGAGCGCGCATCGCGTGCCCGACTTGCCTCGTATTGACACGCATCGAACGCGCGGCTGCTACAGGGCTTCACAGCGGGTGCCCGCACGACCGCGGGCAAACCCTCTGCAACAGGCAGTGCCGCCTCGCAGAAGCGCATTGGCACAGCGCTTGCGCTGCTGCGCGGGCATGCATTCACCGAGGAGACACCCATGCGCCTGAAGCTCGTTCCCGCCCTCGTCGCACTCGCCTGCACGCCGCCCGCGCTGCTTGCCCAGGTGACCGATTCGATGATCCTCAACGACGCGCGCAGCGTCGGCGACGTGCTGTCCTGGGGCCTCGGCACCGAAGGCCAGCGCTATTCGCCGCTCAAGCAGGTGAACACGGCCACGGTGTCGCGCCTCGTGCCGGCATGGGCGTTCTCATTCGGCGGCGAGAAGCAGCGCGGGCAGGAATCGCAGCCGGTCATCCACAACGGCAAGATGTTCGTCACCGCGTCGTACTCGCGTCTGTTCGCCCTGGACGCGGCCACCGGCAAGAAGCTGTGGAAGTACGAGCATCGCCTGCCAGACGACATCATGCCGTGCTGCGACGTCATCAACCGCGGCGCCGCGCTGTACGACAAGCTCGTCATCTTCACGACGCTGGACGCGCAGATCGTCGCGCTCGACCAGGACAGCGGCGACGTGGTCTGGAAGGAGAAGATCGACGACTACAAGGCGGGCTATTCGAGCACCGCCGCTCCCATCATCGCCAATGGCCTGGTGCTTACCGGCGTCTCGGGCGGCGAGTTCGGCGTGGTGGGCCGCGTCGAGGCGCGCGACGCGAAGACCGGCAACCTGATCTGGTCGCGGCCGACCGTCGAGGGCCACATGGGATATCTCTATGACGCCGACGGGACTCCGAAGGAAAACGGCGTCTCGGGCATGGTCGGCCAGTCCTGGCCGGGCGACCTGTGGAAGACCGGCGGCGCCGCCACCTGGCTCGGCGGCACCTACGACGCGAAGACCGGGCTCGCCTATTTCGGCACCGGCAACCCGGCCCCGTGGAACAGCCACCTGCGCAAGGGCGACAACCTGTTCTCCTGCTCGACGGTGGCCATCGACGTGAAGACCGGCAAGATCGTCTGGCACTATCAGAACACGCCGAACGACGGCTGGGACTTCGACGGCGTCAACGAGTTCGTCACCTTCGACATGGACGGCCAGCGCGTCGGCGGCAAGGCGGACCGCAACGGCTTCTTCTATGTCAACGACGCGAAGACCGGCAAGCTGCTCAACGCCTTTCCGTTCATCAGGAACATCACGTGGGCCAGCGGCATCGACCTTCAGACGGGCCGGCCGAACTACGTGCCCGAGAGCCGCCCCGGCGACCCGACGGCGGGCGACGGCAAGAAGGGAGCAAGCGCGCTGTCCGCGCCATCGTTCCTCGGCGGCAAGAACCAGATGCCCATGGCCTATTCGCCGGACACGAAGCTGTTCTACGTGCCGGCCAACGAATGGGCGATGGAGATCTGGAACGAGCCGATCGCCTACAAGAAAGGCGCCGCCTATCTGGGCGCCGGCTTCACGATCAAGACCGTGAACGACGACCACATCGGCGTGCTGCGCGCGGTGAACCCGAAGACCGGCAAGATCGTCTGGGAAGCGAAGAACGGCGCGCCACTGTGGGGCGGCGTGCTCGCCACCGCTGGCAACCTGGTGTTCTGGGGCACGCCCGAGGGCTACCTGAAGGCCGCCGACGCCAAGACCGGCAAGGTGGTGTGGCAGTTTCAGACCGGCTCGGGCGTCGTCGCGCCGCCGGTCACGTGGCAGCAGGGCGGCGAGCAGTACGTCGCCGTCGTCTCCGGCTGGGGTGGCGCGGTGCCGCTGTGGGGCGGCGAGGTGGCGAAGAGGGTCAACTACCTGGAGCAGGGCGGGTCGACATGGGTGTTCAAGCTCGCCAAGGTGCACTGAGGCGCGGCGCGATGCGCGTCGTCGCGAACTGGCCGCGCGGCGCATCGACGCTCAGCGCGTCGAGCCCGCGGCGTGCCGTAGCGCTTGCTGACGCCGGACAGGCTCAGCAGGGTCGCTCCAGGCCTTGGGCCCAGGCTTGCGAGTTGGCGTCGCTGCGGTAGACCAGGCCGGCGCCGCGGGAGGCGTTCGCCACGAACTTCAGCGGCGCCGTCGCCGGCGCCGGCTGCGCGCCGGCGACGATGCGCTCGACCAGGCCGCGCTGCGGACTCTTCGAGCACACGGGGTCGGTGGCGGCCGCGTCGCCCGCGAGCAGCTGCGCCTGGCAGCGGCAGCCGCCGTGGTCGTGCTCATGGTCGTCGCACGAGCGGCAGGTCTCGCTCATCCATGCCGTGCCGCGGAAGCGGTTGAACGCCGCGCTGTCGTACCAGATCTCGCGCACCGGCATCTCCTGCACGCGCGGCAGCGCGAGGCCGGGCAGCATGCGCGCGCTGTGGCAGGGCTGCGCGACGCCATCCGGCGCGACGAGCAGAAACACCGAGCCCCAGCCGTTCATGCACGCCTTGACGTTGCCCTCGGCGTAGTCCGCAGTCACCCAGAGGATCTTCATGCGGCCGTTCAGCCGCGCACGGTGGTGGTCGACGACGGCCTCGGCGTCGGCCAGGTCCTCGCGCGTGGGCATCAGAGCGTCGCGGTTGCGCCAAGCCCAGCCGTAGTACTGCGCGTTCGCGAGCTCGAGGAAGTCCGCGCCCATCGACTCCGCCATCGTGACGATGCGGCCCACGTGCGGCAGGTTGAAGCGGTGCATCACGCAGTTCAGCACCATCGGGTAGCCGAGCTGCTTGATCGTGGCTGCGACCCTGGCCTTCAGCTCGAAGGTGCGCGTGGAGCTGAGGAAGTCGTTGAGCTCGCGCGTCGAGTCCTGGAACGACAGCTGGATGTGGTCGAGCCCGGCGTCCTTCAGCGCCCGCGCGCGCGCCTCGGTGAGGCCGACGCCTGATGTGACGAGATTGATGTAGTAGCCGAGCCGGTGCGCATGGGCGACGATCTCTTCCAGGTCGTCGCGCAGCAGCGGTTCGCCGCCCGAGAGCCCGAGCTGGACGGCGCCCAGCGCGCGCGCCTGGTTGAGCACGTCCAACCACGCCGCGGTGTCGAGCTCGTCGCGGTGCGCCGCATAGTCCAGCGGGTTCGAGCAGAACACGCAGTGCAGCGGGCATCGGTACGTGAGCTCGGCGAGCAGCCACAGCGGCGGGCCGGGCCGTGCGGCCGCGGCGTCAGGCGAGCCAGCCGCGTTCATGGGCGTCGACCAGGAATCGGCACGCATCGGCGCGCACGTCGGCAGGGGCATGGTCGCGTTCGAGGCCAGCGACGAGCTGCTCGATGCTCGTTGCCCCGTCGCAGCGGCGCAGGATCTCGGCGGCGCTGGCGTTGAGCTTCACCATGCCCTCCGGGTACAGCAGCACCCAGCACTGCTGCGCCGGCTCGTGCTGCAGCCGGTACATGGCACGCACCGTGGGGCGGTGGTCGGGTCGCAAGGGCACCACTGGAGACCCCTTCGCGCGGGAGCGCTCCGGGATGAGCGCTTCGGGGCGGCTGGGCGAGCTCATGGTTGCGCCTCCTGCGTCAGATCGTCCGGGTACGCACGCTCGATGGAGTCGAGCATCGTCCACAGCACGTCGAGCTTGAACTGCAGGATCTCGATGGCGCGCTGCTGGCGCTCGCGCGTGCGGCACCAGTCGTGCGCGATCGCGAGGCCGTGCTCCACGTCGCGCGCGGCCAGCGGGATGCGGCTGCGGAAGTAAGTCAGGCCGTCCGGCTCGATCCACGGGTAGGCCGCAGGCCAGGTGCTCAGGCGGTCGGCATGGATCTTCGGCGCGAACATCTCGGTGAGCGACGAGATCGCCGCCTCCTGCCACGACGCCTGGCGCGCGAAGTTCACGTAGGCCTGCACAGCGAAGCGCACGCCCGGCGCCACGTGCCTGTGCGACCACAGCGCGTCGCGCGTGAATCCCACCGCTTCGCCGAGCCGAACCCACGCCTCGATGCCGCCGGCGTTCGCGCCCTGGTGATCGCCTCGGCCGTCGTGGTCGAGCACGCGCTCGATCCAGCACCGCCGCGTCTGGCGGTCGGTGCAGTTGGACAGGATCGCTGCGTCCTTGATCGGGATGCAGACCTGGTAGTAGAAGCGATTGGCCACCCAGCCGCGCACCTGGAAGGGCTGCAACTCGCCACGGTTCAGCCGACGGTTGAACGGGTGGTGGATGTGGTAGCCCGACTCCTTGGCGCGAAGCCGGGCTTCGAAGTCCGCCGCGCTCCACGGCGGCGCCACGTCGTGCTCGACGACGTCCATCAGCTTCGCATTCACAAGTCGATCTCCATGCCGTCGTGCGCGACTTCGATGCCGTGGCGTTGCAGCTCGCGCCGCTGCACGCTGTCCTCGTCGAGGATCGGGTTGCTGTTGTTGATGTGGATGAGCACCTTGCGCCGCGCCGGCATCGGCGCGAGCGCGGCCACCATTCCGGCGCCGCCGCTCTGCGGCAGGTGCCCGAGCTCGGCGGCGGTCTTGGCCACGAGGCCGGCGGCGAGCATCTCGTCGTCAGTCCAGAACGTGCCGTCGACCATCACGCAGCTCGCGCCGGCCATCGCGGCGTGCTCGCGCTCGCCGATCCGCGCGAGTCCGGGTGCATAGAACAGGCGCTCGCCGCTTCGCAGGTCGTCGACGACGAGCGCGATGTTGTCGCCGACCGCCGGGTCGTGGCGGTGCGGCGAGTAGGGCGGCGCCTTCCCGGCGATGGCCAGCGCCGTGAGGCGCAGGCCGGGCAGGGCGTCGATGTGGAACTCCGCGAGAACGTCGTCGCCGGCCACCGGCACGAGGTGCCAGCGCACGCCGCAGTAGTGCTCGAGCGCCGGCAGCAGCGGCAGGCCGCTGGTGAGGTCCTCGAACACGCAGGGGGTGCAGTACAGCTCGATCGGCGGGCCTTCGCGCAGGCTCAGCAGCCCGGCCACGTGATCGATCTGCGCGTCCATCAGCACCACGGCCTCGATCGGCGTGTGGCGCGGCGTGCCGCGCGGATGCAGCGCGGGCTGCGTGCGGACCTGATGCCCGAGGTCGGGCGAGGCGTTGAGCAGCACCCAGCGCTCGCCGTCGGCCGACACTGCGATCGAGCTTTGCGTGCGCACGGTCGCGCGGGTCGTGCCGCGGCGCACGCCGCCGCAGAGCGCGCAATTGCAGTTCCACTGCGGGAAGCCGCCGCCGGCGCCCGAGCCGAGCACGAGGATCTTCATGGGTGTGTGCGAAGAATTGCGAAGGGGCGCCCGCGCGAGGCGGGCGCCGGGCATCAGCGCGCCGAGATGTACATCGTGATCTCGAAGCCGAAGCGCAGGTCTTGGTAGGCCGGGGTGGTCCAGGTCATTTGCGGTCTCCTGTGTGCGTCGTGCCGTCAGTGGCACGCGTTCAACGCAAGAGCTGTGCCGCATCATGTGCGGGGCGGAAATCCCCACACCGTGCTGGCAACCCCGAAGGCCTGTCACGCCGCGAGGGCGGCGCGTGTCTCATCACGGAGCAGCGGCTTGCTGCAGGCTGGCACAGGGGAAGCCCTGTGCCGCGGAGGCTTCAGGCGTCCTGCCGCCAGCGCAGCTTGCGATAGATGGTGTTGCGGCTGATGCCCAGTCGCTTCGAGGCCACCGAGATGTTGCCGCCGGCCTCTTCGAGCGCACGCTTGATCGTCTGCAGCTCGAGCTCCTCCAGCGTCGTTGCGGCGTCGGCCGGCGCTGCCGGCGGCGCTGCGACGGCCGCGGGCTCCGTCACAGCGCTCGACGCCGCACGCGCCGGAACCGGCAGCGCGGCGTCGGCATCCTCGATGAAGTCGTCCGACAGATGCGCGCGTGTGATGAGCGGCTCGCCGGCCGCCATCACGGCGGCGGTGCGCAGCACGTTGGCGAGCTGGCGGATGTTGCCTGGCCACGCATAGCGCTGAAGCATGCTCAGCACCTCGTCGTCGAGCTCAGGCGCGCAGCCGGCGCATTCTGCGCGCAGGATCTTGCGCACGATGGTGACGAAGTCGCTGCGCTCGCGCAGCGCGGGCACTCGCACAACGAGCCCGTTGAGCCGGTAGTAGAGGTCCTCGCGGAAGCTCTGCGCCGCGATCATCTGGCGCAGGTTGCGGTGCGTCGCGGCGGTTACCGCAACGTCCACCGGCACCGGCTTGCTGCCGCCCAGCGGCGTGACCTGGCGCTCCTGCAGCACACGCAGCAGCCGGGCCTGCAAGGCCAGCGGCATGTCGCCGATCTCGTCGAGGAACAGTGTGCCGCCGTCGGCCTGCAGGATCTTGCCGACCGCGCCCCTGCGGCGCGCGCCGGTGAAGGCGCCATCCTCGTAGCCGAACAGCTCGCTTTCGATCAGGCTCTCCGGTATGGATGCGCAGTTCACCGCGACGAAGGGCTGGCGCGCGCGCTGGGAGTCCTGGTGGATCGCGCGCGCGAGCAGCTCCTTGCCGGTACCGGTTTCGCCGAGCACCAGGATGGCGATGTCGCGGTCGATCACGCGCTTGACCTTGGCGACCACCGCTTGCATCTGCGCGTCTCCGGTCTGCAGGTAGCGCAGGCCCGACAGCGCCGTTGCAACGTTCGGCGCCGGGCGCACGACCGGCGCGACGGCCGTGCCCGCCGGTTCATCCGGCACGAGGTCGCATTCGACGCTGCCCAGCGCCTGCCAGGTCGGCCAGTTGAAGCGCGCGCGCACGTGGACGCGCAGGCCGCTGGGCAGCGTCAGCGCCATCGGCATCGCGATCGGCGAACGGAAGTGGTCGACCATCACCGCGACCGAGGTGCCGAGTAGCGTGGCGACGCTGCTCATGCGCAGCGCAGCGCCGCTCATGCCGAGCTGGTCGAGCGCGCTGCGGTTGGCGCCGAGGAAGCGGCCGTCGCGGCCTACTGCAACGATGCCCTCCATCAGCGTGCCGAGAAACTCGGGCCGCGTGTGGAAGTGCAACCGCATCGCCTGGCGGAAGTCGTCCTTCAGCCACTGGTTCTCGATCATGCGCGCCGACATCTTCACCAGCCCCATCGTGTGCTGGTGGTAAGAGCGCTGTTCGCCGGAGACGTCGAGCACGCCGAGCATGTTGCCGCGCGGGTCGAAGATCGGGGAGGCCGAGCAGGTGAGGAAGCCGTTGGCACGGAAGAAGTGCTCGTCTGCGTGCACGAACGTCAGCGTCTCGTTGATGAGCGCGGTGCCGATGGCGTTGGTGCCCTTGCACGACTCCGACCAGTTGGCGCCTGGAGCGAGCGCGACCTTTGACGCGCGCTGCAGGAAGGCGTCATGACCCACCGAGTGCAGCACAGTGCCCTGGGCGTCGGTGAGCACGACCATGCCCTGCGTGGCCAGGATCTGCTCGAGCAGCAGTTCCATCACCGGCGCCGCGTGCTCGTACAGCCGCCGGTTTCGATCCCGGGCCACCCCGAGGTCGGCACGCGGCACCTGCGCATGGTCGGGCCGGTCGGCGCGGCTCAGGCCGAAGGCGGCACAGCGCTCGTGCGAGCGCACGATCGAATCGACGTGCGCAGCGTCCGGCACGGCGAGGGCGGCGGAACTGCTGGGCTGGAGGGTCGCCATCGGCCTGTCTCCTTTCGCTTCACTGACGTGAAGCTGACTGTCGTACTGCGGGTCGTGCCGATTGGCGCCGGCAGGTCAATCCTATGCGCGAGGCTGGAGCAATTCCATTGCGGATTTCCTGTGCAAATTGATCCAGCGCAACGCGCGACTGTCACGCTTTGGAGCACCGTCCCCGGGCGCGGCCCTGGTTGCGAGGCCTTGGCGGCCGCTCACCGACCATGGCACAGCCCTTGCGGTTTGCGCCCACCCCGCAACCCGACCCGATGGAGCATTCGCATGAGGAGACATTCCGCACCCCGCGCCGCACTGCTGGCGGCCAGCCTCGCGATCGGCCAGGCCGCCTTCTCGCATGGCGACGTGACCCCGCAGGCGGTCGACACGAAGGAGCTTCCCGCGCTCGGCGCGCAATGGCGCGCCGAGAACCCGTACCGCCAGAACCAGGAGGCGGTGCGCATCGGCAGCTCGGCCTACAACCAGAACTGCGCGCGCTGCCACGGCCTGGAGGCGGTGTCCGGCGGCATCGCCCCCGACCTGCGCAAGATCGACAACGAGTGCGCGACGCAGAAGGACCCGAAGAAGCGCGACGCGTGCGTGAAGGACGTGGACGACTACTTCTCGTCCACCGTGCGCAAGGGCCGCACGCGCAACGGCGCGGTCTACATGCCGCCGTTCGATGGCACGCTCAACCAGGAGGCCGTCTGGGCCATCAAGAGCTTCCTCGAGACCAAGCGCGAGAAGCCGCTGTGAACCGCCGCCAATGCCTCGCCGCGCTTGGCGCGGCAGCAGCAGCGTCGCTGGCGTCCGCGCAGGAGGCGAGTGCGCTCGAGCGCATCCGCCGCCGCGGCCGCCTGCTCGCCGGCATCTACCACGACATGCCGCCGTTCCATGTCCAAGGCGAGGGTATCGACGTCGATATCGCCCGCTCGCTCGCGGCACGGCTGGGCGTCGAGCTCACGCCGCTGCCGTTCCACGCCGGCGAGAACATGGACGACGACTTGCGCAACATGGTCTGGCGCGGCCACTACCTCGGCTGGGGACCGGCGGACGTGCTACTGCACGTGCCGGTGGAGCGGGCATTGATGATCGCCAATCCGCGCGTGCAAGTCGTGGCGCCGTACTACCGCGAGCGCGTGGCGATCGCCTGGCGGCGCGAGGCGCTCGGGCCGGTGCTGGAGTCGCTGTCGGCGTTGCGCGGCCGGCCGGTCGCAGTGGCCGGCCAGTCGCTCGCCGGGTGGCTGCTGATCGGCGCCGACGGCGGTGCGCTGCGCGAGACGCTGTCCACGCGCTGGCGCGATGGCGTCGCCGCCGCGGCGGCGC
>Ga0247820_10002401_pt1 | contig 10531 bp, 11 predicted proteins | sample 13C_Glucose_Day1_2_FD_192480 | JGI IMG/M metagenome (GOLD analysis project Ga0247820, IMG submission 192480) | Soil microbial communities from agricultural site in Penn Yan, New York, United States - 13C_Glucose_Day14 | ecosystem: Environmental > Terrestrial > Soil > Agricultural land | place...
GGCTGGGAAGCTGCGGAAACGGGAGAGGAGGAAGGAGTCGGAACGGTGTCTACGGACATTGCGGGCCCTCAAAAAACACAATGTACCGATGGCTCCCTGAACTGGCAAGCCGGCGCGTACGCCATTTGCCGTAAACGCCGGCCGCCGGCGCAGCGGGTCTGCCGGCACGGCACAATCCGGCGGATTTGTTTTTTTGGCGGCGGCTGTAACCGGTCGCCGCCGGCGCGCGAATGACCAAGGCAAGCCCGACGGTGAAGAGCGAAGCGGAGCTCCGGCTGCACGCTTTGTTCGTGCGCGGGCTCGAGGGCGACGCGGCCGCCTATCGAAGCTTCCTGCAACAGCTCGCCTCGCACCTTCGTGCGTTCCTGGCCCGGCGCCTGTTCGGCTGGCCCGACGAAGTCGAGGACCTGGTCCAGGAATGCCTGCTCGCCATGCACAACCAGCGCCACACCTACCAACCCGACCAGCCCTTGACCGCCTGGGTGCATGCGATCGCGCGCTACAAGATGATCGACCTGCTGCGGGCCCGGGCCGGGCGCGAGGCATTGCATGAACCTCTGGACGACGAGCTCGCCGTGTTCGCCGAATCGGCCAACGAGGCCAGCGATGCCCGACGCGACCTCGCCGGCTTGCTGGCGACGCTGCCGGACCGCCATCGCCTGCCGATCGTCCACACCAAGCTCGAAGGCCTCTCGGTGGCCGAGACGGCGCGCCTGACCGGCATGTCGGAATCGGCCGTGAAGGTCGGCGTCCACCGTGGCCTGAAGGCGCTGGCGCAGAAGATCAGGAAGACGCGATGAACACCGACCAATGGGTGGCCCTGCTGGCCGCGGATCCGGCGCCGGTGCGCAGGCGCGCGGTCTCGCGCCGGCTGTTGCTGGCGCTGGCGACCGGGCTGCCGCTGTCGTTCGGCTGGATGATGCTGGAGCACGGCGTGCGGCGCGACCTGATCCAGGCCATGTTCTGGCCGATGTTCTGGGTTCGGCTGCTGTTCGGCGCGGCCATCGCACTGGCCGCTTTCGTGATCGTGCAGCGCCTGGCGCGGCCGGGCGTTCGGGTGCGGGGCGCCTGGCTGGGGCTGGCCGCGCCGGTCGTGGTGATCTGGGTGCTGGCCCTGCTGGCGCTGCTCTCGGCGCCGGCCGAGGAGCGCGCGGCGCTGGTCTGGGGCCAGACCTGGCGCAACTGCGCGATCGACATCGCCGTGGTCTCGCTGCCGACCTTCGCGGCCTTGCTGTGGGCCCTCAAGGGCCTGGCACCGACCCGGCCGGCCCTGGCGGGGGCGGCGGCCGGCGCGCTGGCCGGCGGCGCCGCGGCGTGGGTCTATGCCTTCCATTGCCCGGAGCTGGCGGCACCGTACATCGCGGTCTGGTACCTGGCCGGCATCGCGCTGCCGGTGGTGGCCGGCGCACTGATCGGGGCGCGCTGGTTGCGGTGGTGAGCCGGTGCTTCCAGAAGGGCGGCTTCACTCAGGCAGCGGCAACGCACTCGTGCATTTGAATTCGTCCAGGCACACGCTGGAGCGCACGCCGTCCACGCCCGGCAGCCGCATCAGCTTCTCGATCAGGAACTGCGACAAGCCTTTCAGGTCGCGCGCGATGACCTTGATCACGAAGTCGAAGTCGCCGGTGATCGAATAGCACTCCAGCACTTCCGGCATGTCGGTCACCACGTCGGTGAACTTCGACAGGTCGCGGATGTGGCCCTTCTCCATCGCCACGAGGATGAAGGCGACCACGTGGAGGTCGAGCCGGGCAGGGGCCAGCCGCGTTTCGTAGCGGGCGATGTAGCCGGCTTCCTCGAGCCGCCGGTGGCGGCGGTGGCACTGCGCCGGCGACAGTCCGGCGGCCTCGGCCAGCTCCAGGTTGGAGGCCCTGCCGTGCTCCTGCAGGAAACCCAGGATCCTGCGGTCGATACGGTCCAGATCGGATTCGTACAAGATTTGCTCCTCATTTGACTTCAGGGAGAAATTATATTTCTCGCCTGAGGGTTCGCCCGGGTCTTTGATGAAAGCCGATTTTTTGCGCGGAAGTTCACACTTCTCAATCTGGAAAGCAGCGATTCGACGAGGCTCAAAAGGCCCTTGCGCCGGAGTGCTTCCTCCAATTGAAACCCAATCGACTATTTCTCATCAGGACTTCAACGTGAAACATTCTTTCGTGCGTTCCGCCCTCGGCCTTCTCGCCTTCGCGCTCGCTGGCGCAGCCGCTCCCGGCCACGCCTCCGACAAGACGGTGTCGGTGGCCGTCACCTCGATCGTCGAGCACAAGGCCCTCGACGCGGTGCGCGACGGCGTCAAGGACGAGTTGAAGTCCGCCGGCTTCGAAGCGGGCAGGAACCTGAAGTACGAATACCAGAGCGCCCAGGGCAACAGCGGCACCGCCGCGCAGATCGCGCGCAAGTACGTCGGCGAGCGTCCGGACGTGATCGTCGCCATCGCCACGCCGTCGGCGCAGGCCGTGGTGGCCGCGAGCAAGGACATTCCCGTGGTCTACAGCGCGGTGACAGATCCGGTCGCGGCCAAGCTGGTGAAGAGCTGGGAGGCCTCGGGCACGAACGTGACCGGCGTGTCCGACCTCTCGCCGCTGGACAAGCACCTGGCGCTGATCAAGCGCGTCGTGCCCGGCGCGAAGCGCGTGGGCGTGATCTACAGCCCGGGCGAGGCCAACTCGGTCGCGATCATCGAGGCCCTGAAGAAGGCGGCGCCCGCCGCCGGCCTCACGCTGGTGGAAGGCGCGGCCGCGCGCACCGTCGACGTGGCGAGCGCCGCGCAGAGCCTGGTCGGCAAGGTCGACGTGATCTACGCGCCGACCGACAACAACGTGATGTCGGCCTTCGAGGGCATCGTGAAGGTGGCCCAGCAGGCCAAGATCCCGGTCGTGGCCGCCGACACCGATGCGGTCAAGCGCGGCGCGGTCGCCGCGCTGGGCCTCAACTACTACGACATCGGCCACCAGACCGGCAAGATCGTCGTTCGCATCCTGCAGGGCCAGGCGCCCGGCACGATCGCCTCGCAGACCAGCAACAACTTCGAACTGCACGTCAACCCGGCCGCAGCCCAGAAGCAGGGCGTGACGCTCTCCGACGAGTTGGTGAAGTCGGCCCAGGTGGTGGTCAGGTAAGCGCGGCCCGCGCAGAACGGAGGCTCGCACCATGTCACTCATTGCTTCGCTGGGCGCCATCGAGATCGGCCTGATCTTCGGACTGGTCGCCCTTGGCGTCTACCTGTCGTTTCGCATCATCAACTTTCCGGACCTGACGGTCGACGGCAGCTTTCCGCTCGGCGGCGCCGTGGCGGCGGCGCTGATCGTGGCGGGCTGGAATCCGTTCGCCGCGACCGGCGCGGCGATCGCGGCCGGCGCGCTGTCGGGCTGGCTCACCGCGTGGCTCAACGTGCGGCTGCGCATCATGCAGCTGCTCGCCAGCATCCTGGTGATGATCGCTCTCTACTCGATCAACCTGCGCGTCATGGGCAAGCCCAACATCGCGCTGATCGACGAGCCCACGGTGTTCAGCATGCTCGCGTTCGGCGGCATGCCCGATTACCTGCTCAAGCCGCTGGTGCTGCTGGCCATCGTGGTGCTGGTCAAGGTGCTGCTGGACCTGTTCTTCGCCTCCGAAGCCGGCCTGGCCATGCGCGCCACCGGCGGCAATCCGCGCATGGCGCGTGCGCAGGGCATCTCGACCGATCGCCAGACCCTCTGGGGCCTGGCGCTGTCTAACGCACTGGTCGCGCTGGCCGGTGCGCTCTTCGTGCAGAGCCAGGGTGGCGCGGACATCTCGATGGGGATCGGGACCATCGTGGTCGGCCTTGCCGCCGTGATCATCGGCGAGACCATTCTTCCGGCGCGCAGCCTGGTCGTGACCACGCTGGCCTGCGTGCTCGGCGCGGTGCTCTACCGCTTCTTCATCGCGCTGGCGCTCAACAGCGACTTCATCGGCCTGAAGGCCCAGGACCTGAACCTGGTGACCGCCGTGCTCGTCGCTTTCGCGCTGCTCGTTCCGGCCTGGAAGCGCAAGCTGCCGGCACGCCGGCCGGCTGCGCGCACTGTTTCTCCGATGGCTGCCAAGGAGGCCCGCTGATGTTGCACGCCAAAGCGCTAGAAATCACCTTCAACCCGGGCACGCCGATCGAGAACCGCGTGCTGCGCGGGCTGGACCTGAAGATCCCGACGGGCCAGTTCGTCACGGTCATCGGCTCCAACGGCGCCGGCAAGTCGACCTTCCTGAACGCGGTCAGCGGCGACCTCATGGTCGATCGCGGCACGATCCACATCGACGGCGAGGACGTGACGCGCCGCGCGGCATGGCAGCGCTCGGACCTGGTGGCGCGCGTGTTCCAGGACCCGATGGCCGGCACCTGCGAGGCGCTGACGATCGAAGAGAACATGGCGCTGGCCTGGAAGCGCGGCGCGCGCCGCGGCTTCGGCTTCTCGCTGACGCGCAGCCTGCGCGAGTTCTTCCGCGAGAAGCTCAGCATCCTCGAGCTCGGTCTCGAGAACCGGCTGGCCGACCGCATGGGCCTGCTGTCGGGCGGACAGCGGCAGGCGGTGAGCCTGCTGATGGCGTCGCTGCAGCCGTCGCGCATCCTGCTGCTCGACGAGCACACGGCGGCACTCGACCCGAAGACCGCGGCCTTCGTGCTGGAACTCACCGCGCGCATCGTGGAGACCGGCAAGCTCACGGCCATGATGGTCACGCACAGCATGCGCCAGGCGCTGGACTTCGGCAGCCGCACCGTGATGCTGCACGAGGGCCGCGTGATCCTGGACGTCAAGGGCGAGGAGCGCGCCGGCATGGACGTGCCCGACCTGCTGCACATGTTCCAGAAGACCCGCGGCGAAAAGCTCGATGACGACAAGCTCCTGCTTGCCTGACCCCCCGACTCCCCCAAATTCCTGAAAGACTGAAATGAAAGAACTGCTGACCCGCTTCGAGAACAAGGCGCCCGAGATCGTCTTCGAGTGGCACGACGCCGAGACGCCCGCCAAGGGCTGGGTCGTCATCAATTCGCTGCGCGGCGGTGCCGCCGGAGGCGGAACGCGCATGCGCGCCGGGCTGGACCGGCGCGAGGTCGAATCGCTGGCCAAGACCATGGAGGTCAAGTTCAGCGTGTCGGGCCCGGCCATCGGCGGCGCCAAGTCGGGCATCGACTTCGACCCGGCCGACCCGCGCAAGAACGACGTGCTGCGGCGCTGGTACAAGGCCGTGACGCCGCTGCTCAAGACCTATTACGGCACCGGCGGCGACCTCAATGTCGACGAGGTGCACGAGGTGATCCCGATCACCGAGAGCTACGGCCTGTGGCATCCGCAGGAAGGCGTGGTCAACGGCCACTTCGCGCCCAGCGACAGCGAGCGCATCCAGAAGGTCGGCCAGTTGCGCATGGGCGTGGCCAAGGTGGTGGAAGACCGCCAGTACTCGCCGGACGTCTCGCGCAAATACGTCGTGGCCGATCTCATCACCGGCTGGGGCGTGGCCGAGTCGGTGCTGCACTACTACCGCTTGTATGGCGGCCATGTCGCCGGCAAGCGGGTCATCGTGCAGGGCTGGGGCAACGTCGGCTCCGCCGCGGCGTACTACCTCGCACAGGCGGGCGCGAAGGTGGTCGGGATCATCGATCGCGAGGGCGGGCTGCTGAATCCGGAGGGCTTCAGCTTCGAGCAGGTTCGCCAGCTCTTCCTCGAGAAGAAGGGCAACCAGCTGTCGGCCAAGTACATGCTGCGCTTCGACGAGATCGACAGCCTGGTCTGGAGCGCGGGCGCCGAGATCTTCCTGCCGTGCGCGGGCTCGCGGCTGGTGACGCGCGAACAGGTCGATGCGCTGGTCAAGAGCGGGCTGGAGGTGGTGTCCAGCGGCGCCAATGTGCCCTTTGCCGACAGCGAGATCTTCTACGGCCCGATCTACGAGCAGGCCGATTCGAAGGTCGCGGTGATCCCGGACTTCATCGCCAACTGCGGCATGGCGCGCGCGTTCGCCTTCCTGATGCAGCGCGACGCCGAAGTGTCCGATGCGGCGATCTTCGGCGACGTGTCGGCGACGGTGGCTTCGGCGCTGGAGCGCTGCCATGCGCGTTCGAGCGCCCGCACCGGCATCGCGCGCACGGCCTTCGAGAACGCGCTGGCGCAGCTGGTGTAGCCCGCGCCGCTCAGCGCTTCTTCGCGCCGAAGATGCCGCCGAGCACGCCGCGCAGGATCTCGCGGCCGACCGTGGTGCCCATGGTCCGCACGGCCGACTTCGCCATGGTCTGCGCGAGGCCGTCGCGCTTGCCGCCGCGCGGGCCCGTGGAGCCGAACAGGATCTCGTTGAGGCTGCCCATCACGCCGCCGGATTCCTGCGGCGCGGCAGCGCCGGGCTTGCCCGCCGTCGCCGGCGCCCCGGGCGCGGTCTCGGCGCGGCCCTTGAGCTTTTCGTAGGCCGACTCGCGGTCGACCGCCTTCTCGTAGACGCCGGCCACCAGCGAGTTGGCGATCAGCGCCTGCCGCTGGGCCGGCGAGATCGGCCCGATCTGGCTGCCGGGCGGCAGCACGTACACCCGCTCGGTGATGCTCGGCCGGCCCTTGTCGTCGAGGAAGCTCACCAGCGCTTCGCCGACCGCGAGCTCGGTGATGGCCGCCTCGATGTCGAGCCCGGGCTTCTGCCGCATCGTGGTGGCGGTCGCCTTGACCGCCTTCTGGTCGCGCGGCGTGAAGGCGCGCAGGGCATGCTGCACCCGGTTGCCGAGCTGGGCCAGCACCGAATCCGGGATGTCCAGCGGGTTCTGCGTGACGAAGAAGACCCCCACGCCCTTGGAGCGCACCAGCCGCACCACCAGTTCGATGCGCTCGACCAGCGCCTTGGGCGCCTCGTTGAAGAGCAGGTGGGCCTCGTCGAAGAAGAACACCAGCTTGGGCTGCTCGGGATCGCCGATCTCGGGCAATTGCTCGAACAGTTCCGACAGCATCCACAGCAGGAAGGTGGCGTACAGGCGCGGTGAGTTCATGAGCTTGTCGGCCGCCAGGATGTTGATCACCCCCTTGCCGTCCACCGACTGCATGAAATCGGCGATGTTGAGCATCGGCTCGCCGAAGAACTTGTCGCCGCCCTGGGTCTCGATCGCCAGCAGCCCGCGCTGGATCGCGCCGACGCTGGCCGCGCTGATGTTGCCGTATTCGGTCGTGAACTGGCCGGCGTTCTCGCCGACGTGCTGCAGCATGGCCCGCAGGTCTTTCAGGTCGAGCAGCAGCAGGCCGTTGTCGTCGGCGATCTTGAACACCAGGTTCAGCACGCCCGACTGCGTTTCGTTCAGGTTGAGCATCCGGCCCAGCAGCAGCGGTCCCATGTCGGACACCGTGGCCCGAACCGGGTGGCCCTGCTCGCCGAAGACGTCCCACAGCGTGACCGGGCAGGCCAGGGGCGTCGGCAGGTCGAGGCCGCGCTCCTTCAGGATGCCCGCCATCTTGCCGCCGATGCTGCCTGCCTGGCTGGCGCCGGTGAGGTCGCCCTTGACGTCGGCCATGAACACCGGCACCCCGATCGAAGAGAGCTTTTCGGCGATGGTCTGGAGCGTGACGGTCTTGCCGGTGCCGGTGGCGCCGGTGATCAGACCGTGTCGATTGGCCAGCCCCGGCAGCAGGCTGCAGTCGGTGCTGGCGTGGCGGGCGATGAGTAGAGGGTCGGCCATGGGGGTTTCCGGTCGTTCGCAGGCATCCAGTCTAGCGAAGCCGGCCTCCTATAATCGCGACCCCATGCGAAGCTTCTTCCGGCCTGCCGGCGATCTCTTCGCGTCCCCTTTTGCGACAGTTCACACAAGCACCCGGAGTTCTCCTTTGTCATCGACTGCCCAATCCCCCGTCCCCGCCGCTGGCAACGCTTTCGAACAGTCCCCCCTCGAAAATGAACTGGCCGTCCTCCTGGTGGAGTCGCTGAACCTCGAAGTGGCGCCGGCCGACATCGTGCCGACGGCGCCGCTGTACGGCGAAGGGCTGGGGCTCGATTCGATCGACATCCTGGAAGTCGCGCTGGAAGTGTCCCGCAAGTACGGCTTCCAGCTGCGCTCCGACGATGAGCGCAACCAGCAGATCTTTTCGTCGCTGCGCAGTCTGGCGACGCACGTCGCGGCGCACCGCGGTACTTCCTGAACCATGTCCCGTTGGCGCCTGGCGCTCCTGCTGCTCGCGGGGGTGGGCTATGCCTGCGTCTCGCACTGGATGATGCTCTATCACGCGGCCGAGCCCTGGGCGGTCATGGCCCTGCTCGGGCCGCTGTGGCTCACCGCGCTCGGACTCGCGGGCAGCCGCTTCGGCAACTGGGGGCTGGCGCTTGCCAGCGTCGGTGGCGTGGCGCTGTTCGCGCTGGTGCTGCACGGCGAGGCCGGTGACCCGAACCGCCTCTACGTGCTGCAGCATGCCGGCATCAACGCCTTGCTGTGCGGCTGGTTCGGCGGCACGCTGCGCGGTGACCGCTTGTCGCTGATCGGCCAGTTCGCCCAGCGCGTGCACCCGTTGTCGCCGGAGATGCGCGTCTACGCCGCCCAGGTCACCCGGGTCTGGACGCTCTACTTCGCCTCGATGGTGGTGGCGTCGGTCGCGGTCTATGCCAGCTTCTCGTTCGCTGCCTGGTCCGTGCTGGCGAACCTGCTGACCCCGCTCATGGTGGCCGGCCTGTTCGTCGGCGAGTACCTGCTGCGCTACCGGCTGCATCCCGAATTCGAGCGCACCCGCCTGATCGATGCGGTGCGCGCCTTCTATGGTGCGCCGGCGGATCACACCGCGCGGCGCTGACCCGGCGAACGCCTTGAGCCCTGACACCTTCCTGCCGCTGCTGGCGGACCGCGATCTCGACCAGCCTCTCGCATGGCGCGCCGGCACCCCCGTCAGCGCGCGCGAGTTCCTCGCCGACGTGGCGCGCTTCGCCCCCGAACTGCTCCCCGGCGGGCCGGTCGTCAACCTGTGCACCGACCGTTACGCCTTCGCCGTCGGGCTGGCGGCCGCCCTGGTGCGCGGCGAAGCCAGCCTGCTGCCGCCCGACGCGCGCGCCGACACGCTGGCGCGGCTGCACGAGGCGGGCGACCCGGCCTACGCGGTGATCGACGATCCGCAGATCGAGACGCCCGGCCTGCCGCAGGTGCTGATCGGCCAGCGTGCGCCGGTCGCCGGCGAAGCCGAGGCGCCGCTGCCGTCCATCGCCGCCGGCATGCACGCGGTGAGCCTGCTGACCTCGGGTTCCACCGGGGCGCCGCAGCCGCACGCCAAGACCTGGGGCACCCTGGTCGGCGATGTCCGGGCCGCGGTCGACCGGCTGGCGGCCTTGCTCGGCCGTCCCACGCTGGCCGGCCTGACGCTGGTCGCCACGGTGCCGGTGCAGCACAGCTACGGGATCGAGTCGTCGGTGCTGCTGGCGCTGCTGGGCGGCGCGGCCTTCGACAGCGGGCGGCCCTTCTTTCCGGCCGATGTGGCCGAGGCGCTGGCCTCGGTGCCGCAGCCGCGGGCGCTCGTGACCACGCCCTTCCATCTCAAGACGCTGCTGCTGTCGGGCATCGCGCTGCCGCCGGTGGACCTGATCCTGTCGGCCACGGCGCCGCTGTCGCCGCAGCTGGCGGCCCAGGCCGAGCAGGCCATGGGCGGCGCGCTGATCGAGATCTACGGCAGCACCGAGTCGGGCCAGGTCGCCACCCGCCGGCCGACGCAGGGCGAGGTCTGGGAGACTTTCGGCCAGATCCGCGTGCAGGCCGAACATGACGCGGGCGGCGTCGAGCGCTTTGTCTTCTCGGGTGATTTCATCCCGGAGCCGACGCCGATGGCCGACATCCTGGAGCTGGTGGACGACCGGCGCTTCCGCCTGCTCGGCCGGGCCAACGACCTGATCCACGTGGCCGGGCGGCGCAGCTCGCTGGGCTACCTCAATCACCATCTCAACAGCATCCCGGGCGTCGAGGACGGCGCCTTCTGGCTGCCCGACGACGTGGCGGACGGCGTGGTGCGGCCGGTGGCCTTCGTGGTCGCGCCCACGCTCGATGCCCACGCGATCATCGGGGCGCTGCGCGAGCGCGTCGAGGCGGTGTTCGTGCCGCGCCGCGTGGTCCACGTGTCCGCCTTCCCGCGCGAGGGCACGGGCAAGCTCACGGCGCGCTCGCTGCGCGAGTTCGCGCTGGCGCAGCTGGCTGCCGACGGCACGCCGGTGCAGGTCACGCGCGAGGTGCCGATCGACCATCCGGCCTTTGCCGGCCACTTTCCCGGCCAGCCGCTGCTGCCTGGCGCGCTGCTGCTGTCCGAGGTGCTGGAAGCCGTGCGCGGCGTGCCGGCGCTGTCGGCGCGCATCGGCGACGCGCCGACCCTGGCCGCCGCCAAGTTCCTGGCGCCGGTGCGTCCGGGCAGCAGCCTGCTGATCGACCTGCTGCCCGAAAGCGGCGCGTCGCGGGGCCTGAAGTTCGAGGTCCGCTGTGGCGACGTGGTGGCGGTGAGTGGACGCTGGGTGCCTGGCGCGGGCTCATGAGCGCAGTGCGCAGCACGGAGCTTGCCTCGTGAGCCCCCAGGCCGTTCGCAAGGAGTCCCGA
>Ga0247820_10002404_pt1 | contig 10524 bp, 8 predicted proteins | sample 13C_Glucose_Day1_2_FD_192480 | JGI IMG/M metagenome (GOLD analysis project Ga0247820, IMG submission 192480) | Soil microbial communities from agricultural site in Penn Yan, New York, United States - 13C_Glucose_Day14 | ecosystem: Environmental > Terrestrial > Soil > Agricultural land | place...
CGCCCAGCTCCAGCTGGATGTCGCTGAAGTCCATGCCGGCACGCACGTGGCGGGCGATGTCCCGGTCGGAGACGCGATGGCAGACGCAGACGATCATGGCGGAGAGGGTTTGGCTGGCGGTTGAGGATCGGTGACTGGTCGCCAGTATAAATGCGAATCGATCGCATTTGCAATATCAATGATGACGGCCGGGGCAACCGATCAGGTGTCGGCCCACATCCGCAGGAGGTTGTGGTACGTGCCCATCAGCTCGACCGTGGCCGGGCTCTCGCCGGCCGCCTGCCGCACCGAGGTCAGCGCGTTGTCGAACTCATGCAGCAGCCGCCGCTGCTCGTCGCGGCGCACCAGGCTCTCGATCCAGAAGAAGGCCGCCATGCGCAAGCCGCGCGTAACGGGCCGCACCTCGTGCACGTGCGTGCCCGGGTAGAGCACGGCATGGCCGGCCGGCAGCTTGAAGCGGCGTTCGTCGCCCGCCTCGTAGACCGTGAGCTCGCCGCCGTCGTAGTCCTCGGGATCGGACAGGAACACGGTGCAGGAGATGTCGGTGCGCACGCGCTGGCCGTTCTCGCCGAAGCGGATGGCGCCGTCGACGTGCCGGCCGTAGGCGTTGGTCTCGCCCGAGTAGCGGTTGATGCGCGGCGGGAACACCTTGCGGGGCAGGCAGGCCGACAGGAACTGCGGCGAGCGGTCCAGCGCCCGCAGCACCATCGCGCCGATCTCGCGCGCCGCTTCGCAGTCGTTCGGCAGCTGCTCGTTGTTCTTGGCCTGCACCGCCTGCGAGCCGGCGCCTGTGCGCCCATCCGCCCAGGGGGCTTGCGCCAGGAGGCGGCGGGCACGCGCGAGGTCGTCGGCGTCGAGCAGGGCGGGCAGGGTCAGGAGCATGGCGGCGGCTGTGCTTGGTGGGGGGCGACTAGAACTTCGCGGTCAGGGACACCTGCAGCAGGCGGCCCGCGCCGGGGATGTAGTGGCCGCGGTAGAGCGACTCGGCGTACAGCTTGTCCGTGACGTTCGCGAGGTTGGCCTTGAGCATCATCGAGGAGCTGATCGCGTATTCGGCCATCAGGTCGGCGGTGACGAAGCTGGGCGCTTCCCAGGCGGGCGCGGTCACGTCGGCCGGCGCCTGCCGGCTGCGGAAGTTCAGGCCGCCGCCCACGCGCCACTGCGGCGTCAGCTGGTAGGTGCTCCATACCGTGCCGCTGTGCTTGGGCGTCAGGCCGGGGCGGTCACCCACGCGGTTGCCCACGGTGGTGGAAGTGGAAGCGGCCTCGTCGACCTTGGCGATCGGCATCCACATGTACGAGCCGTACACCTCCCACTTGGGCGTGAGGCGACCGACCGCGTCGATCTCCACGCCGGCGGTGTGGCGCTTGCCCGAGAGCAGCAGCCGGTCGGCGGCGGTGTCCGGATCGGTGTTGCGCTCGTTCTTCTTGGTGGAGCGGAAGACGGCCAGGCGGGTCGAGAAGCGCCTGTCGGCCGAGTCCAGCTTGGCGCCGATCTCGATGTTCTCGCTCTGCTCGGGCGGCGTGTTCGCGCTCTGGGCATTGAACGAGTAGGTGTCGCCCGAGGTGTTGAACGAGGTGCCGTACGAGAAGTGGAACGAGCTCAGCTCGGTCGGCTGGTACAAGAGGCCCACGCGCTTGCTCACCTCGGAGATCTTCTGCGCGTAGTGCACCGCGGTCTCCGGACCGGCGGCGTTGTTCGGGATGTTGAACTGGTCGTACTGGCCGTCCAGGCTGTCGTAGCGCAGGCCGCCCAGCACCTTCCAGTGCGGCGCCACCTGCACCAGGTCCTGCACGTAGGCGCCCCAGCCCTTGGCCACGAACTGGTTGCCCAGGCGCAGCACGCGGCGCGATTCGTCGATGGAAGCGCCGTCGTCCGGCGTGCCGGCCCGCGTGGTCGGCTTGACCAGGTCCACGCCGCCCTGCGCCGCGGAGCGGGCCGCGAACACCGTCTTCTCCTCGCGCGCGGCATCCACGCCGGTCTGCAGTTCGTGCTGCAGGCCCAGCGCCTGGAACTTGCTGGTGTAGTCGCTCTGGACGTGCAGCGTGTCGACGTCCTGGATCTTCAGGCTGGTGCCGCGGGTGAACACCGTCTGCGGACCGAAGTTGGAGAGGTCCGCCGCCACGCCGCCGGGCTGGGCGGCCGCGCCCGCGAAGCGGATGGCGCTCGCGCGCAGGTCGCGCTCGAACTGGCCCTTGCGCACCTGGGTGCGCAATTCGCCCCCGAGGTCGAAGCGGTGGATGTGGCTGAACGAAGCGATCTTGGCGCCGCCGTCATTGCGGTCGCTCGCCATGCCGTAGTAGTTGGTCGGCGACAGGCCCGGGATGATGGTGTTGGAGGCGCTGGTGTCGGTGGCGCGCGGGCGGATCCACGGCAGGCCGTAGTTGATGCCGTTGTTGTTGTCCAGCCAGTACAGGCTGGCCATGAACTCGTCGCGCTGCCCGATGCCCCAGCGGAAGCTGCCGGCCGCGCCGTACTTGTCGATGCTGCTCCCCGAGCCGTTGTTGTCGGCGCGTGTGCGCATCAGGTTCAGGCGCAGCGCGGCGTCCTCGCCGGTGTGGAAGTTGAAGTCGCCGGTGACGCGGCCGTAGCCGTGGCTGCCGACCGTGGTGGCCACCTCGTGCTCGTTGATCAGGCGCGGCACCTTGCTCACCTGGTTGACGGCGCCGCCGGTGGAACCGCGACCGAACAGCATCGAGGCCGAACCGCGCAGCACTTCCATGCGGTCCAGGTTGAAGGTGTCGCGGTCGTAGAACGCGGGATCGCGCATGCCGTCCAGGAAGATGTCGCCGGTGCCGGCCAGCGAGAAGCCACGCAGGCGGATGTCCTCTTCGCCACCCTCGGCCGCCAGGAAGCTGATGCCGGCCGTGTTGCGCAGCGCTTCCTTCACGGTGTCGAGGTTGCGGTCGTCCATCAGCTTCTCGGTCACGACGGTGATCGACTGCGGGATGTCGCGCAGCTGCTGGGTGCCGCGGCCGATGTTGGTCGTGGTGGCGCGCAGCGCCTCCTTGCCTTCGGGCGCCTCGGCCTTCTCCTTGACGGTCACGGGGGCCAGGCTGCGGCTCTCGGGCGCCGGCGTGGTTTGCGCCCAGGCGCCGGCCGAAGCCGCGAACAGCAGCGCGCCGAGCGGCAGCAGGGCAGGGGATTGCGGGAGCGAAGTTTCTTTAGCAGCCAAGCTGGCCTCCAGTTGTGGCGCCCGTTCCGGCAGGCGCTTTTTTTCGGGGAGGCTGGCTGGGAGTGCGCCGCAAGCGGGCGCGCGGTCTTGGCTGGCCGGGGTTCGGCCGGGATTGTAGCGCTGAATGCGAATGAATCGCATTCAGTGGCGGAGTCCGCCCTCAGGCGAAGATCAGCCGGGTTCGCCCATGGCCGACTGCAGGTAGTTCTGCAGGCCGACCTTGCCCAGCAGGTCGAGCTGGGTCTCGAGGTAGTCGATGTGTTCCTCGGTGTCCTCGAGGATGCGCTCGAGGATCTCGCGCGAGATGTAGTCGCGCACGGTCTCGCAATGCGCGATGCCTTCCTTGACCGCCGCCTGCGCACCGCGCTCGCTGCGCAGGTCGCATTCGAGGATCTCGGGAACGGTCTCGCCGATCATCAGCTTGCCCAGGTCCTGCAGGTTGGGCAGCGCGTCCAGGAACAGGATGCGCTCCATCAACTTGTCGGCGTGCTTCATCTCGCCGATCGATTCCTCGTACTCCTTCTTCGCGAGCTTGTCGAAGCCCCAGTGCTTGAGGATGCGGTAATGCAGGAAGTACTGGTTGGTGGCGGTCAGCTCGTTCTTGAGCTGCGCTTGCAGGTGCTGGATGACGCCGGGATCGCCTTGCATTGTTCTTCTCCTTGATCGTGAGCGGATCGAATTCTGACGCTGAATGGCGGGCCGCGGGAAAGCCCACACGCAGGCCTCCAGCCTGCGTGTGAGAAGCGTTCGCGTTCAGGCCGGCGCGCTGCTGCGGATCAGGTGATCGAACGCGCCCAGCGCGGCCTTGGCGCCGTCACCGGCGGCGATGATGATCTGCTTGAACGGCACGGTGGTCGCATCGCCCGCGGCGAACACGCCCGGCACCGAGGTCTGCCCCTTCGCGTCGACCACGATCTCGCCGTGCCTGGACAGCTCCAGCGAGCCCTTCAGCCATTCGGTGTTGGGCACCAGGCCGATCTGCACGAACACGCCTTCGAGGTCCACGCGCTTCTCCTCGCCGGTCGCGCGGTCCTTGTACTTCAGGCCGTTCACCTTCTGCTCGCCGGTGATCTCGGTGGTCTGCGCATTCATGACCACGTCGACGTTCGGCAGGGAGCGCAGCTTGCGCTGCAGCACCTCGTCGGCGCGCAGCTTCGTGTCGAACTCCACCAGGGTCACGTGCGCCACGATGCCGGCCAGGTCGATGGCCGCTTCCACGCCGGAGTTGCCGCCGCCGATCACCGCCACCCGCTTGCCCTTGAACAGCGGACCGTCGCAGTGCGGGCAGTAGGCCACGCCCTTGTTCTTGAACTCCTTCTCGCCCGGTACGCCGATGTTGCGCCAGCGCGCGCCGGTGGAGATGACGACCGACTTGGCCTTGAGCGAAGCGCCGTTCTCCAGCTCCACCTCGATCAGGTCGCTGTCCCGCTTGAGCGCCTTGGCGCGCTGCAGGTTCATGATGTCCACGTCGTAGTTGCGCACGTGCTCCTCGAGCGCCAGCGCGAACTTCGGGCCCTCGGTCTCCTTGACCGAGATGAAGTTCTCGATGCCCAGCGTATCGAGCACCTGGCCGCCGAAGCGCTCCGACGCAATGCCCGTGCGGATGCCCTTGCGCGCCGCGTACACGGCGGCGGCGGCGCCGGCGGGGCCGCCGCCGACGATCAGCACGTCGAACGGGTCCTTGGCGGCGATCTTCCTGGCCTCGCGCTCGGTGCCCGAGGTGTCGATCTTGGCGATGATCTCCTCCAGGCTCATGCGGCCGTTGCCGAACATGGTGCCGTTCAGGAACACCGTGGGAACGCCCATGATCTCGCGTTCCTTGATCTCGTCCTGGAACAGGCCGCCTTCGATCATGGTGGCCTTGATGCGCGGGTTCTGCACCGCCATCAGGTTGAGCGCCTGCACCACGTCCGGGCAGTTGTGGCAGGTGAGCGAGACGTAGATCTCGAAATCGAAGTCGCCGTCCAGCGCGCGGATCTGCTCCAGCAGCGCCTGTTCCACCTTGGGCGGGTAGCCGCCGACCTGCAGCAGCGCCAGCACGAGCGAGGTGAATTCATGGCCCATCGGCAGGCCGGCGAAGCGCGGGCCGTGGTTCTCGCCGGGGCGGGTGATCTGGAACGAGGGGGTGCGGTGCGGGCCGCCGCGCGTTTCGGTGACGCTGACGCGGGGCGAGGCGTCGGCGATGTCCTTGAGCAGCGCCTGCATGTCGCTCGATGCCTGGGTGTCGTCGAGCGACGCGACGATCTCCACCGGCTGCGTCATGCGCTCCAGGTAGGCGGCGAGCTGGGCTTTCAGGTTGGCGTCGAGCATGGGAATCCTTCTTGTGTACTGCAGGAATGGAAAAGGCCCGGGGGCGGATGCGCCCGGGCCTTGGCAGCCGCGGCGGCCAGGGCCGTCCGCGGGGGCTGAGGGCTTTCGCTCTTCTTCTTTAGATCTTGCCGACGAGGTCGAGCGAGGGCTTCAGCGTCTCGGCGCCTTGCTCCCACTTGGCGGGGCAGACTTCGCCCGGGTGCGAGGCCACGTACTGGGCGGCCTTCAGGCGGCGCAGGGTTTCCTTGGCGTCACGGCCGATGCCGTTGTCGTGCACCTCGATGGTCTTGATGCGGCCTTCCGGATCGATGATGAAGGTGCCGCGCAGCGCCAGGCCGGTGTCCTCGCCCTCGGTGATCAGCACCTGGAAGAACGTGGCCAGCTGGTGGCTGGGGTCGCCGACCAGCGGGTACTGCACCTTCTTGATGGTGTCGGACGTGTCGTGCCAGGCCTTGTGGGTGAAGTGGGTGTCGGTCGACACGCCGTAGACCTCGGCGCCCAGCTTCTGGAACTCGGCGTAGTTGTCGGCCAGGTCGCCCAGTTCGGTCGGGCAGACGAAGGTGAAGTCGGCCGGATAGAACACCACCACGGACCACTTGCCCTTGAAGTTGTCCTGGCTGACCGGGACGAACTTGCCCTTGTGGTAGGCGGTGGCCTGGAATGCGGGGACCTGGGTATTGATCAGGGACATCAGTGCTTTTCCTTCTAGGGTTGCCAAAAACGCTTGGTGAGCCTGGAGATTAAGGGTTGGGCTGCGATTAAGCCAATTCATTGACTCAATCCAGCTCATGGCCTGAGGCTATTGACGCCTCAATACTCGAGCCGCTCGGGCCGGATCTCCTGGAGGATCGTGGTGGCAATCTCCTCGATCGACTTGGTGGTGGTCGACAGCCAGCGGATGCCGGCCCGCCTCATCATGGCCTCCGCCTCGGCCACTTCCATCCGGCAGTTCTCCAGCGCGGCGTAGCGCGACTTCGGCCGCCGCTCGTTGCGGATCTCCGAGAGCCGCTCGGGCTGGATGGTCAGCCCGAAGATCTTCTTGCGATGCGGCACCAGCGCGCTCGGCAGCTGCTGGCGCTCGAAGTCTTCCGGGATCAGCGGGTAGTTGGCGGCCTTCAGGCCGTGCTGCATGGCCAGGTAGAGCGAAGTCGGCGTCTTTCCGCTGCGGCTGACGCCGACCAGGATGACGTCGGCCGAGTCGAGGTCGCGGTTGCTCTGGCCGTCGTCGTGCGCCAGGCTGAAGTTGATGGCCTCGATTCGGTCGTGGTACTCCTTGCTCTTGCTGACGTCGGAGAACCGGCCCACGCGGTGGTTGGACTTCATGCCCAGCTCGATCTCCAGCGGCCGCACGAAGGTGCCGAACATGTCGAGCAGCATGCCCTTGCAGCCGTCCTCGATGACCTGGAGGATCTCCACGTTCACCAGGGTCGTGAAGACGACCGGCCGGCGCCCCTCCATCTCGGCCACGTGGTTCACCTGCCGCACCACCTGGTGGGCCTTGTCGACCGTGTCGATGAAGGGCAGCCGCACGTGGCGCGGCTTGAACTCGAACTGGGCCAGGATGGCGTTGCCGAACGTCTCGGCCGTGATGCCGGTGCCGTCCGAGATGAAGAACACGGTGCGCGAGTGCTGGGTGGCCATCAGGGTGGTGCTTTCAGACGGGTGCAAGGCCAGGGACAGGCCCGGGTGCCTACAATGGCCGGCAATTATCTGCCCCCTGTGATGACGCTTTCCGGCCCATTCGAACAAGCACAAAGCCGACTTTGCGGACAGGATGGCGCGCGCTGCTTCAGCGCAGACCCGGTTTCAACTTCTGGAGCTTCCCCATGTCTGCACTCTTCAGCGCGACCGCCCTGGTCGTACCGTTTGAGAACCTGAGAATGACCGACGTCGAGGCGGTCGGCGGCAAGAACGCCAGCCTCGGCGAAATGATCTCGCAGCTGCCCCAGGGCGTGCGCGTCCCGACGGGCTTCGCCACCACCTCGCACGCCTTCCGCCAGTTCCTCGCCCACGACGGCCTGGCCGAGCGCATCAACAAGCGCCTGTCCACGCTGGACACCGACGACGTGCGCGCGCTCGCCGCCGCCGGCGCCGAGATCCGCGGCTGGGTCGAGGCGCAGCCATTCCCGGCCGAGCTCGAGCGCGAGATCCGCACGGCGTTCGAGAAGCTGAGCGGCGGCCAGGCCAAGGCCAGCTTCGCGGTGCGCTCCTCCGCCACCGCCGAGGACCTGCCCGATGCTTCGTTCGCGGGCCAGCAGGAGACCTTCCTGAACGTCGTGGGCATCGACGACGTGCTGCACAAGATGAAGGAAGTGTTCGCCTCGCTCTACAACGACCGGGCGATCAGCTACCGCGTGCACAAGGGCTTCGCGCATTCCGACGTCGCGCTGTCCGCGGGCGTGCAGCGCATGGTGCGCAGCGACCTCGGCGCGGCCGGCGTGGTGTTCACCATCGACACCGAGTCGGGCTTTCCCGACGTGGTCTTCATCACGTCGAGCTACGGCCTGGGCGAGACGGTGGTGCAGGGCGCCGTGAACCCGGACGAGTTCTACGTTCACAAGCCGATGCTCAACGCCGGCAAGCGCGCGGTGATCCGCCGCAACCTCGGCTCCAAGCTGATCCAGATGGTGTTCAGCAGCGACGAGGAGAAGGCCGCCAGCGGAAAGCTCGTCAAGACCGCCGACGTGCCGCTGGAGCAGCGCAACCGCTATTCGCTCACCGACAAGGAAGTCGAGGAGCTCGCCCGGTACGCGCTGGTCATCGAGAAGCACTACGGCCGGCCGATGGACATCGAGTGGGGCAAGGACGGCGTGGACGGCCAGATCTACATCCTGCAGGCACGGCCGGAGACGGTGAAGAGCCAGCAGCAGGGCAAGGCCGAGATGCGCTACAAGCTCAAGGGCAAGGGCGCGGTGCTGGCCGAGGGCCGCGCCATCGGCCAGAAGATCGGCACCGGCCCGGTCCGGCTGGTCCACAGCATCTCCGAGATGGATCGGGTCGAGGCCGGCGACGTGCTGGTCACCGACATGACCGACCCGAACTGGGAGCCGGTGATGAAGCGCGCCAGCGCCATCGTCACCAACCGCGGCGGGCGCACCTGCCACGCGGCCATCATCGCGCGCGAACTGGGCATCCCGGCCGTGGTGGGCTGCGGCGACGCCACCTCCACGCTGAAGGACGGCACGCTGGTCACCGTGAGCTGCGCCGAGGGTGACACCGGCTTCATCTACGACGGCCTGCTCGAGACCGAGGTGAGCGAGGTGCAGCGCGGCGAGATGCCGCCCATCGCCGTCAAGATCATGATGAACGTGGGCAATCCGCAGCTGGCTTTCGACTTCGCCCAGCTGCCGAACGAAGGCGTGGGCCTGGCGCGCCTGGAGTTCATCATCAACAACAACATCGGCGTGCACCCGAAGGCGATCCTCGATTACCCGAACGTCGACCAGGACCTGAAGAAGGCGGTCGAGTCGGTGGCGCGCGGCCACGCGTCGCCGCGCGCGTTCTACGTCGACAAGGTCGCCGAGGGCGTGGCCACGATCGCCGCGGCGTTCTGGCCCAAGCCGGTGATCGTTCGCCTGTCGGACTTCAAGAGCAACGAGTACCGCAAGCTGATCGGCGGCAGCCGCTACGAGCCGGAGGAAGAGAACCCGATGCTCGGCTTCCGCGGCGCGGCGCGCTACGTCAGCGGCGAGTTCGCCGAGGCCTTCGCGATGGAGTGCGAGGCGATCCGCCGCGTGCGCACCGACATGGGCCTGACCAACGTGCAGGTGATGGTGCCCTTCGTGCGCACGCTCGGCCAGGCCGACCGCGTGACGCAGATGCTGGCCCAGCACGGCCTCAAGCGCGGCCAGGACGATCTCAAGGTGATCATGATGTGCGAGGTGCCGAGCAACGCCATCCTGGCCGAGGAGTTCCTCGAGTTCTTCGACGGCTTCTCGATCGGCTCCAACGACCTCACGCAGCTCACGCTGGGCCTGGACCGCGACTCGGGGCTCGAGCTGCTGGCCGCCGACTTCGACGAGCGCGACCCGGCGGTGAAGGCGATGCTCTCGCGCGCCATCGCCGCCTGCCTGTCCAAGGGCAAGTACGTGGGCATCTGCGGACAGGGGCCCAGCGACCATCCCGACTTCGCGCAGTGGCTGGCCGACGAGGGCATCGCGTCGATCTCGCTCAACCCGGACAGCGTGATCGCCACCTGGCAGCAGCTGGCCGCGCGCTGAGCGCGGCGCGAACCTGCAGGGAATCCCTAGGCGCACCGCGGGCCCGCGGTGCGAAGATTCCCGGATGAGTTCCGGGGCCCACCAGAAGATCGATGCGCGCGTGCTCGCGCTCAAGGCGGGCCTGCTGATCATCTGGGCGCTGGTGAGCTTCGTGCTCTGCTGGTTCGCTCCGGCGCTGCAGTTCAACGTCGGGCCCTGGCCGTTCTTCTACTGGATGGCGGCGCAGGGCGCCTTGCTGGTCTTCATCGCCATCGTGGTGGTGTATGCGTGGGCGATGGACCGGCTCGAACCGGAAGAGTGGCCGCCTTTCAACTCCGATGACTGAGCCTGCGGAATACACCCGCTACAAGCGGCGGCTGCATCGGCTGCTGGCCGGCTACGTGCTGGGCCTCGTCTCGGTGCTGCTGCTGCTGGCCTGGGCCGAGCAGCAGGGGCTGTCGCGCTTCTGGCTGGGGCCGATCTTCATCTTCGCGAGCGTGATGGCGTATGCCTTCATCGGCATCACGCGCCGCACCAGCGATCCCGAGGAGTACTACGTCGCCGGCCGACGGATCCCGGCCATGTACAACGGCATGGCCGCGGCCGCCGACTGGATGAGCGCGGCCTCGTTCATCAGCCTGGCCGGCGGCCTGTACCTGCAGGGCTTCGCCGGCACGCAGGCCCAGGCGGGCGGCATGGCCTACCTGCTGGGATGGACCGGCGGCTTCTGCCTGGTGGCGCTGCTGATCGCGCCGCACCTGCGCAAGCTCAACCTGCACACCGTGCCCGACTACTTCGGCGTGCGCTACGGCGGCCGCTGGCCGCGCGTGATCGCGGCGC
>Ga0247820_10002405_pt1 | contig 10523 bp, 9 predicted proteins | sample 13C_Glucose_Day1_2_FD_192480 | JGI IMG/M metagenome (GOLD analysis project Ga0247820, IMG submission 192480) | Soil microbial communities from agricultural site in Penn Yan, New York, United States - 13C_Glucose_Day14 | ecosystem: Environmental > Terrestrial > Soil > Agricultural land | place...
GACTTGGTGCCGATCCTGGATTGGTGGCGGAAAGTTCGCGTGGCTACGGCGGCGGCGGTGGTGGCGGCGGCTACGGTGGTGGCGGCGGCGGTGGCGGCTACGGCGGCGGCGGTGGTGGTTACGGCGGTGGCGGCGGCCGCAGCGGCGGCGGTGGCGGCGGCTACGGTGGTGGCGGTGGCCGCAGCGGTGGTGGCGGCGGCGGCGACGGCGGCTTCCGCAGCCCGTACGGCTCCGGCCCGCGCGGCGGTGGCAACCGCGGCGGCGGCAGCAGCTACTGACATCCCGCTTCGGCGCGGGCGCGACACCAGAGCCGCCCGCTGCCGAGCCGGCAATGCCAGGAAAGACAAGGGCTCCTTCGGGAGCCCTTTTCCATGGGCTCGCGCGACCTCAGACCGCGAGAGCCGTCCCCAGCCGACGCAGCATCGTGGCGCCGTCGCCGGTCCAGGCGCTGCCGTGCATGCAGGCCAGCACCGAGGGCTCCAGCCGCGCCAGCTTCTCCAGCAGCGCCGGCGAATTGCGACTGTGGGCGTAGTAGTCGTCGTGCCGGCGGTACGCTTCGCTCGCCTCCAGGATGTCCCATCTCACCAGCGGCTCGTCGCCCGTGCCGGGCTGGGTGAACAGGTCGCCGCAGAACAGCGTGCCGGTGGTGCGGTCGTGGAAGTAGCCGCACTCCCAGCCATGCGGCAGGTGCGGCGTGGCCTGCCACACCAGTTGATGGCGGCCGAGATCCAGCACCTGGCCGTCCTCCACCACCAGCGGCGGAACCTCGACCATGTCGTTCACGTCCACCATCGCGCCGACGCGGCCGCAGACGGGTTGCGCCTGGGGCGCCAGCGCCAGAAAGTCGGCGAGCGCGCCGCACTCGTCCGCTTCCACGTGCGAGAAGGCGATGTAGCGCAGGAGTTCGATCGGCAGCTCGGTCTCGATCTGTCCGAGCACCAGATCGAACAGCTTCTTCGGCCCTGTGTGGAACAGCAGTGGGCGCTCGTCCACCACCAGGTACTGATTGAACGAGAAGCCGCCGGGAAACAGCTCGGGCGGCATGGCGATGCTGATGCGGAAGGTGTCGGGCGCGATCGGATGGATGGAGGCACGAGGAGCGTTCATGGCGGGTTCCTGCGATCCGGACGGGTGGCGGGATCTGCCGGCTGCGGTCCGGTGACAGCCAGCAGCAGATGCGTGATGTGCCGCCGCGCGGCGGCGCGCGGGAGCCCGTGCCGGCGCACCAGCGCGCGCCAGAGATCGAAATCGAGCAGCGCCTGCCACTGCGCAGCCATCTCGCCCCGCCCGGTCGCGCCGCGGAGGTGCCGGCGCAGCACCTGCCGGCACAGTCCGGTGAACGCCTCGCGCTGCTGCGCCTGCAGCCGCGCCAGCGGCTCGATGCGGGCCGCCTCGCCCCAGGCCAGCCAGGGCTCGTAATAGGCGTTGAGCTGGTCGCAGGCCTGGGCGAGCAACTGCGCGGCCTCGGCCAGGTCCTCGCAGGCCAGCAGGCGTTCGACCGGCAGCGGCGGCGCCAGCCGGGCCGCGTGTCCGGTGCAGGCGGGGATCAGTGTCTCGAAGTCGGGGAAGTGCTTGTAGACCGTGGGCAGCGACACGCCAGCGGCCTGGGCGATGTCGGCCCAGCTGGTGCCCAGCGCCCCCTTCTCGGCGTGGAGCCCGGCAGCGGCGGCGGCGATGCGCGACTTCAGCTCGGCCTGCGACTGCAGGCGCGACTCGTTGTTGTAGGGGCGGGGCGGCATGGCGGCATCCGGATTTGGATTGAAATTAGTTCAATCCAAATCGAATGCAAGCGCAGCCGTTCGCCGTTACTCGCCTTGCCGGTGCTTGCGCGGCCGACCGGCGAGCAGCCGGTCGAACAGGGCGTTGGGCAGAGCGCGCAGCAGCTTGGCCACCACGCCCATCTGCCAGGGGATGACGCGGTAACTCACGCCGCCATCGATGGCGCGGTATGCGCGATCGGCGAAGTCGTCCGCGCGCATCAGGAACGGCATCGAATATCGGTTCTGTTGCGTGAGCGGCGTGTCGATGTAGCCCGGCCCGATCGTCACGACCTTGACGCCGGCGGGCCGCAGTTCGCCGCGCAGGCTTTCGCAATAGCTGATCACGGCCGCCTTGCTCGCGCAGTAGGCGCCGTGCCCCGGCAAGCCGCGGATGCCCGCCACGCTCGCGATGCCGACGAGCGCGCCCGATCGGCGCGCGGTCATCGCGGCGATGAAGGGATGGAAGGTCGCGGCCAGGCCCACGTTGTTGGTGGCGAAGGTCCGCGCGATCACGTCCAGGTCCTCGCGGACGGCCGTGTCCACGCCGACGCTGATGCCCGCGTTGGCGATCACCACGTCGGGCACGCCCTGGCCCTGCATGCAGCTGCGCCCGGCACCCACGATGCTTTCCACGTCGGCGACATCCGCGCCATACACCGCGTACCGTGCCGGATCCAACCCGCGCTGCGCCGCCCACGCCTGGATCTCGCCCGTGCGCCGCGCGACCAGCGCGAGCCGCCAGCCGGCCTGGTAGTAGCGCCAGGCCAGCGCCTGGCCGATGCCGCTGGACGCGCCGGTGATGAAGACGAGCCGCCCGTCCGCCATGCGCTCAGGGCTTGGGCTGCGGCATCAGCACGCCGCGCACCCGGCCGCGCAACTCCATCAGCCGGTCGAGGTTGTCGTAGTCGAGCTGGTCGGCGGTGAAGCGGTCGTTGCCGCGGATCAGCGTCACCGGCTTGTGCGAGCGCACCTTCTCGGTATTGAGGAAGGCGTGGAGGAACTCGCCCTGGAACTCCATGCGCGGCGCTTCGCTGCCCTTGGGCGGCGTGCGCGTCACGACCGCATTGCCGATCAGCTGCACTTCCGAGCCGTCGCTGTTGCTGATGCCGCTCCTGGCCGTGGCCACCGTCAGCGAGCCGTTCTCGTCGTACGACAGGATGCGCGGCTTGTCGATCTCCAGCGTGTCGGTGTCGGGGTAGTGGCGCGCCTCGGTGCCGTACACCTCGCTCTTGAGCCGTCCGCTGGGCTCGAAGGTCTTCACCGAGAAGTCGCGCATGAAGTAGTCGGGCTCGTGGCTGACCGGACGCTGGCTGGCGGGCCCGCCCAGCAGGGCCGGCGTGTTGCTCGCCAGCCAGTAGGTTCCCAGCGCCATCACGGCCATCAGCATCACCGGCAGGTAGATGGCGGCGCGGTCCCAGGCGGCGCGGAACCGGCGCCAGGCGCCGCCCACGCTCAGGGCGGCGGTCGTCACGCGTAGCGCTCCAGCAGCTGCGCGTAGCGGCCCGAGGCCACCAGCAGCAGGTCGCAGAACTCGCGCGCGGCGCCGTGGCCACCGGCCGCCGTGGTGACGTAGGCGGCCGCGGCCTTGACCTCGGCATGCGCGTTGGCGGGTGCGGCCGCGAAGCCGCAGCGGCGCAGCACCGGCAGGTCGGGCCAGTCGTCGCCGATGGCTGCGGCCTGCGCCCAGTCGAAGCCGAGCGCCTGCAGCGTCTTCTGCGCGGCAGGCGCCTTGTCCTCGGTGCCGTAGTGAACGTGGGTGACGCCCAGCGCGGCCAGGCGCGCGCGCAGCGGCTGCGAGTCGCGGCCGGTGATCACCACCGGCGTGATGCCGGCCTGCTGCAGCAGCTTCAGGCCCAGGCCGTCCAGGATGTGGAAGCGCTTGAGCGTCTCGCCTTCGGCCGAGAGGTAGAGCCCGCCGTCGGTGAGCACGCCGTCGACGTCGAAGAAGGCGACCCGGATGCCCTGCGCGGCGAGCAGCAGTTCGGGCGGAAAGGAGAGGGACGGAACGGCGGCCAAGCTCAGATCACCTTGGCGCGCATCAGGTCGTTGCTGTTGACGGCGCCGCACAGCAGGCCTTGCTCGTCCACCACCAGCACGCTGGTGATGCGGTGCTCTTCCATCAGCTCGGCCGCCTCGACCGCGAGCGCGTCGCGGTTCACGGTGCGCGGCCGCTGATGCATCACCTCGTGCGCCTTGGTCGCGCGCAGGTCCACGCCCTTCTCGATCAGCCGGCGCAGGTCGCCGTCGGTGAAGATGCCCAGCACCCGGCCCTGCGGATCGACGATGGCCGAGGCGCCCAGGCCCTTGGCGCTCATCTCGCGCATCAGGTCCGGGAAGGCCGTGTCGGGCGGCACGCGCGGCACGGCGTCGCCGGTGCGCATGACGTCGCTGACGTGGGTGAGCAGCTTGCGCCCGAGCGCGCCGCCCGGATGCGAGCGCGCGAAGTCCTCGGTGCGAAAGCCGCGCGCGTCCAGCAGAGCCACCGCGAGCGCGTCGCCCAGCGCCAGCTGGGCCGTGGTGCTGGCGGTCGGCGCCAGTTGCAGCGGGCAGGCCTCCTTGGACACGCCGCTGTCCAGCAGGATGTCGGCGTGCTGGGCCAGCGAGGACTTGGGGTTGCCCGTCATCGCGACCAGCGTGACGCCCAGGCGCTTGATCACCGGCAGCAGGCTGGTGACCTCGTCGACCTCGCCGCTGTTGGAGATGGCCAGCACCAGGTCGATGGGCTTGATCATGCCGAGGTCGCCATGGCTGGCCTCGGCGGGGTGGACGAACATCGCCGGCGTGCCGGTGGAGGCGAGGGTGGCGGCAACCTTGCGGCCGATGTGGCCGCTCTTGCCCATGCCCATCACGACCACGCGGCCGCGAACCTGGAGCATGGCGTCCACCGCGCGGGCGAACGACTCGCCGATGCGCGCCTTCAAGCCCAGCACCGCGGCGGCCTCGATGTCGAACGTCTCCTGGGCCAGGCGAAGCGCCTGGGCGGCGTCGAACGAGGGAGCGGAACCTGTAGGCATAACGGGTGATTCTAGGTGTCCAGTTAGCATCGGCTCATGTCCACGCTTGAACTGACGCTGGTGTACCTGCTGGCTGCCGTGATCGGCGTGGTCGCCTGCCGCACCTTCAAGCTGCCGCCCATGCTGGGCTACCTGGTGGTGGGCGTGGTCATCGGCCCGAACGCGCTGGCGCTGGGCGAGGACGCCGAGTCGGTGCGCTACCTCGGCGAGTTCGGCGTGGTGTTCCTGATGTTCGTCATCGGGCTGGAATTCAACCTGCCCAAGCTGCGCGCGATGCGCCAGCACGTGTTCGGGCTCGGCCTGTTCCAGGTGGTGCTCACGATCCTGATCGGCACCGGCGGCAGCCTGATGCTGGCCGCGGTGCTGCCCTCGTTCTGGAAGATGAACTGGCAGACCGCGCTGTCCCTCTCGGGCGCGCTGGCCATGAGCAGCACCGCCATCGTGCTCAAGCTGATGGCCGAGCGGCTGGAACTGGAGTCCGAGCACGGCAAGCGCGTGCTGGGCGTGCTGCTGCTGCAGGACCTGGCCGTGGTGCCGCTGCTGGTGCTGATCCCCGCGCTGGGCAGCAAGCCCGAGTCGATGCTGATGGCGCTGGGCGTGGCCACGCTCAAGGCCGCGGCGCTGATCGCCTTGCTGCTGATGGGCGGCCAGAAGGTGATGCGCTGGTGGCTCACGCTGGTGGCGCGGCGCAAGAGCGAGGAGCTGTTCGTGCTCAACCTGCTGCTGATCACGCTGGGCCTGGCCTGGCTGACCGAGCACGCGGGCCTCTCGCTGGCGCTGGGCGCCTTCATCGCGGGGATGCTGATCTCCGAGACCGAATACAAGCACCAGGTGGAGACCGACATCCGGCCGTTCCACGACGTGCTGCTGGGCCTGTTCTTCATCAGCATCGGGATGATGCTGGACTGGCGCCTGGTGGCCGACCGCTGGGGCCTGGTGCTGGTGCTGCTGGTGCTGCCGGTGCTGTTCAAGCTCACTCTGGTGACCGCGCTGGCCTGGCAGCTGGGCGCGACCCCCGGCGTGTCGCTGCGCACCGGCCTCTATCTCGCGCAGGCGGGCGAGTTCGGCTTCGTGCTCCTGGCCCTGGCCAACGGCAACCAGCTGATACCGCCCAGCATGCTCAACCCGGTGCTGGCCAGCATGGTGCTGTCGATGCTGGCCACGCCCTTCATCATCATGTACAGCAACAAGCTGGTGATGAAGCTGGTGGCCAGCGAGTGGCTGCAGCAGTCGCTGCAGATGACCACCATCGCGCGCCGCTCGATCAACGCCAACCGCCACGTGATCATCTGCGGCTACGGCCGCTGCGGCCAGAACCTGGCGCGCGTGCTCGAGTCGCAGGGCATCCCGTACATGGCCCTGGACCTGGACCCCGACCGCGTGCGGCAGGCGGCCGCGGCCGGCGATTCGGTGGTGTTCGGCGACGCGGCGCGGCTGCAGTCGCTGATCGCCGCCGGCCTGGCGCGCGCCAGCGCGGTGGTCGTCACCTACCTGGAAGTGGGCGGCGCGCTCAAGGTGCTGAGCAACGTCCGCACCCATGCTTCGCAGGTCCCGGTGATCGTGCGCACCCAGGACGACCACGACCTCGAGCAGTTGCAGGCCGCCGGCGCCACCGAGGTCGTGCCCGAAGCGCTGGAAGGCTCGCTGATGCTGGCCAGCCATGCGCTGGCGCTGGTGGGCGTGCCGATGCGGCGCGTGATCCGCATCGTGCAGGACCAGCGCGACGCCCGCTACAACCTGCTGCGCGGCTACTTCCACGGCGCCGACGACGACACGGTGGACGAGCTGCAGCAGGAGCGCCTGTCCACGCTGACGCTGCCCGCCGGCGCCCGTGCCATCGGCCGGACCCTCGGGCACTTCGCGCTGCATGCGATGGGCGTGCGGGTGGTGAGCCTGCGGCGCGCCGACGGCAAGGCGGCGCAGATCGAACAGGACCCGCCGCTGGCCGGCGGTGACACGTTGGTGTTGTCGGGGCGGCCGGAAAGCCTGGCCCTCGCGGAGCAGAAACTCCTGGCCGGTTAGCGCAGGTCGCCGTGCTGGCTGACGCTCAGCGGCTCGCGGATCTCGGTGTCTTCGAAGCCCGTCAGCAGCGTGTAGCTCTGCGGGGCCTGCACCGCGCGGGCGGCAGGGCGCTCGACGCCTTCGGCCAGCGCCTGGCGGAAGGCGGCGATCTCCTCGGCCAGCAGGGGATCGGCATCAGGGGTGACCTCGGCAACGGCGGCCGGCCGGGCCTGCGCGGCCGGGACGCTCGGCGCGGCCGCGCGCGCGCCACCGGCTTCCGGCGCCTCGCGCCAGTACACCGCCTTGACGGCGATGGCGTGCTGCACCTTGGCCGATTGCTGCATCGCGGCCTCGATCCGGCCCAGGTCCGCGGTATCGCCACCCGGCGCGCCGACCAGGTCGATCATCACCAGGAACTGGCGCCCGCGCCCGTCCAGCGACAGCACCTTGAAACGGTAGGCCGACGACAGCACGCCGGCATTGGCCATCGAATGGCGCACCACGCCGTAAAGCCGTTCGCGGCGAACGTTCCGCTCGCTCTTGCGGCTCTCGGCAGCGGCCGGGCGGGAGTCGCGCAGGCTGCTGGAGGGCGCCGCTTCGGCATCCGGCTTGCGCGCAAACCAACGCAGCAAGGACATCTCAAACCTTTCCTTCCCTAGGGCCGAGCCAGTGTAGCGAGGGGGCATGACCGTTCTTCCCGCGGGCGACATGCGGTTGCCGCCGGCGCAGGAACGGCTATTTGCCGATGCAGAAGCTGGAGAAGATCACACCCAGCAGCTCATCCGCACCGAACTCGCCGGTGATCTCGTTCAGCGCGTTCTGCGCGAGCCGCAGCTCTTCCGCGAGCAGGTCCAGCGCCGGCGAAGCGCCCGCCAGGAGCGCGACGGCTTCGGCCAGGTGGACGTCGACCCGCCGCAGCGCGTGCAGGTGCCGTTCGCGCGCGATGTAGACGCCCTCGGGCGCGGACTGCCAGCCGGCGATTTCCAGGAGGCGGCCGCGCAACGCTTCGAGTCCCTCGGCAGTCTTCGCGGACAGGCGCAGGCCGTCGGCCGGCATAGCCGCTTCGGGCGCGGCATCGGCCTTGTTCCACAGCTGCAGCACCGGCAACGCGGGCGGCACCCGTTCGCGCAGCTGGCGCAGCAGCGCTTCGTCGGCCGCGCGGTAGTCCGGATCGGCCACCCGCGTCAGGTCGTGCAGGAACACCACCGCGTCCGCCTGGCCGATCTGGGTCCAGGCGCGCTCGATCCCGATGCGCTCCACGAGGTCCTGGCTCTCGCGCAGGCCCGCCGTGTCCACGACGTGCACCGGCACGCCTTCGATCTGGATGGTCTGGCTCACCACGTCGCGCGTGGTGCCGGGGATCGGCGTGACGATGGCCAGCTCGGCCCCCGCGAGCGCATTGAGCAGCGAACTCTTGCCCGCGTTGGGCTGGCCGGCGATCACCACCTTGATGCCTTCGCGCAGCAGCGCGCCCTGGCGAGCGCGCCGCAGCACGGCGGCCAGCGTTTCCTGTAGCCGCGTGAGCTGGCCCTGGGCGTCGGCCTGCTTCAGGAAGTCGATCTCCTCTTCCGGGAAGTCGAGCGTGGCTTCCACCAGCATGCGCAGGTGGATCAGCGCGTCGCGCAGCTGGTGCACCTCGCGCGAGAACTCGCCCGCCAGCGAGCGGCCGGCGCTGCGCGCCGCGGCCTCGGTGCTGGCATCGATCAGGTCGGCGATCGCCTCGGCCTGGGCCAGGTCGATCTTGTCGTTGAGGAAGGCGCGGCGCGTGAACTCGCCCGGCTGCGCCAGCCGCAGGCCCATGGCCGCTCCGGCTTCGAGGCAGCGCGCCAGCAGCAGCTGCAGCACCACCGGTCCGCCGTGCGCCTGCAGCTCCAGCACGTCCTCGCCGGTGTAGGAGTTCGGCGCGGGGAAGTGGATGGCGAGGCCCTGGTCGATCGGCGAGCCGTCGGCGGCGCGGAAGGGCAGGTAGGTGGCTTCGCGCGGCTTCAGCGTGCGGCCGCAGACCGCCTGGATGACCGGCTGCACCGAGCGCGCGGACACGCGCACGATGCCGACCGCGCCACGTCCGGGAGCGGTGGCGATGGCGGCGATGGGGTCCTGGTGGCCGGCGAACATGGGGCGATTCTCGCGTTTCGGGCGTGGTCAAAAGAAAAGGGCCGCTTGCGCGGCCCCGTCCTGGATCCCCGCTGCGCAGGGATGGCGATCAGGTCGCCTTCTTGCCGAACTTGGGCAGGTTGAACTCCGGCGGCACGCCCATGCGCGTGTTGATCAGCCACTGCTGCGCGATGGACAGCACGTTGTTGGTGATCCAGTACAGCACCAGGCCGGCCGGGAAGAAGAAGAACATCACCGAGAAGGCCAGCGGCATGAACCACATCATCTTGGCCTGCATGGGATCCGGCGGCACCGGGTTCAGCGCCGTCTGCAGCAGCGTGGTGAGCGTCATCACGGCCGGCAGGATGAAGAACGGGTCGGGCGCCGACAGGTCGCGGATCCAGCCGATCCAGGGCGCGTTGCGCATCTCCACGCTGGACAGCAGCACCCAGTACAGCGCGATGAACACCGGGATCTGGATCATGATCGGGAAGCAGCCGCCGATCGGGTTGACCTTCTCCTCGCGGTAGATGCGCATCATCTCCTGCTGCATCTGCTGCGGATTGTCCTTGTAGCGCTCGCGCAGGGCCATCACGCGCGGGTTGATGGCCTTCATCTTGGCCATGCTCTGGTAGCCCTTGGCCTGCAGCCAGTAGAAGGCGATCTTGATCACCAGCACCAGCGCCATGATCGACCAGCCCCAGTTGCCGATCAGCGAATGCAGCTTGTCCAGCAGCCAGTACAGCGGCTTGGCCAGGATGGTGAACATGCCGTAGTCCTTCACCAGGTCCAGGCCGGGGGCGACGCGCTCGAGCATCTTCTCCTCCTGCGGACCGGTGAACAGCGTCGCCTGCACCGCTTGCGAGGCGCCAGGCGCCACGGCCTGCAGCGGGGCGATGGTGCCCACCGCGTACAGCGTGTCGTCGACCTTGCGCACGAAGTTCTCGCGCTTGACGCCATCCGGCAGGATCCAGGCGCTGGCGAAGTAGTGCTGCACCATCGCGACCCAGCCGCTGTTGGCTTCCTTCTGGAAGTCGGCCTTGTTCTTGTCGATGGCGGAGAACTCCACCTTCTGGTACTTGTGCGCCTCGGAGTACACCGCCGGGCCCGTGAAGGTGCCGGTGGGATTGGTGATGAACGAGCCGCCCGAGGTGGTGGCGCCGCGCACGAGCTGCAGGTACAGCTGCGGTGACGCGGGCGCCGTGCCCGTGTTCACCACCTCATGCTTCACGTCGAACGTGTACGCCCCACGCTTGAGCGTGTAGGTCTTCACCAGCTTCACGCCGCCCTTCTCGGGCGACTCGAAGCGCACGCTCAGCTGGTCGGCGCCCGGCTTGAGTTCGCGTTCGCCGCTGAACGCCATCACCGTCTTGTGGTTGGGGAAGTCGCCGCCGATCAGGCCCGACTGCGCCACGAAAACGCCTTGCGGCGATTCGTTCAGCAGCACGAAGGTGCTGGTGCCCTTGGCGGTGGTGGAGTCCGCGCTGACCTTCAGGAGTTCGGTGCGCACGACCGAGCCGCCTTCGCTGTCGAACGTCACGCGCATGGTGTCCGTAGACACCGTGATGAGCTCGCGGGCCGCGGCCTGCGCCGCGCTCGGCGCAGCGGAGCCCGGCGGGACAGCGGTGGCGGCGCCCGGAGCGGCCGCCACCGC
>Ga0247820_10002408_pt1 | contig 10512 bp, 4 predicted proteins | sample 13C_Glucose_Day1_2_FD_192480 | JGI IMG/M metagenome (GOLD analysis project Ga0247820, IMG submission 192480) | Soil microbial communities from agricultural site in Penn Yan, New York, United States - 13C_Glucose_Day14 | ecosystem: Environmental > Terrestrial > Soil > Agricultural land | place...
CTCATGCTCAGGCGACTCGCTCGGCGGGCGGCGCGACCTCGGCGAGGATCTGGTTGATGACCTGGTCGACGGTGATGTTCGCGAACTGCGCCTCGGCGGTCAGCAGCAGGCGGTGGCACAGCACCGGGTTCGCGAGCAGCTTGACGTCGTCGGGGATCACGTGGGTGCGGCCCTGGCTGGCCGCCCAGGTCTTGGCGCAGCGCACGAACGCCAGGCAGCCGCGCATCGACAGGCCGAGCTTGAGGCTGACGTGGCGGCGGGACTCCTCGGCGATGCGCGAGACGTAGGCCAGGATGGCCGGGTCGACGTGGATCTCGTCCGCGAGCGCCGCCATGTCGGAGACGACGTTCGAGGTCACCACGGGCTGCAGGGCCTTGGTGCGGTCGCGGGTCTTGGCGTCGGCCAGCACCGCGACCGTTGCCTCATGGTCGGGGTAGCCCAGGCTCGTCTTCATGAGGAAGCGGTCGAGCTGGGCCTCGGGGAGCCGGTAGGTGCCGGCCTGCTCGATCGGGTTCTGGGTCGCGATGACCATGAACGGGTCGCCCACCTCGTGCGCGACGCCGTCGACGGTGACCCGGCCCTCCTCCATGACCTCGAGCAGCGCCGACTGGGTCTTCGGCGAGGCGCGGTTGATCTCGTCGGCGAGGACGATGTTGGCGAAGATCGGGCCGGGGTGGAAGTCGAAGGTCGACTTCGAGGGGTCGTAGATCGTCACGCCGGTGACGTCGCTCGGCAGCAGGTCGGGCGTGAACTGGACGCGGCTGTTGGTGCCCTGCACCGTGCTCGCCATCGCCCGCGCGAGCTGGGTCTTCCCGGTGCCCGGGAAGTCCTCGAGGAGCAGGTGACCCTCGGAGAGCATGCAGGTCAGCGCCAGGCGGATGACGTGCTGCTTGCCCAGCACGGCCTGATCGACGTTGGCGACCATCTGGTTGAACGCCTGGGCGAACCACTGGGCCTGGTCGGTGGTGACTGTCATGGGTGCACTTCCTTGATCTACCAGTTGTAGTTGGTGCCGCTGACGGTGCCGGACGGGCCGCCCGACAGGGTGATCCGAACCCTGTCGCTGTTCCTGACGTCCGCCACGCACCAGGCAGAGGCGTTGTAGGACCCTGGACCGGTCACGGAGACGGCGTTGGCCTTGGTGTAGAACGTGCCGTAGGCAGAGTTGGCGCAGGCCAGGTCGTAGGTCCCCGGCTTGAACTCCGAGATCCCGAACTCGATCTCGTAACAGGCGGAGTACGTGGTGCAGCTCCCGGCCGTGCGGTGCTTCGTCGGGTTCAGCACCGCGACGGAGGGCTGCGGCTCAGGGATGGTCGCTCCGACCGGGCCTGCAACCGGACTCCACTGTCCCTGCGTCGAGTCGCCTGCACGACGGTTTGCGCGGGTCTTGACCTCCAGCCTGTAGGTGCCCGGTGCGCGGTTGCTGATCGTGAAGGACTCGCGGATCCCGATGGACTGCCAGCCTCCGTTGTTCAGCGACACCTGGACCTCCTCGATGTCCCGCCCGTTGGTGCGGTTGTTCCAGGTCCACGTGATGTCGTTGCCGTTGCGGTTGCCATTGAGGCCATTCGGCGCAGGGGTGTCACCGTAGGGGCGGTACTGGTCGCTCCACCCGGCGCTCCACTGCGACCAGGTGTTGCCGTTGTTGGCCCGCACGTGGAGGTTCTGGGAGTCGGCACCCAGTCCCGTGAGCTGGAACAAGGCGGCTCCCCCCGGACAGTTGCAGTTCACCATCCCGCCTCGGCCGTTGTTGGTCTCCCACTGGATCGTCGTGTAGCCCGAGGCACGCGGCGCCCCGAGCTGGACGCGAACGGTCGCTCCGTTGTTGGACTGCGGCGTCGTGACGACCGGTTTTGCCGGTTGGGCCGGCGTGCCCACCGAGCGGAAGGAGGCACTGTTGCCCTTCGGCGACTCGTTCCCGGCCCCATTCGTGGCGGTGATCACGTAGTCGTACGTGCGGCCGTCGTAGGGGATCGTGTCCGTCCACGTCGTCGTCTGCGGGTCGTTGACCACGTGCACAACGCTCCAAGGCCCGCCGTCAGTCCGGCGATGCACGGTGTAGTTCGACAACGGAGGCCCATTGGGGCTCGCCGGCTGCCAGTCGACCCTCAGTGACTCCGAGTCCGCTGCAGGTCCAGGACCTCGAGGCGTGAGGACCGGCGCGCCGACCGCCGGTGGGGTGCCTGCCGACTGCATCCGGACGGCAGGCCCGAACGGACCGGGACCCAGCGAGTTGGTCGCGCTGACCTGCACGGACTGCTCATCGTTGTTGACCAGGCCCGAGACGGTGGTCTGCAGTGCCGGAGCCGCCACGCTCTTCTGCTGGCTTTCGCCGGTGACAGTGTCCGTCACCCGCACCGTGTAGCTCTTGATCTCGCTGCCCTTGGGTGCCGGTTTGTCCCAGGCGATGTCCAGCCGGCCGTCACCCCGGCCGGTCATCCGCACGCCGGTGACCGGGTTCGGGAGTGTGTCGGGCTGGACCGGGCCGTACTCAGGACTGTCCGGACCCTCGCCCACCGCGTTGGTGGCGCTGACCCGGAACCAGTAGTCCTTGCCGTCCTGGAGCCCGTCGATGGTGCACGGCGAGGCGGTGCAGCTCCGCTCCCCGCTCTGGGCGCCACGCCACGTGACGGTGTAGGCCGTGATCGGGCTGCCGCCGTCGTAGGCCGGAGGGACCCAGCGCACCCTCGCGGTGCCGCCGTTGACCCGGTCCGCCACGGCGACGACCGAGGTCGGCGTGCCCGGCTTGCCGAGCATCTCGACGGTGCCGCGACCGGGCGCGCTGCGCCCCGGCGCGTCCGAGACCGCGACGTCGACGGTGCCCCGGCCGCTGGCCTCGCCCGAGGCGCTGACCTTCAGGTTGCAGCCGCTGCGGCTGACGCTCAGGCCCTTGCCCGAGGTCACGGTGGCCGAGTCGATCGAGCAGGCCGGGTTCTCCAGCGGCGAGTCGAGGTAGCCGCGGAGGCTGACGGTCTGCGACGAACCCGCCTTGAGCCCGGTGACCGTGAATGGCCGCATCCTCGGCGGCGCCACCGCCTCCGGGTCGTCGCTGTTGGTCGACGCCGCCTGTTCCTGGCTCTCGAGCCCGACGACCTTCACCTTGATGTGCGACACCTCGTCGGCGCCCCGCGCTTGGATGCGGATCCGGCCGTTGCTGCTGGTCGGGGCGTCGCCTCCGGCCTTCACGGTGACGGTGCGCTGGCCGCCACCCGACTGCCGCAGGTCGACGCCCTCGGGCTCGGGCTCCCACTTCGCGTCGAAGGTGACGTCGTCGAGCGTCATGCCTGGCGGCACCCACGCGTGGCAGAGGGTCGGGATGTCGATGTCACGCGCCCGGCCGGCCGCGTTGACGGTGACGGCGTAGTCGGGGCACCGCAGCAGCGGCACCTTGGGCCCGACCTGCACCGGGATGGAGACGTAGGCGGTCTTGAATTCCTTCTGGTCCAGGGTCTCCTGGTCGCTGACCTCGAGCATGACCGCTGCGGGCCCGACGTAGCCGTTCGAGGAGGTGAGGGTGAGGCCGTCCTTGCCGTCGGCCTCGGCCGACAGGTGCCCCCGCGGCGAGGCGCTGATCGTCTCGCCGGTGGTGATGCTGACAACCTTGGCACGCGGCGACTTCACGTAGTCCGCGAGCTTGACGCCCTTGGTCGAGTCCTTGTCCATCTCGATGAGCGCACCACTGACGACGAAGGGGGCCCCGTCGCTGCCCGTCGGCACGTGGATGAGGGCCATCGCCTTCTGGCCGTCCTCGTCGGTGATGACGTAGGGGACGGTGTGGGGGTGGTCGAGGATCTTGACCCGCACCTGGTTGCCCTCGATGGTGCCTTCCGGCGAGAGCAGCTTGACGACCTTCAGCTGTGAGCGGTCGCCGTCGATGTCGCGGTCGTTGGCGAGCACGTCGACGAGCGCGGTGTCCTCGCCGTACTCCGGCTTGGCGACGTCGTCGACGGCGACCGGGGGATTCTTGTGCCCTGGCGTCGGCACGACCGTCACCGAGGCGCGGGAGGGGTCGAACAAGCCGTTGGTGATGCCGTAGGTGAGGTGTTGGACGCCCCGGTCGGGGGCCTGGACCGTGGTGGAGAAGTAGGTGTTCTGGCGGTCGATCCTCCACTTCGCCAGCTCCGCCTTGTCGTTGAGCTCCTCGTACTCGAGGTCCACGGCGTCGCCCCGGGCGATCAGGTCGTTCTCGGTGACGTCGACGGTGACGCGCTTGCCCGGCGCCGCTCGCACCTCGTCCTCGACCGCCACCGGCGGCTGCGGGTCGCCGGGTTGGACCACCCCGATGCGCACGAACCCGGTGCTGGTGGCGCCGAAGCGGTCGGCCACCTGGTAGTGCAGGACCTCGGTGCCGGCCGACCGCGGGTAGGCCTCGTACTTGATCGTCGACGCGCCGAAGGAGGTCACCCGGCCGAGGGAGAGGTCGACGGTGTCGCCCTCCTCGCCGACGATTCCCTGCACCGTCACGCTGTCTCCGTCGGCGTCGACCCCCGAGACGGGAACCGTGATGCTCAGGGGCTCGCCGGCCACGACGCTGGCGGAGAAGCTGCGGGCGGTCGGCGGCTGGTTCTGCGTCGCCGGGGTGGGCAGCGGCTTGACGGTGACGCTGACCCGGCCGGTCTGGGCCCGGTCGCGCATGCCGATCGGGTAGACGGCGTACTCGATGACCCGCACCTGCTCGACCTTCGGGTTGCGATCCTGGGGCACGTAGCGGATGACGTTGCCCGACGCGAACGCGGCATCCGGGCCGTTGAGCACCTTGACGCTGCCCGGATCGAGGACGAGCGGGATGCCCTCGGCCATGCTGTCGTTGTCCATCACCGGGATGGTCACGGAGTCCTGGGCACGCACGACCGCGGTGTCGTCCTGGACGATCGGCAGGGCCCCCTCGAGGGCTGGGCGCTGCGAGACGGAGATCTGGCCGGTGGTCGCCTTGGTGCCGTCGCTCACGGTGTAGGTGACGGCGCCGCTGCGCGGACGGGCCCCGGCCGTCGCCGGCTCGAGGGCCTCGATGCGCACCCAGCGTCCCTGGTAGATCGAGGGGCGCAGCCAGGCGCTGTCGCTCTCGACCGTGACGCTGCGGGTCACGAGCACGTCGGCCCGGGGGCTGTAGTCGTTGGCGAGGACGTCGGTCAGCACCGGGGTCTGGTCTCGTAGGGTCGCCGAGTCGGGCACGGCCACCGGCGGGGCGTCCGGGTCGGGACTGTCCTCGAGGTCGACCCGGATGCGCCCGGCCGAGACCCCGGCGCCGACCTGGGCGCCGTACGTCAGCTCGTAGGTGCCCTCCGCCGACCCGGTGATGGTGACCACGCCGGTGTCGAGGTTGGTGTCGACGGACAGCGACCCCTGCGCTGGAACGGTCCGCGACAGTCGCATCGTCGCGTCCGGCTCGCTGGGATCGGCGCCGGCCACGTCGTTGCCGAGTGGCTCGATCTGCAGCGGCTTGCCGACGACGCCCCGCACGACGTCCGGCTGGGTCGCAGGGGCGCGGAACCGGTCGGTGTTGTCGAGGACCTGCAGGTTGACCCGCCCGGGGGTCTGCTCCCGGCCGTCGCTCACGGCGTACCCGACCGTCTGGGGGCCGCTCTCCTGCGGGGCCAGCACGCTGAGGCGGCCGAGGCCGTCCACCGAGCTGCCCTCCTCGGTCGCCTGCACGGTCACCGTGTCGCTCTCGCGGTCACGCCAGTCGCCGATGACCTGCACCGGAAGGAGCTTGCCCTGGTTGACCGGGTACGGCGTGTTCGCCAGCTTGGCCGGGCCCGGGCGCAGCTGCGGCGGGGTGTTCTCCTGCTCGCTCGCGAGGGTGACCCGCACGGTCGCCTCGGACTTCTCCGGCGCCGTGCCGTTGTTCACCTTGTACTTGAAGGAGAAGGACTGGCGTGCGGGGTCCTTGGGGATGGACACGTCGACGCTCTGCCCGTCGGCGGCCACACTGACGGCCACCCCCTCGAGGTCGGGTTGGCTCACGTCGTCGGGGTTGATCGCGAGGATCGCGCCGGTGGAGTCGGTGTCGTTGTCGAGCACGTGCAGCTTGGAGGTGCGCCCGGCCCGCGCCTTCAGGTTGTCGGGCTCGGCCTTCGGCGGCTGTGCCTGGGACGCCTCGTCGATGAGGTTCTCGTCCTTCTTCTTGTTCTTGTCCTCGGTCTGCGGCGGCGGGATGAGGGAGTCCCACTCGTCGATCTTGACCGGCTTGCTGTCGAGGTCCCAGACCTCGCCGCCGTCGAGGTCGTTGAGGACGACCAGGCGGCGGTTGGTGCGCAGGGTCACCCCGTCGCGCAGTGCCGTCTTGGCGATGCGCTCGATCGTCACCGCCGGGGCGGGGTGCTCACGGCCGCAGTTGACGTTGTAGTAGGCCTTGGTCGGCGCGGCCCAGGCCGCGTGCAGGCAGGGCCCGAGCCGCAGTGGCCGCGACACCATGGGGCGCTCGCCTTCTGCGGCCCCCTCGTCGACGACCTCCACCCCGCCCTGGGTGGGCCCTCCGCCGTCGAGCCCCACCAGGGTGACCCGGTCGCGGCCCTGGACGGCCACGTCGTCGGTGGCCGGCCCGGGCTGCTGCAGCGCGGCATACGCCAGCGAACCCTCCTCCTGCGACACCCCGGCGTTCACCGGCTTGCCCACGCCCTCCGCGAACACCTCGTCGCGGGAGGGGTCGTAGACCACCCACCGGTCGCCCACGGCCGTGATGTCGACGGCCTTGGTCTGGAGCCCGATCTTCGTGGTGGCCGGCTTCTCGAAGCCCGTGGCGGTCGGTGCGAGCGAGACGACCTTGCCGGTCGCGCCGGAGACGGCGTGCACCCCGCCGTGGACGTCGACGGTCACCGCCGCGACGGCGCCGACCTGGGCCAGTGGCTTCGCGGCCGCGGACAGGCCCTCGAAGCCGGTGGTGCCGGAGCGGGTGTCGACCCGCTGCGCCCACAGCTTCCCGGTCTTGGGGTCGACCATGGCCACGGTGCCGCCGCGCAGGTCGACGGTACGCGGCACGAAGGTCTCGAGGTTGGTGGCCGCCGAGGGCGGGGGGTAGCTCACCGCCGCGGCCTCGTCGAGCCGGCCCGTGCGGGTGTCGATGGGCATGAGCTGGTTCGAGCCGACGGACAGGCCGGCCACGGCGCTGCCGTCCTGGACGACGTCGAGCGGCGAGTCGGCCGTGGTGTTGGCCTTGACCCCGGCGTCGAACTGGCCGACCGCCTTGTTGATGCGGGCGAAGCTCGCGTTCTTGGCGGAGCTGACCCACACCCCGCCGTCGTTGAGGTCGGCCTCGTGGACCGTCTCACCCCTGGACGTCACCGCGAAGAAGGTCAGGCTGGACGCGGCAACGGCCACGGCCAGCGCGGAGGCAACCCCCACCTTCCGGTTCGACACCGGACTCACCAGTTACTTCCCCTCGTCCTCAACGCCGACGTTCGCCTCCAGCAGTACGAGGTCGGCCTCGGTGACCAACCTCGTCGACAGCGCGTGCTCCACGAGCCGCGCCTTGCGGTTGCTGGCGAGCTTCCCCGGCCCCCCGTGCAGACCACGAGTACCAGCATCCGCAAGTTTTTGACAGACGTTGTCCAGCTTTCGGTTGAATTTTGTGACCTTCCAGCCCAGGCGCGATGCGGCGTCCGCCGACGACGGGATCTGGCCGGACCCGGCATACGTCCTGGTCAGGAAGCCCTCGCAGAGGGCGACCATGAGCAGCTTCTGGTCCGGGGTGAAGGACACCCGGCCCACCGTGGTCTCTCCCGTGCGGTCGTCCTCGTCCGGGTCCGGGGCCACCGACGCGAAGGCCGGCGCATCGACGACGATCTCGAAGTCGTAGGTCGTCGGCCCCGCCGTGAACCACACCGTGAAGCGATCCAACGCCAACGGCACCCGCGCACCCGGCGAGAGCCAGGCCTGGAAGAGGCCCTTCTGGTCGGCCACGGTGGCGGTGAGCGTGGAGCCGACGTTCGCCAGCCACCAGAGCCCGCCGTCCTCCACAACGTGCAGGAAGGTGCGGTGCAGGTAGGGGTTGTCGTCGATCTCGACGTCGCCGGAGCGGCCGATGGTCAGCGGGCGCTCCGGGTCGGCGGTGAAGCGCTCCCCGCAGAACTCGATGGTCACCCCCACACCCTCACCCCGCCTTCTCGCACGTCGGCTGCGACCAGTCCGAGCTGACCCCGCTGCGGACCACCTGGGCCTGGGCGCACAGCTGGCGGCCCTTGGGGGTGCTGACGACGAGGCCGGTGTCCTTGGCCACCCGGAACGCCGCCTGGGGCAGGTCCGAGGCGTTCGGCGCGACACGCACGCGGTAGGTGTCGGCCTTCTCGCGACCGGAGTACGTCCAGCGGAACCGCACCGAGCCGCGGAGGCCGGCGGCCTCGACCGTCGGGGTCTCCGGGGGGCTCAGGGCGGTGTCGTCGGTCGGCGCGGCCACGGTCGGGGGCGCCGAGGTCGGAGTCGCTTCGGGGCTGTCGCCCCGGCCCGCGAGGGCCCAGGCCCCCACGCCGACGAGGGCCGCGACCAGGGCGGCCACGACGCCGAGGACGACGCCCGGGCTGATCTGGGTGTGGCTCTGCGGCGCTCCCGGCCGGGCGGTCAGTGCCGCCGCCTCCGGTGTCTCGGTCGCCGCCCGCGCCCGGGACCGGTCCACCCGAACGGTGCCCTCATCGGCGAGGCCCTCGTCGTGCTGGGGTCCGCCCGCACCGAGCGCCGAGCTCGCGTGGTTCGTCGCGACAGGAGTGGGCGCGGCCGCCGGGATCGCGGTCGACCCGCTGAGCAGCGGGGCGTATGCCGCCGGGGCCGGCCGGGCGGGGGCCGGCGCCTGCGCCTGGATCGCCTTGGGCGCCCGGACCCGGGTCCGGTCGTCGTCGGGGTCTGCGCCGGACGGGGCGGTCTGGTCGGCGAGGGTGGTCTGGCCCTGCTCGTCGAGCACGACGATGGCCGTGCGCGGGAACCGCTGCTCCTGCTCGATCTCCTGCAGCGCGCGGGCGAAGGCCAGCGCGGTGGCGGGGCGGCCGGCCGGGTCCTTGGCCATGGCCATGGCCAGCAGCCGCTCGAGGGAGACCGGCACGTCGGCGCGACCGGTCGGGGGCACGGGCGTCGCGCGGATCCGCGGCATGAGGGCGTAGGCGGTGTTGTCGCCACCCGGAACCTCGAACGGCGACCGGCCCACGAGCAGCTGCCACAGGGTCGCGGCCAGGGAGTACACGTCGGCCCGGGCGTCACCGCTGGACTGGCCGAAGAGCACCTCCGGCGGGGCCCAGGGCACCGAGACGCCCACGTCGTCGTCCTCGTCATGGGCGGCGCCCCGGCCGGCGATGCCGAAGTCGGTGAGGCCGGGGGCGCCGTACTGGCTGACCAGCACGTTCGCGGGCTTGATGTCGCGGTGGATGATGCCGGCCCGGTGGGCGGTCTCGACCGCGCTGGCGAGCTGGATGCCCGTGCGCAGGACCTCCTCGACGGTGAACCGCTCCCGCCGCGCACGCGTCGCGAGGTTCGGCGGCGGGTAGTACTTCATGACGAGGTACGGGCGTCCGTCCGAGGCGGTCTCGGCGCGGAACACCTGGACGATGTAGGGGTGGTCCGCGAGCTGGGCCATGGTGTCGGCCTCGTCGGCGAACTGCCGGCGGATCGCGGGGGTCAGCCCCTCACCCTTGAGCACCTTGACCGCGACCGGCATCCGCGGCATCTGCTGCTCGTAGAGGAACACGTCGGCGTACCCGCCGGAGCCGACGGGCTGCACGTAGACCAGGCCCGGGATGTCCGGGGGCGCCGAGGTGCTCACGCGCCCACCTCGAAGGTCACGCTGACCTCGTCGGCCATCGTGACGATCGTCCCGGGCTCGATGACCTGCTGGTCACCGGGCCGCAGCCGCACCGGCACCTGCCCCGGCAGCGCCACGGTCGTGCCGTTGGTGGAGCCGAGGTCGCGCACCAGGACGTGCCAGCCGTCGAGGACGACCTCGACGTGGTTGCGCGAGATGTCGTTCTCCGGGCTCGCGACCCGCACCAGGTGGGGTCGGTCGGCGACCGGGAGGTCGGCGTTCACCTTCGGCGAGCGCCCGAGCAGCACCCCGCGGTCGAGTGAGACCACGTCGCCCGAGGCGAGACGCAGCACCCCCAGCGAGGGCCGCGGTGTCTGGAAGGGCTGCTGTGGCGGGATGTCCCGCCCGCAGGAGCGGCACGACGCGGCGTGCGGCGGGCTCGGGTGGCCGGCGGGGCACAGCACGGCCAGCACGAGCGGGCCCGACTCCGGCTGGGCTGCGGCCAGCAGGGCGCTGCGGTCGACGGTCGCCTCGGCGTCCTCGTCGATCTCGCCAGCGGTGGCTGCCGGTGGGGTGACCGCAGGGTGCGCACCCGTGGGTGGCGCTGCGGGCTCCGGCGCGGGAGCGGCCTTGGCCGATGGGGCGGGACCAGGGGTCGAAGGCGGGGTCGCCGCTGGAACCTGCGGAACCGGAGGCACCGGCCGCAGAGCGGGGGCGGGCGGCGGGGTCTGCACACCACCCGAGGTGCGCGGCGGCCGGGCTGCAGCTTCAGGGTGCAGCGACTCCTCGGG
>Ga0247820_10002410_pt1 | contig 10505 bp, 10 predicted proteins | sample 13C_Glucose_Day1_2_FD_192480 | JGI IMG/M metagenome (GOLD analysis project Ga0247820, IMG submission 192480) | Soil microbial communities from agricultural site in Penn Yan, New York, United States - 13C_Glucose_Day14 | ecosystem: Environmental > Terrestrial > Soil > Agricultural land | place...
GCCCCGGCCGCCGCGCCAGGCGCGGGCGCGGCGGCCGGGGCGGTGGCCTGGGGCCGCGCAACCGGGGGCGAGGCCGGTGCCGGAGCGGTGGCGACCGGTGGCGCGACGGGCGCCGTCGCCATGGCGGGCGGGGCCGGCTGCACGCGGGGAGGATCGAACAGCAGCGTGTATTCGCGTACCAGGCGTCCGCTCGCCCAGCTGATCTCGAGGATGACGTCTACGAATGGATCCTGGACGACGCGGTCGCTCGACAGGCGCAGGAACGTGCGGCCGTCGGGGCGGCGAACGACGGTGGCCTGGGTGGCGGCCAAAACGGCCGTGTAGTCGACGCCCGCGGCGCGATAGGCGTCCGGGGGTGCGATGCGCGCGCGCAGGGACGCGGCATCCTGCGGCGTGACGTCGGTCAACTCGATCTCGGCGCGCATGGCCTCGCCGAGCGCCGATTGCACCGCCAGCCGGCCGAGGCCGACGGCCCAGGCGCCGTTGACAGACATCCACATGGCGGCCGCGGCCACCCCGGTCAGAGCGAAGCGCCCCAAGGTCATCGAGCGAATTTTCAAGGCGACTCCCACCAGAAGGGATCGGCGTGCCGCTGTTCCGGCACGCCGCCAACGACGTTCTGTGTACGCATCCGCAGCCTGTTCATGCGGCTAGACGGTCGAAATCACAACGCCAGCAAGCATATACGCTCGCATGCTCATGCAAACCCTGACCTTCCCGGGGACTGCCATCAGGCGACGGGGAAGCGTGATCTTGTTGTCGCTTGGCAACGCGCCCTCCGCGGCATCAGGCATCGAGCAGGACGCGCAGCACACGGCGCAGCGGCTCGGCCGCACCCCACAGCAGCTGGTCGCCGATGGTGAAGGCGCTCAGGTACTGCGGGCCCATGGCGAGGGTGCGCAGCCGCCCCACGGGGATGGCCAGCGTGCCGGTGACCGCCACGGGAGTGAGCTCGCGCATCGTCGCCTCGCGGTTGTTGGGCACCACCTTGACCCACTCGCTGTCCGATGCGATCAGGTGCTCGATGTCCGCCAGCGGCACGTCTTTCTTCAGCTTGAAGGTGAGCGCCTGGCTGTGGCAGCGCATCGCACCGATGCGCACGCACAGCCCGTCCACGGGCACCGCCTGCGCGCCGGCGAGGCCGAGAATCTTGTTCGTCTCGGCGTTGCCCTTCCACTCCTCGCGGCTCATGCCGTTGCCGAGGTCCTTGTCGATCCACGGGATGAGCGAGCCGCCCAGCGGAACGCCGAAGTTGGCCTTCTCGGCGTCCTCCAGCGTGCGCTGCTTCTCGATGACGAGCTTGTCGATCTCGAGGATCGCGCTCGTCGGGTCGGCCAGCAGCTCGCGCACCTCGTGGTTCAGCGTGCCGAACTGCGCCAGCAGCTCGCGCATGTGCTGCGCGCCGCCACCCGAGGCCGCCTGGTAGGTCATGGTGGTCATCCACTCGACCAGCCCCGCCTTGAACAGCGCGCCGACGCCCATGAGCATGCAGCTGACGGTGCAGTTGCCGCCGATCCAGTTGCGCCCGCCGCGCGCGAGCGCCTGGCGGATGACCGGCATGTTGACGGGGTCGAGCACGATGATGGCGTCGTCCTTCATGCGCAGCGCCGACGCGGCGTCGATCCAATGGCCGTTCCAGCCCGCACCGCGCAGCTTGGGGAACACCTCGTTGGTGTAGTCGCCGCCCTGGCAGGACATGATGATGTCGCAGCGCCGCAGCGCGTCGATGTCGTTGGCGTCCTGCAGCCTGGTTTCGTTCTTCGCGAGCGACGGTGCTGCGCCGCCCGCATTGGAGGTGGAGAAGAACAGCGGCTCGATGAGCGCGAAGTCGTCCTCCTGCCGCATGCGGTCCATCAGCACGGAGCCCACCATGCCGCGCCATCCAACCAGTCCTACGAGTGCCATTTCAGTTCTTCCTTTCGCCCTGTCGTCTTTGAACCTGCGTTCCCCGGCTCGAGTCGCCGTGGGAACCTGGGGCGAGTCGAACCGGAGCTTCTAGCCCTTGGTAATGGTTTTCTCGGCGATCGCGGCCACGACCGCGTCGCCCATCTCGCGCGTGCCCACCGTCTTGGCGCCGGCCGTCGCGATGTCGGCGGTGCGCCAGCCCGCGGCCAGCACGGCACGCACGGCAGACTCGATGCGATCTGCGGCGTCGGGGCGGTCGAGGGAGTAGCGAAGCATCATGGCGGCGGACAGGATTGTAGCCAGGGGATTGGCCACGCCCTTGCCCGCGATGTCGGGGGCGCTGCCGTGGCTCGGCTCGTAGAGGCCCTTGTTGCGCGCGTCGAGCGACGCGGACGGCAGCATGCCGATGGAGCCGGTGAGCATCGCCGCCTCGTCGGAGAGGATGTCGCCGAACATGTTGCCGGTGACCACGACGTCGAACTTCTTCGGCGCCCGCACGAGCTGCATCGCGGCGTTGTCGACGTACATGTGCTCGAGCTCGACATCGGGGTACTGTGCATGGACCTCGGTGACGACGTCCTTCCAGAACTGGAAGGTCTCGAGCACGTTGGCCTTGTCGACGCTCGTCACCTTGCGGCCGCGCCGGCGCGCCGCCTGGAACGCCACGTGGGCGATGCGCTCGATCTCGGGGCGGCTGTAGCGCATGGTGTCGAACGCCTCTTCGGCGCCGGGGAAGTGGCCGTCCGTCGCCGTGCGCCGCCCGCGCGGCTGGCCGAAATAGATGTCGCCGGTGAGCTCCCGGATGATCAGGATGTCGAGCCCCGCGATGAGTTCGGGCTTCAGGCTCGACGCCGCGGTGAGCTCTGCGTAGCAGATGGCAGGGCGCAGGTTGGCGAACAGGCCGAGCTGCTTGCGCAGGCCGAGGATGGCCTGCTCGGGGCGCAGCGCGCGCTCGAGCTTGTCGTACTTCCAGTCGCCGACGGCGCCGAACAGCACCGCATCGGCATCGCGCGCCAGCGCGAGAGTCGCCTCCGGCAGCGGGTGGCCGTGCCGCTCGTACGCTGCACCGCCCACCGGCGCCTCGCTGATCTGCAGCGGCAGCTCCAGCGCGCGCAGCACCTTCACCGCCTCGGCGACGATCTCCGGGCCGATGCCGTCACCGGGCAGGATCGCGACTTTCATGCTCATGCGTCATTCCTCGTTCAGCCAATGCACCAGGCGGTGCTCGCAGGCCTTGAAGATCACCCAGGCCATCATGCTGAGGTAGCCCGTGGCCACCAGCTCGGCCAATTGTTGCGCCCCGCCGTCCACCACGGCCTGCCAGCCGTGCTCGGCGATCAGCGAGACATTCGCACCGAGCAGCCGGAACAGGTTCACCGTGCCGACGCCGAAGGCGAAAAAGCTCAAGCCCAGCACCACGAAGCACAGCCAGCGGCGCCCGAGCACGGCGCGCCGGAACCAGCGCGTCAGCGCGCCTGGCTCGTCAGCCACGGCATCTTCGCCAGCCGCTCGGCCTCGAAGGCGCGGATCTTGTCCGCATGGCGCAGCGTCAGGCCGATGTCGTCGAAGCCATTGACGAGGCAGTACTTGCGGAAAGGCTCCACGTCGAACGACAGCGACTCGCCGTCGGGCTTGGCGACGACCTGGTTCGGCAAGTCGACCGTGAGGCGGTAGCCGGGGAACGCCGCCGCCTCGTCGAACAGGCGCGCCACCTGGGACTCGGGCAGCACGATCGGCAGCACGCCGTTCTTGTAGCAGTTGTTGAAGAAGATGTCGGCGTAGCTCGGCGCGATCAGCGCTCGGAAGCCGTATTGCTCGAGCGCCCACGGCGCATGCTCGCGGCTCGAGCCGCAGCCGAAGTTGCGCCGCGCGAGCAGCACCGACGCGCCGCGATAGCGCGGCTGGTTGAGCACGAAATCGGGGTTCGGCCGGCGCGACGCCGGATCCTGCCCGGGCTCGCCATGGTCGAGGTAGCGCCACTCGTCGAACAGGTTGGGGCCGAAGCCCGAGCGCGAGATCGACTTCAGGAACTGCTTCGGGATGATCGCGTCGGTGTCGACGTTTTCGCGGTCGAGCGGGGCGACCAGGCCCTGGTGGACGGTGAAAGCTTGCATGAGCGTGTCGGCGGACTACTTCTTGGCGGATTCCTCGATCTTCTCGCCGGCGGACTTGATGTCCTGCCCCATACCTCTGATGGTGTTGCACCCGGCAAGCATCACGGCGGCGGCGATCAGTCCCAACAGTGATTTCATGGTTTTTGCTCCTCAGGTGATGCGGCGCACATCGACGAAATGACCTTCCATGGCCGCGGCCGCCGCCATCGCGGGGCTGACGAGATGGGTGCGGCCGCCCGCACCCTGGCGGCCCTCGAAATTGCGGTTGGACGTGGACGCGCAGCGCTCTCCGGGCTCCAGCCGGTCGGCATTCATGGCCAGGCACATGGAGCATCCGGGCTCGCGCCACTCGAAGCCGGCCGCCTTGAACACGGCGTCGAGCCCTTCGCGCTCGGCCTGGGCCTTCACCGGGCCCGAGCCCGGCACGACGAGCGCGAGCTTCACGTTGCTCGCCACGCGGCCGCCGATGCGGCGGACCACCGCCGCGGCATCTCGCAGGTCCTCGATGCGGCTGTTGGTGCACGAGCCGATGAAGACCTTGTCGATGCGGATGTCGGAGATCGGCCGGCCCGGCTCCAGCGCCATGTACTTCAGCGCGCGCTCCATCGCGTTGCGCTTGGACTCGTCCTTCTCCTTGTCGGGATCGGGAATGCGGTCTTCGATCGACAGCACCATTTCGGGCGACGTGCCCCAGGTGACCTGCGGCACCAGCCGGGTGGCATCGATCTCGATGACCGTGTCGAACCGGGCGCCGGGGTCCGAGCGCAGCGTGCGCCAGTAAGTGACGGCACGCTCCCAGTGGGCGCCGGCGGGAGCGAGCGGGCGACCCTTCACATAGGCCAGCGTGGTGTCGTCGACGCCCACGAGACCCGCGCGGGCGCCGGCCTCGATCGCCATGTTGCACACGGTCATGCGGCCTTCCATCGACAGCGCGCGGATCGTGCTGCCGCCGAATTCGATCGTGTAGCCGGTGCCGCCGGCGGTGCCGATGTGGCCGATCACGGCAAGCACGATGTCCTTCGCGGTGCAGCCGCGCGGCAAGGCGCCTTCCACCTTCACAAGCATGTTCTTCGCTTTGCGGGCGAGCAGCGTCTGGGTGGCGAGCACGTGCTCGACCTCGCTCGTGCCGATGCCGTGCGCCAGCGCGCCGAACGCGCCGTGCGTGCTGGTGTGGCTGTCGCCGCAGACCACGGTCATGCCGGGCAGCGTGGCGCCCTGCTCCGGCCCGATGACATGCACGATGCCCTGGCGGCGGTCGAGGAACGGGAAGTACGCCGCGGCACCGAAGGCGCGGATGTTGGCGTCCAGCGTGGTGATCTGCTGGCGGCTGATGGGGTCGGCGATGCCGTCGTAGCCGGCGTCCCAGCCGGTGGTGGGGGTGTTGTGGTCGGCGGTGGCGACGATGGAACTCACGCGCCAGACCTTGCGCCCGGCCAGCCGCAGGCCCTCGAACGCCTGCGGGCTGGTGACCTCGTGCACGAGGTGGCGATCGATGTACAGGACGGCAGTGCCGTCGTCCTCGGAGTGGACGACGTGTTCGTCCCAGAGCTTGTCGTAGAGCGTGCGAGCGGTGGTCATGGCGGCGGGGCGGAAGGATCGATTGTTACACGTCAGCGCAGTCGACATTTTCAACCCTCGAACCGGTCATGGACAGCGCGCACGAGAGGCGCACTCTTCCTCTTCTCCACACGTCCGGAGCAGTCCATGAAGATGCCTCTCATAGGGTTGCTGCTCGCTGCGTCCGTGCTCGCGCACGCGCAGCCCGTGCTGCCCGATTTCAATGCCGCCACGTTCACGCCGATGGCGCCCGTGACCAACCCCTACTTCCCTCTGCTGGACGGCCTGACGCGCATCTTCGAGAGCACTGACGGGGTCGAGCGCTTCGAGTTCACGGTGCTCGGCACGGGGCCGACCATCCTCGGCGTGCCGACCACGGTGCGGCGCGACCGCGCCTTCGAGGAGGGCCTGCTGGTGGAGGACACGTTCGACTTCTTCGCGCAGGACACCGCAGGCAACGTCTGGTACTTCGGCGAGGAGGTGACGAACTACGAGTACGACGACGAAGGCAAGCTCGTCTCCACCAACACCGCAAGCTCCTGGCGCGCTGGCGTGAACGACGCGAAGCCCGGCTTCATCATGCCTGCCGACGCGGCGTCGAAGATCGGCTTCCACTACTACCAGGAGTTCGCGCCCGACGACGAGGCGCTCGACGAGGGCACGCACCATGCGCTGCTGGCGACGTTCGAGACCTCGGTGCAGGGCTACGGGAACGTGCTGCAGGTGTTCGAGACGACGGCGGTGGAACCGGACTCGCGCGGCTTCAAGTACTACGCACCCGGCGTGGGGCTCGTCGCGGAGGCCGAGGGGCTGAACCCGGCGCTGCAAAACCCCGAGCGGACGTTCGAGCTCGTGAAGGCGGTGCCGGAGCCGTCGGCGGCGTGGCTGATGTCGCTCGGCGCGCTGGCGGTCGGCGCAGCGGGCGTGGTCCGCACGCGCCGCCGCACCGCGGCTCAGGGCTGAGGCCGCGGCCGGCCCTGCAACGCGGCCGCGAGCGCGAGCAGCGCGAGCCACAGCGGCGACATCGCGCCGCCGCCGCTTTCATCGGGCGGGCCGACGAAGGCGTCGGACGCGGAGCCTTCGTCGTCCTCGTCGATGGCCGCGGGCTCCTCGGCGGGCTCGAGGTCGGCCGAGAGGTCGACGGGCCCGTGCGCGGCGAGCACCGCGGCCTCGGCATCGAGGAAGCCGGCACCGCAGTGCGCCCCCTGTGCGCAGAACGAATCGGCCGGAACGTCGCGCATCGCCGTCGCGCGCAGGATGGCCGCCACCTCCCTCGGCACCAGCGCCGGGTTGGCCGAGAGCACCAGGGCCGCGGCGGCCGCGACGTGCGGCGCTGCCGCGCTCGTGCCGCCGAAGTAGCGCACCTCGGCGTGCTGCTCGAACAGCGTGGCGCCGACGGTGCCGACCGTCGCGGTGCCGCCGGGGATGCAGGTGTCGCGCTGCGACCGGCAGTCGCCGCCGGCCGGCGCCGTGATGGTGACGTTCGGCGAATGGTTGGAGTAGCGCGCGAGGTCGCCCGACTCGGTGCCCGCCGCGACGCTGACCGCGCCGCGACAGTTCGCCGGCATGTCCATGCCCTGGCGCGCCGCGTTGCCCGCCGACGCGATCACCACGGCACCGAGCCGCTGCGCCTCGTCGATGGCCTGCTGCATGAAGCCGGCGCAGGTGTCGGTCGGTGCGCCCAGGCTCAGGTTGACGACCTGCGCCGGTGTCGCGTTCTGTGGCATCCCCGGCACCCGGCCGCCGGCCGCCCAGACGATGGCGTCGGCCACGTCGGACGACCACGCGCCGCAGCGGCCGAGCACGCGCACGTGCTGCAGCCGCACGCCGTGCGCGGCGCCGGCGATTCCAAAGCCGTTGTCGGCGATCGCGCCGATCAGCCCCGCCGCCGCGGTGCCGTGCCAGTCGGATGCGGCAGACCCGTTCGCGCAGAAGTCGCCCGGGTCGGTCGGGTCGGCATCGCGGTCGCCGCCGTCGGCCGACAGCGCGACGTCGCTGACCATGTCGAAGCCGCCGAGCTCGCGGCTCACGGTGTCCGGGTGGTGCGTCGTGCCGGAGTCGAGCACCGCGACGACGACGCCGGCGGCGCCGGTCGTGCGCTGCCAGGCGCCGTGGAAGTTGGCACGGCCGGCGCGGCCCGGCGCGCGCGCCATCAGCGGCCACTGGTGGTGAGAGAAGCTGTCGAGCGTGGTCGGCTCGATCGGCGCCGAAGGTGCCGGCACCGGCTCCGCGTGGGGCACCATGCGCCGGTCGATCTCGACCCGCCGGACGGCGGGATCCTTCTTCGCCAGACGGCGTGCGACGGCGGCGGCTGCCTCGGGCGACGTGCCGGCGGGCAACTCGACGACGTGGGCGCCGGCGGCCGTCGCGCGCACGTACGTGGCGTCGAGCACGAGGGTGCGCGCGGACTGCAGCGCGAGCGCCGATTCGCGCTCGCCGCCTTGCGTGGATGCTTCGAGCTGGATGACCAGCCGCTGCGGCGGCAGGGCCTGCGCCGGCGCGCTCGCGCCGGCGGCCAGGCACGCCGCGAGGGCGCACAGGTCGCGTTTTTTCATGTTCCGGGGTCCCAACGACTGCAGCGGACATGAATCGCCCCCGCTGCTCGGCACAACATCCCGGATTCGATCCTGGAGTGGCTGCGGCGCGTCGGGCGCCCGTCACGCGAAGTGCGGGCGGACAAAAGGAAAAGGGCGCCGGCGTGAGAAACGCCGCGCCCTCACCTTGCACTCCCCCGCGAGCGGGGGAGGAAAAAACTCAACGCTTCGCGAGCGGCTTCACATCGCGGCGAATAGCGCCGACGTAGAGCTGGCGCGGGCGGCCGATCTTGTACTCCGGGTCGCCGATCATCTCGTTGAGCTGGGCGATCCAGCCGACCGTGCGGGCGAGCGCGAAGATGGCGGTGAACAGGCTCACCGGGATGCCGATGGCACGCTGCACGATGCCAGAGTAGAAATCGACGTTGGGGTAGAGCTTGCGGGCGACGAAATACTCGTCTTCCAGCGCGATCTTCTCCAGCGCCATCGCGAGCTTGAAGAGGGGGTCGCTCTCGAGGCCCAGCGCGGACAGTACCTCGTGGCAGGTCTCGCGCATGAGCTTGGCGCGCGGGTCGTAGTTCTTGTAGACCCGATGGCCGAAGCCCATCAGCTTGATGCCGGAGTTCTTGTCCTTCACCTGGCGGATGAACTCGCCGATCTTCTCGACGCCGCCCTGCTTCTGGATCTCCTCCAGCATGTTCAGCGCGGCCTCGTTCGCGCCGCCGTGCGCCGGGCCCCACAGGCAGGCGACGCCGGCCGCGATGGCGGCGAACGGGTTGGTGCCCGAGCTGCCGCACAGGCGCACGGTGGACGTGGAGGCATTCTGCTCGTGGTCGGCGTGCAGGATGAAGATGCGGTCGATCGCGCGCACGAGCACGTCGTTGACGCTGTACTCCTCGCAGGGCGTTGCGAACATCATGCGCATGAAGTTCGCCGAGTAGGACAGGTCGTTCTTCGGGTAGACGAACGGCTGGCCGACGCCGTACTTGTAGGCCATGGCCACGAGCGTGGGCATCTTCGCGATGAGGCGGATCGCGGAGATCTCGCGGTGCTGCGGGTTGTTGATGTCGGTGCTGTCGTGATAGAAGGCCGACAGCGCGCCCACCAGCCCGGTCATCACGGCCATCGGGTGCGCGTCGCGGCGGAAGCCGCGCAGGAAGAACTGCATCTGCTCGTTGACCATCGTGTGGTTGGTCACCCGGCTGACGAAGTCGGTCTTCTGGTCTCCATTGGGCAGGTCGCCGTAGAGCAGCAGGTAGCAGGTCTCGAGGAAGTCGCAGTTCACCGCGAGCTGCTCGATCGGGTAGCCGCGGTACAGCAGCTCGCCCTTGTCGCCGTCGATGTAGGTGATGCTGGAGTTGCACGACGCGGTGGAGAGGAAGCCCGGGTCGTAGGTGAACTTGCCCGTCTGCGCGTAGAGCTTGCGGATATCGATCACGTCCGGGCCGATCGAGCCCTTGTAGATCGGGAGGTCCATGTTGGGGCTGCCGTCGGAGAACGACAGGATGGCTTTCACGTCGGACGGGGTCATGTTGGTTTCCTTTCTCAGTACCGTTCGCGCAGCAGCGCAAGCACTTCTCGAACCTCGGGCCGCGCCGCCTCGGGCGGATCGCTGCGCGCCATCAGGGCATCGAGGAGGTCGTTGTCGGACAACTCCATCAGCACCTCCAGGCCATCGGCCTGTCGCCCGGTGAGCGCACCTTCATGCCGCCGGAAGAAGCGCTCGATCAGCAGGTCGTTTTCCAGCAGTCCACGGCGGCAGCGCCACTTCAGGCGGCTCAGGCGCCGGGGGTCCACGGGAGTTTCCATCTTCTGGCTTGCCTGCGGCTGACCAGGGGCTTCACACCGCCCGGCGCACCATCAGCTCCTTGATCTTGCCGATCGCCTTCGTGGGGTTGAGGCCCTTCGGGCAGACATCGACGCAGTTCATGATGGTGTGGCAGCGGAACAGGCGGTACGGATCCTCGAGGTTGTCGAGGCGCTCGCTGGTGGCCTCGTCGCGGCTGTCGGCGATGAAGCGGTAGGCCTGCAGGAGGCCGGCCGGGCCGACGAACTTGTCGGGGTTCCACCAGAAGCTCGGGCAGCTCGTGGAGCAGCTCGCGCACAGGATGCACTCGTACAGGCCGTTGAGCTCGTCGCGCTCCTCGGGCGACTGCAGCCGCTCCTTCTCGGGCACCGGCGAGTCGTTCTGCAGGTACGGCTTGATGGAGTGGTACTGCATGAAGAAGTGCGTCATGTCGACGATGAGATCGCGCACGACGGGCAGGCCGGGCAGCGGCTTCAGGACGATCGGATCCTTCAGCGTGCGCATGTTGGTGAGGCATGCGAGGCCGTTCTTGCCGTTGATGTTCATCGCGTCGGAGCCGCACACGCCCTCGCGGCACGAGCGGCGGTA
>Ga0247820_10002411_pt1 | contig 10503 bp, 8 predicted proteins | sample 13C_Glucose_Day1_2_FD_192480 | JGI IMG/M metagenome (GOLD analysis project Ga0247820, IMG submission 192480) | Soil microbial communities from agricultural site in Penn Yan, New York, United States - 13C_Glucose_Day14 | ecosystem: Environmental > Terrestrial > Soil > Agricultural land | place...
TCCCGGTGAGGTTCGGACCTTTCGGCACCCAGCCTCCGAGGACCACCAACTCGCCCCCGTACTCGACGGCCATCGCGTGATTGAGGGGGACCGGAAGGTCGGGGCCCGCCTTCCAGGTGTCGATGGCGGGGTCGTTTCCCTCGACCTTCGGGGTCGACCCCGCATTGTCGAGTCCGCCGAGCACCCAGATCGTGCCGTCCGCGACGGCCGTCGCCGTCTGCTGACGGGCGATCGGCGCATCCTTCAGCGGACGCCACGCCGGCGCCCATTGGGTCTTGCGTGGCGCGAGCTGCAGGGCCTCGGAAACAGCAGTCGATTCGGCGTGTGTCGGTTTGACACCGCCGCCGACGGCATACACCGTGTCGCCGACCGCGCCGACCGCCATCCCGTGCCGCGGTGTGCGCAGAGCCGGCAATTGCGACCACGTCCCCGCGACCACGTCGTAGGCCTCGACCGTCGACAGCACCCGGGTCGGTTCTTCACCACCGACAGCGACGATGCGGCCGTCGATGAACGCCGCACCGAGCCCGCCGCGAGGAGTGGGTATAGGAGGCAACGTCGCCCACGTTCCGGCGACGGGATCGAACCGTTCGACCGCGGCGGTGTTCTGGTCCGACGCCAGGTCCCGTCCACCGATCGCATAGAAGTACGTACCGTCCGACACCCCGGCCAGATGCTCCCGTGGCGTGGGGACAGGGGCGACGGTCGTCCACTTCGTGCCGTCGAACACCTCGGTCGTCGCCACCAGTTGACCATTCGCCTGTCCGCCCGCGACCACGATCCTGTCGCCGACCACGGCCGCGGCACCAGCCGCCCGCGGCGCGTTCAGAGGCGGCAGGTCCACCCACCGACCGTCGCGCATGGCCATCACTCGATCGGAGTCGACCGCGGTCAGGTTCTGACCTTCCGCCTTCCAACCGCCGATCAGCACAGGTTCGTCGTTGTAGGTGACGGCCATCGCATGATTGAGCGGAACCGGAAGGTCGGGGCCCGCCTTCCAGGTGTCGATTGCCGGGTCGTAGCCCTCCTGCCGGGCCGAGACGCCGTTGTCGTCCAACCCTCCGAAGACCCAGATCGTCCCGTCCGCGACTGTCGTTGCCGTCTGCTGGCGGGCAACACGGGCATCCTCCACCGGTCGCCACGCCGCAGTCGGGTCGACGGCAGGAGGCGCGCCGGCGTCCTGAACGGTCGGTCCTGCGGTGCCGGGTCCGGTGGTTTCTCGAAGCACGAGGTACCCGCCGCCGGCCAGCACCAGCGCGACGACCAGTGCGAGCGCGGTCAGGACCGCACGCCGACCTGTGCGGGGCTCTCCGACGCTGCCCGGACCTACGGCCGGCGGCCAGGGCGGCGGGCCCGTCGGCGGCCAGAGCGGTGGACCCGAGGGATGAGAATCAGGCTGGAGCTGCTGGGTCGGTTCGACCCACAGACGCTGACCGCTGTCCGACCCTTCGTACCGGATTCGACGGTATCCATCGGCACCGGACTCCGACCGGTGCGCCTCGGTCGTCTGCACGGTCTCCAGGGGTGCCAGTGCCATCGCGTCCGAGCGCAATCCGATGTGTCGCTGAGCGGCTTGAAGTTCGTGTCCGAACTCCTCGGCGGTCGGCGGCCGAGCAGCGGGATTCGTCGCCATCGCCCTCTCGATCACGGCGCACACGCCGTCCGGGATGCCTTGGGCGCGCAGGTCCGGCACCGGCTGGCTGCTGATCCTCACGAACTGCGCAACAAGTTCCTCACCGGTCTTCCGCTCGAACGCCGCCCTCCCCGCGATCAGTGAAAAGATCGTCGCGCCCAGTCCGTACACGTCGGACCTCGCCGTCGGCGATTCCCCGTTGAGCACCTCCGGCGCGGTGAACGCCAGTGAGCCGGTAAACCCGCCGGTGGCCGTTTCGTACCCGCCGGCGATGTGCGCGATGCCGAAATCGGTGAGCTGCGGCTCGCCGTAGTCGGTGAGAAGGATGTTCGCGGGTTTGATGTCGCGATGCAGCGTGCCGGTCCGGTGCGCCGTCTCCAAGGCCCCCGCCAACTTCACCCCGATGCTGATCGCTTCCGGCCACGGCAGCGGACCTTCGCGGCGTATCTGGACCGCCAGTGAATCGCGCGGGTGATAGTGCATGACGATGTACGGGCGACCGGTGTCGGTCACGCCGACCTGCAGTATGTTGACGATGTTCGGATGACCGGAGAGCCCACCCATCGCGTACCCCTCGCGCAGGAAGCGCTCACGATTCTCGGGGTCCAGGTCCGACGTCAGCACCTTGATCGCGACGATTCGACCCAGCGAACGCTGCAGGCAGCGATATACGACACCGAACCCGCCCCGGCCGACTTCCTCGGCACCCGCGAACCCGGCAGCGTCCAACTCGGCCACGATCCCGTGGCCGACTGCACGGACCGACGCCGCCTGGGTCGCATCTGGGTCGAAATCGGCCATCGGGCGCCTCAGTTCCTTCCGACATCCACGACGATGTCGCGGCTAGGCCTGCCGAGTAGGGCCGGCTTCGTGCCGACGTGCGCACTCGTGTTCATCGCATTCACCTCTGATGCAGGTCGCCCAGACACGCCGATGCGTTCACCAGCAGTCGACGACACGAATATCTTTCTGTCACAAGGGCGAAGCGCGGAGTCTTTTCGTCGGATCTCGACGGGATCCGTCCTGTCCAGAAAGTATTCGACGGGTCGAGATCCGCGTCAAGATGACAATTTTTCCCCCTAGGGTGCCTAGCGGCAGCCACAACTTCATGTCACGTCGGCCGCAGCGCACCGATCGCGTTCTGCGGCCGTCCTAGAAGGGGCCGTCGTAGAGCGCGTATCCGCCCGCCCCCGCAGCCTTCGCCCGATACATCGCCGAGTCTGCCCGGCGGACGAGTTCTTCGCGGGTGCACTCCGGATCGGAGAGTGCAACACCGATACTGGCACTGATCGGCCAGTCGAGAGATCCTGCCCGGTTCAGGTCGGCGAAGCTTCCGGTGATCCGAGCGGCAATCGCCACCGCCTCCGCTGCGCCCGCGACGTGCTCACACACCACCACGAATTCGTCACCGCCGAGGCGGGCAACGGTGTCGCCCGGGCGCACCGCCGACCGCAGATGCCTGGCGAGAACGATCAGTGCGTCGTCGCCGCCGGCATGGCCGAGGCTGTCGTTGACGATCTTGAAGTCGTCGAGATCGACCAACAACAGCGCAACGCGCGGGCCGCCGCGCGGCGCGGCGTCCAGGGCGTCGTCGAGCCGGCGGCGGGCCAGTGCGCGGTTCGGTAACCCGGTCAGCGGATCGTGCAAGCTCTGGTGCACCAACGCGGCTTCGGCCTCGATGCGGCGGATCGCCGCGGACAGTACCGCCGTCACCGAGCGCAGAAAGGTCAGATCACGGTCGGTGTATTCGCGGGGCCGACGACTGTGCGCGGTCAACACTCCCCACACCACTTCGGAGCCGATCGGAACGCACACACCGCTGTGCAGCCCGCGCCCGGTCATCCCGACAGTGGAGAACCGGGTCTCGTGGACCCGATCGGCGCAGACGATCACCGACCCGCTGGCGGCGGCATACCCGGGTTGCGAGCCCCTTCCCGGGGCGAACGTCGTCGGCGAGGGCTCGGGTCCCCGATAGGCCAGCACGGCGAGTTCGCCGCCGTCGGACATCTGCGCGATCGACGAGCACTGCACACCCATCAATGCGGCGGCCGCACCGGCTGCCGCCGCGAGGAGCTCGTCGAGGTCTCCGCCGACGGCGAGTTGGCTCAAGTCTGCGATCACCTGCTGCTCGCGGGCCCGGTACGCGGACTCCCCCAGAGCGCGCTGCAGGCGTTGTTCGTCCTCTTCGGCGCCGCGGCGATCCTGTGCGATCGAGGCGATCAGCGACGGCCCGGTGCGTGTGTACTGCAGCACGAACGTCGAGATCAGCATCGGGATCGGCTCGCCCGTCACGAAATGGCGGAATTCCGTCAGCCCGTTCCACTCCCCCCGCACGACCAGCGCCGACTCCACCTCACGGGCCTGCACGAGACCGACATCGGTGAACAGCTCCGCCGTCGTCCTCGCGTACGCGTGCGCGGCATCCCCCAATCCGAGCAGACCGACGCCGGCGGGATTGGCATACACGATCCGCCCGGAGACGAATTCGGACACGAACACCAACACCGGAGTGTGTTCGAGGACTGCGAGCAACATCCCCGAATCCGGCAGAGCCTCCATGGATACTCCCTCCCCTGCGAACCGTCCCACACCCGCCTGTGACCTCCTCCACGATAAGCGCGTCGGCAACGCCGCGGCGGTGCGGGCGTGGCACGTTGATTCTGCCCCGATGTAGGTGCACGATCGTGGGCATGCGCAGAGCGCGTTGGCCGGCATTCGCGCCGCCGGCAGCCAGTGGGACCGCGGTGCACGGTCCCACCATTCTCGCGTCCAAAACTCACATCACCCTCGACTTGCTCGGAATCGTCGCCTTCTCGTCCGGAATCCATGTCCGACTCGCGCTGACTGCGACGGGACGCGCCGCCGAACGTGCGCATCACGAGACGCGATCGCTGTCCGATCCCACCGATCCCGACACCCAGTGGTCGTATCTGTCGGTGCTGCTGCAGCTGGGGCCCGTGGCGGGCGAAGCCGACCCCTACCTGCCGCGATCCGGTTCGCCGCTGAAGTGGGGCGGGGTACCCGCGTACCGCACCGAGCCGAATTATTGGCTCGGAACCTGTACACGCCCGCACGACATCATGATCTCGGCAGGGTGGCCGGAGATCGGTCTCGGCCCCACCTGTGTCACGGCCCTCCTCGAAGCCAGTCCGTCCGCTGTCACATCCGACTGACCCGAAAGGTCCAGTCCTCTCCCTTCCCGAAGTGGTTGCGGCTAGCGTCGGAACGACATGCCCGACATGGAGGTTCACGATGCGTTTGTCCACGAGGAACCAGCTCGCCGGAACGATCACCGAGGTCACCCTCGGCAGTGTGATGGCCACGGTGAAAGTGAAACTCGACGGAGGCGAGCAGATCGTCACCGCATCCATCACGAAGGAGGCGGTCGAGGAACTCGGTCTGAAGGCGGGTGTGGCTGCGACGGTGCTCGTGAAATCCACCGAGGTGATGCTCGGCGTCGAGTAGGCCGAACCTCAGCAGCTCAGCGACCCGCGCACTGCTAGTGCGCCGAGGTCGTGAGGGAATCGGGTGCCATCACGATCTCGAACGGCATTTCGATATGCGCAACCGTCCCCGATCGAGGTCCGGGGTGGACGGAGAAGCTGCCTCCCGCAGCGACGACACGGAGTTCGTGCGAAGTCAGTCCGATGTGGCCTCTGCTGAGGCTGCGGTCGATCGCCTCACGGGAGATGCCGCACCCGTCATCGGTGACATCGAGGACCGCATGCTCACCCCACCGCGCCAGCTCGACTCGGACGGTACGGGCTTGCGCGTGTTTCACCACGTTGCTGAGCAATTCGCGTGCCGCGCTGAACAGCACATCATCAGCCGTGGTGCGAAGGTCGTCGACCCATTCCGAGGTCAGGAGCTCCACGTCGAAACCGCCACGTGCCTGGGCGGATCGGGTGATGTCGCCGAGAGCGCGAGCGAGACCGACACGATCGAGCACGGTGGGATGCAGCTCCGAGACGGTCGCCCTGAGCAGGGTCGCGGATTCGGTGAGTGCGTGGGTGATGCGATCCACCGCTTCCGGGTCGGCACTGTCGGTGAGGTCGTCGAGGTCCATTTTCGCGGCCAGGACGAATTGAAGCGCCCCGTCGTGGAGTTGCTCGGACAACGCACGTCGTTCGCGTTGTTCGAGACCCATCAACTCCGCGAGCAGGGCGGTGCGGTCGCGCACCAGGTGACCGATGGTCAGCACTCTGGAGCGTTGAATTCTGCTGAGCACGACGGCGCCTGCACCGAGGACGGCGAGGGCCATCGTGCTGAGCAGGATGGAGGTCCAGGGTTCTTCGTTCGAAGCCATCGTGGCCCAGCTGGCGGCCAGGAATACCAGGACCGTAGGCACGACCACGGACGCGCAGACACCTGGGCGCAGCTGCGTGGAGGCCAGTAGCGGGATCACGAACAAACCGTTGCTCAGGATGTCTGCGGTCCAACTCTGTTGTGCTGCAATACCAGTCAACAGGGTGAGGCAGCCGAGGACCGCGAGGTCGACGAACAGTGCGAGCCACATCGCGTTCACCGGCCCCGGACCGCCTCGACGAGTCCACAGCGCGAGCCCGCCGGACCAGAGTGCGTAGCAGATCAGGACCGCGACGCACACGCCCGCATCGTTCATGGGCGGGACGAACCCGAGAGTCAACGCAATGAAGAGCACCAGCACACCGCGAAGCGCGAGTTGCAGATAGGCGCCGCGGTAAGCGTGCTCGAGGATGATGCGTTCGAGATCTGGGCTGCCGCCGAGATCCGCGGGTAGTACCGATGACTCAGCCATGGGACGGCCTCCTCGGCCGGGCGACTCCGACAGGAAGATGCGGGGACATCAACTGCTGGACCTGCGACAATGCCCAAGATTCTAGCACCGGCGAGGTGCGGACCCCGGGTACTTGACGGTCTGCGCGCGGGCCCTGCGGACCTCCGCGAACTGCGCCTCGAGTTCGCCGTGCAGTCGCTGATTGTCCAGCGCCAGAGTGGTTGCGGCCCGCACGGCCGTTAGAAGCCTCGGCTGGTCGGCGACCGCCCGGTCGTACACCAACGCCCCCACCAGGACGCCGTCGCGGATGAGGGCAGTCGCCTCGCGGGGATCGTTCCTGGGTGGCAGAACCTGCGGACGCCCCTGCGCGTCCACGTACCCGTCGTCTGCGCGGGAGAACGACCACAACGCCAGGTCCGGGTCGCGCAATGCCGCACGCAGCGCGTCGATGAAGCCGTCACCGAGCGGGGCGGTGCCGATCTCGATCATCAGGTTGCGCACTGCGGCTCGGGCGACGCGGTAGCGCCACATCCCGACCAGCACCGCAAGCGGGATGAGCGCAGTCGACGGATATCGCAGAAGCAGCGTCCACGTGTGCTGTGAGCTGTGCACCCACACGGAGACCAGCGGTGTCCACGCGGTGGCGGCGGTCCCGAGCAGAGCGGCGATCCACAGCGGCGCCACGGCGGCCCGATAGGCCGGTGAACCCGACCTCCATCGGGCGATCACCACGCCGATCAGGACCACACCGAGGGCGATCCCCACCACGCCGAACATCACTTGCAGCGCCGCGAAGACCCTCGGGTCGTCACTCACCAAGAGCAGATTCAACGACGGCGGATGGGCCGGGCTGATGCGGTGGATGTCGAGGAACGCAAGCTCGGACACGACGGCGACCGCATAGTACGCGTAGCTTCCGCCGACGAACCACCGCTCCCACCGGTGGCGCAACCGACCCCAGGGAAAACTGAACACGAGTTGGATCAGCACCGCAATGTACATGTTGGTCAGCGCCGCGCCGGCCGTGAACAGCACCGGAACCGTCGACAGTCGAAACCCCTTCACCAGCCACAGCAGCCCGGCGGCAACCAGCAGCCACCCCAGGTTGTCCTGCGGCCGGTGGCTCTTGGCAACCAGACCCGCCGCCACGAACACCACTCCGACCATCACGAACAACGCCAATTCCGTCGGACTGAAAACGCCCCGGCACAACTGCCAGTCGACGGATGCCGCCACCGCGACCGCCAATACGGCGGTCACCAGGCCGGTCGCACTCTGCGCGCGAAGACTCACCGGGTGCCACCCGCGAGTACGGGCAATTCGAGGAACACGAGATCGATCCTCGTGGGGATCCGGATCCGGCACCATCACCACAGGGTGGGGTAATGCGACACCCTGGGTGGACCTTCTCGACACCTTCGGTCACCTACCGCCGCGGTGTTTCGGCGCGGATCGATCGATGCCACCCGGCACACCGGTATTCGTGGGAACATCTCATCCGATCGGTGCAGCAGACTGAAGCGGAAGGGGTGTGGTTCATGACCAGGGTTCGACTTCGGTCCGCGGTGGCACTGGCATCGATCGCCGGTGCGTCGTCCCTGTTTCTTGCGGCCTGCACCCAGGACGCGTCGTCGACCGATGGCACCGAATCGGCTGCGCCGCCGAGCACCTCCAGCGAGGCACCGGCCGCGGAGGCACCGGTCAACGGTGTCGATGCGAAGGTGTACGCCTCCAGCGACCCGGAAACCGATACCTACGGCTTCGTCACACCGTCAGGGAAATGGCGGTGCTCGATCATTCCCACCAAGAATCTGGCCGGATGCGCCACTCATCCCACCGCGGGGCCTTTGGGAGTTCCGGGGACTCCACAGATCGCCTCGCCGGACGGAGGCCCGCCGGCCGAGGCGAACGTCATCGCGGTCGAGGCGGGGAAGGAGCCGAGCTTCCAGAACTGGAACCAGGCGGTCTTTCCGGACAACGCCAACGTCCTCCCCTACGACACCACGCTGGCGATCGACGGATTCAGTTGCAATGTGCAGTTCTCCGGCGTCTCCTGCAGGGAGGATGCAACGGACAAGGGGTTCACGATCTCCACCAGCGGCTACAAGTTCGAGTTCACCCCGATTCCCGTGAGCTTCCCCAGCGCGAGCCCGGCGCAGATCGCGCCCACGGCGGCCCCGCTCCCCCAGCAGGCGCGCGGATCGAATCAGTGTGGCCCTGTTGTCTATCCGGAGACGGGAAAGCCTGCGACCGTGGTCATCGTGAAGGGAACGCTCCGCTGCGACGAGGCCCACGCGATGCTCACCAAGTATTTCGCCGCGCCTGACAAGAGTGAACCGGTGTACAGCTTCGACGGGTGGGAATGCCGCCTCGCGGGAGACCCGGAATCCGCGGAGATCGGCTACACGATCAACTGCACCGACGACAACGGGAACACCGTGGTCGCACAGCCGTAGACTGATCACCCGCGATTTCAGGTCAGTCCCCGCGAGACTCGACGATCGATGTCTACGCTGACGCTATGCAACCACCGAATGACGAGGCCGGCACCTGGGAGGGCTCGTGGCTCGCGGCGATGACGGTGATCAAGAGTGCTCAGCGGGTTTTCACGCCGGAGAACCGCCCTCCCTCCGAGCTCATTCCTCTCGTCGAACCCCTGAGCCGGCTGGGTGATGCGCTCCGGGCAGCACCGCCCGACCCCGAAGAGTCCCGCCGTCGCGCGGCCGACCTGGTGGCCGATCGAGACCTGATCGAATGGGCATGTCAGCCGGATCAGCCCAGCGAGATCCGGGAGTTCGGGGCGACCTTGGCCTTCTTGTCCATGAAACTGACCACCTGAGTGTCGGGCTGACCGCTCAGAAGTCGTAGTCCACGACGACCGGAGCGTGATCGCTCATCCGGCGGTCGGCCGCCGGCTCACGGTCGGTGCCGGCCGTGACCGCCGCTCGTGCCAGTTGCGGCGTCGCGAGGTGGTAGTCGATGCGCCAGCCGATGTCGTTCACGAACGACTGCCCCAGCCACGACCACCACGAGTACGGACCGTCGACGCCCGGATGCTGTCGCCGGACGACATCGACGAGGGTGCGCGGCGACAGGATGGAGTCGAACCACTCGCGCTCCTCCGGCAGAAATCCCTCGGCCTGGTTGCTACGCCGCCAGTTCCGTACGTCGGAACGAGTGTGCGCGATGTTGAGGTCACCCATCAGCAGAAGCTCCCTGCCTCGTGCGCGTGCCGTGCGCCGCGAGCGGGTCAGCTGTCGCGCGAACGCGGAGAGGAAGCGCATCTTGCGGTCGTACCGGGCGCCGCCGTCAGGCGCCTCCCGCATCCGCCCGGGCTTCTGGAGGTGGGCCGGAAGACCACCCTTCGGCAGGTACATCGATGCCACCGTGATCGGCGCCTCGTCGAGGTCGACCTCGACGTACCGACCCTGGTTCGCGAACTCTCCCAGCCCCCGAGCCAGCGGCTCCGGATCCAGTGCGACGCTTTCGGTGTGCATTTCACCCGGTGCACGTATCAGCGCCGTGCCACTCCACGTTCGAACTGCGACGGGCGCACGCCGGGTCAGGACCGCGACACCATTGCGGCCCGCGACGTCCCCCTCGTCGTATGTGAGGTGGTAGTCGCCGAACACCCCCGGCGGGATGGCCTCGGCACGAGCCCGCACCTCCTGAAGCGCGACCACATCGGGGCCGCGGTCGCCCAACCAGTCCTCGAAGCCGCGCCGCTGCGCCGCGCGGATCCCGTTGACGTTGAAGGTCGCGATTCGCACGAGTGACAGTGTAAGGATCCGACTGACGCGTCGTATGACTGGTGGTGTGCGGTATTCGAAAGGTGCGGTATTTCTCCACCCGTGGCACGAGGGTCAGCCCAGCCCCATCCACTGCCGTTGCAGCTCGATCAGCGCGTACCGCCATCCATCCGGGATGGGTATGTACCAAACCCACCAATCCACGGATTGTCCTTCTCCCCTACCGGCGGTGCCCTCGTCGGAAAGCCCTCGTCTACCGCATCGTTCCGTGAGTCCTGAGTCATTGCCGCTGGTCGGAGCGGATATCGTTCAGTCAACGGCATCTCATGTGTGGCCCCAGGCAAAAGAGATCCGGGGTGTCCGTC
>Ga0247820_10002412_pt1 | contig 10503 bp, 10 predicted proteins | sample 13C_Glucose_Day1_2_FD_192480 | JGI IMG/M metagenome (GOLD analysis project Ga0247820, IMG submission 192480) | Soil microbial communities from agricultural site in Penn Yan, New York, United States - 13C_Glucose_Day14 | ecosystem: Environmental > Terrestrial > Soil > Agricultural land | place...
CACCAGGCGTTCGGAGACTTCGTTCTCGCGGCGCTGTGCTTCGGTCGGTTCGGCCTGGACGCCGACCTTGATGCCGAGCGCGTCGGCGCTGAAATGGTTCGGGGTGTCCACGGCCAGGTCGAGGTAGTCGACGCTGGTGTTCGGGTGGGCGCCGCGCCATTCGGCCACGATTTCGGCGGTGAGCTGGCGGGAGACGGAGTTGCCTCCGAGGACGCTGGAGTCGACGTGCAGGAGTTTCATGATCAATGCTTTCTTTGAAAGCGCCGGCACTGAAATCGGTCGGCGTGGGATGAATTCTATTTTTGTAGCGATTGATTGATAAGTCTGCAAAAATGGCTTAGTTCGTTCCAAATATAGGACAGTGACCTGATGCAGGACCTCAACGACATGGTGTTTTTTGCCGAGGTCGCCGAACGTGGCGGCTTCGCCGCCGCCAGCCGGGCGCTCGGGATTCCCAAGTCACGGCTCTCGCGGCGGGTGGCCGAGCTCGAGGCGCAACTGGGCGTCCAGCTGATGCAGCGCAGCACGAGGCGGCTGTCGCTGACGCCGGCCGGCGAGATCTACCTCAAGCACTGCGCGGCGATGCGCGATGCCGCGCAGGCGGCGTCCGAGGCGGTGGCGCAGATCCAGACCGAGCCCAGCGGCACGGTCCGATTGAGCTGCCCGGTGACGCTGGCGCACAGCAGCGTCGGCCCCTTGCTGCCCGAGTTCATGCGCCGCTATCCGCAGGTCCGGGTGGAGATGCGGGTGCTGAACCGGCCGGTCGACCCGGTGGAGGAGGGCGTCGACGTGGCCCTGCGCGTGCGCCCGACGATCGAGGACAGTGCCACCTTGGTGGCCAAGAATTTCGGCGACAGCCGCGGCATCCTGGTGGCCAGTCCGGAACTGCTGCAGCGCCAGGGCCCGGTTCCGACGCCGGCCGATCTCGGCCGGCTCGACACGGTGGCGATGTCGACCGGCGACGGCCGCGCCACTTTCAGGCTCGAAGGCGCGGGCGGCAAGGTGATCGTCCACACCCACACACCGCGCTATGTCGCCGACGACCTGCTGACGCTCAAGTTCGCGGTGGTGCAGGGGATCGGTGCCTCGGTGCTGCCCGACTACATGTGCCGCCGGGAGATCAACGCCGGCCGGCTGGTGGAAGTGCTGCCCGGCTGGGGGCCGGCGCCGGGCATCTGCCACGCGGTGTTCCCGGCGCGCCGCGCCTTGGTGCCCGCGGTGCGCCGCCTGATCGACTTCCTGGTCGAGAACCTCGATGGCGCCGAGCCCCACCACCGGGCGGAATAGGGCGCTTATGTCGAAATGATCATATTCAAACAAGTAGATATTCGTTTGCCGATTAAGCGATGGTTTGCAGAATGGCGGCCATGAACCGCACCACCCTCTGTCGCCGCGCCGGCCCGTTGCTGCCCATCCGAATGGCGAGCGGCGCGTGAGCAAGGCGACGATCCTCATCGTGCCGGGCTGGCGCGATTCCGGGCCGGGTCACTGGCAGAGCCTGTGGGCCGAGCGCATGCAGGGCGCGCTGCGGGTGGTGCAGGACGACTGGATCACGCCGAGCCGGGCGGCCTGGGTCGCGGCGCTGGAAGAGCGCGTGCTCGAAAGCCCGGGTCCGGTCGTGATTGCCGCCCACAGCCTGGGCTGCATCGCGACCACGCACCTGTCGCCAGCCGCCGCCGCACGCATCAGCGGCGCCTTGCTGGTGGCGCCCGCGGATCCGGAGCGGCGCGCCGTCCTGAGCGATTTCGCCCCGGTGCCCTTCGGCCCGCTGCCGTACCGCAGCATCGTGGTGGCCAGCAGCAACGATCCCTTCTGCCCGGTGCGGCTGGCCGGCGCCTATGCCCGCGCCTGGGGCAGCGAATTCGTTCGGATGCAGAATGCGGGCCACATCAACATCGAATCCGGACATGGCGACTGGCCCCTGGGCCTGGCGCTGCTCCAGTCGCTGACCGACGAGCCGACCACGCTGATGGCCGGACGTCAAGATTTCGTACCCTTGGCAACCCTATGACTTCCAGAATCAAGACTCTCATCGGCACGCTGGTGCTCGCCGCCAGCGGCGCCGCGTCGGCCCAGACCCTGCTCAACGCGTCCTACGACGTGGCGCGCGAGTTCTACAAGGACTACAACGCCGCCTTCGTCGCCAACTACAAGAAGACGACCGGCAAGGAAGTCAAGATCGACCAGTCGCATGGCGGCTCCAGCGCCCAGGCACGGGCGGTGGCCGACGGCCTCGACGCCGACGTGGTGACCATGAACACCTCGACCGACATCGACTTCCTGGCCGGCGCCGGCGTGGTCGCCAAGGACTGGCCCAAGCGCTTCCCGTACAACGCCTCGCCGACCACTTCGACGATGCTGTTCCTGACCCGCAACGGCAACCCGAAGGCGATCAAGGACTGGGACGACCTGATCAAGCCCGGCGTCCAGGTCGTGGTCGTGAATCCGAAGACCGGCGGCAACGGGCGCTACGCCTACCTGGCGGCCTGGGGCTACGTCAAGAAGAAGGGCGGCACCGACGCCCAGGCGGCCGAGTTCGTCGGCAAGCTGTTCAAGAACGTGCCGATCCTGGCGCGCGGCGGCCGCGATGCCACCACCGCCTTCCTGCAGCGCAACATCGGCGACGTGCTGATCACCTTCGAATCCGAAGTGGTGTCGATCGACCGCGAGTTCGGCTCGGGCAAGGTCGATGCGGTGTACCCGTCGATCAGCATCCTGGCCGAGAACCCGGTCGCGATCGTCGAGCGCACGGTCAACAAGAAGGGCACCGGCGAACTGGCCAAGGCCTACCTCGACTACCTGTATTCCGAGGACGCCCAGGAGATCGCCGCCAAGCATGCTTTGCGCCCGCGCTCCGAGGCCGTGCTCAAGAAGAACGCCGCGACCTTCAAGCCGCTGCAGCTGTTCACGGTGCAGGAACTGTTCGGCAGCCTGTCGGAAGCGCAGAAGGTGCACTTCAATGACGGTGGGCAGTTCGACAAGCTGTACACGCCTGGCGCGAAATAATGAGCTCGGCGCAGAACCGCTTCAAGCGAGCGAACGCCCCCTCGGGGGGCAGGGATGACGCGCCAGCGCTGAGCGTGGGGGCACGATGAGCGGTGCTGCTACATCGGCGCTGCCGTCCGCGGCAGCGCCGCTGGCGTCTGGCGCGAGCCGCGGCGTGTCGCGCCGCGTGCTGCCGGGCTTTCACCTCACGCTCGGCTACGCGGTGCTCTACCTGAGCCTGATCGTGCTGATCCCGCTGTCGGCGCTGGTCTTCAAGACCTTCACCATGAGCTGGGACCAGTTCTGGGTGGCGGTGAGCTCGCCGCGCGTGATGGCCTCGTACCGGCTGACCTTCGGCGCCTCGCTGATCGCGGCGCTGGTCAACCTGGTGTTCGGGCTGCTCGTGGCCTGGGTGCTGGTGCGCTACAAGTTTCCGGGCAAGCGGATCGTCGATGCGCTGGTCGATCTGCCCTTCGCCTTGCCGACCGCCGTGGCCGGCATCTCCCTGACGGCACTGCTGGCCGGCAACGGCTGGGTCGGCCAGTTCCTCGAGCCGCTCGGCATCAAGCTGGCCTTCACGCCCGCGGGGATCGTGATCGCACTGATCTTCATCGGCCTGCCCTTCGTGGTGCGCACGGTGCAGCCGGTGCTCGAAGACACGGAGAAAGAGCTCGAAGAGGCCGCCACCAGCCTCGGCGCGACCCGGCTGCAGACCTTCACCAAGGTGATCCTGCCGTCGATCATGCCGGCCCTGCTGACCGGCTTCGCGATGGCCTTCGCGCGTGCGATCGGCGAATACGGCTCGGTGATCTTCATCGCCGGCAACATGCCGATGATCTCGGAGATCACGCCGCTGATCATCATCGGCAAGCTCGAGCAGTACGACTTCGCGGGCGCCACCGCGGTGGCGCTGGTGATGCTGGTGATCTCCTTCGTGCTGCTGCTGGTCATCAACGGCCTGCAGGGCTGGAAGCGACGCCGGTCGGAGGCATCGGCATGAGCGCGGCTTCCAGAACCGTCGGCCGCGTGCAGGCGGGCACCACCGAGTCGGCCTGGGTTCGCCGCACCCTGATCGGCATCGCGCTGGCCTTCATGTTCCTGTTCCTGGTGCTGCCGCTGGCGGCGGTCGCGGCCGAGGCGCTGCGCAAGGGCTTCGGCGCCTACCTCGAGGCGCTCAAGGAGCCCGATGCCTGGGCGGCGATCCGCCTGACCCTGCTCACGGCCGCGATCGCGGTGCCGCTGAACCTGGTGTTCGGCGTGGCGGCGGCCTGGGCCATCGCCAAGTTCGAGTTCCGCGGCAAGGCGATCCTGACGACCCTGGTCGACCTGCCGTTCGCGGTGTCGCCGGTGGTGGCGGGCCTGATCTACGTGCTGGTGTTCGGCGCCCAGGGCTGGTTCGGCCCCTGGCTGCAGGCGCATGACATCAAGATCATCTTCGCCGTGCCCGGCATCGTGCTGGCGACCGTGTTCGTGACCTTCCCGTTCATCGCGCGCGAACTGATCCCGCTGATGCAGGCCCAGGGCACCGACGAGGAGCAGGCCGCGATCGTGCTCGGCGCCACCGGCTGGCAGACCTTCTGGCGCGTCACCCTGCCGAACATCAAGTGGGGCCTGCTGTACGGGGTGATCCTGTGCAATGCGCGCGCGATGGGCGAGTTCGGCGCGGTGTCGGTGGTCTCGGGCCACATCCGCGGCCAGACCAACACCATGCCGCTGCACGTCGAAGTGCTCTACAACGAATACCAGTCGGTGGCCGCTTTCGCGGTGGCCTCGCTGCTGGCCATCCTGGCGCTGGTCACGCTGGTGATCAAGTCGGTCATCGAGTGGCGCCACGAGCGCGAGATGAAGGCGATCGCCGAACTGCCGCCCGAGCGCCCGACGCCGACCGCCTGAAGGAAAGAAATCATGAGCATCGAAATCAGAAATGTCAGCAAGCAGTTCGGTGACTTTCACGCCCTGCGCGATGTGAGCCTGGACGTGGCCTCGGGCGAGCTGGTCGCGCTGCTGGGCCCCTCGGGCTGCGGCAAGACCACGCTGCTGCGCATCATCGCGGGCCTGGAGACCGCGGGCGCCGGCAGCATCCTGTTCTCGGGCGAGGACACCACCGACGTGCATGTGCGCGAGCGCCAGGTCGGCTTCGTGTTCCAGCACTACGCGCTGTTCCGCCACATGACGGTGTTCGAGAACGTCGCCTTCGGCCTGCGCGTCAAGCCGCGCAGCCTGCGCCCGAGCGAGGCGCAGATCAAGACCAAGGTGCACGACCTGCTCAAGCTGGTGCAGCTCGACTGGCTCGCGGACCGCTATCCGTCGCAGCTGTCGGGCGGCCAGCGCCAGCGCATCGCGCTGGCCCGGGCGCTGGCGGTCGAGCCCAAGGTGCTGCTGCTCGACGAGCCCTTCGGCGCGCTCGACGCCAAGGTGCGCAAGGAACTGCGCCGCTGGCTGCGCCGGCTGCACGACGAACTGCACGTGACGAGCATCTTCGTCACCCACGACCAGGAAGAGGCGCTCGAGGTGGCCGACCGCGTGGTGCTGATGAACAGCGGCCGCATCGAGCAGGTCGGCTCGCCGCAGCAGGTGTGGGACCACCCGGCCAGCCCCTTCGTCTACGGCTTCCTGGGCGACGTGAACCTGTTCCACGGCCGCTCGCTCGAGGGCGAGGTGCAGGTCGAGGGCATCCGCCTGGATACGCGCGACCAGCAGGGCCTGCGCGACGGCAAGGCGCTGGCCTACGTGCGGCCGCACGACCTCGGCGTCGAGCGCTACGCGCCGGGCGCCAGCGGCATCGTCGCGACCCTGACGCGGGCCATCGTGGTCGGTCCGATCGCACGGCTGGAACTCGAACCGGTCGAATCGAATCCAGATAATCCGGGCTCCGGAACCATCATCGAGGCGCAACTCCCTGCGCAACAGTTCCGGGACCTCGCATTGCGCGAAGGCGACAAGGTGGTCGCCACGCCGCGCAAGGCGAGGGTGTTCGTAGAGGATTGGGTTTCACCTTGAATGTGATCGACTGGTATTTCGGCGCGCCGCGGCGTGCACTGGCATTGATCTGCCTGGCCTGCATCGCGATGCTCGCCTTCGGCATGTACCTGCAGCACGTGGTCGGCCTCGAGCCCTGCCCGATGTGCGTCGTGCAGCGCTATGCGCTGGTGCTGGTGGCCGTCTTCACCGGTCTGGGCGCCGCCAGCGGCGGCAAGGGGTTGCGGATCGTCGGCATCCTGCTGGCCCTGGTTGCGGCGCTGGGCGGTGCCTACACGGCGGCGAGCCAGAGCTGGCTGCAGTGGCACCCGCCCGAAGTCGTCACCTGCGGCCGCGACATCTACGGAATGATCGAGACCTTCCCGCTGCAGCGCGCGCTGCCGATGATCTTCCGCGGTGCCGGCGACTGCTCGCAGGTCGACTGGACCTTTCTCGGCCTGTCGATCGCCAATTGGTCGTTCGTCGCCTTCGCGGGCTTCTCGGTGCTGCTGCTGGTGCTGCTGTTGCGCCGCGCCGCGCCGCGCCAGGCCTTCCGAACGGCATTCTGACTCACGCGGCCGGCGCAGCCAGGCCCGTTCGTGAAACACCGAGGAGCCGGCTTTGCCGGGCCTCTGGTGTTGCCCCCGGTAGGGGTGGGCGCCCGGACACGAAGTGCCGGGCAACCTGGGGGCGAGCCTATAGCGGCAGGGTGTCGAAGGCCGCGTACGCCGTCGCCAGCCAGGTCTTCACGCGCTGGCGCTCGAGCAGGCCCAGCGCGTGCGGGCCCTCGCGGTCGTTGACCGCCTTCCAGAAGCTCGTGTTGCGCGCATCGATCTTGCGCATGCTGGCGTCGTGCAGCCGGGGCAGGGCGATGACACGGGCGCCGTGCGCGCTGGCCTTGCTGAGCGACTGCGAGCCGAGCAGCAGGCCGAAGTCGTTGCCGCGCCCGTAGTTCTGCACCACGATGTAGTTCGGCCGGTCGCCGAAGGTGTCGATCAGGGTGCCCAGCAGATCGCTCGAATCCTTGCCGTCGTCGAGCACGTGCCAGAAATTCACGGCCACGCCGAGCTCGGCGAAGACCTCGAACAGGTCCGACTCCTTGATCCAGCGCGACAGGGGAGCGAGCGTCTGCGCCGCCAGGTCGACGATCACGCTCTGTTGCGGGTTCGTCTCGAATCCGTTGACCACCGTGTCGAGGCCTTCGAAGCTGTCCACCACCACGGGCGAGGCAAAGCCCTCATAGAAACGGGTGAAAGAGCTGTGCGAACGATCCGTATCGAAACCCACGAACGGCCGGCTGTGGTCGATGAAATATTGCGCCAGCACCCGCGCCGTGACCGATTTGCCGACACCGCCTTTTTCGCCGCCGATGAAATTGATGGAGCTCATGAGGTTCCTGCCAGAGTGGGGTGAAAAATCCGAATCATTCTAGGGGGCCGGCTTGCGCCGGGCGTGGAGGCGGCAGCGGGTCGGACGCGGTGATCATCAAGTTGTGCAAAAACCGGGCCAGAAGCCGAGGACGCTGCCCGCGCCCCTCAGCGGGAGGCCGGCCGCTGGTCCACCTCCGCCCGCAAGCGCTGCATGAGCTTGGCGGCCATGGCCGTGAAGTAGACCGCGGCGTCGAGCCGCTTCATCGGTCGGTTGGCCTGCTCAGTTCCTGGGCACCATCGCGAAGAAGGGCCCGAGGCTGCCCAGAATCCAGTTCTGGCCGAAGTCGAGCGCCGCGCGCCGGTACTTCTCGTCGGCCTGCGCGGCCAGCAGATCCAGCCGGGCAACCACCTTCGACAACTCGCGATCGACCAGCAGGTTGCGCCCCCGGTCGCTGAACTCGGTGGCCAGCAGCAGCGCTTGCCCGTCGGGCCCCTTCTTCGAGCCGATCAGCCACAGCGAGATCTCGAAGTTGCGCGCCGCCCTGAAGCTGTTCTCGGCGCTCACGCCATCGAGCATGTTCTGCTCCCAGGTGTCGCCGTTGGCCTGCTTGAGCAGCGCCGCCCAGCCGACCACCAGGGCCGCGACGCGGTCGCCCTCGAAGGGCTTGGGCGAGGTCTCGAAGGCCAGCCGGATCGCATCGATCCCGTAGGCGCCGTGCAACTGGGCCAGCGGCTCGTTCTGCGAAATCGAATCCCAGGTGCGCTTGATCGCCTCGTCGGCGCTGGCGCACCACTTGCGCCATTCGCGCGGATTGCGGCGGTAGAGCGAGAGCTGCACCCGCCGCACCGACTGCAGGTTGTCGCGCAGCGCGAGGTTGGCGATGCGGTTGGCGCCACTTTGCAGCCATTCGTTGTTGGCGTAGGGCTCGGCGCGATCGGTGGAGGCACAGCCCGCCAGGGCCAGGGCTGCGGCGCCGGCGCCGAGCAGCCAGGCGCGACGGGCGAGAGGCAGGGAAAGAGGGGAAACGCGCATGGCCTGCACGTTATCATCCTCGCCTCAGGTGGCGGCCTGGCCTGGCGGTGCCTGCCGCCGGAATCTGCTTACAAATCAACACCTTGGCACCCAACCTTGGCAAAACAACTGGCTTAGGGCCGACCTGACGTGCGTCTCAATTCCATCAAGCTCTCGGGCTTCAAGTCCTTCGCCGAACCCACCAACTTCCTGCTTCCCGGCCAGCTGGTCGGGGTGGTCGGGCCCAACGGCTGCGGCAAGTCGAACATCATGGACGCCGTGCGCTGGGTGCTCGGCGAATCGCGCGCCTCCGAGCTGCGCGGCGAGTCGATGCAGGACGTGATCTTCAACGGCACCACCACGCGAAAGCAGGCCAGCCGCTCGAGCGTCGAACTGGTGTTCGACAACGCCGACCACCGGGCCGGCGGCCAGTGGGCCCAGTTCGCCGAGATCGCGGTCAAGCGGGTGCTGACGCGCGACGGCAATTCGAGCTACTACATCAACAACCAGCCGGTGCGCCGGCGCGACGTGCAGGACGTGTTCCTCGGCACCGGCCTGGGTCCGCGCGCCTACGCGATCATCGGCCAGGGCACGATCAGCCGGATCATCGAATCGAAGCCCGAGGAACTGCGCCTGTTCCTCGAAGAGGCGGCCGGCGTCTCGAAGTACAAGGAGCGCCGCCGCGAGACCGAGAACCGGCTCGGCGACACGCGCGAGAACCTCACGCGCGTCGAGGACATCCTGCGCGAGCTCAACAGCAACCTCGAGCGGCTCGAGAAGCAGGCCGAGGTGGCGGCGCGCTACAACCAGCTCACCGGCGACGCCACGCGCAAGCAGCACCAGCTGTGGTTCCTCAAGCGCAGCGAGAGCGAGGCCGACCAGGCCAAGGTCAAGGCCGATGCCGAAAAGGCGATCAACGATCTCGAATCGCGCACCGCCGACCTGCGCCACATCGAGGCCGAACTCGAGACCGTGCGCCAGGCCCATTACGCGGCCGGCGACCAGGTCAACCAGGCCCAGGGCAAGCTGTACGAGGCCAGCGCCGAGGTCGGCCGCCTCGAGGGCGAGATCCGCTTCGTGGTCGAAGGCCGCCAGCGGGTCGAGCAGCGCCTGGTTCAGCTGCGCGAGCAGATGGGCCAATGGGGCGCGCGGCGCGACGATGCCGAGGCCGAGATCGAGACCCTGGCCGGCCAGGGCGTGAATGCCGAGGAGCAGGCTGAACTGCTGGCCGCGCAGCTCGAGGAGCACGACGCCCGCATGCCCGAGCTCGAGGACGCGCAGCAGCGGGCCCAGAACGAGGCCAACGCGCAGCGCGCCATGGTGGTCCAGGTGCAGCAGCAGATCCAGGTGCTGGCGGCCGACCAGCGCAACATCGAGGAACAGAGCCGCCAGCTCAATCAGCGCGCCGAGCGGCTGCGCAGCGACCAGAACGCGCTCGCGGCACCCGACGAGGCGCGCCTGCGCGACCAGCAGGCGCAGCTGGCGATGGCGCAGGAAGCTGCCGCCGAATCGGACGCGCGCCTGCAGGAACTGCAGGAAGCCGTGCCGCAGCTCGACGACGACCGGCGCGCGCGGCAGCAGGCGGTCAACACCGAAGGGGCGCGCCATGCCGATCTCTCGGCACGGCTCGAAGCCCTCAGGGCCCTCCAGGAGAAGGTCAAGACCGACGGCAAGCTCGCGCCGTGGCTCGCCAAGCACGGGCTCGAGAGCCTGCAGGGCCTGTGGAGCCGCATCCACATCGAACTCGGCTGGGAAGACGCGCTCGAATCGGCCTTGCGCGAGCGGCTCGGCGCCCTCGAAGTCAGCCGGCTCGACATGGTCCGCGCCTTCGGCGGCGATGCGCCGCCCGCCAAGCTGGCCTTCTACACGCCGCCGCTGGCGGCGGTGCCGCAGCTGCCGTCGACGCTGCCGCGCCTTTCGGACCTGCTGCGCCTCGGCGATGCCGGCCAGCAGGCCTTGCTGGCCGAATGGCTGCACGGCTGCTTCACCGCCGCGACCCTCGAAGAGGCGCTGGCGCAGCGCGACCAGCTGCAGCCGGGCGAGGCGATCTTCGTCAAGAGCGGGCACGCGGTCACGGCCCACAGCGTGAGCTTCTACGCGCAGGACTCCGAACAGGCCGGGCTGCTGGCGCGCCAGCAGGAAATGGAAAACCTGGAGCGCCAGCTGCGCGCCCAGACG
>Ga0247820_10002413_pt1 | contig 10502 bp, 9 predicted proteins | sample 13C_Glucose_Day1_2_FD_192480 | JGI IMG/M metagenome (GOLD analysis project Ga0247820, IMG submission 192480) | Soil microbial communities from agricultural site in Penn Yan, New York, United States - 13C_Glucose_Day14 | ecosystem: Environmental > Terrestrial > Soil > Agricultural land | place...
CCCACCGTCATCAGCACCACGATGCCGAACCAGATCGCCACCGACTCGCGCGGCATGCCGAAGTCCAGGCCCACGATGATCGGGAAGAAGATCGGGATGGTGAGCAGCAGCATGGACAGTTCGTCCATCACGGCGCCCAGCACCACGTAGAACAGCAGGATGGCCGTCACCACGAGCAGCGGCGAGACGTTCCAGCCGCCCACCACGGCGGCCAGCTGGTTGGGCACCTGCGTCAGCGCGAGCGCCGCGTTCATCAGGTCGGCGCCCAGGAAGATCAGGAAGATCATCGCGGCGCTCACCGCCGTGCCGTAGAAGCACTCCTTGAACTTCTTGAACGTCATCTGGCCCTTGAGCAGCGCCATCAGGAAGGTGGTGGAAGCGCCGACGGCCGCGCCTTCGGTGGGCGTGAAGAAGCCGCCGTAGATGCCGCCGAACACCAGCAGGAAGATGATGGCGATCGGCACCACGCCCATCAGCGCGCGCATCGTCATCGGGGGCGGCGCTTCCTCGATGTCGGGCGCGTGGCCGGGCACCATGCGCACGTAGACGGCCACGGCGATCATGTAGCCGACCATCGCGATGATGCCGGGCACGATGGCCGCGGCGAACAGCTTGCTGATGTTCTGCTCGGTCAGGATCGCGTAGATCACCAGCACGATCGAAGGCGGCAGCTGGATGCCCAGCGTGCCGCCCGCGGCCAGCGTGCCGGTGGCGATGCGGCCCGAGTAGCCGTGGCGGCGCATCTCGGGCAGCGCCACGCTGGTGATGGTGGCGGCGGTGGCCACCGACGAACCGCTGATGGCGCCGAACGCGGCGCACGCCAGCAGCGAAGCCATCGCCAGCCCGCCCTTGAAGCGGCCCATCACCGCGGCGGCGAACTCGAACAGGGCCTTGCTGATGCCGCCCTTGGTGGCGAAGTGCCCCATCAGGATGAACAGCGGGATCACCGACAGGTCGTAGCTCGCGAAGCGCGCGAACGACTGCGTGTTCAGGAAGAACGAGAAGGGCGCCCAGCCGGTCTGCATCACGTAGCCGATGGCGCCGGCGGCGAACATGCTCACCGCGATCGGGATGCGCACGGCCATGCAGGCCAGCATGATCCCGAAGATCATGATCGTGAGGGCGATCGGGCTCATTGCACGGCCTCCTTGGCCGCTTCGACCGGGTCCTCGGGCCTGGCTTCACCGAAGCCGAACACCGCCTGCCACAGGCCGATCACCGCGGTCAGCGCGAAGGCCGGCACCATGAACGCGTACACCACCCACTCGGGGAATCCCATGATCTGGGTCTCGGAGTGCGACTGCCAGGAGTTGATGCCGCCCAGCGTGGTGCGCCATGCCAGCAGCGCGAACACCACCGCGAGCAGCAGCGCGCCGACGCGGTCGAACTTGTCGTTCACGCGGTCCGGCAGGGCCGCGGTGAAGAAGTCCACGATGATGTTGCCGCGCCGGATCTGGCACAGCGGCATGAAGAGCGCGATGGCCGCGCCGGCCGCGACGGCCGTGAGCTCGAAGGCGCCGACGATGGAATCGCCGGTGGTGTTGCGGCCGATCAGGCTGCCGCAGGTCATCAGCGTGATGCCCGTCAACAGCACGCCGGCCACGATGGCGCACAGCTTGGCCAGGGGTTCCAGAACGCGCACGTCGTCTCCTCTTCTTGTTCATTCGGCGCGCCCGGCCCGGGCGCACGCGTGCCCGCGATTATGGTCGGGCCGGCCTCGAGGCCGGCCCTCCGGCTCATCAGCCGATGCGCACGCGCAGCTCGCCGAGGCCGCCCACGCCGCCCACCAGCGTGTCGCCCGACACGACGGCCGCCACGCCTTCCGGCGTGCCCGAGAAGATCAGGTCGCCGGGCGCCAGCTCCCAGGCCGCCGACAGGTGCTCGATGGTCTCGCCGATGTTCCAGATCAGCTTGGAGACGGTGCTGCGCTGGCGGTCCTTGCCGTTCACCTGCAGCCAGATCTCGGCGTTGGCCACGTCGCCGGCCTGCGCGGCGGGCGTGATCGGGCCGATCGGGCCGGACTGGTCGAAGCCCTTGCCGATGTCCCAGGGGCGGCCCTGCTTCTTCATCTCGCCCTGCAGGTCGCGGCGCGTCATGTCGAGGCCGATGGCGTAGCCGTAGATGTGCTTGTGCGCGTCGGCGGCCTTGATGTTGCGGCCGCCGGTGCCGATGGCCACCACCAGCTCGATCTCGTGGTGCAGGTCCTTGGTGAGGCTGGGGTAGGGGATGCTGCCCGTCTCGCCGGCGGCGATCGGCACGATGGCATCGGCCGGCTTCAGGAAGAAGAACGGCGGCTCGCGGCCGGTGAAGCCCATCTCCTTGGCGTGCTCGACGTAGTTGCGGCCCACGCAGTAGACGCGATGGATGGGGAACCGCTCGCCGCGCCCCTGCACGGGCACGGACGGCACCGCCGGCGGATTGAAGACGTAGCTCATGACAACCTTTCTTCCTTGTGAAGGCCCAGTGCCTGGTGGACGGGCCGGTCCGAGTAACTGAACAGCACGCAACCGCCCGGCGACGAAAGCCGGGCAGTGTGCCACGAGGGAATCACGAAATGATCGCGCGGCGAGAAGTCGAAGCGCCAGCGCTTGTCGCCGGCTTCGACCTCCACCGTGCCCGCGCCTTCCACCACGCTGTAGATCGCGCCGTCGGTCTGGCGCCAGCCCTTGCCGGCGAAGCCCGCGGGCAGCTTCTGCATGAAGGTGGCCATGGTGGGCATCGGGTAGCCGCCGGTGAGCGGGTTCACGTAGCGCAGCTTCACGCCGTCCCACTCGTCGACGGGCGCGTCGCGTTCCAGGCGCTCCAGCGCCTCGCGGCTGCGGTCGTACGGATAGCTGAAGATCGGCGAGGTGGCGCCGAACGGCGCGTCGTGCCGCACCGGCACCATGTTGTGGCCGTAGCGCGCGATGCTCGTGCCCTCGCTGCGCGTCACCTGCTGCGAACGCGAAGCGTCGTTCTCGGCGAAGCCCGCGTCGAAGAAGCGCACGATCGGGATGTCCAGCCCGTCCAGCCACACCACCGGGCCGTCGGCATCGCTGCCGTGGTCGTGGAAGGTCCAGCTCGGCGTGATGATGAAGTCGCCCGGGTGCATGGTGGTGCGCTCGCCGTCCACCGCGGTGTAGGCGCCGCGGCCTTCCACGATGAAGCGCAGCGCGCTCTGCGTGTGGCGGTGGCTGGGCGCCACCTCGCCGGGCAGGATCAGCTGCAGTCCCGCGTAGAGCGACTGCGTCACGGCCGACTGCCCGCGCAGGCCCGGGTTCTCCAGGATCAGCACGCGGCGCACCGCCTCCTCGGCGGTGATGGCCTCGCCCGATCGCATCAGGAACGGGCGCACCTCCTCGTACTTCCAGTGCGCGGGCACGCAGGGCGTGGTGGGCCTGGGCGGCACCAGCGCATGCAGCACTTCCCACAGCGGCGTGAGGTGCAGCGGGTCCATGTCGCGGTACAGCTGTTGCCGCACCAGGAGGGAGTTGTCGGGCGCGTTCATCGCGGTTCCTTTCGCGCGTTCACGTTCAGTCTTGCAGGCCCAGCCAGGCACCTTGCGATTGCAGCCGCGACTGCAACGCGGCGGTGTCCACCTGGGCCGATGTCGTCGATGCCGACAGCGCCAGGGCGGCGGCGCAGCCCGCGGCCTGGCCCATCACGAAGCAGGCGCCGGTGACGCGCGCGGCCGACTGCGCCTCGTGCGTCATCGACGCGCAGCGGCCTGCGATCCACAGGTTGGCCATGCCGGGCGGAACGATCATCCGGTAGGGCAGGTGGTTGAAGCCGCGGCTCTCGGGGATCTTCGGCCAGCGGAATTCCACGTCGCCCTTGAGGTGCAGCTCCAGCGGCCAGCCGTTGACGCCGATGGTGTCGTCGAAGCTGGCGCAGTCCAGCACGTCGCGCTCGGTCAGTTGATAAAGCCCACGCACGCGGCGCGTTTCGCGGATGCCCACCTGCGGCGCGATGTCCACGATGTACGAGCGCTCGAAGCCCGGCACCTCGCGCAGGAACCCCGCCACGCCTGCGATCTGCTTGCGGCCCAGCACCTCGGCCTGGGTGAGCTGGTCGGCATCGGTGCCGTCGAGCGCGTTGCCGTCCAGGTTGGCCAGCTGCGTGAGGTTGACGCGCCACTCGATGCCGCTCTTCTGCGGCCGCACGATCGGCGTCTTGCGCGGAAAGCGGTGCCGTCCCTGCGCTTCGGCCTCCAGCATCAGGCCGGGGATGGTCTCCCACGCGCGCCCGGCGCGCTGCGGGTCCACGCCGTTGATGCGGAACATGGTGGACGGGTAGAGGAAGTTGCCGGCGCCGTCGCCCTTCTCGAACGGCACGCCGGCCCAGGCCGCGAGGTCGCCGTCGCCGGAGCCGTCGATGAAGGCGCGGCCCACGATCGCGCGGCGGCCGGACTTGGTTTCCACCAGCAGCGCGGCCACGCGATCGGGCGCATCCATCACCACGCCGGCCGCCAGCGCGTGGAACATCAGCTCCACGCCCGCGGCGGCCATCAGTTCGTCGGCCGCGATCTTGTACGCCGCCGTGTCGTAGGCCTGCGCTACGGTCTTGCCGAACAGCGCATGTGGCTCGTTCAGTCCACCCAGGCGGTCGATGCGGTCCAGCAGATCGCTCGCGACGCCATGCACCACGCGCCGGATCTCGCCGTGCACGTTGGCGTGCAGGCCGCAGAAGTTGGTGACGCCGGCCGCCGTGCCCATGCCGCCGAGGAAGCCGTAGCGCTCGATGAGCAGCGTGCTGCAGCCCGACTGCGCCGCGGCCGCGGCCGCCGCCATGCCGGCCGGGCCGCCGCCGAGCACGACCACGTCGTACTCGCCGTACACCTCGGTCTGGCGGGAAGGTTCGGTGAGGGCTCGGGCCATCGATCAGGCGGGTCGATTAGTAAGCATACATACTACACTCGCCCGCATGCCCAAGAGCTTCGACTTCGAGCGCGCGCCCGGCCACCTGATCCGGCGGGCGCACCAGGTCGCCGTGGCCATCTTCATGGAAGAGACCGGCGACCACGAGGTCACGCCGGTGCAGTTCGCCATCCTCAACGCGCTGATCGACGACCCGGGCGAGGACCAGGTGACGCTGGCCGCCAAGGTCGCGTTCGACGCCGCCACCTTCGGCTCGGTGATCGGCCGGCTCGAGGCCAAGGGCTGGGTGCGGCGCGAGCCCGACGCGGCCGACCGCCGCCGCAAGCTGCTGTGGGTGACGCCCGCAGGCCGCGAAGCCGCGCTGGCGATGAAGCGGGCGGTGGCGCGCGCGCAGCGCCGCATCCTGGGCCCGCTGGACCCGCGCGAGCGCGAGACGCTGGTCGAGCTGCTCGGCAAGCTGGTGCGTGGGCACGCGGCGGGCTGAAACGCCGCTCAGGCGTGGCAGCACGGACCGGCCGACCCAGCCGGGGCCGGCTCGTACCGGTCGTGGTGACGCACCCATCCCATCGTGTGCTCGAGGTCCTGCTCGTCGCGGCCCCTGGGCGTGAGGTCGAGCAGGGCGTAGGTGCCCATCATCACTTCCACGCCGCGCCCGTAGGTCGAGTAGGTGTGGAACACCGTGCCGTCCTCGTCGCGACGGAACACGCTGATGCCGGGCATCTCCTCCGGCGCGAAGGGCTGCATCGCGAAGTTGTAGGCCACCTCGCCGCGCGCCCGCTCCTCGGGCGTGAAGCTCACGCCGAAGTCGTGGTTGAAATCGCTGCCGTGGGACGACGCCCAGCGGAAGCGCCAGCCCATGCGGCGGCGGAAGCGCTCGATCTCTTCCAGCGGCGCGCGCGACACCACCAGCAACGCCAGGTCGCGGTGGGCCAGGTGGATGCTCATGCCGTCCAGGTGGTCGGCCATGAACGAGCAGCTCGGGCAGCCTTGCTCCCAGCCCGGGCCGAGCATGAAGTGCTGCACCAGCAGCTGGCTGCGGCCGTCGAACAGCTGGGCCAGCGGGCGCCGGCCCTCGGGCGTGTCGAAGCCGTAGTCCTTGTCGATGCGGACCCAGGGCAGCGCGCGGCGCTCGCGCGCCACCTGGTCGTGCAGGCGGGTCAGTTCCTTCTCGCGGGCGAGCAGCTGCTTGCGCTCCGCCAGCCACTGTTCGCGTGAGACGACGGGATGGTCCATGGCGTCCTCCTTGGCTTCACGCGCGGCTGCGCGGACGCCGCACGGCGCGCACCTTGCCGCTGCCGCCACCGCCGCACCAGAAGAGATCGGCGCCGTCGGACTCCAGTCCGCTGACGCCCGTGCCCTCGGGCATCCGCAGCCGATCGAGCACGGTGCCGTCCTGCGGATCGAGGCGGCGCAGTTCGCTTTCATCGCCTTCCCAGGTGCCGTGCCACAGCTCGCCGTCCACCCACGTCACGCCGGTGACGAAGCGGTTGGATTCGATGGTGCGGCGGATCGCGCCGGTGGCCGGGTCGATCTGGTGGATCTTGCGATCGCGGTATTCGCCCACCCACAGGCTGCCTTCGGCCCAGGTCAGCCCCGAGTCGCAGCCGTTGCCGGGCGCGGGAATGGTGGCAACCACTTCGCCGCTGGCCGGGTCGATCTTGTCGATGTTCTTCTCGGCGATCTGGTACAGGTACTTGCCGTCGAAGGCCGTGCCGGCATCGCAGGCGCGGTCCAGGCCCCGCGTGGCCTGCCCGCTGGCGGGATCGATCGCGATCAGCCGCGCACCGGTCGCGGCCCAGACATTGCGGCCGTCGTGGGTGACGCCATGGATGCGCTCGGCGCCGGGGAAAGGTCCGAACTCGCGCACGATCTCGGCCGCGCGGGCCGGTGCTTCGGTTCGTTCCGGTTCTGTCATGCGTTTCATCGTGGGCTCCTTGTCGGTCGCGCTTGATCGGCGCCGTGGGGAAACTCTAGCCAGGCGGGAAAGAAGCGGGGAGTAACAAGATCGTCGTGAATCCGGCCAGCGGTGGCGCCAGCCAGCGGCGCGCGCGGGCCTGGCCGATGGCTCGCACTTGGCCCTCGGCTTCCAGCTCCGCCAGTGCGCGCTGCACGGTGCGCTGGCTCGCATCCAGGGCCAGCGCCAGGGCCGAGGTGGACCAGGCGGCGCCGTCGGACAGCAGCGCGAGCAGGGAGGCCTGTTCGCCTTCGATCGGCGGCGCGAGCACGACCACTTCGTCCGCATGCAACGGCGCCAGCGCGAAGCCGCGCGGTGTCGCCTCGATGCGCGCCATGTTCTTCACCAGCGCGCGCAGCCGGCCGATCTCCACGCGCAATCGCGCGCGATGGGTTTCGTCGGGGCGCCGCGTGCGGAAGGCGAGCGCGATCAGCGCATCGCGCTCGACGTCGCCCGGCCAGGCTTGCGCCAGCGCGAGCGCCAAGGTGAACAGGATCGGCCGGCGGGCCAGCGGCTGCCAGTGGGCGCCCGCGCCGACGCCCCGGCGGCAGGCGTCGACCACCAGCGCGTCGGAAGCCAGCAGCGCCGCGACGTCGGCCAGCCGCAGCAGCTTTTCGCCGTCCGCTCCCACGCGCCGGGCGGCGGGGCGGTCGAGCGCAGCGCTCGCCTCCTGAACCTCCGCTTGCAGCGCCGGCACACGTGAGCGCTCGGCGGATTGGTGTGCCTGCTCGAGTGCGGCGCGGGCGTCGGCGATGCGCAGCGATCGGAGCGCCAGTTCCGCGGCGGCGAGCGCGGCGACGGCGGCAGGCGAGGGCGGCAGGCCGCGCACGTCGAGCGACTCGAGCAAGGCGCTCGCCTCGTCGAGGCGGCCGAGCAGCAGCAGGCGGCGTACCGCGATCAGGCGCGCCTGCAGCGCGTTGGCGCGGTCGTCGTGGGCGTCCAGCGTGGCGGCCGCGGCGGACAGGGTTCGCGGCGACCCGCCGACATCGCGCAACGCGAGCGCGACTTCGGCCTCGGCGACCACGCAGCGGGCACGTGCGAGTTCCTCGTGCGAACCGAAAGCGCGGCCCGCGCGCCGCAGCAGTTCACGGGCACGCGCCAGCTCGCCCAGCTGCGCCATCGCGATCCCGCGCAGCGCGAGCGCGGGCGGATCGTCGCGCAGCGCCACGCGCTTGAGCGCGCCCAGCGCATCGCCCGCGGCCAGCGCGCGGGCGGAGGCGGTGATGAGGGAGTCCACGGAGGCGAGGCTACACCGGCTCTCCCGCGCCCTTCCGTCATCCCCGCGGAAGGCGGGAATCCAGTGCATCCGCTTTCGCGGACTGTCGGAAGCCCTGGATTCCTGCCTTCGCGGGAATGACAGGGGTTGTGGGTCAGTAGGCCGCCGAAGGCCCCGACTGCACCGGGGACGCCGGTTCGATGAACTGCGCCGCCAGCTTCCGCGCCGCGTTGGCGAACATCAGGATGTCCACGCCCACCGCCACGAAGGTGCAACCGAGCTCGAGGTAGCGGCGCGCCAGCGTCGTGTCCGACGTCAGCGTGCCCGCCGCCTTGCCCGAGGCCACGATGGTCTTCATCGCGTTCTCGATCGCGGCCTGCACTTCCGGATGGCCGGGGTTGCCGCGATGGCCCATCGAGGCGGCCAGGTCGGCCGGCCCGATGAACACGCCGTCCACGCCTTCCACCTCGCAGATCGCGGGCAGGTTGCGCAGCGCGGTCACGGTCTCGGCCTGGACCAGCAGGCAGACCTCGTCGTCGGCGACCTGCAGGTAGTCGGCGCGCGAGCTCCAGCGCGAGGCGCGGCCGACCGCGCTTCCCACGCCGCGGATGCCGCGGGGCGGGTACTGCGTGGCGGCGACGATCTGGCGCGCCTGCTCGGCCGTGTCCACCATCGGGATCAGCAGCGAGTGCGCGCCGATGTCCAGCAGCTGCTTGATGCGGTGCGCGTCGCCGTTGACGGCCCGCACCACGGGATGCGAGCGGTAGGGCGCCACGGCCTGCAGCGCGCCCAGCGTGCTGCGCACGTCGTTGGGCGCGTGCTCGCCGTCGATCAGCACCCAGTCGAAGCCGGCGGTGGCGCCGACTTCCGCGAGATACGGCTCGGCCATCGACAGCCACAGCCCGACTTGCGCGCGGCGCGCCTGCAGCGCCGCCTTGAACGAATGGCCCGCCATTTACCGCAGCCCTCCCTGGCACAGGTACTTCACGTGGAGATAGTCGTCCAGGCCGTGGCGCGAGCCTTCGCGGCCGTAGCCCGATTCCTTGACGCCGCCGAACGGCGCCGATTCCGCCGCCAGCGCGCCTTCGTTGATGCCGACGATGCCGGTCTCCAGCGCATCGCCCACACGCCAGATGCGCGCCGGGTCCCGCGAGTAGAAGTACGCGGCCAGGCCGAACGGCGTGTCGTTGGCCAGGCGAACGGCTTCCTCTTCGCTGTCGAAGGTGAACACCGGCACCACCGGACCGAAGGTTTCCTCGTGCGCCAGCGCCATCCCGGGCGTGGCGCCGACCAGCACGGTGGGGGCGTAGTAGTGGCCTGCGCCCGGAGCATCGGCGCCGGCGAGCTTGCGGCCGCCGGTGACCACGCGCGCGCCGTTCGCCACCGCGTCCTGCACGTGGCGGTCGATCTTCTCGACCGCGCGCTCGTTGATCATGGGACCGATCTGCGATCGCGGATCCGTCGCCGGACCCACGCGCAGCGCGGCCACGCGGGCGGCGAGCTTGTCGACGAAGCGGCCTTCGACGGCGCGGTGCACGTACACGCGGTTGGGGCAGACGCAGGTCTGGCCGCCGTTGCGGAACTTGGCGACCATCAGGCCTTCGACCGCGGCGTCGAGGTCGGCGTCGTCGAACACGATGAAGGGCGCGTTGCCGCCCAGCTCCAGCGACAGCTTCTTGAGCGTGCCGGCCGACTCGCGCGCCAGGTGCTTGCCCACCGGCGTGGAGCCCGTGAAGGTGATCTTGCGCACGCGCGCATCGGCCAGCCACACGTCCACCACCTCGGGCGTTCGCTCGCGCGAGGCGCACACCAGGTTGATGGTGCCGGGCGGCAGGCCGGCCTCGTGCGCCAGCGCCACCAGCGCGGCGGCGGTGAGCGGCGTGTCTTCCGCGGGCTTGGCGACCACGGTGCAGCCGGCGGCCAGCGCGGGCGCGAGCTTGCGGGCGATCATGGCCAGCGGGAAGTTCCAGGGCGTGATGGCGGCCACCACGCCCACGGGCTCCTTCACCGCCATCAGCTTCTTGCCGCGCGTGGGCTCGGGGATCAGGTCGCCGTGCGTGCGCGTGGCTTCCTCGGCGAACCACTCGACGTACGAGGCGCCATACAGCACTTCGCCGCGCGCTTCGGCCAGCGGCTTGCCCTGTTCGGAAGAGACGATCTTCGCCAGGTCGTCCTGGTGCTGCAGGATCAGCGCGTTCCAGCGCTTGAGCAGCTGCGCGCGTTCGCGGCCGCTGAGGGCGCGCCACGCGGGGAAGGCCGCGGCCGCGGCGTCCACGGCCTGGCGTGCGTCCACCTGCGTGCTGTCGGGCACGCGGGCGATGGCCCTGAGGGTGGCGGGATCGGTGACGGGCAGTTCGGCGCCGGAAGCGGCGGGCTGCCACTGGCCGGCGATGAAGTTGTGCGTGCGCAGCAGTTCGCCGCGCGACAAGGTGTCAAGCATTGGAACGGAGGGGATCAGCTGACGATGCCCTGGCAC
>Ga0247820_10002415_pt1 | contig 10499 bp, 7 predicted proteins | sample 13C_Glucose_Day1_2_FD_192480 | JGI IMG/M metagenome (GOLD analysis project Ga0247820, IMG submission 192480) | Soil microbial communities from agricultural site in Penn Yan, New York, United States - 13C_Glucose_Day14 | ecosystem: Environmental > Terrestrial > Soil > Agricultural land | place...
GTACTTCACTGCGGGTGGGGATGGGGCTTTCGCAGATTGGCGAATTCTCCTTCATCATCGCGTCGCTGGGCATGACCTTGCAGGTCACCAGTAACTTTCTCTATCCGGTGGCTGTGGCGGTTTCGGTCCTCACCACGCTGATGACGCCGTACCTGATTCGTGCCGCCGACCCCTTGTCGATCAAGCTGGCGGCGGTGATGCCACAACGCCTGAGCCGGGTGTTGGGCATGTACGGCGAATGGTTGCGTAGCATTCAGCCACAGGGCGAGGGCGCGCTGCTGGCGTCGATGATCCGGCGGATCCTGTTGCAGGTGGGGGTCAATCTGGCGCTGGTGATCGCGATCTTCTTTTCGGGTGCGTACTTCGCCGAGCGCATGTCCGCTTACCTGCAAGACTGGATCAGTGACCCGAGCTGGCAGAAAGCGTTGATCTGGGGTGGAGCGTTGCTGTTGTCGCTGCCGTTTCTGATCGCCGCCTATCGCAAGCTCAAGGCGCTGTCGATGCTATTGGCGGAGATGGGGGTGAAGCCGGAAATGGCCGGGCGGCACACAGAGCGAGTGCGTCGGGTGATCGCCGAAGTGATCCCGATTCTCTCGCTGCTGGTGATCTTCCTGCTGTTGGCAGCCTTGTCGGCCAGTATTCTGCCGACCAACAAGTTGCTGGTACTGATAGTCGTCGTCGCGGCCGCCGTGGCGGCGCTACTCTGGCGCTGGTTCATCCGCGTGCATACGCGCATGCAGGTGGCCTTGCTGGAAACCCTGGACAACCACAAGGATTCGCCGGGGCATTGACCACCTGGAGCGCGTCAGACGGCTCAGCTTTCCAGCCAGACGTCCCGCGCCCAGTGCCATACCGATTCCCAGGTTTCTTCGGCAATCAGCTCTTCCTCGGCCAGCCACAGCACCACGGTGCCGTCTTCTTCGACGAGGTAGTAGTTGTCGCCGTCCTGGCAGATCGGGATCATGCTGCGATCGACGCCGGCATCCCAAGCGTTGGCAGCAACGTCCGGCAGGTAGGTGTGGGATTGCGGGTCGGTGACGGTCACCGGCTCCAGGCTGCCGTAGACCACGTCGCTGACGGTCAGCAGAAACTCTCTGAAGACAAACGGGATATCGATGAACAGTTGTTCCTCGATTTCCACGATCTGGTCTTCGTCGGGTAATTCCAAGGGGACCGGTACCGGTTCGTTGGCTTCACGCAGTTGTTCGATGATTTCTTCCACGTCCGGGATCCTCTTGCTGATGGCGCGGTTCATATGGGGCGGTTTATACAGTAGCTCGCTATAGATGCAACCGCGAAATAGAAAACCCCGGCCAAGGCCGGGGTTTTTTTTATGCGACACGTTTAACGCAAGTCGGTTCAGCCGTTCTGGCGGATACCTGCGACCAGCCAAGGCTGGTTTTCGCCCTGCGGACGTTCCATGTTCCAGCTTTCGCTGAACACTTCGCCCTGGTCGAAGCGCGAGTTCTTCGACACACCGCTGAAGGTCAGGGTGGCGATGGTCTTGTCGGCGCGATCATCCACGCCATCCAGCTGTACATTGAGGTTATCAATGTAGGTGGACTGGAAACCTTCGCCCAGTTCCGCACGTTCGCGCTTGAGGAACTCGAGCAGTTGCGGGGTCACGAACTCGGAGATCTTGTCCATTTCATTGGCATCCCAGTGCTGCTGCAGGGACTGGAAGTGGTTGCGGGCCGCTTCAATGAAGTTCTTTTCATTGAACCAGGCCGGCGCATTGATCACCGGACGAGCGGCGACAGGTGCTGCCGAGCCGCCGAAGATCGAGCCCATGGCGGCTGGCTTCTGCTCGAACGCTTCACGCTGCATCGGCGCGCCGGCCGGAGCCAGGTGCTCCTGCTGCTTGCGGCGACGGGCGGCGATGAAACGGAAGACCAGGAAGGCGATGACCGCCATGATCAGGATGTCGAAGATCTGCATGCCTTCGAAACCGCCACCCATGAACATGGAGGCCAGCAGGCCACCGGCAGCGATGCCGGCCAGAGGGCCGAGCCAGCGCGAAGCACCGCCGGCCTTGGCGGCAGCGCCAGCGGCACCGGCGGCACCCGCAGTGGCGGCAGCACCGCCTGCGGCAGAAGAAGGAGCCATTTGGCTGGTCTGGTGAGTCGGCGCAGCGCCGGAGCTCTTGCCGCCACCAAAGCGCTTGGCGTTGGCGTCGAGGCTCATCGTCAGGCCGATGCACAACGCCATGGCGATGCTAAGAAAACGTTTCATAAAGGGAATTCCCATTTGTGGAAGGCACGCGCGCCATGTTGCACAGGTGAAGTGTTACTGGCTAGCGGCAGATTGTTTCGGGCTTTTGCCTGACAGGGTTTGTTCAGCTTCAATCAGCGCAATAAGGCCTGTGTACTTTGGTCTGTAGGAGTTGTGATTTAGTTCGGTAGGAATGAACCCTGTAGGAGCGAGCTTGCTCGCGAAGGTCGTCAACGGTGACGCTTTCATTCTGAATGAATGCGTTGTCCTGACGTTTTTCGCGAGCAAGCTCGCTCCTACAGTAAGCCGATCGCTGGCGTCAGATCGCTTCCAGCTTGGCGTAGCCGAGCATCAGCCACTTGCTGCCTTCAGTGAAGTTCACCTGGACCCGGGCCTGAGCCCCGGCACCTTCGAAGTTCAGGATCACGCCGTCGCCAAACACCGAATGCCGGACGGTCTGGCCCAGACTGAACCCGGTGTCCGGGATCTCGCTGCCACCAAACAAACTGCTGGAGCTCTGCTGCTGACCGCCGCCGAACGGACGGCTGACGCTGTTGGACAGCCGCACTTCCTGAATCAGGCCTTTCGGTATTTCCCGTACGAAACGCGACACCTTGTTGTAGGTCTCGCTGCCGTACAGGCGTCGGGTTTCAGCATAAGTCATCACCAGGTTCTGCATCGCCCGGGTGATGCCGACATAGGCCAGGCGGCGCTCTTCCTCGAGACGGCCGGGTTCTTCCAGGCTCATCTTGTGCGGGAAGAGGCCTTCTTCCATGCCCACCAGGAATACATAAGGGAATTCCAGGCCTTTGGCGCTGTGCAGGGTCATCAACTGAATGCTGTCTTCGTGCTCGTCGGCCTGGGTATCGCCCGCCTCCAGCGACGCATGACCGAGGAACGCTGCCAATGGCGACAAGTCTTCATCTTCTTCAGCGTTTTCGAAATTGCGCGCCGCGCTGACCAGTTCCTCAAGGTTTTCTACCCGGGCCTGGCCTTTTTCGCCTTTTTCCGCTTCGTGGTAAGCAATCAGCCCCGACTGCTCGATGACCGTCTGGGTCATCAGGTGCAGGGGCATTTCCATGCATTTGGCGGCCAGATTCTCGATCAGCTCGATAAAGGCCCCCAGGGCGCCTGCAGCGCGCCCGGTCAGGCCTTTATTAGCGACCAGCAGTCGCATGGCTTCCCACATTGACACATCACTGTGACGGGCATGGTCGCGGATCGCTTCGACGGTTTTTTCGCCGATACCACGGGCCGGAACGTTGATCACCCGTTCCAGCGCCGCATCGTTGCCACGACCTTCCAGCAAACGCAGGTAGGCCATGGCGTTCTTGATTTCAGCCCGCTCGAAAAAGCGCTGGCCACCATAGATGCGATAGGGAATGCGCTCGCGCAACAAGGCTTCTTCCAAAACGCGCGATTGGGCGTTGGAACGGTACAAAATCGCAATATCACTGCGCGCCAGGCCGGTTTTAAGCGCGCTTTCAATGGTTTCCACCACGTAGCGTGCTTCATCGTGTTCATTGAAGGCTGCGTATAGATTGATCGCTTCGCCTTCACCGCCGTCGGTCCACAGCTCTTTACCCATGCGTCCGGCATTGTTGGCGATCAGGGCGTTCGCAGCCTTGAGAATTCCGGCGGTGGAGCGGTAGTTCTGCTCCAGCCGAATGGTCTCGGCGTCCGGAAAATCGTCCGAATACTGATAAATGTTTTCGATTTTCGCACCGCGCCAGCCGTAGATGGACTGATCGTCATCGCCGACCACCATCAGGCTGTCGCCGCCCTTGGCCAGCAGACGTAGCCAGGCGTACTGCACGGCGTTGGTGTCCTGGAACTCGACCACCAGAATGTGGCGGAAGCGCTTTTGATAATGCGCAAGCAAGCCCGGGTGATCGCGCCACAGGTCGAGGGCACGCAGCAACAGTTCGGAGAAGTCGATGACGCCAGCGCGCAGGCACGCGGCCTCGTAGGCTTCGTAGATGCTGCGCATGGTGGCCAGGAACAAGTCGCCGCTGGCCTGGATGTGTTGCGGGCGCAGACCTTCGTCTTTCTGCCCGTTGATGAACCATTGGGCTTGACGGGCCGGCCAACGTTGCTCGTCCAGGCCCAGTTCGCGGATCACCCGCTTGACCAGTCGCTGCTGGTCGTCGCTGTCGAGAATCTGGAAAGTCTGGCTCAGCCCGGCTTCTTGCCAATGCGCCCGCAACAAGCGGTGCGCCAGGCCGTGGAAAGTGCCGACCCACATGCCGGCCGGGTTGATACCCATCAACTGCTCGATGCGATGGCGCATCTCGGCAGCGGCCTTGTTGGTGAAGGTCACCGACAGGATCGAGTGGGGCGAGGCGTTTTCGACCTGGATCAACCAGGCGATACGGTGCACCAGCACTCGGGTTTTACCGGAACCAGCACCGGCCAGGACCAACTGACGACCCACGGAGGCAGCTACGGCCTGGCGTTGGGCATCGTTGAGGGAGTTCAGCAGAAGGGAGAGATCATCGCGCATTGGGGCATTCTAGGGGGCGGCGCCACCCCGGGCAAACCCCGCTTTGCTTTAGGCGATGAAAGTCATGGGCAGGACGACCGGTCGGTCATCGGCTGCAGGCGTTGGCGAGACGTGCCTGGACGCTTTTACGGCGGGTAAAGCCGCAGATATTTTTCCCTGTTTTCTGACCCGGGGCAGTTTGGTCCGGGCAGTTGCTTGTGTATGCTCCGTGCACGATTCGGGCTCATGCTCATCATTATAAGAACAAGAACTTTGCCTATGACCCTCAGCTCCGACCTGTCGGGCCCCGCGGTGGAGCCTCGGGTTATCCGCAGACAGTACGCCATGGAAATGGCGGTCGAGCGCACGCGCCTGCTGTATCAAGGCTCATTGCTGCCCACGCTATTCATGTTGATCAATGGCCTGGTCTGCGCCTGGTTGCTCTGGAGCCCGCCGCGCTATGTCCTGGTCAGCGTCTGGCTGGTGTGGTTGTTGTCGTTGGTGGCGTTGCGGGTGATTCAGGTCGCGGCCTTCGATTCAGCGATTCCCCACCGCCAGGCCCATCCGATTTGGCGGCGCATGTTTATGCTGGGCTCGGCCCTGACCGGCCTGACCCTGGCCGGTGCCGGCATTGCGCTGGTCCCCGCCGACAACTTCATGCAGCAAGCCTGGGTGTTCGGCCTGATCGGTGCAGCTGCGCTTTCGGCCAGCGTTGCCTATGCGGTGAGCCTGCCCGCCTTCCTGTCCTTTACCTTGCCCTGCCTGTTGCCGGCCATCGGCTATCTGTTCTGGGGTGGCGATGAGCAGGGGCAGGGATGGGGCTGGTTCGGGCTGATTCTGCTGGGCGCGTTGAGCGTGGTCGCCTGGCAGGTCAATCGGCTGATCGATAGCGGGCTGTTGCGGCGTTTCCAGAATCAGGCACTGATCGAGCACTTGCAGCAGGCTCAAAGCGACAGCGACCGGCTTAATTACAAGCTGGCCAAGGAAATCGACCAGCGCCGTCGTGCCGAAGACGAACTGCGGGCGATTCAAACCGGGCTGGAAAGCCGCATTGCCCATCGCAGCCTGGAGCTGGACGCCGCCAACCAGGCCTTGAGCAAAAGTGAAGCGCGTCTGGCGCTGGCATTGAAGGCCAGCGAGCTGGGCCTGTGGGACTGGAACCTGCAAACCGATGAAGTGCACCACACCCACCTCCAGGAGCTGTTCGGCCTGGAGCCGGAGTTTGTCACCGCGATGCTGCGCCACCTCAAACCGCGCCTGCACCCCGATGACTTGCCGTCGCTCAAGCGCGCACTGGTCGAGCATTTGAAAGGCCGCAGCGAGGATTATCAGGTTGAGTACCGCGTGCGCCATGGCGACGGTCATTGGGTGTGGATCGAGGACCGTGGCCGAGCGGTCGAGCGCAGTGACAACGGTCGGGTCATCCGTATGGTCGGCACCCGCCGCGACATCAGCGTCAGTAAAAGTCTGGAAGTGCAGCGGCAACTGGCAGCGACCGTGTTCGAAGCGGCCAGCGAAGGCATCGTGATTTTCGACCCGAACTATGCGCTGATCGCGGTCAATCAGGCGTTCAGTCGAGTCACCGGCTATGCCATCGAGGACATGCTCGGGCGCAATGTGGTCGATTTGCCCTGCAGTCGTGATGCCCGTCGGCATTATGCGGCGATCCATCAAGCGCTGGAGCAACACGGGACCTGGCAAGGCGAGCTGGTGGAAACCCGCAAGAATGGTGAGTTGTACCCGCAATGGCTGCAATTGAACACCGTACGCGATACTCGGGGAAGCGTGAGCCATATTGTGGGCTTCTTCGCCGATTTATCAGCGCGCCGTGAATCTGAAGAGCGCATGCGCTACCTGACCCATTACGACGAACTCACCGGCCTGGCCAACCGCTCGCTATTTCGCGAGCGGCTAGGCGAAGCTCACCAGCGGGTGCGACAGGGCGGCTATCGCAGTCTGGCGCTGCTGCACATCAACCTGGATCGTTTCAAACTGCTCAATGACAGCCTTGGTCATGAAATCGCCGATCAGTTGTTGCAAAAAATGGCTCGGCGCCTGGTCAATGCGTTGCCTGAGGCAGACACCATTGCGCGGTTATCCGGCGATGAGTTCGCCGTGTTGTTCAATGCCTATGGCAACCTGTCGAGCCTGGCGCGGGTGGCAACGCGCTTGTCGTCCAAGTTGCGTTTGCCGGTGACCGTCGAGGGGCACGAGTTGGTGGTGAGCGCTTCAATAGGCATCAGTATGTTGCCGGACACCGCCAGGGACATTTCCGCGTTGGTCAGTCAGTCGAACATCGCCATGCAGCATGCCAAACACTTGGGCGGCAATAATTTCCAGTTCTACACCGACAGTCTGCAGGCCAGCACCCTGGAGCGCTGGCAGCTGGAAAATCAGCTGCGCAAGGCCATCGAAGAAAAGCAATTGAAAGTGTTTTACCAACCCAAACTGTGCCTCGCCACAGGCCGGTTGAACGCTGCCGAGGCGCTGGTGCGCTGGGATCATCCGACCTTGGGCAACGTTCCGCCGGGGGATTTCATTGGCCTGGCCGAGGAGGCGGGACTGATTGGCCCTATTGGCGAATTCGTGTTGCGACAGGCCTGCTGGCAAGCCTGCGAGTGGCAACGTCAGGGGCTTGCGCCGATCCGAGTGTCGGTCAATCTGTCGGTACACCAACTGCGTCAGGGCAAAGTGGTCAGCCTGGTGCGTCAGGTGCTGGAAGAAACCGGCCTGGCGCCGCATAACCTGGAGCTGGAGCTCACCGAAAGTCATTTGCTGGACAGCGTCGAGCACATCATCGCCACCTTCCAGCAGCTGCGAAATCTTGGGGTAAAGCTGGCGATCGACGATTTTGGCACCGGTTATTCGTCCCTGAGCTACCTCAAACGCATCCCGGTGGATTACGTGAAGATCGATCAAGCATTTATCCGTGGCCTGGGCGAGAGCACAGTGGATGCGGCGATCACCCGGGCAATCATTGCCATGGCTCATGGCCTGTCGTTGAAGGTCGTGGCTGAAGGGGTGGAGCGGCCGGAACAGCTTGAGTTTCTGAAGGCTGAGCGCTGTGATGAAGTGCAGGGCTATCTGGTCAGTCGGCCAGTCGAGGCCGATGGCCTGTTGCAACTGCTGCGTGCGGACGCGATGCCCTTTTAAGGGCTACATGGAGCGCGCAGGGCGTGAAATGGGGACATCGAGTTACGCATTGAGCAGGCAAAAAGCCGATTCTTGTAGTATAACTACAAGCTTGCTACATCACCGGCATCTGCCGATAACAAAGAGTCGAACCTTTTGAATCTGCTGCAACATATTGCCCAGTCACGCCACCTGTTACGCAAGTCGGAGCTCAAGGTCGCCGACCACGTCCTGCTTGACCCGGCGGCGGTGATGCACAGTTCCATGGCCGACCTGGCCCATAGCGTGGGCATCAGTGAGCCGACCATCGTGCGGTTCTGCCGCGCCATCGGGTGTTCCGGTTTCCAGGATTTGAAGCTGAAGCTGGCGCAGAGTCTGGCGGCGGGTGCGAGCTTCGGGCAGTTCGCGATCCATGAAGACGATTCGGTCGCTGACTACAGCCTGAAAATCTTCGACACCACCCTGCACACCCTGATGGAAGTTCGCGAGCGACTCGATCCGGTGGAATTGCAGCGGGCCGTGTCGCTCATGTCCCAGGCCCAGCGTGTGGAGTTCTACGGCTTTGGAGCGTCGGGTGCAGTAGCGGCGGATGCCCAGCACAAATTCTTTCGCTTGCTGCTGACCGCTGCGGCGTACTCCGACCCGCACATGCAGGCGATGTCGGCGGTGACCCTGAAGCCGACCGATGTGGCGATCTGCATTTCCCAGTCCGGGCGCTCCAAGGACCTGTTGATCACCGCCAACCTGGTGCGCGAAAGCGGCGCCTCGCTGATCACCCTGTGCCCGAGCCAGACACCCTTGGCTGAGCTGTCGACTGTCAATCTGGCGATCGATGTGCACGAAGACACCGAAATCTATACGCCGCTGACGTCGCGGATTGCCCACCTGGTGGTGATCGACGTATTGGCGATGGGTGTGGCCATGGCGCGTGGGCCGAGCCTGGTCAACCATCTCAAGAGCGTCAAGCGCAGCCTGCGCAGCTTGCGACTGTCGCCCAAGTCGGTGAAAGCCCTGGACGACTGACGTCGTCGTAAGGTCGTTCCGACCTTAATCGCGAGCAAGCTCGCTCCCACAGGTTCTGTGGTGTACACACAATTTGTGCAACACAGTCGATCTCCCACAGGGTTCATGGTGTTCACACATTTTGTGCAACACAGTCGATCTCTGTGGGAGCGGGCTTGCCCGCGATGGCGTCCTCGAAAGCGACTATTTTCATCTCTCTGTAACCCACCCGCCGCTAAACCGTCATCCCCCGCGCCCATCCTGTAACTCCCGTCATCGCCTTGGGAGACTCGAAATGGCCCAGCCCTACGAAGAACGCAACAGCGCCGTCAGAACCCGTCGCCAACAGGAAGACCAGCGCCGCATGGAATTTCGCCGCGCCATCGAAGATCGCTGCGAACGCCGCCAGCTTCTCGCAGAGATCGGCGATTTTCCTGATGATCTGCAACTCAACTTCTGGCAGGCAGCGCCCGTAGCTTCCCGTCGAAACGCTCAACCAGGGCGCTGATCTGCAGCCGCTCGCTGCGGATAAACGCAAGGAATGCGTGCGCCACCGGCGACAGCCGTTTGGCCTTGGCCTGTACCAGGCACCAGCTGCGATACAGCGGCAGCTCTTCGACCGGCAATTCGATCAGGCCGCCGGTCGCCAACTCAAGGTTCAGGGCGTGGCGCGTCAACAGCGCCACGCCCAGACCCGCCAACACACATTCCCGTTGTGCTTCGGCTGACGAGACCTCTTGGGTCTGGTTGAAGTGCACACGTTTCTCCTTGAAATACTCTTCGCAGGCCAGCCGCGTCCCGGAGCCATTCTCGCGCAGCAATAATGTGTAAGGCTCGAGATCCTGCAGGCGTAAAGGGCCCATGTGACACAGCGGATGATCCGGTGGCGCCACGGCGACGATCGGGTTGTTGAGGAACGGCAGGAATTCCAGTCCCATATCCTGCGGGACCATGGACATGATCACCAGGTCATCGCGATTATCGGAAAGACGTCGAATCACCTGCCCACGGTTGACCACCGTCAGTTGCAGGTTCACCTCGGGATGCTGGCGTTTGAACGCAGCAAACAGATGCGGCACGAAATACTTGGCGCTGGATTCCACCGCCAGTTTCAGCTGGCCCTGCAGCGAACCCTGCATGTCCGAGAGTTGCATATCGAGGTTTTCCAGGCGGCCGAAAATGTCCCGGCTGGCGCGCTGAAGCGCTTCAGCGGCTTCGGTCATGTAGAGTTTTTTGCCGACGTAATCGAACAAAGGTTGGCCGATCAGCTCCTCGAGTTGACGAATCTGCAGGCTGACGGCAGGTTGTGTGAGCGACATTTCATCGGCTGCGCGGCTGTAAGACCTCAGGTCACAGACCTCATTGAAGATCTGCAATTGACGCAATGTCATACGCATCAAGGACTTACGCATAATTCTGGCTCTCTGTCCGCAGGCTGGTAAATCAACTATAAGTCTTTACTTATGCCTGACCCAATAATTAATCATTTTTGTTAATCCCTTGTGGGGGCTAGTGTGGGGCTGCGACTAAATTGAAACATTTGGTCACGCGTCGACCTGGCATAGCAGGTCGTGGGTACCACCGGCTCAAGGGAACCTCCAAGTGATAAAAAAGATCCTGATCGCCAACCGTGGTGAGATTGCCGTACGAATCGTGCGTGCCTGCGCCGAGA
>Ga0247820_10002417_pt1 | contig 10488 bp, 9 predicted proteins | sample 13C_Glucose_Day1_2_FD_192480 | JGI IMG/M metagenome (GOLD analysis project Ga0247820, IMG submission 192480) | Soil microbial communities from agricultural site in Penn Yan, New York, United States - 13C_Glucose_Day14 | ecosystem: Environmental > Terrestrial > Soil > Agricultural land | place...
GGTCCGCATCGGCTTCATTCCGCTCACCGACTGTGCGTCGGTCGTGATGGCGTCGGTGCTGGGCCTCGACAAGAAATACGGCGTGAAGATCGTGCCCACCAAGGAAGCCTCCTGGGCCGGCGTGCGCGACAAGCTGGTGAACGGCGAGCTCGACATGGCGCACGTGCTGTGGGGCCTCATCTATGGCGTGCAGCTGGGCATCAGCGGTCCGAAGAAGGACATGGCGGTGCTGATGAACCTGAACCACAACGGCCAGGCCATCACGCTGTCGAAGAAGCTGGCCGACAAGGGGGCGGTGGACGGCCCATCGCTGGCGAAGCTGATGGCGTCGGACAAGCGCGAGTACACGTTCGCCCAGACCTTCCCCACCGGCACCCATGCCATGTGGCTGTACTACTGGCTGGCGACCTACGGCATCAACCCGATGAAGGACGCCAAGATCATCACGGTGCCCCCGCCGCAGATGGTGGCCAACATGCGCGTGGGCAACATGGACGGTTACTGCGTCGGCGAGCCCTGGGGCCACCGCGCCATCGCCGACGGCATCGGCGTCACCGGCATCACGACACAGGACATCTGGAAGGACCATCCGGAGAAGGCCCTCGGCACGACGGCCGACTTCGCCAGGAAGTACCCGAACACCTGTCGCGCGGTGATCGCCGCCGTGATCGAGGCCGGCCGATGGATCGACGCCGGGCTGCAGAACAAGCTGAAGATGGCCGAGACCGTGGCTGACAAGGCCTACGTCAACACCAGCGTCGACGTGATCAACCAGCGCATCCTGGGCCGCTACCAGAACGGCCTCGGAAAGACCTGGGACGACCCGAACCACATGAAGTTCTACAACGACGGCGTGGTGAGCATGCCCTACCTCAGCGACGGCATGTGGTTCCTCACGCAGCACAAGCGTTGGGGCCTGCTGAAGGAGCACCCGGACTACCTCGCGGTGGCGAAGCAGGTGAACCGGATCGATCTCTTCCAGGACGGCGCGGCCCAGGCCAAGGCCAGCGTGCCGAAGGAGACCATGCGCTCGAGCAAGCTCGTCGACGGCACGGTCTGGGACGGCAAGGATCCGGCGCGGTACGCCGACGGGTTCAAGGTCAACGTCTGAACCGGGAGCATCGCGATGGTCAGTGCTGTTTTCCATGCGCCTCTCGAGGCGGCGACCGAAGCCCAGCAGGCGGCCCCGAAGGCGGCTGTCCGCCCGGCCCCGGCCGTTCCGGTGCGGTCCGCCGCGCCGAAGCCCCGCCGGGCACCCTTCGACTGGCGCGGCCTCGCGCTGCAATGGCTCGCGCCGCTCGCCGGCATGGCGCTCGTCGTGGCCATCTGGGCGCTGCTCACCGCGAAGGGGGGCGCCTTTCCGACCCCGGCCGCTACGTTCGACGCCGCCGTCAAGCTGTTCGCCGACCCGTTCTATCGCAATGGCCCGAACGACCAGGGCATCGGCTGGAACGTGCTCAATTCGCTGCAACGGGTGGCGCTCGGCTTCGGCCTGGCTGCGCTGGTCGGCATCCCCATGGGCTTCGTGATCGGGCGCTTCACCGTCGTGAACCGCATGGTGTCGCCGCTCATCAGCCTGTTGCGCCCGGTGTCGCCGCTCGCCTGGCTGCCGATCGGCCTGCTCGTGTTCCAGGCCGCGAACCCCGCTGCCATCTGGACGATCTTCATCTGCTCGATCTGGCCGATGATCATCAACACCGCCGTCGGCGTGCAGCGCGTGCCGCAGGACTACCTGAACATCGCCCGCGTCCTGAACCTCTCCGAGTGGAAGGTGATCACGCGGATCCTGCTGCCGGCGGTGCTTCCGTACATGCTCACGGGCGTTCGGCTGTCGGTCGGCACGGCCTGGCTGGTGATCGTGGCGGCCGAGATGCTGACGGGCGGCGTGGGCATCGGCTTCTGGGTGTGGGACGAGTGGAACAACCTGAACGTCAAGCACATCCTGATCGCGATCTTCATCATCGGCATCGTGGGGCTCGCACTCGAGCATCTCCTGATCGCGGTGGCTCGCCGCTTCACGTTCGAGGAGTGACGATGCAGCGCTTCATCCACGTTGACGGCGTCGAGATGGTGTTCGAGACCCGCAAGGGGCCATTTCACGCACTGCGCGAGATCCGCCTGGACGTTGCCAAGGGAGAGTTCGTCACGCTCATCGGTCACTCGGGCTGCGGCAAGTCCACCCTGCTGAACCTGATTGCCGGGCTGTTGTCGCCGACGGCCGGGGTGATGCTGTGCGACAACCGGGAGATCGGCGCGCCCGGGCCGGAGCGCGGCGTCGTGTTCCAGAACCATTCGCTGCTGCCGTGGCTGACCTGTTTCGACAACGTGCACCTCGCCGTGGAGCGCGTTTTCGGTGCACGCGAGACGAAGGCGCAACTGAAGGCGCGCACCGAGTCGGCGCTCGCCCTCGTCGGCATGGGGCATGCGCTGCACAAGCGACCGCACGAGATCTCGGGCGGCATGAAGCAGCGCGTCGGCATCGCCCGCGCCCTGGCGATGGAACCCAAGGTGCTGCTCCTCGACGAGCCGTTCGGCGCCCTGGACGCCCTCACCCGCGCCCGCCTGCAGGACGAGCTGCTGAAGATCGTGGCACGCACCGGGAGCACCGTGGTCATGGTCACGCACGACGTGGACGAGGCCGTGCTGCTGTCGGACCGCATCGTGATGATGACCAACGGGCCGGCGGCGACGATCGGAGAGGTGCTGGCGGTCGACATCCCGCGCCCGCGCAACCGGGTGGAACTGGCCGAGGATGCGTCGTACGTCCACTGCCGCAAGGAAGTGCTCGACTTCCTCTACCGGCGCCACGGCCAGACGGAGCCAGAACCGGCATGACCCTTGCTTGAAGATCGGCCGGCACCGTTGCGGTGTCTGTCTATCTCCTCAGCAGGGCAAGCCGCCCTTTCCTGCAGCCTCCGGCGCGCGAGCGCCGGGGGCTCCTTCTAGTGCACCTCTTTCGCGTGGTTGATCGAGTACTTGGGAATCTCGATCGTGACGTCCTGGTTCGACAGGATGGCCTGGCACGACAGCCGGGACGTGGGCTCCAGGCCCCAGGCGCGGTCCAGCAGGTCTTCCTCGGACTCGTCCATCTCGCCGAGCGACGCCATGCCCTCTCGCACGATCACGTGGCAGGTCGTGCAGGCGCAGCTCATCTCGCAGGCGTGCTCGATCGCGATGCCGTGGTCGAGCAGCGCTTCGCAGATGGACGTGCCGCCCGGCGCCTCGAGGCTCGCACCCTCCGGACAGTATTCGGCGTGAGGCAGGATCCGGATGACAGGCATCAGACTTCTTCCACCCGGCGCCCGGCCAGCGCCTGCCGGATGCCACGGTTCATGCGCGCAGCGGCGAAGGCCTCGGTGCCATGCGCGAGCGATTCGACCGCCGCGTTGATGGTGTGATGGTCTTCGCCCTCCGCCGCTGCGGCGGCGCGGACCATGAGCCCCTCGATCGCGGTGCGTTCGGCCTCGTCGAGCAGGTCGCCATCGGCCGCCAGCGCGGACCGCGTGGCCATCAGCATGCGCTCCGCGTCCACCTTCGCCTCGCGCAGGGCGCGCCGGACCATGTCCTCGTCAGCGGTGGCGAAGCCCTGGCGCAGCATCTGTGCGATCTCGTGGTCGGAGAGCCCGTAGCTCGGCTTGACCACGACCGACGCCTCGACACCGGAGGTCTGCTCGCGCGCTGACACGGCCAGAAGGCCGTCGGCGTCGACCTGGAAGGTGACGCGGATGCGCGCGGCGCCCGCCACCATCGGGGGAATGCCGCGCAGCTCGAAGCGCGCCAGCGACCGGCAGTCGGCCACGAGCTCGCGCTCGCCCTGCACCACGTGGATCGCCATCGCGGTCTGGCCGTCCTTGAAGGTGGTGAACTCCTGCGCCTTGGCCACCGGGATCGTGGTGTTGCGCTCGACGATCCGCTCGACGAGGCCGCCCATCGTCTCGATGCCGAGCGACAGTGGAATCACGTCGAGCAGCAGGATCTCGCCGTCCGGTGCATTGCCGGCGAGCTGGTTGGCCTGGATGGCAGCGCCGAGCGCCACGACCTCGTCGGGGTTCAGGTTGATGAGCGGCTCGCGGCCGAAGAACTCGCCCACCGCCGACCGCACCGACGGCATGCGCGTGGAGCCGCCGACGAGCACGACGCCCTGGACGTCCTGCTTGCCCACCTTCGCATCGCGCAGCACGCGGCGCACCGACGCCAGCGTGCGCTCCAGGAGCGGGCGGGTGAGCGCGTCGAAGTGGGCCCGCGTCACCGTCGCTTCCAGGCGCCCGCCGGTGAGCGGCGCAACGAGCGTGGCCTGCTCCGCATCGGTCAGGGCTTCCTTGGCCGCCCGCGCCGCCACCAGCACGGCGCGCTTGTCGCCCGGGCTCGTCGCCCGCCGGCCGGACGCGGCGAGCGCCCATTCGGCCAGCAGGTGATCGAAATCGTCGCCGCCGAGTGCAGCGTCTCCCCCCGTGGCGACCACCTCGAAGACCCCGCGCGTGAGGCGCAGCAGCGAGATGTCGAACGTTCCGCCGCCGAGGTCGTAGACCGCGTAGAGCCCCTCGCTGCCGTTCTCCAGGCCGTAGGCCACCGCTGCGGCCGTGGGCTCGTTGATGAGCCGCAGGACTTCCAGCCCGGCGAGCTTCGCGGCGTCCTTGGTGGCCTGCCGCTGTGCGTCGTCGAAGTAGGCCGGCACGGTGATCACGGCGCCATGCAGTTCGGCGTCGAAGGTGTCCTCGGCACGCTGGCGCAGCGTGGCCAGGATTTCAGCCGACACCTCCACCGGCGACTTGACGCCGCGGCGCGTCTGCACGCCCACCATGCCCGGCGCATCCACGAAGCGGTAGGGGAGCTTGTCGGCGCCCGCGATGTCCGCGAGCTTGCGGCCCATCAGGCGCTTGACCGACACCAGCGTGTTCTCCGGATCCTCCGCCTGGGCCGCGAGCGCTGACGCCCCCACCTCGGTGCGCGATTCGCCGTAGCGCACGGCCGACGGCAGGATCACGCGGCCCTGCGCGTCGGGCAGGCACTCGGCCACGCCGTGGCGCACCGCGGCCACCAGCGAATGGGTAGTGCCGAGATCGATGCCGACGGCCACGCGCCGCTGGTGCGGATCGGGCGATTGGCCCGGCTCGGAGATCTGAAGCAAGCCCATGCCGCTATTGTCCCAACGCCTCGAGGCGGTGATCGATGTCGTGGCGGAAACGCGCGACGAACATGAGGGCTCTCACCTGCTGCGCCGCGGCGTGTGCATCGCCCCCGTCGTCGAGCGTGCGCTCGAGCTGCGCAAAGAGGCCCTGCTCGTGCGCCTGGACATCTGCATCGATCGCCCTGATGTCGTCGGGCGAGTGGGCTTCCTCGAGCGCTTCGCGCCAGGCCATCTGCTGCATGAGGAAGGCGGCCGGCATCTGCGTGTTCTTCTCCGCCTCCAGCGGCGCGCCGCGCAGCTCGCACAGGTAGGCTGCGCGCTTCAGCGGGTCTTTCAGGCGCTGGTGCGCCTCGTTGACGCGCAAGGTCCATTGCATGGCCAGGCGCTGCGAGGCCCCGCTTTCGGCGACGAAGCGGTCCGGATGAACCTGACCCTGCAGGGCGCGCCAGCGATCGTCGAGCTCGGCGCGGTCCAGCGCGAACTGCGGCGGCAAGCCGAACAGTTTGAAGTCGTCGTCGGACAGATTCATGACCAAGGGCACGCGTTCACGGGCAGCAAAAAGGCGCGGCATGCCGCGCCTGTGGATGAGAAGACGCGCTCAGACGCGAAAGGACTCGCCACAGCCGCAGCGGTCCTTCTCGCGCGGGTTGTGGAACTTGAAGCCTTCGTTCAACCCCTCGCGCACGAAGTCCAGCTCCGTGCCGTCGAGGTAGGGCAGGCTCTTCGGGTCCACGAGGATCTTCACGCCATGTCCCTCGAACACATGGTCTTCGGGAGCCACGTCATCGGCGTACTCGAGCTTGTAGGCCAGGCCCGAGCACCCGGTGGTCTTGACGCCCAGGCGCACGCCCACCCCTTTGCCGCGGCGGGCAATGTAGCGGTTGACATGGCGGGCCGCGGCCTCGGTCAGCGTGACAGCCATGTCACTGGACGGCTTCCCGGGCCGGCGTGCCGGAGGCGGTCGCCTTGGCCTGGTAATCCTGGACCGCAGCCTTGATCGCGTCCTCGGCCAGGATGGAGCAGTGGATCTTCACCGGCGGAAGCGCCAGCTCATGGGCGATCTGCGTGTTCTTGATCGTCATCGCCTGGTCGAGCGTCTTGCCCTTCACCCACTCGGTGACGAGCGAACTCGACGCGATGGCAGAGCCGCAGCCGTAGGTCTTGAACTTGGCGTCCTCGATGAGGCCGGTGCGCGGGTTCACCTTGATCTGCAGCTTCATCACGTCGCCGCAGGCGGGTGCACCCACCATGCCCGTGCCCACCGTCTCGTCGCCCTTCTCGAACGACCCGACGTTGCGCGGATTCTCGTAATGGTCGATGACCTTGTCGCTGTATGCCATGTCCCAACTCCTGGTGATCAGATCAATGTGCAGTCCACTGAATGGTGCTGATGTCTACGCCGTCCTGGTACATCTCCCACAGCGGTGACAACTCGCGCAGCTTGGCCACGCGATCCTTCAGCGTCGAGATCGCGTAGTCGATCTCTTCCTCGGTAGTGAACCGGCCGATGGTCATGCGCAGGCTCGAGTGGGCGAGCTCGTCGCTGCGGCCGAGCGCGCGCAGCACGTAGCTGGGCTCCAGGCTGGCGGACGTGCAGGCCGAGCCGGAGCTCACCGCGATGCCCTTGATGCCCATGATGAGCGACTCGCCCTCCACGAAGTTGAAGGACATGTTCACGTTGTGCGGCACCCGCTTCTCGAGGTGGCCGTTGACGAAGACCTGGTCGATCTCCGACAGGCCGGCGATGAGCCGGCGCTGCAGCATGCGGATACGCTCGCTCTCGGTGCCCATCTCCTCGCGGGCGATGCGAAACGCCTCGCCCATGCCGACGATCTGGTGCGTGGGCAGCGTGCCCGAGCGCATGCCGCGCTCGTGGCCGCCGCCGTGCATCTGCGCTTCGATGCGCACACGCGGCTTGCGGCGCACGTAGAGCGCGCCGATGCCCTTCGGGCCGTACGTCTTGTGCGAGGCCAGGCTCATCAGGTCGACCGGCAGGGTGTTGAGGTCGATCGCCACCTTGCCCGTGGCCTGGGCCGCATCGACGTGGAACACGATGCCGCGCTCCCGGCACAGGGCCCCGATGGCCGGGATGTCCTGGATCACGCCGATCTCGTTGTTGACGAACATCACCGAGACGAGGATCGTGTCGGGGCGCATCGCGGCCTTGAGCCTTTCAAGGTCGAGGAGCCCGTCTTCCTGCACGGCGAGGTAGGTCACCTCGAAGCCCTGGCGCTCGAGCTCACGGCAGGTGTCCAGCACGGCCTTGTGTTCTGTCTTGGCCGTGATGATGTGCTTGCCCCGGGTCTTGTAGAAGTGCGCCGCGCCCTTGAGCGCGAGGTTGTCGGACTCCGTGGCACCGGACGTCCAGACGATCTCGCGAGGGTCCGCGCCGATCAGCAGCGCCACCTGCTCGCGCGCCTTCTCCACGGCCTCTTCCGCTTCCCATCCCCAGGCGTGGCTGCGCGACGCCGGATTGCCGAAGTGCTCGCGCAACCACGGGACCATCGCGTCCACGACGCGAGGATCGACCGGCGTCGTCGCGCCGTAGTCCATGTAGATCGGGAAGTGCGGGGTCATGTCCATGGTGAAGAGGAACGCTGGAACCGGAACGAGGTCACTTCGTGAGCGCGCTGCCGAGGGCGAAGACCGAGTTCGGGGCCGTCACCTTGATCGGCTTGACCACCGGCTGGCTGGAGATCGCGCGCTTGACGGGCGTCTCTTCGACCGACACGCCCTTGGCGAGCTGCTCGTCCACGAGCTTCTTGAGTGAGATCGAATCGAGGTACTCGATCATTTTCGCGTTCAGGCTCGCCCACAAGTCGTGCGTCATGCAGCGCCCGGTGTCGTCGCCCATGCAGTTTTCCTTGCCGCCGCAGCCGGTGGCGTCGATCGGCTCGTCGACCGCGACGATGATGTCGGCGACGGTGATGTCGTCCGCCTTGCGGCCGAGCGAATAGCCGCCGCCCGGGCCGCGCGTGCTTTCCACGAGCTCGTGGCGCCGCAGCTTGCCGAACAGTTGCTCGAGGTAGGACAGAGAGATCTGCTGCCGCTGGCTGATCGCCGCCAGCGCCACCGGACCCGAATGGGACCGCAGGGCCAGATCGATCATCGCGGTGACCGCAAAACGGCCTTTGGTGGTGAGACGCATTGAATACTCCTTTGAGCCTTGTGCAGTGCAACAGGGGCCGCGCGGATGGCGAAGCGTGTCGGCAAAAACCTTGGCTGGCGGATAACCGGGTTTACCCTCGGAGGTACCCGAGCGTTTTAGTCGATTATAGCGATAGCCGAGCTATTTGGTCGGATTTAGCCAGCGAAGTTCCCGCGGAAGAACGGCGCCGCTTCGGCGCCATGTAACGCGCGGCAATCCCCATGCCGCCCCGGCTCCGCATCGTCAGGCGGCGCCAGCCGGCGGGATCACATTCAGGTCGTGCCCAGGCGCCCCGAACGCCTGCTCGCGCAGCAGAGCAAGCTGGTCGCGGACCCGCGCCGCCTGCTCGAACTCGAGGTTGCGTGCGTGCTCGAGCATCTGGCGCTCGAGCGCCCGGATGCGCTTGCCGAGGTCCTTTTCGCTCATCGCCTCGACCTGCGCCGCCGCTTCGGCGGCCTTCAGGTCGTCGCGGGCGGTCTTGTCGGACACCACCCCGTCGATCATCTCGCGCACCTGCTTAATGACGCTGCGCGGGGTGATGCCCTCCGCCTCGTTGTGCGCGAGCTGCTTGACGCGACGCCGCTCCGTCTCGCCGATCGCCCGCCGCATCGAGTCGGTCATTTTGTCGCCATAGAGGATGGCGCGGCCGTTGATGTGCCGGGCGGCACGGCCGATGGTCTGGATCAGGCTGCGCTCGGCGCGCAGGAAACCTTCCTTGTCGGCGTCCAGGATCGCCACGAGCGAGACCTCTGGGATGTCGAGGCCCTCGCGCAGCAGGTTGATGCCCACCAGCACGTCGAACAGCCCGAGCCGCAGGTCGCGGATGATCTCCACGCGCTCGACCGTGTCGATGTCGCTGTGCAGGTAACGCACCTTCACGCCGTTGTCGGCGAGGTAGTCGGTGAGCTGCTCGGCCATGCGCTTCGTGAGCGTGGTGATCAGCACCCGCTCGCCCACCTTCACGCGCTCGCGGATTTCCTGCAGCACGTCGTCGACCTGGTGGGTGGCCGGGCGCACCTCGACCATGGGATCGACGAGACCCGTGGGCCGCACGACCTGCTCGACCACCTGGCCGGCATGGCTCTGCTCGTACTGCGCCGGCGTGGCCGACACGAAGATCGCCTGGCGAACCTTGGCCTCGAACTCCTCGAACTTCAGGGGCCGGTTGTCGAGCGCGGACGGCAGCCGGAAGCCGTACTCCACGAGCACCGTCTTGCGGGCCCGGTCGCCATTGAACATGCCCCCGAGCTGCCCGATCAGCACGTGGCTCTCGTCGAGGAACATCAGCGCGTCGCGCGGGAGGTAGTCGACGAGCGTGGGCGGCGGATCGCCCGGCCGGGCGCCGGACAGGTGGCGGGTGTAGTTCTCGATGCCCTTGCAGTGCCCGACCTCCTGCAGCATCTCGAGGTCGAAGCGCGTGCGCTGCTCCAGGCGCTGTGCCTCCACCAGCTTGCCCGCGGCCACGAACTCGGCTAAGCGATCGCGCAGCTCGGCCTTGATGGTGTCGATGGCGCTCACGACGCGGTCGCGCGGCGTCACGTAGTGGCTCGACGGATAGACCGTGAAGCGCGGGATCTTCTGGCGGATGCGGCCGGTGAGCGGGTCGAACAGCTGGAGCGAATCGATCTCGTCGTCGAACAGCTCGATTCGGATGGCGAGCTCGGAGTGCTCGGCAGGAAAGACATCGATGGTGTCGCCGCGCACGCGGAAGGTGCCGCGCGAGAACTCCATCTCGTTGCGCGTGTACTGCATGCGGATGAGGTGCGCGATGACGTCGCGCTGGCCCATCTTGTCGCCCTTGCGCACCGTCATGACCATCTGGTGGTAGTCGCTCGGGTTCCCAATGCCGTAGATGGCGGATACGGTGGCGACGATGATCACGTCGCGCCGCTCGAGCAGGCTCTTGGTGGCCGACAGCCGCATCTGCTCGATGTGCTCGTTGATCGAGCTGTCCTTCTCGATGAACAGGTCACGCTGCGGGACGTAGGCCTCCGGCTGGTAGTAGTCGTAGTAGCTGACGAAGTACTCGACGGCATTCTTCGGGAAGAACTCGCGGAACTCGCCGTAGAGCTGGGCAGCCAGCGTCTTGTTCGGAGCGAACACGATCGCCGGCCGGCCGATCTGGGCGATGACGTTGGCCATCGTGAAGGTCTTGCCCGAGCCGGTGACGCCCAGCAGCGTCTGGAAGCTCAGGCCGTCGCGCACGCCCTCG
>Ga0247820_10002419_pt1 | contig 10486 bp, 14 predicted proteins | sample 13C_Glucose_Day1_2_FD_192480 | JGI IMG/M metagenome (GOLD analysis project Ga0247820, IMG submission 192480) | Soil microbial communities from agricultural site in Penn Yan, New York, United States - 13C_Glucose_Day14 | ecosystem: Environmental > Terrestrial > Soil > Agricultural land | place...
GATGTGGCTCGCGGTGGATTTCGACAGCCCCTCGAGATCGTAGCCGCCCTCCAGCAGCGAGACGATGCGCCGCCCGCAATGACGATCGGCGAGGTCCATGAGCCGCATGGTGGCCCAGGCAAAGTCGGCTTCGGTCAGGTTGAGGCTCGCGAGCGGGTCGCGCCAATGGGCGTCGAACCCGGCCGAAATCACGATCAGGTCCGGCTGGAACCGGTCGATGCGCGGCAGGACGAGATTGTCCATGACGTCCCTGAAGGCATCGCTGCCGTCGCCCGGGCTCAGGGGGGCATTCACGATGGTTCCGTATTCACCCTCTTCCGAGGCCGCGCCGGTGCCCGGATAGAGGGGCGCCTCGTGGGTCGAGCAGTACATGACGCTGCCGTCGTTCCAGAAGATGTCCTGGGTGCCGTTGCCGTGATGGACGTCCCAGTCGAGGATCGCGACCCGTTCGGCCCCATGGCGAGCCTGGGCATGGCGGGCGGCGATCGCCGCATTGTTGAAGAAGCAGAACCCCATGGCCCGCGTGCGTTCGGCGTGGTGCCCGGGAGGACGCATGGCCACGAAGGCGTTCGCCGCCTGGCCCGTCATGATCTCGTCGACGGCCCTGACCGCTCCCCCGGCGGCCCGCAGCGCGGCCTCGTAGGTTCCGGGCGACATGACCGTGTCCGCGTCGACACTGACCATGCCCTCACGGGGGCTGAGGTTTCGCAGGAAGACGACGTGCTCCTCAGGATGGGCGAGGGTCAGGCTTTCCATCTCGGCCATCGGGGCCAACTCGCGGATGAGAGCCGAGAACCGCTCCTTCTCCAGGATCCGTTCAATCGCCAGGATCCGGTCCGGCCTCTCCGGATGACCCGGAGGCGTCTGGTGATGAAGGGCGGCCGGATGGGAGATGTAGAGCGTGGACATGAGGGCCATTGCGCGTATCGGTGGATTCCAATGTCGCAGCGTCACGAGCGCCTGTCCATGTTGTTGCAACGCAACACCCTTTGGGAGAAAGGCATGGCAAGGTGAGGCCGAACGTTGATTCGCTTTCCTTTTGGCGGATTGCAACTAAGTAGCTTTCGCCAATCCTAAGCCGCCGCTGCGGCGAAACAGAGCTGTGTCCGATGCGCCTCATCCGCCTAACGCTTCTCCTGGTCGTCACCGCACTCCTGGCCGGGTGCAATTTCAAGGGTGTTCCCGATCCGCAGGTCTCCGTCCGTGACACGGAATGGCTGGCCCAGGTGCCGAAATCCCAGGAGGATCTGCGCTACGGACGCTACCTGATCGACGATCCGACAGGCGAGGCGCCCGGCACGATCGTGGTCGATACGAAGGAGCGTTTCCTCTACTACGTGATGGCCGGCAAGAAGGCGATCCGCTACGGAGTCGCCGTCGGTGACGAGGCCTATGGCTGGACGGGAGCAGCCCGGGTGGCCCGCAAGGCGGAGTGGCCGGACTGGAACCCGCCGGCCGAGATGAAGGCCCGCTGGCCGCATGTGCGCTACACGAAGGGCGGTCCCGAGAACCCCCTCGGCGCCAGGGCGCTCTATCTCTACGACGGCGACAAGGACACTCTTTATCGCATCCACGGCACGAACGAGCCTGAGAAGATCGGCCTTGCCGTCTCGTCCGGATGCATCCGGATGCGCAACATCGACGTGATCGATCTTTACAACCGCACCGATGTCAACGCGAAGGTGATCGTCCGCTGAGGCCCGGGAGGCGCCCCCAGAGGCGCCTGTCACACTAGCCTTCTCGCGCTTCCTTGCGCAGGAACGCCGGCAGGTCGTGGCTTTTGGGAGGACGTGGCTGCGGCCGGACCGCATGCACGGCGGCCGCGAGGGCGGGCAGGGCGACCGGCTTGAAGGCGGGCGTCTCGGATTGGGTGACGGGCGATTGCTGGCGCGGCGTGCGCTCTGCGGCTTGCTGGGTCATATTCTCTCCCTGGTCATTCGCACCATGTTTCATGGTTCTGGCCATCTTCCGGGCGGGGCGTGACCGCATCTGGGCAGACCCATGATCATTTGCTGGCTTGGCTGGGGATGCGCCAGACAGGCTTAATGAGAGCTTAACGGAGTTACATGATCCATGGGAGATGGAGTGGCCGCGGCTATGGCCCCGCGGCCCGCTCCCGCCGGGCGAAGGCTTCCCCGTCCCGCAGGCCCATCTCGTAAGCCCTGCGGATGCCGGCCGGATTGGTGATGTCGAAGTGCCCGATCGGCACGGGTTCGGAGGGCTGGATGTAGGTTCGGCCCGGGATCGGTGGAACGGCCCGGTAGCGGCGGGACAGGATGACGAGAGTCTTTCCGCCGTGCTCCTCCACCGCGTGCAGCGGTTCGGCCGGAACGTTGTCCACGAGGCCGCCGTCGAGGGCCGCCATGCCGCCGACCCGGCCGACCGGCATGAAGGGCGGCACGCTGGCGCCGGCCATGAGAGCCGCCAGCAGATCCGCCGGCGCGGCTAAGTCCTGCACCCGCACGAATTCCGGCCTGAAGCCGATCGTACGCCCGCCCTTGGGGTGAACCGGCGCGCGCCATTTCTTCTCGATCTGATAGGTGGCGATGCCGAGCGGGACGGCGAGCGCGAGAGGAAGACGGCGAGGCTTGCGGGCGAGCCCGATCAGGATGTCGGGCCCCTTCTTCAGGCGCTCGAGCGCCTCGTCGTCGATGATGGCCTCGATCAGGGTGCGGTACATGAGTGCGACCGGCCAGGGCGAGCCCTCGCTGCGCCAGGCCCTCCATTCGAAATTGCGCCGCCCGGCGCTGCAGCCTTCCGCCACCATCTCGTTGACCCGCCGCACCCGCCCAAGGAGACTGTAACAGGCCGACCAGGCGCCGGCGCTGACGCCTACGACGGTGCGTGGCTTCAGGTCGAGGAGTGGCGCCGCCGCCTCCCAGAAGCCGCCCTGCCAATAGCAGCGGTTGCCCCCTCCCGCGAAGGCGACGGCGTCGAACACGATGCTCTAACCTTCGAGCCTCGAGAGCGTTCGGTCCTCGGCCGCGCGGGCCAGTTCGCGCCAGGCCAGGACGATGCGCTCGAGATCCGCCAGATCCTGTGGCGGCAGCGTTCCCAGGGTTCCGTGCACATAGGCCCGCTGCGCCGCGATCCCCTTCTCGGCGAGGTCGCGGCCCTTTGGCGTCAGGTGAAGGGCGTTGGAGCGCCGGTCGCCGGGAATGGCGCGCCGCTCCACGAGACCGGCTTCCACCATGCGGTCGACGAGGCCCGAGACATTGCCTTTCGTCACATAGAGCCGCTCCGCCAGTTCCTGTTGGCTCAGGCCCTCCCGCTCAGTCAGGGTCGAGAGGAGGTCAAACTGGGGGACGGAGAGGCCCAGTGTCTTCAACTCGCTGGCGACGGTGTTCAGGGCCCGGCGGTGCAGGCGGATGAAACGGAACCAGACCCGCAGCGGATCGGCGGCCTCGTTCGCCGCAAGAGAGGGAGAGGGAGAGGGGGACGCGGACAGGGACAACACCAGGACTCCTCGCGAGACGAAAGATAGTTTACTTCAGAACGGTTGCGAGCGTCATCCCCAACGAATCCGAATAACCGGACCGGACGGCCGCCGATCCTGGTTTCTCCAGGGAACCAAAGCCAAGCTCCGGCTTTTCCGTCCACCCACCCGGTGACCGATCGGCGTCTCACATTCCTTGAGCGGCAGGCGCCGGTCCACACCAGCGAGCCGCTTCCCGCAGATGAGGAGTGGCGCGCGTTCAAAGAGATTTGTAAGACGACCTGATGCGCCATCTCATTCTCCAGGAACCATTCTCCCGGCCGGCGAAGTGGTCGCCCATGCTGGCATGGTTCGCCCTTGCCGTGACCGTCATGGCCGTCCTGCTGATCCGGTTCGGCCGCATCGACTATCCGTCGGGCTTCGTGGCGCTCGGGGCCGGGCTGGCGATCGCCGTCGTCGCCGTGGCCATGTCCCTCATTGCCTTCGTGCGGATCTGGCAGGAGGGCCGCCGCGGTCTCGGAAGCGCGATCCGGGGGCTGGTGATCGCGTTCCTGGTCCTGGGCTATCCGTCATGGCTCGCCGTCAAAGGCATCACGCTGCCGCCGATCAACGACATCTCCACCGACACGGAGGATCCGCCCACCTTCTCGCGCTCCCGCGTGGCGCTCGAGGCCCGTAGCGGACGGGTGCCGCCCGACGTTCCGCCGGAGGGGCGCGAGGCGCAGCGCGAGGCCTATGTGCAGATCGCGCCGCTGACCCTGGATCTTGCCCCCGAGGAGGCCTTTGCGCTGGCGCAAAAGGCAGCGATCAATCTCGGCTGGCAGGTGATCGAGGCGGTGCCCCCGGGCGGGCGCATGGGCACCGGGCGCCTGGAGGCCGTCGACCGCACGCCCTTTCTGAAGCTGCCTGACGACGTCACCGTGCGCATCCGTCCCCGGGCCGATGGCACGCGCATCGACATCCGCTCCGCCTCGCGGATGGGGAACCACGATTTCGGCATCAACGCCAAGCGCATCCGCGCCTTCCTGGAAGAGGCCTCCAACCTTGCGCTCGCGGTGAACTGATCCCGGCCGGATGCCGGTCACGCCAGCCGGTACTCGCTGTCGAGGGACGGCATGCCTTCGGTCGTCACCTGCCCCTTGGCGACGAGGTCCTCCAGATGGGCGAAGACCGACAGGCCGGCCGCTCCGACGAGAGCCGGCTTCAGGCCCTGATAGATGGCGGCCACGATGGCCGGGATCGTCCGATCTCCAGCCGCAAGCCGGTTGAGGATCGACACCTCCCGCTGCCGCCGGTGATGGATGAGCGCCCGCACGAACCGTTGCGGCTCCCGCACCGGGCCGCCATGCCCCGGCCAGTAGACGGCCTCGTCGCGCCCCCGGAGCCTGTCGAGGGAGGCCATGAAATCGCTCATGGATCCGTCCGGCGGCGCCACCACGGTCGTGGACCAGGCCATGACGTGATCGCCGGAGAACAGCGCCTTCTCCTCGGGAAACGCGAAAGCCAGATGATTCGCCATGTGCCCGGGCGTCGTCACGGCTGTCAGGCTCCAGCCGGGCCCGGTGACGGCCTCGCCCTCGGTCAGCTCGTGATCGGGGGCATAATCCCGGTCGGAACTCGTCTCCAGGAAGTTGACCTCGCCCTCGAAGAGCGGGCGGGCGCTGCGATGCGGGGAACAGCCGACGAGGCGGGCGCCGGTCGCTTCCCGAAGGGCTCTGGCGGCGGGCGAATGATCCTTGTGGGTGTGGGTGACCAGGATATGCGTCACCGTCTCGTTGCGGACCGCCCGGAGAAGGGCCTCCACATGCTCAGGGGAGTCCGGGCCCGGATCGATGACCGCGACCCGGCCCGCGCCGACGATGTAACTGCAGGTCCCCGTGAAGGTGACGGGCCCGGGATTGTCGGCGACGACCCGCCGCACGAGCGGGCTGACGCGCACGCATTCGCCCGCCCGTGCGGGGGGATGGGTGTCGAAGGTGAGGTCGTCGGCCATGGCATGGGTCCTGGGAAATATTCTGGGCATGAATATGGAGCGCCGATGCCGTGGCTTGAGGCCTCCGCCCGACCCCCCTATAAGGCGTCATGAACCGCCTGCGAATGGCGAAACGAGATTTGGAGCTCTGCTGATGTCCACCGGCGCCACCGTTGCCACCCCTTCCACCCTCATGGGCCTGCTCTGGCCTTCGCGGAACGATGCGCGCTTCGTCGCCATCCGCGCCATCGTGCTGATGGTCGTGGGTTCTGCGCTTCTCACCCTCTCGGCCAAGGTGCAGGTGCCGCTGCCCTACGTTCCGATGACCATGCAGACCCTGGTGGTCCTGCTGATCGGCGCGACCTATGGCTGGCGCCTCGGTGGCGCAACCGTCGCCCTCTACCTGATGCAGGGCGCGATGGGCATGCCTGTTTTCGCAGGCCCGACCGCCGGCATCGGCTACCTGATGGGTCCCACCGGCGGCTTCCTTCTCGGCTTCCTGGCCGCCGCCCTCGTCATGGGCTTCATGGCCCAGCGCGGCTGGGATCGGTCGCTCCTGCGCGTCACCGTCATGATGAGCATCGGCCACGCCGTCATCTTCGTGTTCGGCTTGGCCCAGCTCTCCGTGGTCATGCCCTTCATGAAAGCCTGGACGGTCGGCGCGGCACCCTTCGTGGCGGCTACCGTCGTGAAGACCGCGCTCGCCATCGCGCTGATGCAGGCGGCCTGGACCATCACGCGCCGGAGCGGTCCCTCGCACTGAGAGGCCTTTCAACGGAAAGCCCATCGGAAGCCGCCTTCGGGCGGCTTCTTCGTTTCGGGATTCGTCAGCCCACCGAATGGACCAGCCGGAGCGCCGGCTTGGCCTGACTCTGGCGGAACGTGAGATTGACCCAATCCCTATCGCCGTTGCCTTCGACCGTGTGGTAGCCGAGCTGCTTGGCGAGCGCGCGGGCCTGATCCAGATTGGCGCGCGAGATCCAGCGGGTGAATTCAATGCCGCCCTGGTCCATCAGAACGGCCAGCATGCCGATCTCGACTCCCTGGTCGAACTCCTCGCTGCGGCCGGGAAAACGCAGCCGCAGGCCCTCGTCGAGATGAATATGACGCATGGTTAGGCCCCCATCGATCCATCGCCGTTGTTCGGCGTCCTTTCGTCCAGGATAAGCGATCCTCGTTGCCGGTAGAAGGGCGTCAAGGCGGCGCACGCGGATCCCTGGATCGAATCGTGCCACCGACCGGTTACCAAACCGTGCGAGGAACCGCCAAGCCGATCATACATTAGCCCACCGATACCGTCCGAAGAGAGGGTGCACGCGGCATGCGGGCCTGGCGAGGCCATCGCCCCGTCGCAGGCACCCGCAGGCATCGTTCGTCCAGTGAGGGAGTTCAGCCATGGCCCATCGCACCGTCAATGCCTTGTTCGACGATTACGACCATGCCGCCGACGCCGTGCGCCAGTTGGAAATGTCGGGAATCCATCATCTCGACATCAGCCTCGTGGCCGGCAATCTCGGCGGCGCGTATTCGCAGCATGCCAGACGCTTCGAGCACGACGACGAGGCGGGAGAGGGGGCCGGCACCGGCGCCACGATCGGCACGCTCGCGGGCGGCGGCGCCGGGCTTCTGGCGGGCCTCGGCATGCTGGCGCTCCCGGGCCTTGGACCGGTGGTGGCGGCAGGCTGGCTCGTCTCGACCCTGGTCGGAGCGGGAGCGGGCGCTGCCGTCGGCGGCCTCGTCGGCACCCTGGCCGATGCGGGCGTCAGCGAGGAGGAGGCCCATCGCTACGAGGAAGGCATCCGTCGGGGCGGCGTGCTGGTGACAGTCGGCGTCGAGACGGCCGATGTGGGCCGCGTGGAGGCGATCCTGGACGAGGCCGGCCGGGTCGATCTCGACAGCCACGAGGAAACGTGGCGCTCGGAGGGCTGGGCTCCGCCGATCGGCGCCGCCGCCTCCACCACGACAGGCCTGACCACCGACCTCATGCCCAATCCCCTCGATGACGACGAAACCCCGACCGAGGTGGAAGTGGAGAACGAACGCTTGCGCCGGATCGGCGGAGCCGAAGGGGAACGGCGATAGGCCACGTCATGCGAGGGACAGGCCTCTGCCGATCCCTCGCAACTTTCACACAGACCGGGAAAGGCGACTATGCCGCTCGGCGGCTGCGGAGATTGTCGAGGGCCCAGGCGCCGCCGCCGGCCGCCACCAGAAACAGGAACACGAAGCAGTAGAGGATCGACGCGTCGCCTCCATTGAGGACCGGGAAGGGGCTGCGCGGCGCATGGGCCATCCAATACGCAACGGCCATCATGCCCGAGAGCACGAACGCCACTGGGCGCGTGAACAGGCCGAGCAGCAGGAGCGCGCCGCCCACAACCTCCAGAACGCCTGCCAAGCCCATGAGGCTGAAGAGCGCCGGACCCGGATTCGGCGAAGCCGGGAAGCCGAAGAGCTTCTGCGTGCCATGCAACATGAAGATGAGCGCGGCGACGATGCGCAGGACGCTGAGAAGGCGAGGGGCCCAAACGGTCTCGAGAGGGGCAGTGTTCATGAAGATCGTCTCCGTGGAAAGAAAGGCGGCTGGAGCGCCCAGCCCGGCCTGGATGCGACCTGGGTTAGCGGGTCGGCTTCGGTCTTTCCACCCTCTGACGGGCGCCGTCCGGTAACGACTTGCTTACCACAAGCGCATTCCGGATCGATCCATCGCGCGGGCCGGGCGTTCTCCCTCGGCACAGTAAAGGAGTTCGTCATGACCATCCTCGACCCTCGGACCGGACAAGCCGTGACCCTCGACCTCACGCCGAAGCCGCGGCGGATCCGATGAGGCCTACGCGAGGATGCGGACGCGCCACGGCACGTCGCCGGGCCTAGAGGGGATCGAAGACGTAGTAGGATCTCGCCGAGAGCCTGTCGAAGATGCTCTCGAGCCGGCTTGAGAACGGGATCGGCGTCACGACCTCGCTGCTGCCCTTCGCGAAGACCTTGCAGAAGCGCTTCGACACGCCGTCCTTCACTAATTGCGCGAACTCGTAATGGTTGGACGTGTAGCTGCCATAGAGGGCCCTGACGTAGGTGTAGTCGAGACAGGCGACGTAGTCCCGCGCCAGCACCTGCGCAGTCGTCTCGTTGCCGGTGCTCTTGCAGCCCGAAATGGCGGCAAAGACCAAGACGATGATCGCGATGTTTCTCATGGCGGCGCCCTTACCTCGGGCGCTTATGCCGGATTATAGTTAATGTTGCGTATATTGCTGAGAAAACATGCCTTCCCGCGTCCTGTCGGGTCCATCGGAAAGCGCGCGGACGCCCATGGTCCGCGAGGCCCGGAGGGCCCTCACATGACGTCGACGATGACGCGCTGGGAGATCGGCGTCGCGTCGGACGGCGCGCGCACCACGAAGACGCCCTGGCAGGTCGTCGTGACGGGATAGATGGGCGTATGGTGCTTGTCCACGCCGACCATGTAATTCACCGTGTAGTAGGGGTGGCCTCCGACCAGGGTCGTTTCCCGCGTTTCGAAGACGTATCCGATCTGGGTCGGGTTGATCCTGTAGACCGCTTTGGGCGGACCGAGCGCCGCGATGCGTTCGGAAATCGGACGCCCGATATAGTCGGAGCATGATACCGCGAGCGTTTCATGAACCGTCGGCATGCATCCCGCAGCACCAAGCGCTAGGCCGGCGGCGACAGCGAAGTTCTTCACGACAGCCTCTCCCCTTTTAGGAATATCTAGCGGCCATCCCTTAAAAGACGATTAGAGCGCTCTTCGGCGAAATGGATCCGGTTCGCCGTCAAAAAGTGCGGCAAAGCAAGGAAAAAGTGATTCCACGCAAGTGGAAACAGCTCTGGGCGCGCAGTGCTTTCGAGTGCGCCCGACGCGGGCTCGGTGACATATGGGCGCCGTTGCTGGTGGCCTGGTGCTGGGCCGATCTTCCGAGGCCGGCTCAAACCTTCCTAACCATTGCGTTTTCGGCGGGGCCGTGAGTGAATGAACGAGGGGGCTGCCCATCCCGCTGAAGGGAGGCGCTCATGAGAACGTACTACGTGTTCCAATCGGCCACCGCCCCTGACCTGCGCGGCTTTGCGGACGATGCCTCGGGTCAAATGCTGCCGGCCGAGCACGGGCCCTGGGCCCCGGTCCAGGAGATCGGTCCCGACGAGGAATGGACCCTTGACGTGAGCCGTGCCGTCGTAGCGGCCGGGATCATCGAGAACGGTTTCTATCTGTGGGGGCCCGTCAGCCGGCCCGGCTCCCAGCATCCGATCATCGAGAGTGACCGGGTCGAAGGGACTGCGGTCTTCGATCGACTGGGCGCACAGATCGGCACCATCAAGCGGCTCCTGATCGAGAAGGTGAGCGGCCGAGTCCTCTATGTCGACGTGACGTTCGGAGGATTCCTGGGCATCGGCGTCCATCACCGCACCGTCCCCTGGGACAAGCTTTCCTACGACAGGGAGCTCGAGGGCTACCGCACCGACATCACCGAGGCTCAGGTTCAGGGGGCTCCCACATTCTACGGGGACGACCAGGTCTGGCCGGACCGGAACCGTGAGCGGGAAATCAGGGATTACTGGCACGATTTTCCGCGCGGGCCGATTTGAGCCGCGGAAGCAGGGTCTGGGTTCAAAAAGCATCGATTGCCGGACCCCGCTTGATCTCTAGCAAGGCCGCCGCGCCGGCCATGTGAGACACTGCCCTTGGATTGCGATGGGAGGCGGGAATGGGGATTTAACGAGTCTCGTCTGCCTCGAGGCTTACAACGAGGCCTACAGCAGGCTTGAGGCGGCCAGAGTCGGCTACAGCAGGGCGGCCCACGCCCTTGCCGTCTCGCGCGAGAAGCTGGACCACGTGGTGGAGCGCGCCTATCGGCAGCAATCCTTCAGTCCCATCGAAGCCCTCTTTGTCGAGGAGGAGGCCGCTCTGGCGGTCTATGAGGAGGCCGTTGCCGAACTGGCCCGCGCGGAAGGCCGCTGGTGGGCCCTGCGCATGGCCTTCGCCTATGAGCAGGAGCTCGAGAGGGCAGGGGCCCCGGCCCGCCATCAGTTGAATTGAGTAGCCCAATGGAGGAACCAACGGC
>Ga0247820_10002420_pt1 | contig 10483 bp, 11 predicted proteins | sample 13C_Glucose_Day1_2_FD_192480 | JGI IMG/M metagenome (GOLD analysis project Ga0247820, IMG submission 192480) | Soil microbial communities from agricultural site in Penn Yan, New York, United States - 13C_Glucose_Day14 | ecosystem: Environmental > Terrestrial > Soil > Agricultural land | place...
GGGCTGGGCCTGCTCGTGGTGGGGCTGGGCCGCCAGATCGGGTGCGGGCACGTACTCACCCGCGGTCCGTTCGGCCCCGACCAGGCCGGCGATCTCTTCGGCGGTAGGTCCTTGGTGCTGATGAGGCTGTCGGGAATCCGGTCCGTCCGATTCAGCTGCCGGACCGTCCGGACCGGTCACTTCTCCTCGTGCAGCAGCCGGTAGACCACGTAGAACGCGAACCAGGTGATCAGCAGCGCCACCGCGACGAGCAGTCCCGTGAAGAAGATTTCCACCCCGGCAGCCTAACCCGAGGCGGCTGCCGGGTTCTGTTGCCGAGAACGACGTCACACCGATCGCTGGGGTCCGACGCCGGCCCGGCAAGGCCGAAGGGCGGGGCCGGCCGCAGCCGAACCCCGCCCTTCGCGGGACGAGACCTCAGGCGACCGCGATGTCCAGCTGGTTGAGGCCCAGGGCCACGTCGCCGGTGGCCTGGCCGTTGCCGGCCCGGGACAGCGCGCGGACGGTCCACGAGCCGGGGGCCGCGTAGAAGCGGAAGTCACCACCGGGGGAGGTGACGACCTCGGCGGTGAACTCACCGGACGCGTCCAGGAGGCGGACGAAGGCGCCGGCGACCGGCTCGTTGTCCTTGCAGACCTTGCCCTGCACGACGGCCTGGCCGGAGACGTCGACGCCCACCGGGATTCCGGCGGTCTGATCGGGGGCAGCACACGACATGACTGGTGTCCTTTCGGGGGTCGGGTGGGGTCAGGCGCCGAGTTCGACCGGCACGCCGACCAGCGAGCCGTACTCGGTCCAGGAGCCGTCGTAGTTCTTGACCTTCTTCTTGCCGAGAATCTCGGTCAGCACGAACCAGGTATGGCTGGAGCGCTCGCCGATCCGGCAGTAGGCGATGGTGTCCTTCTCGTCGTCCAAGGTGCCGTACAGCTCGGCCAGCTCGGCGTCGGACCGGAAGGTGCCGTCCTCGTTCGCGGCCTTGGACCACGGCACGTTCAGTGCGGTGGGGATGTGGCCGGCGCGCTGCGCGGCCTCCTGCGGCAGGTGCGCGGGCGCGAACAGCTTGCCCGAGAACTCGTCGGGGGAGCGGACGTCGACCAGGTTCTGCGTTCCGATAGCGGCCACGACCTCGTCACGCAGGGCGCGGATCGAGGGGTCCTGGTCCTGAGCCGTGTAGGCGGTCTCGACCCGGTCGGTCACGTCCTTGGTCAAAGCCCGGCCGTCCAGCTCCCACTTCTTGCGGCCGCCGTCGATCAATTTGACGTCCTGGTGGCCGTACAGCTTGAAGTACCAGTACGCGTAGGCGGCGAACCAGTTGTTGTTCCCGCCGTAGAGCACGACGGTGTCGTCGTTGGAGATGCCCTTGGCCGACAGCAGCTTCTCGAAGCCGGCCTTGTCGACAAAGTCCCGGCGGACCGGGTCCTGCAGTTCGGTCTTCCAGTTGATCCGGACGGCACCGGGGATGTGGCCGGCGTCGTAAGCGGTGGTGTCCTCGTCGACCTCGACGAGGACGATGCCCGGGGTGGACAGGTTTTGCTCTGCCCATTCGGTGGTGACGAGGGAATCCTCGCGGCTCATGCGTGTGCTCCTTGCGGGTGATGCGGGGGGACATGCCGGGTTGGCAGGTTCAGGCGATTGCCTGGGGACGATCCACGCGCCACCGGCAGCACCGAGCGCTCAGATCGACGAACGGGTGCGGCTGCTCGGACGGACCGGGACGGTCAGCGGCAGGGAGTGGGACACCCGGGGGCGCTGCAACAGAGAGCACTGCCGACGCGCACGAAGTCGACGGCGCGCCGGCTGGTCAGCAACGGGCCCATGAAGTAAACGGTAGCAGCCCCCGCCGGCAGGTCAGCGCCGCAGTTCCTGGAACGTGACCGGGCCGGTGGTCACCGTGATGACGACGTCGCTGCCGGTGGCCTGGACATCGCCGGAGGTCACAGTGAACGGCAGCCCGGCGAGCGGAATAGTCGTGGTGAGCCCGGAGGCCAGGGCGGACGCGGCCTGCTGGGCCGTCTGGGTCAGGTCGATCCCCGCCGCGGACAGGTTGTCGACGGTCAGCGTCAGCGCGTCGTTGGCCACCGAGAGCCGCGCCGAACCGGTCACCGGGATGGTCACGCCGAGGACGGTCAGGGTGGCACCGGCCTGCAGGGTGCCGTTGGGCCCGGCGGACAGCGTGACGTCCTGCCGGGGCAGGGCCGCCTGGAGGGACGAGATGGGGATGACGACCTGCAGGTTCGTCGCCTGCGCGGTCAGGTGGGACGTGTCGCCGGTCGCCGCGTCGCGCAGCGGCAGGGCCACGGTGGTCAGGGTGACGCGGGCCTGGGTGCCCGGCAGCTGCCCGGAGACATTGCCGGCGCTGATGATGACCTGCGGATAGGAACCCTGCACCGCGTGCCACAGGAAGGGAAAGCCCTCGATGGAGACGTCGGGCGACTGGGCCAGGCCCAGTTCGGTCTGGATCGCCGACGCGGCCCGGTACTCGGCGTACGCCCGCGCGCCGAAGTCCGCCGCGACCAGCAGGACGGCCAGCGCGACGAGCGTGATCAGGAACTTGCGCACGGGTCGAGTGTGTCAGTCACTGCCGGGCATCCTCGTGAGCCGGCGCCGCCCCACTGAGCCGGATCTTTACGGCAAAAAGTACAAAAGATATTGATCGGACAGGCCCGCTCCGGCAGGGTGAGGTCCGAACCCCTTCCCTCGAACCCGGTCGGTGAAGACGATGCGCCAGATCCTCATCGTGGCCAACCAGACGCTCGGCGGCGAGCGGCTCATGGAGGTGGTCCGTGATCGGATCGCCCATGGACCGTGCACGTTCACCCTGGTCGTTCCCGTGGTGCCGGCCGCCGGCGACCTGGCCGTGACGGTGGGCGCCGGGCTCACGATCCAGGCGTCCTCCCCGACGTACGAGGCGGCCCGGGTCGAGGCGGTGCACCGCCTCGGCGCCGGACTTCAGGCGTTGTCCGATCTGGGCGCCACGGTCGACGGTGACGTCGGTGTGCAGAACCCGGTCGAGGCGGTCGGTCACTGCCTGAAACTCCAGGCCTACGACGAGATCATCGTGTCGACGCTGCCGAAGACGGTGTCCCGGTGGCTCCACCAGGACGTCCCGCACCGGATCCGGCGCAAGTTCGAGATCCCGGTTGCCGTCGTCACCGCGCGGGAACCGATGGCGACCTGACGGCTCGTGCCGGGCAGGGCCGACGATCTGACGGGCTGCGCCGCTGCGCCGGCCCGAGCCCCGAAGCGCCGGGGTCAGGCCGGGAGGCCGTCGGCGGTCAGGGCGGAGCCGGCCCACCCGGCGATCCGGTCCGCGAGTTCGTCCGTCAGGGCGGTCTCGCCGTGTCCCATGCCCGGCTCGATCCACAGTTCGCCGGCGGGCGAGGCGTCCTGCAGGGCGATCGCGTGCGGCGGCCCGAAGTAGTCGTCCTCGGTGCCGTGGACCAGCAGCAACGGAACCGTGACCAGTGCGGCGGCCTCCACCGGGCTCGGGGGTAGGTCCGACCACGGTTCACCGAGCCGCACGCCCAGGGCGGCGCCCATCCGGACGGCGAGCGGATGCTCGAGCAACCAATGCAGCCGGCGCATCGGCACGCTCTCCCGGACGTACCAGCGGGACGGGGCGGACACGGCCACCACCGCATCGGGCCGGTCGGTGCCCAGCGCCGCGTGCCGGACGGCGACGGCGGCCCCCATGGAGAAACCGACGACCGTCACCGACGGGTAGCCCGCCATTCGCGTCCAGCGGACGACGGCATCCAGGTCGAGGACCTCGTCCCGGCCGACCGATGACCGGCCGCCGGACCGGCCGTGGCCGCGGAAATCGGCCGCGACGACCGCGCCGTGCCGCGCAAAGGCGGTGATCGCGGCCCGGGTCGCCGGTTTGGCGATGCCATGGGTGAAGCCGTGGGCCAGGACGACGGCACCGGAGTCGGCGCGGCCCGGCACGTGGACGCCGGACAACGACACGTCGTCATCGGTCGTGCAGTGGAACCCGACCCCCGGCTCGGGCGTCCTGGCGACGGTGAACGATCGCATCAGCGATCACTCCCGCGCATGGATGGTCGGGCGGTGTCCCCGTCGTCGCCGAGGGGTCGACGGGCCACCGGCCGCGCCATGCGTCCGGATCGTTCGCTTCCGGGGGTTTCCAAAGCTCCGCCAACGTTGTCGGCCATGTGCGGATCATGTCACATCCGCCGGTTCCGACCTGGGGTTACGTGACTGGCGTTACACGTGTGTCATACAGGCCTGGTATTTCCGTAACTGAAACTCACAGTCGCCGTCCCGGTCTGTGAGGTTCGGCGCGTCGGTGCGACGACGATCTTGCACACTGAAAAAGTTAGACTCGATGACCGGGTGAACCGCAGGTAAGGAGAAGTTGAATGGAGCTCCTGCTGCTCACCACCGACCCCAGTCCGGCGTCGGTGCTGCCCGCGGTCGACCTGCTTCCCGTTCGTATCCGGTCCGCCGCACCGGAGGCCGCGTCCCTGGTCACCTCGGGTCCGTACGACCTGCTGCTGCTCGATGCCCGGCACGACCTGGCCGCCGCGCGGACGCTTTGCCGGTTGCTCGGCGCCGACGGCCTGGCGGTGTCCATCCTCGCGATCGTCACCGAGGGCGGCATGGTCGCGATCGGACCGGAATGGGGCGTCTCCGACGTCGTGCTGGCCTCGGCCGGCCCCGCGGAGGTGCACGCCCGGCTCCGTCTGCTCGCGGCCCGGACCAGCAATTCCGCCAACTCCGGCATGATCAGCCTCGGCGACCTGACGATCGAGGAAGACACCTATACCGCCCGGCTCCGCGGTCGCCCCCTCGAACTGACCTACAAGGAATTCGAGCTGCTCAAATTCCTGGCCCAGCACCCGGGTCGGGTTTTCACCCGCGAGCAGCTCGTCACCGAGGTCTGGGGATACGACTTCTTCGGCGGCACCCGCACCGTTGACGTGCACGTCCGGCGCCTCCGGGCCAAGCTCGGCTCCGAGCACGAGGCGTTGATCGGCACCGTCCGCAACGTCGGCTACAAGATGGTCCCGCCGGCCCGGTCGGCGCTGCGGGACGAATCGGCCGGTACGCCCGCGTGAGCGACGGGACCACCTGGTCTTACGGGCCGGCCCTGGCGGATTCCGTCCTGGCCCTGGCCGACCGCGCCGCTGCCGCCGACGGAGTCGACCCCATTTCCGGTCACGTTGTCGCCGCGGTCCATGCGGGCACCGCGGACATCCTGCCGGCGCCGCCGCTCGGTGCGCCGGCGCCGGGCTTTGCGGTGGCCATCGCCCAGGACCCGGCCGAGGTGGCGGTGGACCCGGACGCCCGGGGCCGGGGCATCGGCACCGACCTGGTGCGCGCGGCGATCGAGCGTCAGGGGGCCGTCTGGGCCTATGGCGACCTGCCGGCCGCTCGGGCCGTCGCCGCCCGGCTGCAGCTGGACCGCACGCGGGTGCTGCTGCAGATGCGCCGCCCGCTGCCCGTCGAACCCGCCGCGGCGCCGCTTCCGCCCGGCGTGCGCATCCGCACGTTCGAGCCCGGACAGGACGACGAGGCGTTCCTGCGGGTGAACGCCCGCGCCTTCGCCGCCCACCCCGAGCAGGGCCGGCTGGACCTGGCCGGGCTGCGGGAGGAGATGGGTCAGGACTGGTTCGACCCGGCCGGCTTCTTCCTGGCCGTCACCGACCCCGGCGATGAGCTGCTCGGCTTTCACTGGACCAAGGTCCACGATCACGACCGCAGCAGCGGCCGGGCCGGCGAGCCCGGTCCGATCGGGGAGATCTACGTGCTGGGCGTCGACCCGGACGCCGGGGTGCGCGGGCTGGGCACCGCGCTCACCGACGCGGGGTTGCGGCATCTGACGGACCACGGGCTCGGCGCCGTGATGCTCTACGTCGAGGCCGACAACGAGCGGGCATTGCGGCTCTACGAGCGCGCCGGTTTCGTCGTGCACCTGACCAACGTGGTCTACCGGCTGCCGTCGGTGACCGACTGACACCACCCGACCACCCAGCGGCGCGACCGATGCGCGCGCATGGGTCGTGGTGGTCGTCGTCACGATCTGCGACCTCGTGATTCACCGTGCGTTCACCTGGCGGGCGGACTCCGTTCCGTCCCGGCCCCTACCGTCCCGTTCGTCGGGACCTGCGCCTCGCATCGTGGCCAGGACCCGCCGGACATGAGCGATGACGTGACGGAGGAATGGCGTGAAGATCGCGCGACGGGCAGGCCTTGCGGCGCTGCTGACTGCCGGTGCCCTGGTGTTGGCCGCCTGCGGCAGTGACAACAACACGACCACGACGTCGGCCGGTGGGTCCGCGGCCGCCAGCGGCTCGGCCGCCGCGAGTGGTGCGGCGGCCGCCGGCGGCGGGACGAGCTTCGAGGGAGCCGGCTTCACCTGCGCCACCGGATCGCTTCGCTCGTCGGGCTCCACCGCCCAGGGCAAGGTCATGGAGCAGTGGATCGCCGACTACAACGCCAAGTGCGGGGCGAACATCAACGCGTACGGCGGCGGAGGGTCCGGCAAGGGCATCTCGGACTTCATCGCCAACCAGGTCGACTTCGCCGGCTCGGACTCCGCGTTGAAGGACGATCAGGCGGCCCAGGCCCAGTCCCAGCGCTGCGCGGGCAACCCGGCGCTGAACCTGCCCATGGTGACCGGGCCGATCGCGCTGGCCTTCAACGTGTCCGGGGTCGACTCGCTGACCCTGACCCCCGAGGTGATCGCCGGCATCTTCGCCGGCTCCATCACCACCTGGAACGACCCGGCGATCGCCGCCGTCAACTCGGGCGTGACCCTGCCGGCGACCGGGATCCAGGCCGTGCACCGCGCCGAGGACTCGGGCACCACCGAGAACTTCACCAAGTACCTCAAGGCCGCCGCGCCGAGCGCGTGGACCTTTGATCCGGCCAAGGCCTGGGCCGCTCCCGGCGGCGTCGCCGCGCAGGGCAGTGACGGGGTGTCCAAGCAGGTCAAGAGCACCGACGGCTCCATCGGGTACGTCGAGTGGGGCTTCGCGCTGGACGACGGGCTGGACGTCGCCAAGGTCGACAACGGCGGTGGCGCGGTCGAGTTGACCGCCGCGTCCGCAGGGAAGGCGGTCGAGGCCGCGACCGTCGTGGGCACCGGCCAGGATCTGGCGCTCAAGCTGGATTACGCGACCAAGGAGCCAGGCGCGTACCCGCTGATCCTGGTCACCTACGAGATCACCTGCTCGGCCGGCAACGCCACGGACATCGCGCCGCTGCTCAAGTCCTTCCTGGGCTACACCTCCACCGACGGCCAGGCCGCGCTGGACGAACTGGGCGCCGCACCGCTCCCCGCGTCGATTCAGGAGCAGGTCATCGCGTCCGTCTCGTCCATCAGCTGAACCGCGTTCGCGGGTCCGGGACCGCTTCGGTGGCCCGGACCCGCGACAACGTGACCCGGTCGGCGTCATCATCGTGATGTGCGGCTGACTCCACGCACTAGAAACCAAGCCGAGGAGCGATGGTTCAGACGGCCGGAGACGACTCGCGAACGGACGATCCGTTCGAGATAGCCGCCCAGGGCGTGCCCGGGGCGAACCCGCTGTACGGAGGGCCGACGCCGGACAGCGCGGACAAGGTCGACGCCCCCGGCACGATCCTGCCCGACGGGCGGCCCGAGGCAGGTATCTCGGGCCGGTCGGTGCGGCTGGGCGACCGGGTGTTCAAGGCGCTGGCGGCCGGCTCCGGCGCGATCCTGCTGATCGTGATGGCCGCGATCGCCATCTTCCTGGTGTGGAAGGCGATCCCGGCGTTCACCGACAACGCCGGCAACCTGTTCACCACCCAGACCTGGAACCCGCAGGGCACCCCGGCGGTGTTCGGCATGGCTGCGGTCTTTTTCGGCACGGTGATGTCGGCGTTCATCGCCATGATCGTCGGGGTGCCGGTCGCGATCGGCATCGCCCTGTTCATCTCGCACTACGCCAGTCGCCGGGCCGCGACCACGCTGGGCGCGATCGTCGACCTGCTGGCGGCGGTGCCGTCGCTGGTGTTCGGCATGTGGGGCCTGTACTTCCTCATCCCGGAGACCAAGGGTTTCCAGGCCTGGATGAGCGAGTACTTCGGCTGGATCCCGCTGTTCGACAACACCACGGCGACCACCGTCGACCAATTCGGCAAATCACTGCTCATCGCCGGCATCGTGCTGGCCATCATGATCATCCCGATCGTCTCGGCGGTCTGCCGCGAGGTGTTCCTGCAGGTGCCGCAGGAGACGGTCGACGCCTCCTGGGCCCTGGGTGCGACGAAGTGGGAGATGATCCGCACCGCCGTGCTGCCGTTCGGCCGGGCCGGCATCATCTCGGCCGCCATGCTGGGCCTGGGCCGGGCGCTGGGCGAGACGATCGCGGTCGCGCTCGTGCTCAACTCCGGGTTCCGCATCAACTGGCACATCACCGAGCCGGGTGGCGACACGTTCGCCTCGACCATCGCGTTGAAGTTCGGTGAGGCCGGCGGCTCGCCCGTGGCCATCGCCGCCCTCATCGCGGCGGGCCTGTTCCTGTTCGTGATCACCCTGGTCGTCAACACCGCGGCCCGCATCGTCATCGCGCGGAAGAAGGACTTCACATGAGCGAGCGCCAGCGAGCGAACGGTCAGCACCTCAGGTCGGCGCCCCTTCCCGGGGCGACTGAGCTTGCGAAGTGCCCGGGAAGGGCGGCGGCATGACCTCCGCCACCGTGACCGCGAACCCGTCGCTCCGGTCCGAGCTGGTCGGCGCCCGGCTGCCCGCGTGGGCGCCCTATGGGAGCGCCGTGGCCTCCGTCGGCCTGGCCGTCCTGCTCCGGTGGATGCTGGAATGGACCGGCTGGGCCACCACATTCGTCGCCGCCGCGTTGCTGTTCGTCGTCGTGCTCACCGGCTGGTCGTTCGCGGTCGAGGGTCGCCGGCAGGCCAAGAACCGGTTCGCCTCCACCCTGATCTACGCGTCGTTCCTCGCGGCGATCGTGCCGCTGGTGCTGATCCTGACCTACATCGGAATCAAGGGATTCAGCGTCTTTTCGGCCGACTTCTTCCTCCGCTCGATGAACGGCGTCACGAGCCGGATGGAGGGCGGCGGGCTCTACCACGCACTGATCGGCACCCTCCAGCAGGTCGCCATCGCCGCGATCGTCGCCCTGCCCATCGGTATCTTCACGGCGATCTACCTGGTCGAGTACGGCCGCGGCGCGTTCGCCAAGACCGTGACGTTCTTCGTCGACGTGATGACCGGTGTGCCGTCGATCGTCGCCGGCCTGTTCGTTTACACCTTCCTGCTGCTGGGCTTCGGGATGCGCCCGTTCGGTGCGGCCGGAGCACTCGCGCTGGCCATCCTGATGGTGCCGGTGTCGGTGCGGGCATCGGAGGAGATGCTCAAGCTGGTGCCCCGCGACCTGCGGGACGCCTCGTACGCCCTCGGCGTGCCCAAGTGGCGGACCATCGTCAAGGTGGTGCTGCCCACCGCAATGTCCGGGCTGATCACCTCGTCGCTGTTGGCCGTCGCGCGAGTCGCGGGGGAGACCGCCCCGCTGATCCTGCTCACCGGTTACACGGCGTCGATCAACATGAATCCCTTCGCGGGTGACCAGGCGACGCTCCCGATGATGGTCTGGGACCAGTTGGGCAAGCGGTCCGGCACGACGTCCAACGACCTGACCGAGGCGCGCGCCTGGGGCGCGGCGCTCACCCTGGTGCTGCTGGTGCTGATCCTGAACATCGGGGCCCGGCTGCTCGCCCGGCTCGCCAAGCCCAAAACGCACTGACCTCGGACGAGAAGATTCGGAGATCGATATGGCCAAGCGCATCGACGTCGAGGACGTCAATGTGTTCTACGGCGACTTCCTGGCCGTCGAGGACGCGTCCATCAACGTCGCCCCGCTGTCGGTGACGGCCTTCATCGGCCCGTCCGGCTGCGGCAAGTCGACGTTCCTGCGGGTGCTCAACCGGATGCACGAGGTCATCCCGGGTGGCCGCGTCTCGGGCAAGGTGCTGCTGGACGGCGAGGACCTCTACGGGCCCGGGGTCGACCCGGTGAACGTCCGCCGCACCGTCGGCATGGTGTTCCAGAAGCCGAACCCGTTCCCGACGATGTCGATCTACGACAACGTGATCGCCGGGTACAAGATCGCGGGCACCAAGAAGAAGAAGAGCGCGATGGACGACATCGTCGAGCGCTCGCTCAAGGGGGCCAACCTCTGGGAAGAGGTCAAGCAGCGCCTCAACCGGCCCGGCGCGGGTCTGTCCGGCGGCCAGCAGCAGCGGCTCTGCATCGCCCGGGCGATCGCCGTCGAGCCGTCGGTGCTCCTGATGGACGAGCCGTGTTCCGCGCTCGATCCGATCTCCACGCTGGCCATCGAGGACCTGATCACCGAGCTCAAGCAGAGCTACACGATCGTGATCGTCACGCACAACATGCAGCAGGCGGCCCGGGTCTCGGACCGGACCGCGTTCTTCAACCTCGCCGGGGTCGGTCAGCCGGGCCGCCTGCTGCATGTTG
>Ga0247820_10002421_pt1 | contig 10483 bp, 13 predicted proteins | sample 13C_Glucose_Day1_2_FD_192480 | JGI IMG/M metagenome (GOLD analysis project Ga0247820, IMG submission 192480) | Soil microbial communities from agricultural site in Penn Yan, New York, United States - 13C_Glucose_Day14 | ecosystem: Environmental > Terrestrial > Soil > Agricultural land | place...
GCATGGAGGACAACATGGACAAGTCGTCCTTCTCCAGGCTGGTGCCGGGCGTGATGCGCATGAGCCAGATCTTCAGCGAGCACAAGAAGCTCAATGCCGGCGAGACCTTCCTGATCGACTGGGTGCCCGGCACCGGCACGGTGGTCACGGTCAAGGGCGTCGTGCAGGGCGAGCCGTTCAAGGAACCGGAGTTCTTCAACGCGCTGCTGCGCATCTGGCTGGGACCGGTCCCAGCCGACTGGAAGCTGAAGGAAGCGCTCCTCGGCAAGCCGGCCGCCTAGAGCAGGCGCCCGATCTCCGCCATCGAATCCACGAAGCCGTCGGCGTCCACCGAGCCGACCGGCTCGCCGTGGTTGTAGCCGTAGCTGACCAGCACCACCGGGCAGCCGGCCGCCCGCGCGGCCGCCGCGTCGTTGCTCGAATCGCCGACGACCAGCGTGCGTTCCGGCGCCGAACCCAGCGCGGCGCAAGTGCGAAGGAACGGCATCGGATCCGGCTTCTTGCGCTCGAACGCATCGCCACCGAACACCGCCTCGAAGTGGCCGGCCAGGCCCTTGCGCTCCAGCAGTTCGACGGCGAAGCGCGTCGGCTTGTTGGTGACGCAGGCCAGGCGCAGGCCTTCACGCCGCAGCACGCGCAGGCCTTCTTCGACGCCCGCGTAGACATCCGAGTGCTTGCCGTTCACCGCGAGGTAATGCCGCTGGTACGCGTCCCAGGCCGCGTCGTACAGCGCGGGCGATCCGCCCACCTCCGCGAGTGCCGATCGGATCAGGTGCTCCGATCCCTTGCCCACCATCAGCTCGATGCGTGAAGCATCGAGCGGCGGCAGCGACAGCTCCGAGAGCGTTGCGTTGAGGGCGACCGTGAAGTCGCCGAGCGTGTCCACCAGCGTGCCATCGAGATCGACGATGGCCGCCTGCAATCCGGGCGCGAGAGGCATGGAGGCAGTGTGCCTCAGGCCGGCACCAACTCCAGCCGGCTGCGTCCCCAGTGCCGGTGCCGCTGCATCGCCGCGATGAAGTCCTGCGCCAGCGGCACGCGTCCGGCCGGGTCGCCCTTGCCGATCAGCACGCCTTCGGCCGACGGCGTGTTCGCGTCCATGCCCAGCGTCCGCAGCAGTTCCACGCCTTCGCCGATCACGCAGATCGGCTTGCAATGGCGATAGGCCTCCAGCACGAAATGCACGGCGCGTCCATTGGCCGCGAGCGCCTGCGCATGGGCCGCGCCGCCGGGCACCAGCACCGCGTCGAACTGCACCGACGAGGCCGTGCGAAAGCAGTAGTCCACCGGCAGCTGCTGGCCCGAGGAGGTGGACACCACGCCCAGGTGGTCCGCCACGATCTTCAGGTTCACCTGGTGCTCGGCCAGCGCCTGCTGCACGATCTTGAGCGCGCCGATCTCCACGCCCGCGCCCACCAGCACGGCCACTCGCCGCGTCACCAGCGGGTTGCCGTTGGCCTCCATGCTGAGCGCGGGCGACGACTCCACCGGCGGCTTGCCGCGGAACTCGCGGAAGCCCGCGCGCCCCGCCGCGGCCTTGGCGTCGGGCACCAGCCCTAGCGGATCGCCCACCTTGCGCGCCAGCCGCGCGTCCACGTGAGCCAGGTTGTCCACCACGCGCTGGCGGATCGCGGGCGTCTCCAGGCGAGACAGCTCGTACTGGAATGCACAGACGATGTGGTCCTTCTCCGCCGGGCCCTGGCTGTTCCAGAACAGCGTGGCCTGGCTGAAGTGGTCGTCGAAGCTCGAGCTCGGCCGGCGCACCTTCGCAGCGTCCAGCGTTTCCGGATGGCTCTGGAAGCCCTGGTGCCCGCCATCCACGCGGAACTCCGAGCCGGTGCCCAGCGTGTTCGGCTCGTAGCTCACCTGGCCTCTCGGCAGGGTGGAACGATGCGCGCCATCGCGCTGGTGGTTGTGGAACGGACACAGGCTGCGATTGATCGGCAGCTCGTGGAAGTTGGCGCCGCCCAGGCGCGCGACCTGCGCGTCGAGGTAGGCGAACAGCCGCCCCTGCAGCAGTGGGTCGTTGCTGAAGTCGATGCCGGGCACCAGGTGGCCGGGATTGAAAGCGACCTGCTCGCACTCGCCGAAGAAGTTCTCCGGATTGCGGTTGAGCACCAGCTTGCCGACCGGCTGCACCGGCACCAGTTCCTCGGGCACCAGCTTGGTGGGATCGAGCAGGTCGATGCCCAGCGCGTCGGCCTTGCCTTCCTCCACCAGCTGCACGCCCAGCTCCCACTCGGGGAAATGGCCGCGCGCGATGGCTTCCCACAGGTCGCGCCGATGGAAGTCGGGATCGCGGCCGGCGATCTTCTGCGCCTCGTCCCAGGCCAGCGCGTGACGACCCAGCTTGGGCTTCCAGTGGAACTTGACGAAGTGCGCGGCGCCGTGCGCGTTGATGAAGCGGAAGCTGTGGACGCCGAAGAATTCCATCATCCGCCAGCTGCGCGGCAGCGCGCGGTCCGACATCAGCCACATCAGCGCGTGCGTGCTCTCGGGCATCAGCGAGACGAAGTCCCAGAAGGTGTCATGCGCGCTGGAGGCCTGCGGCATGCCGTGGTGCGGCTCCGGCTTGAGGGCGTGCACCAGGTCCGGGAACTTGATGGCGTCCTGGATGAAGAACACGGGCGCGCTGGAACCCACCAGGTCGTAGTTGCCTTCGCGCGTGTAGAACTTGACCGAGAAGCCGCGCAGGTCGCGCACCGTGTCGGCCGATCCTCGCTCGCCGGCGAAGCCGGAAAAACGCACGAACACCGGCGTGCGCAGGCCCGCCTCCTGCAGGAAGTCGGCCCGGGTGTACTGGCCGAACGACTTGTACAGCTCGAAGTAGCCGTGGGCGCCGGCGCCGCGCGCGTTGACCACGCGCTCGGGGATGCGTTCGCGGTCGAAGTGCGTGAGCTTCTCGCGCAGCAGGAAGTCTTCCAGCAGCGTGGGGCCGCGCGCGCCGGCACGCAGCGAACCGTGGTTGTCGGGGACGACCACGCCTTGCGTCGTGGTCAGGAAGTTCTCGGGGGCCTGGCCGAAGCCCTCCAGCTGTTTCTGCTTGGCCGCGCCGGCATCGCCGGACCTTGATCTGCGCGTGGCGTCCGGTTTGGACTGGGCCATGGATTCTCCTGGTGGCGGCTCGCCGGCCTACGGGCCGGGTGCGCGCCGGTTCTTGTTCGGCTCAGGTCTCGAGGTCGAGCGCGGCTTCGATGGTGCCGGCCAGCACCGTCAACGCGAAAGCACCCGCGCCGCCCGCGGCGCACCACACCAGCCACTCCGGTACCGCGGCGATCATTTCCACCATGGCGCTTCTCCTTCGGTCAAAGACCCCGCATCGAAGGAAACCAGTGTGCCAAGCTCATGGTTAGTCGACCGTAGCCCGGCAGCGGGCGCGTTTGTCCGACGCCGGTGTCAGTGGAAGTAGGAACCGGACTACACGCCGGCAACCCTTCCGTGGCGGCTCCTACAGCCTCCGGCCCGCCGCTCCTACCGCGGTCGCGGCGCCGGTGCGGCACCATGGGGAAAACCCACGTTCCAGGAGAGAAAACCGATGCCAGAACACAAGCCGGGCAACACGACCACCGTGCAGGGCGAAGACCAGCACCGGGTGCCGCGCGCACCGCACGAACGCGACGAGTCGGCCGACAACCAGGCCGCCGCCGAACCCTCGCAGAAGCGCGTGGCGCGCAAGGGGCGGGAAGACACGGAGCGAGGCGTGGCCGACACCACCAAGGGCGCCGAACTCGACGCCGCCTATGACAAGCTGCGCGAGGACCTGCCGGACGGCGAGAAGAAGTTCCGTCCGTGAAGGCGCGCGATCAGCGCAGCGCCGCGCGCATGCCGTCGATGACGGCCTTGTAGTCCGGCTTGCCGAAGATCGCGCTGCCGGCCACGAAGGTGTCGGCGCCCGCGGCCGCCACGCGGGCGATGTTGTCGCCCTTGATGCCGCCGTCCACTTCCAGGCGGATGTCCTTGCCGCTCGCGTCGATGCGCTTTCGCGCCTCCTCGATCTTGCGCAGCGCCGAATCGATGAAGCTCTGGCCACCGAAGCCGGGGTTGACGCTCATGATCAGGATCAGGTCGATGTCGTCGACCAGCCAATCCAGCACGTCCAGCGGCGCCGCCGGATTGAACACCAGGCCGGCCTTGCAGCCGCGCGCCTTGATCGCCTGCACGCTGCGGTGCGCGTGCGCGGAAGCGTCGGGGTGGAAGCTGATGTAGTCGGCGCCCGCTTCGGCGAAGGCCTGCGCGATCGCGTCCACCGGCTGCACCATCAGGTGCACGTCCACCGGCACCGGCGTGCCGTCGGCGCGCCTGGCGTGGGGCTTGACCGCCGAGCAGATCATCGGCCCGAAGGTGAGGTTGGGCACGTAATGGTTGTCCATCACGTCGAAGTGGATCCAGTCGGCGCCCGCTTCGATCACGTTGCGCACCTCCTCGCCCAGGCGGGCGAAATCGGCGGAGAGGATCGAGGGGGCGATGCGAAAGGTCTTGCTCATGGCCCCGATTCTCGCAAATGACTCCGCGGGTACGATCGCGCGATGGCGAAGTACCAGTTCCGCGTCGAGGTGGAGCCCGCATACCTGGCGGAACAGTCCGCACCCGAACAGGGCGTGTTCACCTTCTCGTACACGATCACGATCACCAACGTCGGCGAGGTCGCGGCCCAGCTGATCTCGCGGCACTGGCTCATCACCGACTCGGCCGGCGCCGTGCAGGAGGTCAAGGGCCTGGGCGTGGTCGGCCACCAGCCGCTGCTGCAGCCCGGCCAGTCGTTCCAGTACACCAGCGGCTGCCGCCTGCCCACGCCCAGCGGCACCATGCGCGGCAGCTACTTCTTCGTGGCCGACGACGGCGAGCGCTTCGAGACCGAGATCGAGCCCTTCCTGCTGGAGGACGGCAGCCGCCGCGTGCTTCACTGACAACGGCCGCGCCCCGCGCGGCCCAGCCACGGCTCAGCGCGCCGTCCTACAAGCTGAGCCACGTCCGCACTTCAGAATCCGCCCGCGAGGGACACGCATGGACGAATTCATGGCCATCTGGGGCCAGTGGCTCAGGCCTTCGGCGGGCCTGCCCACGGTGCAATGGTCCCTTCTGCTGGCGCTGGCTGCGGCGGCGGGGCACCTGGTGCAGCGGCACATGGGCCTGCCCAAGGTGGTGGGCTACTCGGCCGTGGGCGCCATCGCCGGGCTGGCCGGCTTCACCGGCGCGGCCTGGCCGCTGAGCGGCATCGGCCTCTTCCTGCTGGAGCTGGGGGTGTCGGTCGTTCTGTTCGAGACCGGCGGCCGCATCGCGCTGCGCTGGTTCCGCCACAACCCGATGGTGCTGCTGCAGAGCATGCTGGAGGCGGCGCTCACCTATGCGGCCGTCTATTTCACGCTGCGCTGGATGGACGTGCGGCCTTCGGTCGCCGACGCGCTGGCGCTGATCGCGATCGCCTCCTCGCCGGCGGTGCTCAGCCGCGTGGTCTACGACGTCCGCGCCGCCGGCCCGGTGACCGAGCGCGCGATGGTGCTCACCAGCCTCGGCGCGCTGTACGCGTTGACGCTCGTGGCGGCGCGTGCCGGTGTGATGCATCGCGAGGAGACCGACCTCATCGCCCTGCTGTATCCGGTCGCGGTGGTGCTCGGCCTGTCGGTGGCGGCGGGCGCCGCCCTCGCGCTGGTGCTTCGCCTCGCACTGCTCTTCATGAGTCCGAACAGCGAGAACACCTCCATCCTGCTGATCGCCAGCATCGCCGCCGGCACCACCGTCGCGGCGCACCTGGGCGGCTCGGCGCCGCTGGCCGCCCTGCTCGCCGGGCTGCTGCTCAAGCAGCTGAACCCGCGGCCCTGGTCCTGGCCGCGGCAGCTCGGCACGGCGGCTTCGCTGCTCGTCATGCTCACGTTCGTGCTCGTCTCGGTGGTGGCGGCCCAGGCCGGCTGGCATCCGGCCGTGACCGGCCTCGTCCTCGCGCTGATCGGCGCGCGCGCGCTGGCCAAGCTCACCGGCGTGCTCGTCGCCAATCCCGGCAGCGGCACCAGCTGGCGCCAGGCGCTGATGACGGGCTGGGCGATGGCGCCGATGTCGTCGATGGCGCTGCTGCTCGTGTCGCAGTTCGCCTCGGCCTCGCCCTCGCTGGGACCGCGCATCGCCGCCATCGCCCTGCCTGCCATCCTGGTGATGGAGGTGCTGGGCGCGGTCATCGCCACCTTCGTGCTGCATCGGGCGCGCGAGAGCTCGCAGCCCGATCCGACGACCGGCGCCGCGCCGGCGGGAGCGCAGCGTGCTTGAGGGCCTGTTGCCGGACCTGACGCCGGGCGGCGAGTCGCCCGAGGCCGCGCCCGCGCTGGAGCCGTTCAATGAATCGGAGCCGCTCACGCTGGGCGTGGAGCTGGAGCTGCAGCTGGTCAACACCCACGACTACGACCTGGCGCCCTACTCCGACGAGATGCTGCGGCTGATGGCCAAGCTGGACCTGCCCGGCGCGGTGGTGCCGGAGATGACGTCCAGCATGATCGAGATCTCCACCGGCGTGTGCCACTCGGCCGCGCACGTGCTGGGCGAGCTCACGCAGCTGCGCGACGCGCTGGTGCGCAGCGCAGACAAGCTCAACATCGCGGTGGTGGGCGGCGGCACGCATCCGTTCCAGCAGTGGCACCAGCAGCGCATCTACGACAAGCCGCGCTTTCGCGAGCTGTCCGAGCTGTACGGCTACCTGTCCAAGCAGTTCACCATCTTCGGCCAGCATGTGCACGTGGGCTGCCCGGACGCCGACGCCTCGCTGCTGATGCTGCACCGGATGTCGCGCTACATCCCGCACTTCATCGCGCTGTCGGCTTCCTCGCCCTACGTGCAGGGGCAGGACACGCAGTTCGACTCGGCGCGGCTGAACTCGGTGTTCGCCTTCCCGATGTCGGGCCGCGCGCCGTTCACTCTGTCGTGGAAGGAGTTCGAGGCGTTCTTCACCAAGACCACGCGCACCGGCGTGGTCAAGAGCATGAAGGACTTCTACTGGGACATCCGGCCCAAGCCCGAGTACGGAACCATCGAAATCCGGGTGTTCGACACGCCGCTGACCATCGAGCGGGCCGCCGCGCTGGCCGGCTTCGTGCAGGCGCTGGCGTCCTGGTTCATGCACGAGCAGCCCTTCGTGCCGGCCGAGGACGACTACATGGTCTACACCTACAACCGCTTCCAGGCCTGCCGCTTCGGGCTGGAGGCGGTGTACGTCGATCCGGTCACGGGCCGCCACATGCCGCTGCGCGACCACATCCTGGCCACGCTGCGCCAGCTGGCGCCGCATGCGCAGCGGCTGGGCGCCGGCCCCGCCATCCAGCTGCTGGCCGAGGACGCCGAGCTGGGCACCAACGACGCGCGCTGGCTGCGGCAACGGCAGGCGCGCGAGCGGCTGCTGGCCGAAGTGGTGCGGCAGGGGAGCGAGCGCTTCAAGGGCAAGCGGTAGAGCTGGTGGCTGCGCTGATGCCGGCCGCCGCCGCCGTCCTACAGGACCGCCGTCGCGCCACTTCCAGAATGCTTCGGGCACCAGGGGGTGCCAAGAATCTGAAAAGGGAGAAGTGGAATGGGAATCATCGGAACCATCGTGGTCGGTTTCATCGTCGGCCTGCTGGCCCGGGCCATCAAACCGGGCAACGACCGCATGGGCCTGATCATGACGACGCTGCTGGGCATCGCCGGCGCGTTCATCGCTCGCTATGCCGGCATGGCCATGGGCTGGTACTCGGAAGGCGAGCCGGTCGGCTGGATCGCCTCGATCATCGGCGCCATCGTGCTGCTGGTGATCTACGGGATGCTGCGGGGCTCGCGCCACCGCGTCTGACGCCCGGCCCCGGGCTCGGCGTTATCCTCGCCGGCCCATGGGTGAATTCGAGCTGATCGACCGCTACTTCCGCCGCGCACGGCCGGCTTCCGCGCGCGTGCCGCTGGGCGTGGGCGACGACTGCGCGCTGATCGCGCCATCGCCGGGCATGCAGCTGGCCGTTTCCTCCGACCTGCTGCTGGAGGGGCGGCACTTCCTCTCCACCGTCGATCCGGTGCGCCTGGGCCACAAGGCGCTGGCCGTGAACCTGAGCGACCTGGCGGCCTGCGGCGCACGGCCGTTCGGCTTCACGCTCGCGCTGGCCCTCCCCGCCGTCGAGGAGGCTTGGCTGGAAGGCTTTTCGCGCGGCCTCTTCGCGCTGGCCGACGTGCACGGCTGCGAGCTGGTCGGCGGCGACACCACGCGCGGGCCGCTCGCGATCTGCATCACCGTGTTCGGCGAAGTGCCGCCCGGGCAGGCCCTGCTGCGCAGCGGCGCGCACGCGGGCGACGATCTGTACGTCAGCGGCACGGTGGGCGATGCGCGGCTGGCGCTGGAGGCCTTCCGCGGCACGGTGTCCGTTCCGGCGCCGCTGTTCGAGCTGGCGCGCGCTCGCATGGAACAGCCCACGCCGCGTGTCGCGCTCGGTCAGGCGCTGCGCGGTCTGGCCACCGCGGCCGTGGACGTGAGCGATGGCCTGCTCGGCGATCTGGGCCACGTGCTGCGCCAATCACGCGTGGGCGCGACGATCCTGGCGGACGCGGCCTTGGCGCTGCTCGCGGCTCGCGCGAAGTCAGGCAGTCCCGCCGACCTCCCCGACGAAGCCACCCAACTGGAATTCGTGCTGGCCGGCGGCGACGACTACGAGCTGCTGTTCACCGCGCCAGCCGCACAGCGCGAGGCGGTGGCCGCGGCCGCCGCGTCGAGTGCCACGCCCGTCACGCGCATCGGCTCCATCGATGCCCAATCCGGCGTGCGCGTGCTCGACGGCGCGGGCCGCGCGGTCCCCGGCCGCTTCCTCTCGTTCGACCACTTCGCCTGAGTTTTCGTTTGTCCCGCCTCCGGCTCTTCGCCGCCCTCCTCCTGCTTCCCTCCGCGCTGCTGGCGCAACAGCCGCGCACCTACACCGCCGTGGTGACGCACGTCAGCGACGGCGACACCGTGTGGGTCCGCCCCGCGCGCGGCGGCGCGCGCGTGCCGGTGCGCCTGCTCGACATCGACGCGCCCGAGATCTGCCAGCGCTCCGGCCAGCAGTCGCGCGACGCGCTCGCGCGGCAGGTGCTGCGCCGCACGGTCACGGTCGAGGAGCGCGGTCGCGACGACTACGGCCGCGTGCTCGCCCGCCTGCACCGCTCGGGGCAGGACGTGGGCGAGCAGCTGGTCGCCGACGGCCACGCCTGGTCGTACCGCTTCCGCAACCAGCCGGGTCCGTACCACGCGCGGGAAACGCAGGCACGCCAGGCGAGGCGCGGCTTGTGGGCGGCCGCGCATCCGCTCGAGCCGCGTGCTTTCCGGCGTCTTCACGGCCCCTGTGACGACAAGCGCTAGCTACCATTGGCTCATGAGTTCGGCGATGCCTCCCCTCAATCCGCCGCTCGCGCCCGCGCCCTTGCGGCCCGACCGGCGCTTCCTGCTCTCGCACCCGGCGCACCTGATCGCGCTGGGGTTCGGCAGCGGCCTGAGCCCGGTCGCGCCCGGCACGGTGGGCACGCTGTGGGCCTGGCTCTCGTTCCTGGTGCTGCAGGCCTGGCTGTCGCCGATGGCGCTGGCGGGCGTGGTGCTGGGCAGCGTCGTCGTGGGCTGGTGGGCGGCGACGGTGACGGTGGATCACATGCGGGTGCTGGACCCGGGCTCCATCGTCATCGACGAGATCATGTCGTTCTGGCTGGTGCTGTGGGTGCTGATGCCCGCGGGCTGGGTGGCGCAGCTGGCCGCGTTCGCGATCTTCCGCGTGCTCGACGCCGTCAAGCCCGGGCCGGTGGGCTGGGCCGACGGCCTGTTCCACGGCTTCGGCTGGCGCGGCGGGCTGGGCATCATCTTCGACGACCTGGTGGCGGCGTTCTGCACGCTGTTCCTGCTGGCCTTGTGGAGCCGCTTCGCATGAAGGACGAGATTTCGCGCCTTTGCGCCGAACTGGCGCAACTGCTGCTGGAACGCGGCTGGATGCTCGCTACGGCCGAGAGCTGCACCGGCGGCCAGATCTCCGGCGCCTGCACCGACCTGGCCGGTTCCAGCCAGTGGTTCGAGCGCGGCTTCGTCACCTACTCCAATGAAGCCAAGAGCGAGGCGCTGGGCGTCGATCCGGCGCAGATCGCGGGCCACGGCGCGGTGAGCGAAGTGGTCGCACGAGCGATGGCGTTCGGCGCGATCCGCCATTCGCACGCGCAGGTGAGCGTGGCCGTGACGGGCATCGCCGGCCCCACGGGCGGCAGCGCCGACAAACCGGTGGGCACGGTCTGGTTCGGTTTCTCGGTGGATGGGCGGCTGCACAGCGAGATGCGCCACTTCGACGGCGACCGGTTCGCCGTGCGGCAGGCGACCGTGAAGCACGCGCTGGAGCGCCTGCTGGCGCTCGTGCGCGCGGCCTAGCTGTGAAGTGTCAACAGGTTCTTTCGAGGAATCGAGAGACGTGACATGGGCGGCATCAGGTTGATGCCGTGGTGCGGGCGGTGCCAGTTGTAGAAGTGGTTCCAGATCGGC
>Ga0247820_10002422_pt1 | contig 10479 bp, 10 predicted proteins | sample 13C_Glucose_Day1_2_FD_192480 | JGI IMG/M metagenome (GOLD analysis project Ga0247820, IMG submission 192480) | Soil microbial communities from agricultural site in Penn Yan, New York, United States - 13C_Glucose_Day14 | ecosystem: Environmental > Terrestrial > Soil > Agricultural land | place...
CCCCTTGTTGCGGCGGTTCCAGTAGCCGACGGTCGTGGCGGGGTTGTCGTGGTCGGCGAACGCCTGAACTTCGGCGAGGTCGACGTGGTCGTCGAGCATGTGCGTGATGCGGCTGGCCCGCAGGACGTGCGGAGTGAGCTTGCGGCAGACCTTGCAGCGGGCGAAGGCATGCCCGGATGTGCCCACCTGCGGGCAGGTGAGGACGCGAGCCTTGCGGCCGAGGCGGGTGAGGAGTCGGGCAACGTCGTGCCGGTCGAGCCGTTCGCCATCGGAGTCGAGGAGCAGCGCGTCCTCGGTGCGGCCGGCGGTGTGAGCGTCCAGCAACTCAGCGACGGCGACGGGGAGCGGGAGGATGCGCTCCTTGTGTTCTTTGCGGGTGACGTCTAGGTAGGAGCGGCGTCCACGCTCGATCCGGTCAGTAACGTCGGCGGCGACCATCTCGGTGACGCGGCCAGCGAGAGTGTAGAGGAGTAGGACGACGAGGGCGTCGAACTTGTTCTCGGCCGCGTTGGCTACGGCCTGGATCTCCTCGACCTCCAGCACGGGGGTGCTGCGGGAGGTGTTGCCCTTGTCGACCTTGGGTCGGTCGTCTTGGGTGACAGGGTTCCGGGGGAGGTCGATCTTCTCGGCGACGTAGGTGTGGAGTGAGGAGAGTGTGTTGAGGTAGCGGCTGATCGTGGTGGGCGGCGCGCCGCGGCCTTCCATGCGGAGCCGCCAGGCGCGGATGTGGTCCGGGGTGAAGCAGCCGAGGGTGAAACGCTCGTGGCCGAGTTCCTGGGCGTAGGCGCCCCAGACGCGACGGATGTCGTCGACGTAGTTGCGTTTGGTCTGGAGGCTGCCACGTCGGGTAGAGGACAGCCAGTCCATGATCCAGACGAAGGTCTCGGGCGTGACGGCCTCGGCCAAAAGTTCGGCACGAGGGCGGTAGGTGCGCTTCTGTCCCTGGCGGTCGACTTGGACCATGCCGAGGTCGTCGACGAGTTTGCGGCGGACTTCCTCGAACAGGTCCGAGCCGGGCAACGCGATCGACTGCCCGGCAACCTGCTGAGGCAGGCCGCTCAAATCCCCACCTCGTCGACGTGGTCGGGGGCTACGCAGCCCGCACGCCCGCACGTAGGGGCAACGCGTTTCAGTGGGTCACTCCCGGTGCGAATCCGATAGGCGATCTTGTAGGCGGAGTACCTTCGGCCGCCTTGCCCGCCGTGGCGAACCCGAGGCTGACCGTTCTCGACGTAGCCGGTCCATACGAGGTGACCGTCAGCGGTCGCTTGCGTGCGGTCTCGGAAACTGTCCTCCACGCTCGGCGCTGTCTTGAGGCCCGCCCCTTCGCGCGGCTTGCGAGTGATTCCCAGCGCAGCGCGAGCCTGACGGACGGCGCCAGCACCACAACGCAGTTCTCGCATGACCGCACGATCTGACAAGCCTTGCTTCAGGAGGCCTGCGACATCCAACCGGTAGTCCGAACTCTGAGTCTGACTCATGCTCAAATGCTAACGCATAAGGGAACGTTATGCGCTAACGCCACCCAGGCCGGGCAGCCCCTCACCACGGAGGTGCGTACAGATTCTGTACATCTACCCATGGGACGTGTACATTTTGAGTACGCACTCGTTCCGATGGCAGGGGACCTCCAATGCAGACCACCTCGTACCCGACCCCGTCCGACGCCCTGATCCACCTCGGCCCCGGCCTCCAGGACTACGTCACGCCGGCCGAGCTCGACCAGCTCATCGACGGCACGCTCGCCCCCGCCGTCATTGCCGACCGCTACTACGACGACATGGGTATCGCCGACGACATGTACCGTGTCGACACGGACGAAAGCGAGAGCCGCACCGACCTCCTCGAATTTGTTCGCTCGGAGATCGACGGAGCGATCGAGCAGCGCAAGAACACCGCACGCGACGAGGCAATGAACCGGGAGCTCGACAAACTGCGCCGCCACGACGACCGGGCCCACGCCGAGAAGCTGGCCACCATCGAGAACGCCCAGTCCCTCGGCGCCACCAAGGCCGCCATCGCGCACACCCTCGGCATCAGCCGCGTCACCCTCGACAAGATGCTGCGCGAGCGCGAGGACCGGGCGCTATTCAACGAGGCCATCTACACCCTCATCCGCCGCGACATGATCAAGTCGGACCAGGTGCAGCTCTTCGAAGCACTCGGTATCCGCGACACCGCAGGCCAGGCCAGCGTCCTCCTCGCCGGGCTGTCGACGCGAACGCTCGACGACCTCCGCGAAGGAGAGCAGGAGCTCCTCGACCGGGCCGAGAAGCGGGCACGTGAACTCGCCTGACCGGACACGACTGCGCCCCGCCCTCGGATGAGAGCGGGGCGCAGTCGTGTTGCGGTCAGGCGGCCTTGTTCTCCCAGGGCCAGGTCGCGTCGCGCCCGGCTTCGAGGAGCGGGATCGTGCGGAACGCCTGGTCGGTGAGTCCGCCCATGGCGTGCCGGTTGCCGGTGCCTGTCGGCATGGCGCCGGCCTTGTAGCCGGCCATGTTCCACATGTAGACGGGAACGTTCTTCGGGACAAGGTCGTCGATGGCGGTCTCGCGCATGCCGCCGTGTCTCCACATGTTGGAGGGGAGCCAGCCAGGCCGGGTCTGTTCGTCGGTGACGATGACGATGCGGTCGTGGGCGAACCAGTGCGCCTTGACGGCGGCGGGGAGGTCGGTGCCGTCGATCTGCCCGTACTGCTCGATGTGCTTAAGGGCGCTGCCCCCCTTGGTGACGTTCAGCTTCTTGGAGCTGCCTCCGAACTCGACGAGCGTCGGCTTCTCGGCTCGCAGGGCTAGTGCGGTGCCGAAGACAGCGGCCTGCTCGGCCAGGGTGATGTCCGGGCTGTTCGGGGTGGAGAACATGTACCCGGGGAACATCGACGGCGACCGGTCGACCAGGATGAGCGTGCTGCCCTTCAACCGCGGCACGTTGCTGAGCGAGTGACCGAGGGCCTGCTCGAGAGCGTGCCCCCAGCGTAGGGAGGGGGCGTGCTTGTACGCCGCCCACCAGCGGAACGGGAACATGCGGGACCGGGCCACCTGGTCCCAGTCGGCGAACCGAGCGCAGATCTGGGCGGCGACCTCGTCGGAGACGCCGGCCTCGTCGAAGTTGCGGAGGTTCCGCGCCAGGGCCATCAAGCCCATCGACGGGACGACTGCCTCCCACGCCGCGGCGTCCATCGGCCCCTGAAGCCAGCTGGCCAGGGCTTCCCAGGTCATGCCCGCACGAGACAGTTCACCAGGGGCGTCGACGTTCCCGGTGATGAGCTGGCGCCGTTCGTCGACGGGGAGCGCCATGAGCCGCTGACGGCTGGCCAGGAGGGGCAGTCGGCTGGGGATTGCTTCGTCGCGGTTCTTACGTCGGTCGAGGGCGTGCTTGAACAGGTCTCCCTGCCACGCCTTGTCGTCGGCCGGGCTGGGGTGGACGAGGTTGAGGACGTCACCGAAGCGGTAGCCCTTGGAGTCAGTGTCGTACTTTAGGAGCGACCGCTCCGTGTAGAGGCGCTGTACGGCGTCGGCGACGCCGCGCTTCACCGGCTTCGGGAGCTTCCGCCCGTACTTCGACGTCCAGTAGCCGAGGAACTCCCCTGGCTCGTCGGCACGCTGGAGCACGGAGTCGATGGCCTGCCGGGAGTGCCCGACGACACCGGCATCGAGGCGGGCCTTCGTGAACTCAGCGGCCCCGACCAGGGATGCGGTGCGCATGTTGGCGTCCGAGCGCAGCCACCCCAGGAAGCCAGTGCACCAGTCAGGGTCGATGGCGGCGACCTGGCGGATCAGCTGGGTGTACCGGTCGTCGCGCTGGCCGCCCTTCTCGTAGAAGGTGTCAGTGCCCACGAAGTTGCTGACCGCGAGCAGGAAGAGCTCGGACTTGGTGTCGCGGAGGTAGCCGGTGCCGCCCTGGTGGTTGCTGGCGCGCTCCCCGGTGGTGGTCACGGGTGAGCTGACAGCCGGCCGGACACCGCGCTGGTTGAAGCGGGACATGAAGAAGCCCCTCACGTGGAGGGGAGGTCCAGCAGTGGGGTGCCCGAGATCAAAGTCGGTGACGGGAACGTAGGCGCTCTACCAACTGAGCTACCGGCGCCGAAGCGTCGACCGGGACTCGAACCCGGGACCACCCCATTAACAGTGGAAGTAACCGTCTCCTGCGCACCGGGCACCCCCGATGCTGTGCCTCCCGAGATCAAAGTCGGCGTGCGGCGCTTTCATTCCAAGAGAAGTAGCCGCGGCCTGCGCACCGGGAGGTGCATGAAGTTGTGCTGCCACTGTAACCGTCAACCCCCGTGCCGTCGTTTCGATTTGATGCCACGCGTGTCGAACAGCAGAAACGCCCCCTCCCGAAGGAGGGGGCGCTGTCACTCGGGGTCTTCGGCAGGCGGGATGTCCGGCTCGACGAACAGGCCGGCGTACTGCGGGGTCGGCGGCTCTTCGGCGAGCCCGAGGTCGATGAGCGTCTCGAGGTCTGCGGCGCCTTCGTCGACGCGGCGCTGCACCTGCTGCGGCGGGACGTCGGGCATGGGTCACACTCCAGTTCGGTTGTACTCGGTGACGCGGTCGGGCGGTGCGGGCGGCTCGATCCGGTGAACACGCATCTGCGTCGTCAGCTCAGTGACGTACCAGGCGAACGAACGCACAAGGGACCGAAGGGACCGAAGTTCCGACTTCGTCTCATCGAGTTCGTCCTGCATGTCGTCGCGGATCGCCTGGAACGCTGCCAGATCAGCGGCCCGTTGATTCGGTTCAGCTTGAGCCCGTGCAGCGGCCTGTGTTGCATCAGCCGTTGCCGCAGCCGCGGCCTTCGTAGCCCGAGCGGCAAAGAGGCCGGCGAGCACCATTCCGACCGTCCCAAAGGCGGCGACGATCCCAGCCCAGATACTCACGGGGCGGCCTTGCCTTTCCTGGCGCGCCGCGGAGCTGGGGGGACCGAATGCTCGGGCACCGCGGAGGCCCACAAAATGACCCCGACATGCGAGGTGCAGTACCAGAGTGCGACGAACGCACCGCGGGAGTACTGGCCACTGACGGCAGCGGCCAGGTAGGCAACAGCCCACACCGTGGGGGGAATGAGGGCGGCAACGTAGCCGAACCAGTCACGGCCAACTCGCAGAATCGCTGAGCCAGCGGTGATGAGCCCAGCCACGATCCACAGCCACGACCAGTGCCGTAGCGAGCACCACTGGGTTAGCAGCTGCAGCCCGTCGGCGGCCGGAGGGGCGACCAGGAAGGAGATGCCCCAACAGGTTTTGCCGACGCCGAGAATGAGGAGGAACTCGCCGCGGCGGCCCAGCCTGCGGTGCAGCCACCGGGCCGCACGGCACGGCATCTACACCCCTACGGAGCGGTTCGACTCCTTGGCCGGCGACACCTGGCCGCGGGTCACGAGGCCGAGGACGGCGAGCACAGCGGTGTTCAGGGAGCCCACAGTCTCAGCGGAGACACCCACCCCGTAAGCGGCAAGCAGAGCCACGGCCGCCGCGACGAGCCCGGTGAACGCTGCCGGAGCGATCGGCCGCGTGACCGCCGCCGTCACCGCAGCGAACACAGCTGAGATCGCAGCGACGATCGCGCCGGCCTGCTCGGCGGACAGGCCGAACTGGAACGATACGAGCAGGGACAGTGCGGCCGAGATGGCCGCGATGACGAGAGCGGGCTCTCTGCCGATAATGGTGCGCATGGTCAGGACTCCTTCTTCTGTGCGGCCACCAGCTCAGCGACCGCTTTCTGTGTGTCGCGGACCCGGCGCACCAGGTCCGCCATGACCGTGCGCCCGGACCAGTAATGGCCGGGGTCGGTGTCCTTCGCGCTGTACTGCGGATCGTCCGTCGGGGCGAGGTACACCCCGTCGGCCTTGGCGAGCTTCTTCCAGACCGCAGTGGCGATCCGTTCCACATCGGCGTCGGTCAGTCCGGCCACATCAGGCTCCTGCGTCTTGTCGGGGGTGGGCTTGATGCCGGCGGCGTGGGCCAGGACGCGTGCGAAGTCCAGATCTCCAGGGTCACCGTGATCGTTCTCGGGGACGTGCTGGTGGCCGAGCCATCCGTAGTAGGCGTTCCACTGGGCACCCGTCAGCCGGACCCCGTTGGCGCCGTAGGATCCGCCGACCTGGCCCTTCTTGTACGGCTTCCAAGTGACGGTCGAACGCAGGGGGATGCCGTGCTCGTCGTGCGCCCACTTCACGAACTTGCCGAGCTCGGCCAGCGCCCAGTCGGGGGCGTCAGGCCAGAAGACGTAGTCGACCCCGGCCTTCTTGCCGTCCCAGGTGGTGGCGTGCCGTTCGTCGCAGGTCCCCACCAGCTCGACTTGGACGGCGTTCGCCGTGTTTGTCTCCACCCCGCCACTTCGGTTGACGAGGGCGCGTGAGGACACGTCGAAGTCAAAGTGCTGGTACCAGCGGAGCGTCTTGGTCGTGAAGTCGGGCAGAGCCGTGAAGTTCGGGGCGCTGCTACCGCCGCCGTAGGACGGGACAGTTCGGCCTTCGGTGGTGTGCATGACGCCCACGTTCGACTCCATCGCAGAGCCGCCAAGCTTGGACTGGTACCAGTAGGCGGTACTCGCGCCCGGGTACTTCTGCGGGCCGGTCTTGGTCATCTGCCCTCCTGGGCATGCAAAAAGCCCCGGGCCGTAGGGCTCGAGGCGTCAGGGAGAAGAGGTGCTCAGGAAGCGGATTCGGGCTTGATCAGTGTCGGCGCCCAGCGGCGGACGGTCATGTGCGCGTAGTCGCCGTCGACGGTGATCGTGTCGCCGGACACCCAGGCCGTGGAGTGGGCGTCGACGCGGAGAACGACGACGATGCGGTGCCCGGGCGTCCAGTCGTCAGGGACCCGATAGACGGTGCTGGTGTGCAGCGGCATGTGGTGCCTGTCGCGGCTGACGTTGTCCCCGTTCAGGGTGCTGATTCGCCACCAGTCGTCCTCTGTCCTGAGCGCGCCCTTGCCGTCATCGACGTTGTAGGCCCAGAGGTGGTACCCGATGCCGCAGGTGTACCCCGCGACCCCGCGGCTCTTCCCGGTGTCATTGGTGACCCGGGCCCGCGCCTCCACGTCGAGGATGTCGCCGGGGTTCGCGGGGACGATGGCGCGCAGCACCGTGCGCCACGTCTGCGAGGACAGGTCGACGGGCAGCGTGGTCGCGACGCATTCATCCGTTGCGTGCAGTGCCGCGAGGGTCATGCTGGGAGTGTTCGTGATGGTCATCAGACCTCTCTGACAGTGAAAGCCGCAGGCAGGGCGACACTGGCGGTGACCTCAACAGTCCCCGTGCCGGAGCCGCGGGCCAGGAAAACCGTCCAGGTGGTGGTGCCGGCGCCTGGGGTGTCGAGGCCGCGGCCGACAAGGGTGTCGCCGGACCCGGCCAGTGCGTTCTTGATGGAGCCGCCGCCAACCTGGGTGGCGGCAGTAGTGGTTCCGCGACGAATGCGTAGCTCGATGCGGTCGCCCGTCACAGTCGACCGGGCCAGACAGGATGCGGTCAGCTCGTACTGCACGCCCGCGCGGGTAGCTAGGGTCACCGCCATACCGGTCGTGACCTCGGTCGTCGTCGACGGCGACCCTGCGGTAACCAAACTTCCCGAGCCCTGGCCCTTGAGCGGGACCCAGGACGTGCCGTCGTAGTAGTCGATCCGCTTCGCGTCCGTCAGGTACGTGACCATTCCGGCAGCCAGCGAGGGGATCCCCGCCGTGCGGGCGGACGCCGAAGCGAACCGCATGGCGGAGCGGGCGACGATCGCGTTGGCGATGTTCTTGGCGAGCGTTTCGGCGTCCGGCGCATCAGTGCGGGTGGCGATGCTGACGCCCTGCCCGTAGTCATCTGTGGTGGCCATGCGCGCCCCTTCTAGGCGGTCTGGTAGGTCAGGGACAGGCGGAGGATGTGGCCGTTCGCGAACGTGGCGGGCGCGACCTGCGACATGTTCGTGGCGCTCGCCGGAGTCGCCGAGGTCGGAAAAGTCGCGTTCATCTCAGTCGCTCCGGGCCCGGCAAAGCACTGGCCGATGTATGTCGGCCCAGCCGTCAGCCGGGCAGAGCCCACGTACTCAACAACGTCATCAGCAGTGGGAAACGGCAGCCCGAACAGATAGCCCCCCGAGCCGAACGCAGTGGTGCTGCCGGGCACCAGACGGATCGCGACGTGGCATGTTTTCTCGAACCGCTGGTAGCGGCCGGTACGAACCGCGTTCCCGATGGTCGGGTTCGTGGTGCCCGCAGTCCACGTCGGCGTGTATGCCACCCACCCGCGGACGTCGGTCGCCGCGGTACGGCCGGGCGTAGTCCAGTCGCCGGACGATGAGGCATCGATGCGGATCAGGTCACCGACGACCGGGTTCAGATACGACTCCAGGCGGCGGGCGACAACCCCATCCGTCGTCGTGACCGTTCCTGAGGCGCCCACCGTGGCGACAGTGGCGAGACGCCAGTCGCCGCCGCGGATCTCCGGGGTCGAGGCTCCGATCGAAGCGGCTTGTCTGGCGAGCTCATCGGCGAGGGTCTGAATCACGAGTCCCCCTTCGCGCTGATTGTCGCGATCGGAAAGTCGCCGCTCACACCGAGCGGCACTGAGAAGGACTGCACCTGATGCAACTCCCGGAGACCGCCGGGATGAACCACTCGCAGAACATCGCCAGGCTCCAACGCAGGGTTCGGCAGTGAGCTGAAGTCGCCAGTAGCGTTCGGTGCCTTCGCCGCCCGCAGTTTGAGCTCAGCGGCATTCCGGCACGCTGACTCCGTGGTCAGCGTCGATGACGAGTACACCCGTGGGCGGTGGCCGTATGGGCCACCCCAGTACGTCGGCGACCCGGTGTCGTCGTCGGTCGCCAGCCATTGCACGGGCGCCACCCCGTCGGCGGCGTTCTCGCCGCGCGCCAGGATCGCGTTGTTGACCCCGGCCGACGACATGCTGCGGGTGCCCTTGAGGTAGACGCCCCCCTCCGTGGCTGCCACGTCCCAGACAGGGTCCACCGCCAGCAAATCCGGGAGGACGGCGACGACGAAGGACCCGTCCGCGTTGGTGTAGCACTCCGCTCCCGCCACGGCCGCGATTTCCTGTACCGCCGTCCACGGATCCGAGCCCGTGTCCCAGGTGCGGGACCCAATGACCGGATCCGCCGACGTGACGATCACGTCGGCGTCCGGGATCGACCTGTGGATCAGCTCCGCAATCGCCGTCGATACCGTCCCCGTCGCCCGGTACGGCACCGTGAAAAGGTCGTCCTGGACGATGCATTCCAGTGCTTTGCCCGTCAGCGTCACTGGTCCGAGCAGCGGATCGCCGCCCACCTCGTCCAGACGGAACGTGCCGAGCGGCACCATCTCCACGGTGCCGTCCTGGTAGTCGATGCCTCGCTCCAGGCGCATCCGGGCCCCGTACACGCTCAGCTCATCAGCGGGCGAGGACGGGATGAGGCTCACGTCCGGCGACGTGACCGTGCACGAGCGCCGGATCGTCGCCCCGCGGTCGACTGCCACCGAGCCCCCCGAATGCGGAAGATCGGCGACTGTTCCGTCCGTGCGGAACAGGGTCACCCGTGTGACCACGCGATGAGACTCCGCCAACGCCGCCAGGAACCGGTCAGAGACGGGGTACATGTCACTCCAACCTGCGGTCGAGGAACACGTCTTCCCAGGTGGCGTAGACGTCGAGGAGGTCATCCCAAGTCGCGTACTCCGTCAAAATGTCCTGCCAGGTGCGGCCAGAGGAACCGCTGATGCCTGTCGTGGCCGGCATGTCCACTTCCGTCAGAGGCAGCGTCCACTCCCGCCACGGTTCCGTGGCCGGGCCGCCCACTCGCGCCTCTGTGGGCTGACCGACGGACACGTACATGTCGTCGACACCCATACCGGGTGCGGCCTGCCACAGGAGGACATGCCCCGAGTCCAGCAGGGCGTGCAAGGCCTTTCGTTCATCGTCGGACCGGGTCCAGACGACCAGGTCCCCTGCAAGGCCACCCAGGACATCGGAGAGGGCCACGGGGTTGCGGCGTCCCGCCACCCGGAACACGCTGCGGGCGTCGGGCCTCTGCCAGTTCGGCGGAGTCTTCACGGTGACGGTCGTATTGCGCTGCGGGTTCCCCGGGTCCTTTAGCCAGGCAACGTTGACGTCAGAGTGCGCAACGGTGAGCGGGCCAACGGTGCGGACGGATGTCCCGCCAGATCCGTCTGTGAGCTCCACCCGGTACGACACCGGCACCAGCAACGGCGCCTCAGCATCCTCGATCACCATGAGGTCGGAGGCGACGACAACGGTGCCGTCGAGCAGCCCGGACGTTCCCCGGACCAGAGTCCGGTGGCCATCCGCTGTCACCCGGTACACGCGGATCAGGTCACCTGCCGTCAGCTCCCGCAGCGTCACCGTGATCGAAGCGGTTTCTGGGATCGTCACAGCGGTGATCAGTGGTAGGGCCTGCCACAGAGCAACCAGATCTACGTTGATGGTGGAGCTGGGCGCCGTCGCGGTCAGCGTGAGCTCCACCATCAACGTAGATCTGGTT
>Ga0247820_10002424_pt1 | contig 10476 bp, 14 predicted proteins | sample 13C_Glucose_Day1_2_FD_192480 | JGI IMG/M metagenome (GOLD analysis project Ga0247820, IMG submission 192480) | Soil microbial communities from agricultural site in Penn Yan, New York, United States - 13C_Glucose_Day14 | ecosystem: Environmental > Terrestrial > Soil > Agricultural land | place...
GCTCAGGACCCGGTGTACGCAGGCGTCACCGGGAGCTTGTCGACGTGGTAGACCGTGTTGCCGGCCTCGTCGGGGTACGTCGTGATCGTCCACTCGAAGCCGGACATCTCGTCCTGCTTGAACGTGACGTCGGAGCGGTCGTTGATCTCGCCCTGGGGCACGTAGAAGCCCTTGTAGGCGTCCCCGTCGATCACGAGGAACCAGAACGCTCGCCGGTCCGGGACCGGCGACGCGGTGTCGGCGTACTTGGTGATGCCGTCCTCGTCCGGCACGAGATCCGCGGCGTCCAGACGGGACTGCAGGCTCATGACGGCGACACGACCGGTCTCCCACACCGTCAGCCCGAACGTCCGCACACTCTTGGTGATCTGGGTGCGGAACGGGCTGGTGAGACCCCAGGGGGTGAACTCCTGGTTGTCCTCGTCGAACCCGTAGGTCAGACCGTCATCCGAGATGGCACCCAGCGGCTCCCACGGAGCCACCGGCTGATCCAGCGGAGAAGCCAGCGCCGGCGTACCCACCGGCGCCACCCACCCCCCGCCATTCGCTCCGACAAGCGCCAGGTCAGCGGCGCGGGTGATAGTGACCATGATGAGTCTCCAGACATGGGTGAGCCCGCGCACGGGCGGGACGGAAGGGCGCGGCGCGGGCCCAAAGAAGCGGTCAGGAGACCGGATGCAGGAAGATCTCGTAGGTGCCGCCGACGCGGCGGAGCCCTACGTTCTCGTAGGGGCGGATCGCAGGCAGAGTCAGGCAGCCGACGCGGCCGATCACGGCTGTGCCGCTGGTACTTCCTCGGACCGTCCTGGTCAGCCAGTTGTGAACCTCGATGGCCAAGGCGAATGCATCAGCCCTGGTCGCCGCGTAGATGTTGGTGTCGACGAGGACGCGGGCCAGTCGTAACCCGTCCTCGCTGCCGCCGGGGATCTGCTCGAACTGGATCGTCGGCAGCTCGGCCAGCAGGTTGTTGTCGAGCTCGTCGCGGACCACAGCGTCGGGCCACACCGGGGTGGCCCTGCCGATCAGCTCCGCCTCGACGTCAAGCAAGGCGGTCAATGACGACCACCCCCTGCGGCAGCGGCCCTCAGCAGCACATGGTGCGCGGTGACCTTCTCGGTGCCGTACTCCACCCACCGGGCGTAGTAAGCCGTGTTGGTGACCGTGGCAGTCGCGCGGTCCTTCCGCCGGCCGCCACGGGCAGTCGTCGTGACCTTGAAACTCGACTTGTAGTGGCCGGGGTGCGGGTCGGAAGGACCACCGACAGGGGCAATGCCCACGGCCGCATCCTCGATGCGCTCCGCCCGGGCGAGCATGTCCGCCTGGATCATCCTCGAACGGAGAAGCTGCCCGACACCCTTCTTTGACATCCTGAACTTCGCGGGCATCATGACCACCTCTACTTACTAGGGGGCGGCATGGACGTCAAAGGCGTACAGGGATCCATCAGCTTCGACGGCGACTGGATCACCATCACGAAGAAGGAAGTCGGCCAGCAGGCCAGGCACTTCCGCATCAGGGCCGCAGACGTCACCGGCACCAGGCTCAAGCCAGGCACGAGGTTGTTCCACGGATACGTGCAGTTCCTGCTCCCCGGCAGTGCACCCGCAGCGGAGTCGAAGAGCCTGCTCTCCGGAGGCCGGCCACCACAGTCCGACCCGCACAGCCTGTCCATCCGCCACAGCGCCAACGACGCAGCACAGAAGCTCGTCGCGGCCGTCGAGAAAGCCCGCGGCTAGCCCGTCACACGGTCCGCAGCGAACTGCACCGGACCCCGCGTGCCCGTGAACGGATTCCGCAGCCAGTCACCCGGCCATCCCGTGATCTCACAGACCTCGCCACGAATCCGGACCTGATCCGTCGTAACGAAATCCGAACCCGCCGGGGCATACACCGTGTACCCGACAATCACCGTGTCCCGGGCCTGCTGCTGATCCCCACCCACCGTCGGAGTCTCCGCCCGAGGTGCAACCACACACCCCGCGAACGGCTCCTCCAGCAGCGGGCCCGGAATCGGCTGACCCCGAGGATCCCGCCCGGGAGACGGGCCGCGGCGCAACCGCACCACCGTCTCCCCATACGGATACGGAGCAGGCACTACGACCACCCCGGCTCGTAGCCCTCGTCACCGAAGACAACGTCATCGAGCGGCCACGTCGGCGACGGGTCAGCCGTGGCCGGTGTCGGATCCACCGTGAACGCACCCCCGCGGCCGGCCAGCGACTTGAGTGCCGCCTTGTCGGCCTTCGTCAGGTACAGGCCACCCGAACCGCTCGGACGCTGCACCGACATCGGGCCGATCGTCTCATAGCTGATTTGCTGAGGATTCACATAGGCGCGCCCCGCCACCGACAGGACGACCGCAGTCGCCTCCTCCGGCAACGGCTTGACCACAGAAGTCGCCAAGGCGACGGCCTGCCGGATCAGCAGATCCGCCCGGTCCCCGTCGACCTCTCCCAGCCCCAGGTACATGCCGAGATCCTCAGCAGTAGGAGCGACGAACGCCATGGTGACCTCCTAGCGGGCCAGGCCCTCGATCGCAGTGCACCAATCAGCCAGCTCGGCAGCCGGATCCAGTTCCGCGGACCGGGCCTTCGCCCGCTTCGACGCCAGCCGGTACTCAGGCGCGGTAAGGAGCTTGCGGAGGACCGCCTCGTAGCCGTCAATGTCCTCACGGTCCACGAAGACCCCGGCCTCACCGAGAGACTCCGTCAGCCCAGGCGTGGGGTGAGCAACGACGGGGATGCCGCTGGCCAGCGCCTCAACGCCCGCCCGCCCCCATGACTCGTAGGAGGACGGCATCAGCAGCACCTTGGTGCGGCTGTACACCTTCTCCCGCATGTCCTCGCCCCGCACGTGCTCGACGACCTCCACGTTTGGCAGATCCGGGAGGATCTGCTCCCCGTAGGCGCCCTTCACGGCGAGGAACTGCTGATCCGGCATCCGGCGGGCCAAGGCAGCGAGCACCTTGCCACCCTTCTCCGGGTTGCAGTTGACCAACGTGATTGCCTGGCCAGGCTTCGTCGCATAGTCCTCGGCAAACACCGGCGGGCGCACGATCAGCTCGCTGGCCGGCCGCACACCCTTCGGGTACTCGGCGAAGAACAGCTCCGCCTCCCGCTGCATCCACAGCGAGTTGTAGACCGCCAGAGCGGTCCCACCTGCAGCAGCATCACGGAAGGTAGCCCGGTGCGTGTTGTGGCACACCACCACCAGCGGCTTGCCGTAGCCACGGGCCAGTGAAGCCGTCGACGGCACCGTCTCCAGATGGGCAAGCAGGATATGCGCCCGCTTCACCGCCATCGGAAAGTCCAGGCGGGACTCCAAAGGCACCACACGGATGCCCCGGTACTCGTACTCCTTGTGGGCCCTCCCGTACCGGGACAGCCACACCTGCACATCGTGACCGCGCTCCACCAGAGGCCGCAGCATGGACACGAGCATGTGCTCAGCCCCCGCATTGTGCTCCGGCGGCATCGCATGAACACGGGCCACGATGCGCAGCGGCTTAGCCGTCCCGCCCGGCGCGGAAGCCGGGACGGCCACCATCAGGACCCCGAAGGAGTGCCGGTGAACTTCACGAACGCGTCCGCCTCGCCCATCACGAAGCCGTAGTACGCCTCCGCGAGGATCAGCACCAGGTTCTCCTGGAAGGCGCTGTGCACGCCGCCTTCCTCGTCGATGTACGTCGCCTGATCCGAGATGCGCACGGTGATGTCCATACCGACCCCGTAGGCCGCCTGCGACCAGTCGCCGCCGATCGCCCGCAGCCCGGTGTCCGCGCTCCCGGACTGGCGGCGCTGCTTGCCTGACACCGACCGCGAGTAGGCCAGCGGCTCACCGATCAGGGTGCCAGCCGCCGCCATGTCCGTGCCCGGGGTCTGCGTGTCGACCAGGATCGGCCGACCCGTGGTGTCCGTCGCGAGCAGAAGCTTGGGCTTCAGCCGGTGGTCAGCGACGGTACCGGTGTAGTCCCAGTCGTCGTCGATGACCTGCTCCATGCCCTTGACCAGGTCGGCCCAGATGCCCCCCTGGCCCTGTGCGGTGGTACCGAGCGCCACCGAGTTCGACGTGGCCGCCAGGTACTCGCTGAAAGGGCCGGCGGCACCCTTCATGCTCTTACCGTGGATCGCCGCGTGGTCGAAGGCGCGGGCGAACGCCGTCGGAAGATCCTTCTGCAGCTGGTCGTACAGACCGCCGGCGTTGGTCTTCGCGACCTCCATGGCGACCGGGATGAGAACCGCGAGCTTCTTAGCCTGCATCTGCTTGACGTCGATGCCACCAGTCGACAGAGGCTTCTTCGCCGCCTGGCCCACCCAGTCAGCCGTCGGCACATCCATCGGGATGGGCACCGACGTGGTCGCGTCCAGAGCCAGCGGCGCCGGCCGGGCCAGCGCCATCACGGCAGACTGCTCGACCGACTTGTCGAAGATCGGCGCCGTGATCGTGCGCGGCAGAAGCGCCGCATCGACGTTGGAAAGTGTCAGGGGGGCGGTGACCGCCATGATGTCTCTTCTCCCGAAGCTCTCAGAGCTTCGAACTCAGCCACCCGGCGAATTCATCGCGCGGGTCGGGGGTCCTGGTCTTGTTTGCGCCGGACGCCTGTGTGCGGTCCGGTGCTGGACGCCGCGGGCCCTCCTGGGGCTGGCTCTTCGCCCAGTGCGGCTTGCGCTCCAACAGCGCCTGGAGGTCGGCCTCGATGGCCGCCTCGTCGATGTCGCCATCGCCGTCGATGTACGAGTCGAGATCGAGCTCTCCGAACGTGTCCGCAGGATCGGCGAACGCCGGCCGGTCGCCCGAGGCCGTGCCCGCGAGCGCCTGGACCTGGCTGCGGACAAGCCGCTGACGGGTCTTGGCGATCTGCGTCTTGGCAGCCTCGAGCTGGTCGTTGAGGCGCTCAGACTCCGACTTCTCGGCGTCCCTGATGCGCTGCAGCTCAGCCGCAGCCGGCTCCAGCTCCTTGAGCCTCTTGCGGAGGTTCGCGGCTTCGCTGTTCTTCTTCTTCAGCTCCGCTTCGAACTTCTTCCGGTCGAACGGCTTCTCCTCCCCGGTCGTCGCCTCCTGGGCGTCGTCCGTGGACTCGGTGCCGTTCTCCTCGGTCGCCGTCTCCTCAACGGTCTCCTCGGTGCCGGTCCCCTGCTGCTCGGTCTGCTCGGTCTCTTCAGACATGACGAATCGGCCCTCCAGGGGCTGTCGAAATGAGAGAGGCCGCCACCAGGGCGACCACGTGAATCAGTGAGCAACGGCCTCAACCGTGCTCGGCAATCGCACGCCGAAACCGGCGCAACTGATCACCCGGAAACGGGGCGGCATACTCGCGGTACAACCGATCCCATTCCTGCGCATGGGCGGACAGCTCGAACTGCTGACCGCGGAAGACGGGGATGATGCCGCAATGGCAGTCGTCGTGAAACTTCGCCACCGACGCATCCCCGGAGAACCGCTCGTTGGCATCCCGACCGGCGGTGCCAGCCGACTTGTAGACCATGCCGCGCGAAGCCATCAAGCGGCAGAACGCGCAGGCTCCTAGGGCTGCGGCACGGGCGTACCCCACAGCCTGACGGTCCTGCCGGACCGCCTGCCGTATCGTCTCCCGGCCTTGGTCTGCGACAAGCTTCTGGGTGACGGCCTCCGTGCGTCGCTCAGCAACAGCGAGGCGGGAAGCCAGCGGTTCACGCTGCGCCTCGGCATCGCCCTCCTGCGGCCACACGTCGTGCGTAGCCCAGCGCAGAGACGACTCGGACTGTTCGGCCGGCGGGGGGTCCGCCAACGGAACCGTGAAGGCGTCATCGACAGCAGCACCAACGCGCTGCGCGTCGTAGAACTCGGACGCCAGGGACGCCGACATGTCGCCGAACTGGGTGACCACCTCGTTGGCGGCCTCCAACCAATCCGGGAACGCAGCCGGCCGAGTCGGGCTGAACAGCCTCCACAGCCTCCCGACGTCCCGCAGCAGCAACCTGGACAGGCCCCGCTGCGCTCGCCGGTAGCGGTCTACGGAGTCATCCCCGTCAGAGACTGTCGACGCCATCAGGCACCCCCGACGGTGCGGAATCCGCGCCATCGTCGAGCTGGGCCAGGCGGTCCATCAGCCCGGAGCCGGCCGAAGAGCGACGCCGATCCGCACGGATCCGCTGCCGCTGGCTCTCGGTAAACCCAGCCATTTCCAGGGCCACATCCGAATCAGCCGGAATGATGTTCGCTTGGACCAGCTTGACCGTGGCGTCCGCCTGAGCAGCCACTGTCGGCGTCGCCGGGTTTCGCCACACGGTCTCGATCCGGCGAGTCCGGTCCGGCGGTTCGCCGTCCCGCACCCAAAGGGCCAGACGCATGGCTTCCGACCAGCGAGACCCGAACCTGCGGATCCGCCGTTCCGACCGCTTCACAAGCTTCGCTTCGGTCGACCGGATCGCATCCGCAGAGGCCGGGTTGTCCGTGGTGTAGCCGAGCATGTGCGGCGGCAGACCGAACTGGGCCGACATGATCCGCGCATACAAATCGATGATCTTCGTTTGGCCGGACGGGTCATGGGCGGGGAACTGGCCGACGTCCGGGACAGCGCCGTCCTCGTCCCGCTCCAAAGCCAGGACGCGGCCAATGTACGTTTCCCACGCGGACTTCGCGTTGCCCTCGGCATCCTGGAACGCCGACTCCGACGCCCCCAAAATGTACCGCTGCGGAGCCCCGAAGAACTCGGCCGCAACCTCGATGCCCATCAGCCGGCGACACGCCGCATCGGTGATGCTCATGACGTCAGGGGTGATCTCGGACTTGCCCACCCGGTCCGCGGTCCGCTGCCTGTTCGCCAACCTGACGATGGGTACGACACCCAGGTTGTGAATGTCTCGGTCGACCACTTCCCAGCCGCCGGACGGGCTAGGCAGAGCCGTCACCGTCTGATTCGGGAGGTACAGGACGATCATGCGTTCGTCGGCGCCGGCCTCGATGAGGCTATCCGCCTGGCACTCCCGCAGTCCGGCAACGCCCATGCGGATACGGGCGTCCCACATCAGGGTCATGTCCATCGGAGACTCGACGCTGATCAGCGGCGGGGAGCCGTCATCATCGCCGGAACCGATCGTGACGTACTCGCGCCCATACAGCAGGGCATCCAGGTGAGCCAGGCTCGACTCGTCCAGCAGATCGTTCGCCGCGACGATCTCTGTCAGCTCCGACGAGTCGGAACCATCGGCCCATCGGAACGCCTCCAGGTCGAGTCGCTCCTCCAGACTCTCAACACCCACCCGGGGCCAACCGATCACCGTGTGCAGACCCTTGAGCTGCGGCGGAATACTGATGCCCAAGTCACGGACCAGCTGCTCGCCGTTGAAGTAGGCGTCCCGCAACTGCAGATTCCAACGGTCGCGCAGCATGTCCGCACGCAAGACGTTGATCAGCGCCAGCTCTTCGTCCGACAGATACACCAGCGGCAGGTCGGGAATGGACACGGTCATCTCAGCACCACCACCCGTCCTTTGCCGCGCGCAGTCTTGCGCTTCTCGTTCTTGGGGCTGTTCAGGACGGTTCGCCGCAGCATCCGGGCGCCGATCATGCAGATCGCAAGGTCGATCTTCCGGGCCGACTCGCGATGCTCCTTACCGATCGTGATCCCCCAAGCGTTCGTGCGCCGACGGGCATTGATCACGTGGGTGCGCATCACCTTGTGGCCGTCATGGATGAGTTGCCGCTGCAGGATGTCCTCACGGGTCCGCTTCACCGCCTCGGTGAAGGTCTCCTGGTTCCGGCGGTCACGCATGTCCCACCGGACCGCGTGAGCCTTCGAACCGGCGACCACAGCACGGAGCAGAAGCTTCTTGCCGTAGGCCTGCCCCCAGCGGTCCAGGAACGTGTCCCAGTACATTTCGCCGTCCTCGTCCTGACCCGAGCCCGGGTCAGCGAAGAACGCCAGCACCTTGAACCGGTTGAACGCGTTCTGCACGACGCCGTCGACGTCCTCACGCGGCACCTGGTACGGCACATAGCCCGGGGTCTCCGGCGCCGGCCAGTTCGGCGGCTTCTGCCACACGCCCAGCGTCGACACCAGACCGTCCGACATACGACAAGCGACAAGGCCTGTGGCGTCGTCCGATTTTGATCCGTCGAAGAACATGACGATCTCGTCGCCATCCGTCAGCGCCAGATCCTCGCGCTTGCAGGCGTCCCACTCGTAGCGGGCCATCCACGCGTCCTCAGCAGCGACGATCTGGTTGTACCAGAAGCGCCGGGACCGGCTGGCCGGGTTACGGGTGTCGAGGATCGAGGCCTTCAGCCGCTCAATGTCCAGCCACGTCGAGTCCCCTCGGACCGCCCGCAGCGTCGGCTCGATCCACTCCGCTGTCAGCTTGGCTTCGGGCGGAGCCTCCAGCGAGTCGTAGAACAACCCGACATCCGCAGCCCGGCCGGCCTCGACAGCTTCGTAGGCGTCGCGTGTCTGCTCGGCCACCGAGTCCTCGCCGGGCTCGAAGGCGTTTGTGTTGGCGAGCGATCGGGCCTGGCCGTCTGCAGACTTGGTCGAGTTCCGCTCGATGACCGCAGCCATCTCATGGCCACCGTTCGAGGCCAGCCAGTGATGGGTCTCCCCCATATTGACGGCCGTCGGCCGTCCGCCCTCCAACGCGCGGGGCGAACTCGTGACTGCCTCGATTCGGGCCCGACCCTTGTCGGCATAGATGATCTCCTTGCCGAGATCAATCCGGTACTCCTCGATCGCCCGCTTCGTGAAGATCGAAGGAAACAGCGTCATCGTGTTCCGGGTCTGGTCCTGCGACACGGCCGCGATCTGCACCCAGGCTGCAGGATGCTGAGCCCCCAATGGCTGCCCCGGCGGGACACCCCACTCGTTGCCCTCATCGGCTACCTGGTCAAAGCGGCACGGGCCGACGAACTCAAAGGCGGAGTAGGTGGCTACGAGCGGATCCTTGCCGTGCCCCTTGAGCCGCTGAATGACGCCGTCGCGATACAGGAACCGGTTCGTCACCGGGTCCATCGCGTACCACCACAACGTCAGACGAGCTTGCTCAGGCGTGTACTGCCACGGCCGACCGACGTAGTGCTGCAGGTACGTCTTCGTCCACGCAAGGCAATGCCAGCCCAACGTGTACTCCGGCAGCAGGAACCTGCCATCCGGGCCGCGCTTCCACGTAGGGCCGAGCGTGAAAGGCTCGACAACATCCGGGACCTGCTCCTCAACCTCCGGCGATGTCACGGTACGAGTCCAGGGGGCTCACCGACGCAAGCTTCGGACCGGCAGGCTTCTTCCGCTCCAGCTCCATACGGGCCCGGCGACGATCACCCTCGGTCGTCAGCAGCGACGACATCACCGAGTTCAACGCCGCAACCAGCTGGCCGTTCGGGCCCCGCTCGGACAGCAGCACCTGCGACATCACGTGAGCCGCATACCGGGCCATCGCCCAGTCCGACGGCTCATAGAACGCCGACTGCCCCGAGTTCCGCAGGCTGAGGTACCAGTCCGACGCGATCGGATGCCACAGCAGATCAGGGTCCGGCAGATCAGGCACGTCTATCGGCGAGCCGGCCGGGGCCTTCGTGATGGAGTTCTGCTCCTCCTTCGAGCGATGCCCCATCCGCTCCTCGGAACGCTTACCAATGGGTCCTCGTGCGCCCATGACGACCTCCAGGGTCCAAGCGCGCCACCAGGGCACGCGAAGGGCTGAATCAACGACAACGCCCCCTCAGGGACGCCGCCAGGGCGTCACACGAGCAAGGCAATCACACCGGCCGCATCAGGCAGCTCGGCAAGCTCAAGCGGCGTACCGGGCACCCGGTCGCCGATGATGATGTAGCGGCGGTCGGAGTAGACCTCAACCGCGAGCTCGTTCTTACGGATCCGCCGGCCAGCAGGAACCTCGCCGCGGAACCACAGATGCAGACCGGTCCCGGACCGGCCGCGCTCCATGTACGTCGCAGGCAGCGCATCCACAATCCGCTGCGCCCACGGCAGCACCCTGCCGTCCTCAACCGCATGGTCCAGGTCGACGACCACGATCCGGTCGTGTGGGGTAAGTACGAAGCCGACGCCCTCACCAGCGGTCGACGCTGCGGCAGTCGCGTAGTCCGACCAGCTCGACGGATCGGTGACCGAAGCGAAACGACTGTCCCTCCGAACCGCCCGGGGGCGAAGTGGCACCTTGCGAGCGCTGTACCGCACCCACCTCGGACGCGACGTCAGCTCGGTCGGAACGCGAGCCGCCTGCTCGGAGGCCACGCGCTCGTCGCGCACCCGCTTCCGGGCCCGCGCCGCCAGGACACGATGACTGCCGGAGCAGTACCGCATGTCGGAGCGATGCATGGCCGGCAGTTGTCCGCCGCAGTGCTCGCATGCCCGCCCCAGCGTCTTCATGCCCACCATCATACGGGGCGGATGTTAACGGCTATAGCCCTTTGACCTGCACCGTTGCAGTCTCGTGACAGACGACCAGACACCGAGTGGACTAGACCGGCACAGCGTCACCGCAGGTC